>Ga0181537_10004936_pt1 | contig 10915 bp, 12 predicted proteins | sample PEATcosm2014_Bin_39_FD_119765 | JGI IMG/M metagenome (GOLD analysis project Ga0181537, IMG submission 119765) | Peatland microbial communities from MTU Mesocosm Facility, Houghton, MI, USA - PEATcosm2014_Bin23_10_metaG | ecosystem: Environmental > Terrestrial > Soil > Wetlands > Peat | place... | reverse complement strand
GTCGGTGGCGGCCTGGGTTTCGTCGGTCGTATTGATATTCGAGTCAGGAACGCGGTTCAGCGCGTCGGAGGTGGTTTGCAGAGGCACCGCCAGGTCGGTGGGAATAATGAGTGGATCGAGCCGGGGAAAGATGAGAGTGCCGGGAACGGATTGAATTTGGGGCGGAAAGGCGGGGCTTACCAATTCAAGAGTGTTGGGCGCGCCGGGGTACGGCACCCACGGCAGTGTGAGAAAGGTGCCGGCTTGCGCGGCGATCACGGAAGGAAAGGAATGGATCTGTTGAGACACCTCGAGCGAATCGTTCTCCACGCCGGCGGCCAGCGAGTCACCGACGACTACCAACCTGGCCAGGTCGAGTTTCTGAGCGCGAGCCGCGGGCGCAAAGCCAAGCAGCGGGCCAAAAAGAAAAAGCAAGGTTGTGCAGTCACGAATAGCAGTGCGAATCTTCAAGGAAATTCCTCCAGAGTTGAATTGTACGTAAATTTTGGCGCTGCGAATGCATGAATGTGAACAGAAAAAATCCGAGGCCTAACTTTCCTGTGCGTTTCGAACACATCTCCATCCGCGCGCATCGACAGGCCGCCTATTTGGCAGCGGCTGCCTGTCTGGCCGCGGTTTCCTGGCTAAAGGCGCACTGCCATTTGCCGCCCCGCCTGACCCAGAGTGAGGATACAATGACCTTCGCGGTAAATTCCCTGCCGTGGCTCGCTCCGGTCTCCGTGACCCGATAGACGATCAGGCCGGAATCCGCCGAAAGCGCGACGAATTGGACATCGGTGATGCTGTAATCACTCAACCGAAAGCCGGCCACATTCTTCATCACCTGCTCCTTTCCGGCGGGGCCGGCGGCATCGACGAAGACGGCATCGTCCGCCGTGGAATTGGCAAAGGCCGCCAGATCTCCGGACTTCAGTGCATCCAGCCCGGCGCGTTCCTGGGCGAGGATTTCATCTTTAAGAGCGTCTGTGCTGCCTTTGGGAGCGTCTTGCTGAGCAGAGCCGAGGCCCACCGTCAGTAAGGCAAGCAAAACGATTCTCATCATTCCGGAATGTGACATGGTTTCTTTTCCGAGGACTTCCAGCAGTGTAGCGAGAAATTCTTGTGCGTGCCCTTAGAACGATGTGAGGCTAGCGCTTGCCGCCAATGATTTTGATTGCTTCCGAGGTGGTGATCATGACGGTCATTGGATCAACCGGCGATGCGAAAAATCCGTACTTTTCGTAGAATCGTTTCGCAGCCGGAGAGATTGTGTGCACCAGGATCGCGCGGACGCCGGCAATTTCGGCCGCTTGGAGGGTGCGCAGCACTGCGTCTCGCAGGAGGCCCGTCCCGACACCCTTCCCATGAGAGCCGTTGTCCACGGCGAGTCTTCCCAAGACCACCACTGGAATTGGGTCGGGCATGTTGCGCTTGACTCGCCCCGGCGCGTGCGTATGGGCGATGGCACCGGCTGACAAGGCGTAATAGCCGATTACTCTGCGCCCGGCACAGACGACGTAGGTTCTTGATGACCCACTCGACTCATTGTTCAGAGCGCGGCGGCGCAGCCAATCGTCGAGCGCAGGCTCCCCGGAATCGAACTCGGAGACCTCGTGCTCAGCGGAGAGTTTTTCGGGTTGATTGATCCGGCTGGCATCCTCAGTCATCGGTCCCCGGGGCGCCTCATTCGTCCCAAGGGGCCCGGGTCCGGAGAAGACGCCGCAGCCTTGGATTATCCGCGGGCGGCCGGTCGAGCATCGCGGCGAATTTCCTGAACTCACCCTCGGACAGGGAGAAGTAACGCCGATCGAGGAGAATCGATTCGGCTTCCCGGCAAGCCGTGTCGAGCATGAAGTCTGACCGGGTCCGGCCGAGTGCTTCAGCAGCGCGGTCGATGAGCACCTTTTGCCTTTGGCTGGCGCGAAGGTTGATGGTCTCGCCACGCTGTGCCTTCGCTTTGGTCCTGGCCATCGGGATGGTTGTCCTTCGGTGTATACAATTACTGTACCAGAATGTGCGCACATTGTAAGCACGCGCCCCTTAGCGGCCGGACGGCGGCACGGGTTGGATTTCAAGCGCGTTGCCTTTTTGGACAAGGATGGCTGCGGCGTGGGCCTGAGCGATCATTTCCGGCGGCGGCAGATCGAGGTAGCCGTGGACTTGCGCTTCCGGCAAGTAATAGTGAAACGCCGGCAACGCGAGTTGGGGCACGAATATTGAAGTGCGGTCGAGGCCGGTTGCGTGAAGGGACGCGAGGATGCCGCGAAAGCCAGGGTCGTCGACCGGGCGCACCCGCGCCAGGACGCGGGCTGCGGATGCTGCCAAACCACTTACTAAGACCAGCAAAAGTGCATAACGGGCAATTACTCTCATTTGCATAAGGGCGCCGGCAATCATCCAACCCGCAATTACATCGAAGGCGGCCACGTACGGGGTGACATAACGGGGCCCGTAGCCGTTGACGCGCAACATGACCACCAACATGAGCAGCCCGAACCAGACGAATATTTCGCTCGCTCTGCCCTCGGCGCTCTTTCGCCGAATGACGAAGATGACGAGGCCGGCCACGATGAGCAGCCATTCGACCGGCGACAAATCGAAGCGCATTCTCCAAATTGATAGCAAGCCCTCCTGGCCCCAGGCATCGCGGCGAAAGAGGGCGAGATAGGCCATGAAGAGATAGGCTTTGGCGAAGTCGAGCTTGAGCAATCCGGCGGGCCAAAGAGCCAATACGGCTGCTATGAAGGCGGCGATGGAAGTCAGAATAAAGCGAAGATCCACGCGCAGCTCAGTGCGGCAGCGCCAGGCGCAGACGACCAGAGTGGCGATGAGGACAAAAGCCACTTCGAGCGAGCAGAACGCCGCTCCGGCGGCGATCACGGCCGCATACCAATCACGGCGTGCGCCGCCGGTCATGACCTTGGCCGCGAGCATAAGTGAGGTGATGTAGAAGAGCACAAATACCGGGTGCGGAGCGAGGTCGGTGGCGCCTAGCGTGACAGGGCCCCAGGCAAACAGCACGGAGGCGAAGAGCGCGCCGATACGGCTGCTTTCAGCGGGCAGCACGCGAAGGCTTCCGAAGTAGATCATGAGCAGGGTGAGCAGCGGAAACACCAGGGACCAACTGCGCAAGAGGAACTCGTCGACAGTGAACTGACGGACGAAGCCAAGCCAATACCAGAAAACGGGGCCATGGTAGTGGCGGTAAACGTTGGGGTCGTCGGCGGCGCGGGCCAATTCGGACAAAGCGTGGCTATCTTGCGTGTTGCGGCCGCGGGTCAAGCCAATGCTCACGAATTCGCCGAAGGGCATGGCGTCAAGGTCCATCCAATGGGCTAAGGGAGAGAACCTGGCGGCGTACATATAGTCGGATTCGTCATATGTAAACGGGCCAGGCTTGATGGTGGGGCGCACCAGCCACCCTCCCGCGGCGATCAGCAGCGCGAGGGTCAGGATGTGCTTGGTGGTCTGCATTTGATCTGGGCTGGAAGGCTTGCCCCCATGAGAGAATACGGTTTGCGAATCGTTCGGGACGGCATCTATTATGCGTGCGCACTCGCCCTGGCCGGGGTGGCCGCCTCGAATTTTCTCACACCCTGGGCTGGAATCCCCTTGTATGTGCTGGGAATTTTCTGTTTGTATTTCTTTCGCGATCCGGAACGGGCGACTCCCGAAGGAGACGTACTGGTGGCGCCGGCGGACGGCAAGCTGGTATCCATCCGCCAAATCGAGCCAGAGCGCACTCGCGTCAGCATCTTTCTAAACATATTCGATGTGCACGTGAATCGCGCTCCGGTTTCGGGGCTCATCACCGGCATTGAATACCGCCGGGGCGGGTTCCGGGTGGCGAGCCTTGAGGCAGCCTCGGCACAGAATGAGCAGAACGTTTTTACAGTGGACGATTGCGGCGGGGCGACAGTGGTGTTCAGCCAAATCGCCGGTCTGATTGCCAGGCGCATCGTGTGCTACAAGCGCGCGGGCGACAAGGTGGCGGCCGGCGAGCGCATCGGCATGATCAAGTTCGGTTCGCGGATGGACGTTTTTTTCGGCCCGGAGTGGGAAATTTCGGCGCATCTGGGAGAGCGGGTGAAAGCAGGCGTGAGCGTGTTGGCGGTCCGGCGGACTCGGCCGCCAGAGGTGCGGAGTTGAAGGGCCTCAGCCTGCGCGAGAGGTTGATTGACCCGCGCTCTCCGGACAAACGGCCGCGGCGCGCCGCATACGCGCTGCCGACTCTGTTCACGAGCGGGAACATCTTCCTGGGCTTCGTCGCGATTCTGCAGTGCTTCGAGGGCGCGGCTCAGGCCGAAGCCGGAAGCCTGGGCCCCAACGATCATTTTTCGGTCGCGGCTAAGGCGATCGGCTTCGCGGTGTTTTTCGATGGCTTGGACGGCCGTATTGCCAGACTGACCAACACGGTGAGCGACTTCGGACGCGAACTGGATTCCCTTGCCGATGTGATTACATTCGGCATCGCACCCGCCATTCTGGCGTTCGTATGGGGAGTCCTCTTTGTTCCGCGCGTGCCGGACACGGCTGTTTGGGAGCAGTTAGCGAGGTGGGGTTATCTGGCGGCGTTTTTGTACCTCATCTGCGGCGCGGCGCGGCTGGCGCGCTTCAACGTGCAGACCAATCCCAAACCCAAGAACCCGGGCCGCCCGGACCGCAAGTATTTCGTGGGCATGCCGATTCCGGCGGCTGCCGCGCTCTTGGCGGCAGTCATTTTCTTTTTCGATGCCGAGCCCGTTCAGTCGCTGACTTACTCGATCGCGTGGCTAGTTACCGTGGGTATAACCGGGTTGCTGATGGTTTCCACCTGGAGATATCCAAGTTTCAAGCAACTCAGCATAACCAAGCCGAGGTCTCCCGTGGTAGTGGTGCTGCTTTGCTGCGTTATATTCGTGATCTTCCTGTGGCCGCAAAAGGCATTGCTGGCCATGTCGCTGGCCTATGCGCTGAGCGGAGTCGCGATCCGGCTCGGGGGCATCCTGCGGCGGTTAGTCCGGCGTCAGCCGGCGCCACCCGCAGGGGAGGCCGCAGCAGGAGGGCACGAGATTGCGTAAGGCAAATAAGCTGCCCAAAATCGCGCTGATTGGCGCCGACACGCTGTTGGGCCGCGACATTCAGGAAGTACTCGAGAAATACGCAGGCGCATCGGTGGAGTTGTATGCGGCGAACGGCGAGGCCGGTTTCGGGGAAAATGAGGGCGAGGCCACTTACCGCAAGCCATTTGACGAGGCCGCACTGAAGGCTGCCGACGTGGTGGTGGTGGCCGGCACTGAAGAGGGCGCCGAGAAAGTTTACCGCCTCGCGCTGGCGGATGGCGGCGCGCGCCACGTGATTGACGCGACGGGTTATCTGGATGTGCGGCCCGAGGCCCGGATCGCGGCGGCGCTCGGGAGCCCCTTCAAACAGATGGAAAGCTGGCTGGTGGTGGTGGCCCATCCGGCGGCCACGATGCTGGCGCTACTCATGACGCGGCTGGCGAAGATCGCTCCCATCGAGCGCGCGCTGATCGAGGTATTCGAGCCGGCCAGCCAGCTTGGCAAACGCGGCATTAACGAACTGCAACAGCAAACCACCGCGCTGCTTGCATTCCGGCCGCTCGAGCGAAAAGTATTCGACGCGCAACTGAGCTACAGTATGCTGGCCGCTTATGGCGAGGACGCGCCGGCTCAGCTCGGAAGCGCGGAACAGCGCATCCTGAGCCATTTGGCCACTTTGCTCGATCGCAGCGCACAGACCGCTCCCTGGCCGATGCCTTCCGTGCGGCTGGTGCAGGCCCCAGTGTTTCACGGTTACAGCGTCTCGTGCTGGATTGAATTCGCTTCCAGGCCGGACATTGCAACGATTACGGCGGCTCTTGCGTCGGAGGAAATCGAGGTGCGGGGCGCGGACCTCGATCCACCGTCAAACGTGGGCGTGGCCGGGGAAACGGGCGTTCAAGTAGGAGATCTGCGGGCTGACCCGAACTCCGCCCGGGCGATCTGGCTTTGGGCGGTGGCCGACAATCTACGGCTGACCGCCACGGCGGTGGAGCGCATGCTTCTCGAGAGCGACGGAACGAAGCAGCACACACATTAATGAGAGAACGCATTCCAAACCGGCAGGGCGCTTCGAGCGATATGACGCGGCGGGACCTTTGGCGCATGATGGCTGGATGCGGAGCCGTGGCGCTATGGGGATGCGGCTACCAGGTGGGCGGCCGCGGGGATTTGATCCCGAAATCGGTGAAGACGATCGCAGTGCCGACGTTTGCCAATCGCACGACCCAATACAAGCTGCGCGATTCGGCGCCCATCGCCATCGCGAGGGAATTTCGAGCGCGCACAAAGTATCAGATCGTCAATGACCCCACCCAGGCGGACGCTGTCCTGAACGGAGAGATTACTCTGGTGACGATTTCTCCGACGATATACGACCCCGTCACGTCGGAGGCGACTTCGATTGGGATTGACGCGTACATCAACATCAGGCTTGTGGAACGTGCGACGGGCAAGGTGATATACACCAAGAACGGGCTGCACTTGCGCGAGAACTATGAGTTGGCGGTTGATCCGTCGAAGTATTTCGACGAAAGCGATTTCGCCATATCAAGACTCAGCCAGACCCTGGCATCCACAGTGGTCAACCTTATTCTCGAGGCTTTCTAGGTGACACCGGAACAGTTTCTAGCAAGCGTTCAGAGACAGCGGCCGGCAGCGGCCTATCTTTTTCTTGGCCCGGAACCGTACATGCGGCGCAGGTGCCGCGAAGCGCTGATTGGGCGAGTTCTGCCGGAGGAATCGCGCGAGGAGGGCTACTCGCCCGTGGACCTTTCGGAGACAACACTTGCAGGGGTGATTGACGACGCGCGCTCGCTATCGTTGTTCGCGCGGGAACGGCTGATTTGGGTTCACAGCGCGGAGACCGCGCTTCCGCGACGCCTGACCAGCACGGCCGACGATGAGGAAGCAGGAGATAGTTCTCCTATTGGGCAATTGGCAGCGTATCTGAAATCGCCGACCGCCGGCACAGTGCTTGTATTCGAGGCGAGCCGCTACGATTTCAGCGGCGACGACAAAGCCAAGCTCGAGCGGGTGGCGAAGTACTACGACGTGGTTCCGAGCGTGGTGGAATTCCGCGCCCTGGGCGCCGAAGCAGTGCGCGATGTTGCTTTCGAGCTAGCCCACGAACACAACCTCCAGATAGGCCACGCGGAAATGGCGCTGCTGACAGACGCGGTGGGTGGAGACGCAAGCCGGCTGGCTGCCGAGATGGAGAAGCTGAGTTTGTTCGCCGGGCCGGGCGGCAAAGTGACCATCGAGGCCATCCGCCAGCTTGTGCCAAATGCCTCGCAGACCACGATTTTTGAGCTTGTAAATGCCCTCGGGCGAAAAAACCGCGCTGCGGCATTGCGTTCGCTGGATCTGCTGGTGCGCGACGGCGAATATCTGCCGCTGGCGCTGACGTTCTTAGGCACGCTGTTCCGGCTCGCGCTCGCAGCCAAAGAAGCACAACTGAGAAACGCGAGCCAGGCGGTGGCTCATTTCAGTAAGCAGGGAGTTCGCATGTGGCGCGATCGCGCCGAGCAGCTCATCCGGACCTCGGAATCGTTCTCGATGCTGCAACTCGAGCGCGCGTTAAAAGCAATCTACGCAGCCGATAAAGGATTGAGAGACACGCGTCCTGACGACCGCGTGGTGATGGAGATGCTGGTCCTGGAACTGACGGTTTGAATACCTGGGTGTTTGCGGTTAAGCGGCGACAGCACGCTCGGGGACCTTTGACGCGGGCCAGATGCCGAGTTCGACAAACTCGGCTTCAAAACGCTCCTGCTCGACTGGATCCGAGGACGGGCGCAGCTCGCGGCAACACTCGCGCAGCGCTTCATCGAGGGGCAACTCGAGGGCGCTGTCGCCAAGAACTAACAGAGCCAAATGGCTCGCAGCCGCTCGCGCTTGGGCAGCGGTCTTGGCGAATAATAAGCGGTCATAACAGGCATCGACGACTTGGGCGTGACTAGCCATAATCCATATCTCCTGATTCTGTTTCTCTCGATCCTTCTTGTGTTTACGGTCGGTGGAAAGGCTCACCACTCAGGGCGGCCCAAAACAATGAGAACCGAAACGGCTACACACAACTCGTTTGCGTTTCAGACGTTCTCAACTCAGAAGTGGGGTGATCGGGAGGCTAACTCTCTCTCGGTGGATCGTGCGCCGTGCAGACGCCCAATCCCAACTTCAGCACTAAAGATGCGCCGGGGCTCGTAATTGTTGCAGGAAAAACAACGGTTTCGCCCTTTCTTCGTAGAAATGGGGCTCTTCTCCCGCCACTTGTAGGGCGGACCCCCTGGTCCGCGGGCGACCCCCCGGTCGCCCATCCCCGCCGCCTGGCGTTTGCGCTCTTATTCACCGGAGTTTGGCTTCCGTTAAGACGAAAGTAACAACCGTTTGCCGGCGTTCCGTCATACGATGGTCGGGTAAGCGTCAGCGCCAAGAAGAATCGCCAATGCCGGAAGTCGGCACGCCTCGAAGGGAGAATTTCGATGAACAGACGGTATTTCGTAATGGGCGCCACTGGCGCACTTGCCTCAACCGGGCTGAAGAGCCACCTGCTGGCCAGCGCAAATGAAACCATCCGCGTGGGCGTGGTGGGAGTCCGCAGCCAGGGGAACCAACATCTGAAGCAATACGCCGCCATGAAGAATGTTGAGATTGCCGCAATCTGCGATATCGACGAGGGCATTCTGAACACGCGCTTGAATGAAACCGAGAAGGCTACCGGCAAACGACCGCAGGGCTATTGGGAAATCCGCAAGCTGCTCGAGGACAAATCGATCGATGCGATATCGATTGCGACGCCGAACCACAACCACACGCTGCAGGCGATTTGGGCCCTGCAGGCGGGCAAGCACGTTTACTGCGAGAAGCCGTGCGCACACGACATGTTCGAAGCGCAGCAGATAGTGGCGGCAACCAAGAAGTACGGCAAGATTGTCCAGCACGGAACCAACAGCCGCTCAGGTGTAGCTGTTCGCGAAGCGGTTGCCCATATGAACGACGGGTTGATCGGAGATGTTTATCACGCTCGCGGCCTGTGCTACAAATGGCGGGACACGATTCTCCGGAAGCCGGCGGAGGCGGTGCCGGCCGGCGTTCACTATGACCAATGGCTTGGTCCGGCGCCTGAGCACCCCTTCACGCAGAATCGATTTCACTACAACTGGCACTGGTTCTGGGATTACGGCAACGGAGACTTCGGCAACCAGGGAATCCACGAGCTGGATAAAGCGCGGTGGGGCCTGGGTGTCAAGTATCCATACAAGGTGAGCGCCATCGGCGGCCACTTCATGTTCGATGACGATCAGGAGACGCCGAACACGATGTCGGTCTCCTATGAGTTTCGCGAAGGCGGAAAAACGAAAATGCTGACCTTTGAAGTCCGTCACTGGATGACGAACTTCGAAGACAACATTCACCGCGGCAGCGACACCGGCAGCGTGGGAAACATCTTCTACGGCTCGAAGGGCTATTTGTGCGTGGAATGGTACGAGAAGTACTGGAGCGTGCTCGGCAAGGAAAAACAACCCGGGCCGACCGGAAATGCGGCCGGCAATAACTGGGCGAATTTTATCGATGCCGTTCGGGCCAACGATCCCTCGCTGCGCAACGCTCCCATAGAAGAGGGAGCGATTTCGGTAGCTCTGATGCATCTGGGCAACATCTCGTACCGGGTGGGACGGACCCTTACGTTCGATGCCGAGAAGATGGAGTGCGTAGGCGACCACGAGGCAAATGCGATGTTTCGAAGAAAATATCGCGCGCCCTACGTGGTCCCCGAGAAGGTTTGAGGAGAACGGCGGCGTCGACGCGTGACTGATGTGAGGCTGTTGGCAACCCGCCGCACAGGTTTCGTGCGCCGACAGCACTGAACCGTGCGCGTCAGCAAGCGGATAGACTTTGTACGCCGCGCGTGGCGGTGAAGCGCAACCTTGACGCCTACGATCGCGTCCAAGTGGCTGACTAGGATGCCCTCACCTTCATACACTAGAAACAGAATGCGTTGGTGGATCGCAGTGATGGTTTGCGGCGTGCTGCCGTTTCAGGCGGCCGCTCGGACGGCGCTCGAAGATGCCCGCGACCGGGAGGACGGCGCGGCGCTGGATCGCTCGATTTCGGAACTGCGGGCGGCGTCAGCGAGTGGCCAACCCGAAGCGCTTTATCAATTGGCGACGGCGTATTCCTATGCCGCCGAGGTGGCGATCGAGCTGAAAGACAAGGGCAAGGCCGAGTCGCTCGCCGAATCCGGCATTGACGCAATAAAGAACGCGCTGCGCGCCAAGGAGAACTCGTCCGATTACCATCGGCTGCTGGGCGAACTGTGCGGGCAGGTGATTCCGGCGAATCCACTTGCCGGGGCGCTCAAGTATGGTGGTTGTGCGCGCGATGAAATCAACAAGGCGCTCGAACTCGACAGTAAGAATGCGCTCGCCTACGTGAGCCGCGGGGTAGGGAACTACTACCTGCCGGAGCAGCTCGGGGGAAGCCTCGACGCGGCAGTTAAAGACTTCGACAAGGCCATTGCCCTGAATCCGCGGCTCGACGAAGCGTATCTTTGGAAAGGCATTGCTTTGCGCAAGAGTAAGCAGTTGGTGGCCGCGCGCGAGGCCCTGGAAACCGCTTGGAAGCTCAACCCCAACCGCATCTGGATCAAGCAACAGCTCGACAAAACGCCCGCAAACTGATTTTCGTAGCGGTGCTGCTCACGCTCGGCATCGCCGCCTTTACATGGCTCCAATTCCGGATCTTCCCCGGCCACACCTATCTCCAGTCCGATACGCAGATTTACTTGCCTATACTCGAGCGGCTGGATGAGCCAGGTTTTTTGTCGCGCGATCCGGTGGCTGTGCGGCCCCACGTTTCCTACACCATTTACGACGAAGTGACGTTGGCGCTTC
>Ga0181537_10004935_pt1 | contig 10916 bp, 8 predicted proteins | sample PEATcosm2014_Bin_39_FD_119765 | JGI IMG/M metagenome (GOLD analysis project Ga0181537, IMG submission 119765) | Peatland microbial communities from MTU Mesocosm Facility, Houghton, MI, USA - PEATcosm2014_Bin23_10_metaG | ecosystem: Environmental > Terrestrial > Soil > Wetlands > Peat | place... | reverse complement strand
TCATCACCTTTTCGTCTGGCCCGCGTTTACCTGCCTGGTCGGACTTGGTGTCTGGCGCGCGCTGGTGGGGGACAAAGCCTCCTTTCGCGGCTTCACCGCTTATCTCGTGGTGCTCTTTCTCACGGCGGGGCTGATGGCCGGCGCGGGGTATTGGGGCGGCGAGCTGATCCTCAACTCCTAGACTACGAAGATGAAAACCTCCCTCGAGGTCAAGGCTCTCCGATACGGTCTGCTGACGGCGTTGCTTTCCTTGGGCGGCACGGGGTTGGTGGCCATCGTCATCCAAGCGCTGGCGAGTTCCATCTTACCGCCCATGTCTTCCGAGGCCTCGTTCTCGGAAACGGTGGTCACGCCTGAAATGGTCGCCAAGGGACATGAGTATTACGACATGAGTTGCTCGCACTGTCATGGCGATGATGCGAGTGGTGATGATGACGGTCCGGATTTGCATGATCTCCGCATCAGCAACGCCAGCATTGCCGTAGCAATCAAAAAGGGGATCAAGGATCAAATGCCCAACTTTGCAAAAAAATATAATGACGCCCAGATCAAGGCCTTGGTGAGTTATCTGCGAACCCTGAGGTAAATCTAACCGGACGGTTCACATTTCTTGAAACCACCATCATGTCTGTTGCTCCAGGAAAAAATCCTTTCAGCGTGACCCGCGCCGACTTTTCGGACAACCTCTTTAGAAATGCTCTTTGGCCTTCCGAATCCGCGCAACCCGCGCCTCCAATTGCTCAAAAACGTTGTGCTATTCAAGGACCTGTCCATGCGCGATCTCGCCATGGTCGACGGTCTCATGCACGCGCGTGAGTATCTCGCGGACGAAGTGATCTTCGACGAGGGCGAGGAAGGCCAGGGACTCTTTGTCGTCCTGAGCGGACGGGTGAAAATCACGCTTCCGGCCAGCGCAAATAATCTTTTGCTCGATTTGGGTCCGGGCGCGTTTTTTGGTGAAGTGGCGCTGCTCGATCAGAGTGTCCGCACCGCCCAGGCTCGCGCGGTTGAGGACACGCAGATCGTTGCCTTGTTTCGCGCCGAATTTTATTCCCTGCTCGAAACCCACTCGGCCATTGCCTCGCGCATTTCCTTTCAACTGGCGCGGGTGCTGGCCGCGCGGTTGCGCCAGGCGGTCGTCAACGCCGAACAACATCATCAAGCCACGTAGAGCCCGATCATCGAGATCACCATGAATCGCGCGCTTGCTTCCGGCCCCATCGTCTGGCTTGGCATTATCATCGCGACCTGCCTGCTGCTGGTTCTTTTCCAGACGGTCCTCTGGCTGGTGATGCCGGTGTTGCTGGCCGTTGTCGCCTACTACATGCTTTCGCCGCTGGTGAACGTGGCCATCGCGCGCGGAATCACTCGCGCCCGCGCCGTTTTTATTGTCACGGCGCTGCTGACCATTTTTCTCGTGGCGATCGGGTTGATCGTCGCGCCCAAGATTTCCCGGGCATCGAGCAACTGGAAAAACAAAGTGGGCGGTTACGCGGACAGCGGAGTGAAACTCATTGCCAATGCGCAAACGACGCTGGAGAAGATGGTGCCTTTTGTGCATCGCCCCGCCGCACCACCCGAAACAGGGAAAGCGAAGGGTGGCGCGGCCGCCGCTCCCGAAAGCAAGCCGACGCCCGCCACGGCAGCGGCCGATGAGGCCAAAGAAAATGCCGCCGCCACCGAAGCGCTGGACGAGAAGGTCGCCACCTTCACCGAACAGCATTCAGGCGATGTCGCCCTGGAACTTGCCCGCTGGATTCCGTCGCTGCTGCTGGTGCCTTACATCACCTATTTTTTCCTGCTCGACGGCCCGCGCTTCAAGCGTTTTCTCGTGCAGGCCATTCCGAATGCGTTTTTTGAAAAGACGCTCTATCTTTTTTACCGGATCGAGGACCAGATGCGCCGTTATTTCCAGGGCTTGCTGACCATGACTGCGCTTGACGCGCTTTGCCTCGGCACGGGCTTTTGGTTTCTCGGTCTCAACGCGCCGTTTTTTCTCGCCGGTCTGGCCGCCGTCATGGCGTGGCTCCCCTATCTCGGTTCCATCGGGGGAGGACTTCTGGTGGTTCTGGTGGCGGCGCATGATTTTCCGGGTAATTACTGGCTGCCGTATGAAGTGGTGGGGCTTTTCATCGGAGTGCGGCTGCTCGACGATTTTGTTTTCATGCCGTTGACGGTGGGCCGCAGCCTGCACATGCATCCGCTTGTCACGGTGCTGATGATCCTGCTGGGCGGCGCGGTGGCGGGCATTGCGGGCCTGCTTTTGGTCATGCCGGTGCTGGGGGTGGTCATGGTCGCGGGGCAGATCATCGGCGAGTTGATCACCGATGAACGCATTCTGGCGCGGTACCGCCATGCGCGGCACTTGAAGCGGCTGCGGGCGCGCACCGATCTTTACATGGAAGGCTAGAGGTTTTCGCTGTATGGATAAATCCGAGATCACCGATATTCTCGAGGAAATTGCCGTTCTGCTGGAGTTGAAGGGCGAGAATCCGTTCAAGGCGTGCGCCTACACGAACGCGGCGCGCGCGCTCGATAATTACGAGGGGGACATTGCACAGCTTGTCGCGGAGGACCGGATCGAGGAGTTGCCCGGCATCGGCGAGGCGCTGCATCAAAAAATCACCGAACTGGTCAAGACCGGTCACCTCAAATACTACGAGGACCTGCGCGCTTCGGTTCCGGAGGGCCTGCTGGCGATGATGGAGATTCCGTCGCTCGGCGCGAAAAAAATCAAGGTGCTGCACGAGCAGCTCGGCATCACCAGCGTTGCGGAACTGGAAGCGGCCTGCCAGGCTCATCGTGTCCGGGAATTGGCCGGCTTCGGCGAGAAGACGGAGGAAAAGCTGCTCGCGGGCATCGCCCAGGCGCGTGATTACTCGGCGCTCTTTGTCTATGCCGAGGCGTGGTCGTGGGCGGAGGAAATCCGCGAGGCGCTGCGTGACCACGAGGATGTGATTCAGATCAGCGTGGCGGGCAGTTTGCGTCGCGGGCGTGAGGTTCTTCATGACCTCGATTTCGTCGCCTCCTCGCGCAACCCGGCGGAGGTCATGAATTACTTCATTTCGCTGCCATGGGTAAAAACGGTGACCAATCATGGTGCGACGAAGTCGAGCGTATTGCTGAAAAGCGGCATCGCCGTCGATTTGCGCGTGGTCAGTGACAAGGAATATCCCTACGCCCTGCACCATTTCACGGGCAGCAAGGAGCACAATGTCGCGATGCGCCAGCGCGCGATTGCCCAGGGAAAAAAGATGAGCGAGTGGGGGTTGTTTGAAATCGGCGCGGGAAAAAAAGCGAACGCCCATGACGAGGACAAGAGTGAGGGCAAGCTGATTCCCTGTCGAACGGAGGAGGAGCTTTTCGCGGCGCTGGGCCTGCAATACATTCCGCCGGAACTGCGCGAGAACCTGGGGGAAATTGAAGCGGCCGAGCAGAAGAAAATTCCCCGGCTCGTTGAGTGGACGCAACTGCGGGGCACCTTCCATTGCCATACGAATTGGAGCGACGGAAAAAACACGCTGGCGGAAATGGCGGCCGAGGCGCACGAACTCGGGCTCGATTATCTCGGCATCGCCGATCATTCGAAGTCGTCGTTTCAGGCCAATGGTTTGAACGAGCTGCGGCTCGCGGAGCAGATCGATCTTATCGCGGCTTACAATGCGAAGAATCCGGGCTTTCATGTCTTTGCGGGGAGCGAGGTCGATATTTTGAAGGACGGGCGGCTCGATTTTTCCGATGATGTCCTGGCGAAGCTTGATTACGTTGTCGCTTCGGTCCACAACGCGATGAGCCAGGACGAGGAGGCGATGACCGCGCGCGTCATTCGCGCGATGGAGAATGAATACGTGACCATGCTCGGCCACGCGACGGGCCGGCTGCTGTTGCAGCGGGAGCCGTACAAGATCAACCTCGAAAAGATCATCGATTGCGCCGCGCGGACCGGGACGTGGATCGAGTTGAATTGCAGCAGCTGGCGGATGGATATGGACTGGCGCTGGTGGCACCGCGCGCGTGACAAGGGCGTGAAGTGCGTGATCAATCCCGACGCGCACCGGGTCGCGCAGTTTGCGATGCTGCGCCACGGGGTGACGATGGCCCGCAAAGGCTGGTTGCGTCGCGAGGATGTGATGAATACGCTGTCGCTTGAGGCGATACGGAAGGCGCTCTGATTACTTCTTCACTGGTTTCGGCAAGACCGCGCCGGGTGGATGGGTCGCGGGCGGATTGGTAGCGGAGAGCGGGCCAAGCAGGGCTCGGAAGCGGGGATCATTGTGCAGGCCGGCGAAGCGCGGATCGATTTTCGCGGAGATCATGGCGTTGGTGCCGCCGATGGCCACGGCTTGCGTGAGATATTTGATCGCGTCGTCTTTGCGGTCCACCGACGAGTCGAGCGCGGCGAGACTGTAGATCAATTCACCCGCCGTGGGGTCGATCTTGGCGCGGGCTTCGAGGAAGGCGATCATGGCATCCGGGTTGTGCACCGTGTCGACATAATATTGGAAGACCCCGGCCATGGCGTCATGGCTCCAATTGGTCAGGCCGGCGAGGGTTCGCATCCGGTCATCGAGTTCGGAGAATTTCCCCTCGTCCTGCAGGAGCTTGGCGAGATCGAGATTCAACCCCACGTCATAGGGCGACTTGGCGAGTTCCGCGCGCAACTCATGTTCGCGCTGGCCATAGACCCGGGTTTCGTTGAGCAGGGTGAGAATGGGGCCGTAGGACTCGTTGCGGGGATCATCCAGTTCGGCTTGTTGGACGATGGCGATGGCCTCGTCGAAGCGCTGCTGATCCATGAGCAGGTGAGCCACGCTGTTCACTGCATCCTGCAACTGCGGACAGAGGGCGAGGGACATTCTCAGCCATTCTTCCTGCTCCTTCACCATACCGCGCCAGCGGTAGAGATCCGAATGCCAGAAGGCGAGTTTGCCGAAAGTCAGGATCGCGTCGCTGTCGATGCGAAACCTGGGATCGGAAAGCAGCTTTTGGCAGTAGGCATCCCAGAATTTGCGGTCTTCCTCGACGGCGGCGGCGGGCAATGCGGGGAGGGGTTCGGGGTTCAGTTTGAAAATGAGTCCGGAGGGCAGCAGGTAGGGATACATCCAGGGGATCGGGACGCTTTGCTCGATATAAAAGGTGTGGTCTTTCTTGTTCTTCTCGAAGATTTTTTGCGCGACGATGCCGTTGATGTCGAAGACGTCGTTCGAGCCCGGTCGTATGACCGGTCCGCCCGCCTGTTCGCGTGCGACGACGTCGGGCCAGTGCTGGTACTCGTCCCAGCACGCCACGAGTTCGTCGTTGCTTACGCAGGTGACCGGTATTTGCGGGTAGGCGTGATCGCGTCCCAGCCACTTCTCAAAGGGCATCCATTTTGTCGGACGAAACCGGGGATCGTACTGGTCGCGGATGTAGCTGGCGTAGTAACTATCGCAGAGCGCGTTCTGGGTGATGACGGTGACGTCCCGGCGATCGAAAGCCGATCCGCGTTTGGCCGTCCCGACCGGATCGACGGACCAATCGGCTTTCCACCGGTCGGGCTGCTGGCTCTCCACGAAGGCCATGAAGGTTGGCACAAAGCGGCCGGGGTCCGAGCCTCCAAAATAGACCGCATTTTTGTCCATGGGCCGCATCATGTCGGCGCCATACTCGTAACCGAACCAATGGCCCGCCTGGCTGCAACCGTCGAAGTTGCTCCAGAGCGGCAGGAGGGAGAGAAAAAGCGCCGGCACGCCAAACCCGATCACGCCGGTTTGGGCCGGAACTTCGGGCATCAATTCATGGAGATAAGTTATGAGCGCCAGCGCGCCGTAGCCCATGAGGAGGACAAAAATACAATGCGATTGCAGGTGAAAGACCTTGTACTGGAGGTTGCGCTCGAAATCGAAACCCTCCTGTGGCGCGATGATCAGAAGCATGAAGCCGAGTAGAAAAAAGGATGCGCCGAGAAAGAGGAACCAGTTGATCTGGGGCCAGTCGCATCGCCGGATGTAGAAGAGGATCGCCAGGGTCAGGAAAATCAGGGGAACGGTGAAATTCTGCTGAAGATTATCTCCGTAATAATAGAACGTCTTCCACAGGCGGTCCCAATAGTTGGGAAGGCCGATGGTCGCGTCGAGCTGGGCATCTTTGGGCACCACGCCGATGACTTTGCCGAACGTCATCTTGATCAGGGTCGGCAGGCTCTTGGGATATTGTTCGCGACTGACCTCGTAGTAAAAGCCGCCCCGTTGCGACGCGTAGCCCCAGTTCATCGGCGGATGCGTGGATGAGGCGACGCGCTCGTACGAATAGGGAAGGAGTCCGATCCAGCCGACCACGAAGACGCCGATGATCAACCGGCGATTCAATTGCGACGTGTAAAGGAGTCCCACCGCCAGCGCGGCCAGACCCAGCATCTCCCAGGCATAGCGGGGATCGAGATGTCTCTTGAGAGGAGGGGGTTGTCCCGGTTGAGTATTGGCAACCGCATTGGCCACCAAACCTTGCAGCCAGCCGGGATGAACGAAGCTGCCCCGGAGCCAGAAATGGGGCGCGGAAACCGCCGTATAGCGCAGGGTGAGCCCTTCACCGGGGTCCAGTAAGTAGTAGCCATAGGCGGAAACCGCGAGGATCGTGGCCACCCCGAGCAGGAACAAGTGGAGGCGAAATTCCTTGAGATAGAAAAAGGAAACGAGAGCGGTGAATCCGAAGATGAGCCAGGCCATCGCCTGACTGATGGTTTGCAATTCGTTGTCGCCGGAGAGCCAGCTGATATAGACCAGGATGGAAAGGCTGAAGAGATTGACCGCAAAAAGGACGGAGAAAAAGATTCCCGCGGGCGCCTGGGCAGGTTTCTCCAAAAAGGCGGGAGTGATGCGCTCCAGGGCGGCCGCGAGCAAAAAGGCGGGGATGATCTGGACGAGGGTGTGGTGGTTAGTCAGCCCCAGGGCAAAGATGAACACGGCCAGGACGAGCCGGTGCGTCTTTTTGGGTTCGAGCATCCAAAGATAAAAGAAAAGCAGGACCAGGTTTACGAAGAGCGCGTTGAGCGTGCCGTGGACGGCTGAGATGACGGCCTGACTCCACATCACGTCGCTGAAACCGATCGTCAGGCCGACGAAGAGTCCGACGTAAAACACGTAGGGACGCACGGCGGCCTGCTGCTCCGGGTCTGTCCATCGTTGCAAAAGCCAGCGTCCCGAGTGGCAGGCCAGAAGCGTCAGCACCGCGTTGGACACCGCTCCGAAAAGGGCGCAGAGCAGGTTGATCCGCCAGGCCAGGCCGCCGAACGGCAGAAGATGGCATAGAAGAAAGCCGCACATCGTCCAGAGCGGATAACCGGGAGGGTGGCCCACGCCGAATTTCGCGGCGGCGGTGATCAACTCGCCTGAATCCTCGAGCGTGACGTTCGGCGCGAGCGTGGCGATGTAGACGCCGAGGGTGACGAGAAAAACCAGGCCGGCGGCGATGAAATCCGAGCGCTGAAAGCGTTCCGGGCGCGAGGGCGGGAGTTTGCTGAGCGTCTCATCCGGCTGGATGGTGGCGGCGACGGTGGTGAGGGCCATAGGGGAAGAATTCTAGATCAACTCCGAGATCGAGCCGTAATCGGGATCGAGGAGCCGCTTGTAACTGCGTAGCGCGTAGGCGTCGGTCATGCCGGAAAGATGATCGCATAAAAGGCGCGCGCGGGCAGGTTTGTCATCCAGGCCCAGAACAGCGCGATGAACGTCGGAAGGTACGAGAACCATCGGCTCCGCGGCCCCGAAGTAATTCTCGAAAAGGGCCTGGGCCAGTCTGCGAAGCATCTGTCCGCCTTTGTATTCGATCTGGTGCAGCGCACCGGACCGGTAGACGAGATGTTTCGCGAGCTGTTTGTGCAATTTGATGCGGGCGTCGGCGTCCGGTCGACGGGTCAACGTGTAGGCGTAACGCCGGGTCAGGGTACTCATAAAATTGATCACTGGTGATAGCGAAGCGGTCTGTATCAGTTCGCCGATGATGCCGTTCATTTTTGGTTGCAGGCTATTTTTTGCCATCATCTCTAGCAATTCGTCGATAGTCTTTCTTTGGGCGGCATCGAGTTTCGCTGCATTTTCATCGCGCCAACCGGCTATCTTGTCGGAGGTAAGGAAGCGGGCTTTCACGCCGTCCAGGATATCGAAGCATGAGTAGGCAATGTCGTCAGCCAGGTCCATGATCTGGCATTCGAGGCTTTGGAAACCATTGACCTCCTTCGTGCCCAGTTTTTCCGCAAGACTGCCGGGGCCAAAGCAAAACTCGAGCACATCGACCTGGTCATTATAAATGAAATGGTTGGGCTCGCCTTCGCGGTCACGATAAAGCCGCTTGTATTTGAGCACGCCATCGAGCAGCGAGCGGCTCGGACTCATCCCGGTGCGTTTGCCCGACCCGCTGTAAATTGTGCGCGTTAAAATCCGCAGCGTCTGCGCGTTGCCCTCGAATCCGCCGTAGTCCGCCATGATTTCGTTGAGCACGCGTTCGCCGGCGTGGCCAAACGGCGGATGGCCGACGTCATGCGAAAGGCAAATGCATTCCAAGAGATGGAGATCGACGTGCACTTCGGGGTTGGCCACGCGCAACCAGATGGCGATCGATTCGGCAATGCGCGACACCTCCAGCGAATGGGTCAGCCGCGTGCGATAGAAATCATATTCGCCCGCCTGAAAGACCTGCGTTTTGGCCTGCAACCGCCGGAATGACGGCGTGAACATGAGCCGGTCGCGGTCCTGGTGAAAGACGCTGCGGTAATCCTGTTTCCGTTCGGGATTGGCTTCGTTGCGCAGGTAGTCCCGGTCAAACGCATTGTAAAAATCATCCGACATTTTGTGATCTTAACGGCTTCCGTTTGGAAGCGCGATTGGTTTTCAGGGGCTGTCATTCCTTGTCCCCATTGAAGAAAAGGCGAAAAAAGTGTTGCTGGGATGAGCTTTTAGGTTTAGTTACCGGGATCAAGTACTTAGTTCTGTTATGTTAGCAAAAACAAATTGCGAGAAAGCGACGACCAAACGGTTCAAAGCCAAGCTCAAGCCTTATCACCATCATTTCCGCAAATGCTCCAAGGCCGTGTGCGTGCACCATGGCCGCTCGCATGCGAAGGTGCGGCTGGGTGATCTCGTCACCATTCCCGATAGCGACCTCCATCACGTGATGGATTCCCAGGCGATGCTGGCCATCAGCCATGCCATTGAGGACATCGCCGCCGAGGAGCGCCAGGGTGAATTGATCGCCACGTTCCAGGATTTCAAAAACTTCCTGCCCCACAAAAACCGCTATATGAGCCTGGCCGAGGACCTCGACGCGGTGCGCGTCTGGGGTTGCGGCAAACTCCCGGAAAAATGCGGCAAGGTTGATTTTATCCAAGCCGACGAGCAGCGGCTTCTCCGTTACTGGCTGGTTCTTTTCGATAGCGAACACACTCGCGCCGTGCTGCTCTGCAAGCAGGTCAACAAGGCGGTGAAGTTTGAGGAGAAGAAATTCATCGGCTTTTACAGCTTCAACCCCTACCTGGTGCAATCGATCCGCTGGCGCTTCAATCTTTTGAGTTGCGGACTCAGCCGGGTCATCACCCATTGGGAAAAGTCGTTTCCCTTTCCCGACCTCAAGATGCGGGACCTCGACCGCCTGATTCAGCAGCCCGATACCGTTGAAGTTTAGATACTTGCGTTTCCATTGAAAAGGCTCTCATTTTCTTTGAACACAGGGCCCGCTGGAGGGTCTATCTCTTTGTAAGTTTCATTCATTCTCCTCCTTGATAACAGCCGCTGATCTTGTGATCAGCGGCTGTTTTCTTTTGGTGGCCTGCGATCTCCGAGCGCGGGATTTTCCACCCCGTTGCCCGGAGGTCAACGGCTACCCGTAAATGAGAAACCCAAACTCGGGCATTGACCGCGCCGCTTCCTTTTCCTTTGATGGCGGGCTATGCGTCACACCATTACCGTCCTGGTCGAAAACCGTTTCGGCGTTTTGACGCGCATCGCCGGTCTATTCAGCGGGCGCGGATTCAACATCGAGACGCTCAACGTCGGCCCCACCCATCGTCCCGACACCTCGCGCATGACCATCGTGGTCGTGGGCGATGACCGCGTCCTGGACCAGGTCACGCGGCAGCTCAACAAGCTTGTCGACGTGATTGAGGTGAAGGATTTCCACGAAGGCGAGTATGTGGATCGCGAACTCGTGCTGCTCAAGATCAAGGTCGATGCCAAGGCCCGCGCCGAGGTGATGCAGATTTGCGATATCTTCCGCGCGAAGATCGTCGATGTGCAGCCGAAGAACCTTTCCATCGAGATCACCGGCAACGAATCGAAGGTGACGAAGTTCATCCTGCTCATGGAGACCTTCGGCATTCTCGATCTCACGCGCACGGGCAAGGTCGCGATCGCGAGGAAATGACTTCCTTGTGGCACCCCTGCCGGGGTGCGTTCCTTTGAGACCCTATTCCGGTGGTGGCGCCCGATGCGGGCTTACCACCAGCTAGGGTTTTGGCAAGCCTCCGGCTTGCTGGGGTAGCCGTCGCACTCCGTGCGACGGTAGGTTTCGGGTGGCCCGGACAACGAGTTGTCCGGGTGCGCGAGCGCGGCATCGCGAGCGCACAGGAGGTCGCCAAGAGCATGCGCAAATCAACGGTGACCTCCTGTCGCCTCCGGCGAGCCGGACAACAAGTTGTCCGGGCTACTAGAAAGTCACCGGCGCAAGGGCCTGCGCCGGCTACCTTTGCATTTCATCCCGGACCGCGCCGGGCACGGCGCGCGGGCCGGAACCGCCGAGCCGCGCATCGACCGCTTCGAGTCGCCGGATGAGATCGAGCACCTCGCCGCGCGCATAAGGGCCGCCCGCCGCCGCGCAGAAATGGGTGCGGCAGCCGAAGGGGCGGTCCTGATAGATCAGGCAGGCCCCGTTTTCGCGCAGCATGGGAC
>Ga0181537_10004934_pt1 | contig 10916 bp, 10 predicted proteins | sample PEATcosm2014_Bin_39_FD_119765 | JGI IMG/M metagenome (GOLD analysis project Ga0181537, IMG submission 119765) | Peatland microbial communities from MTU Mesocosm Facility, Houghton, MI, USA - PEATcosm2014_Bin23_10_metaG | ecosystem: Environmental > Terrestrial > Soil > Wetlands > Peat | place... | reverse complement strand
TCAGAGGGATTTTTTATCGGTTTGCAGACCGATTACGAATTGATGGAGCGCAAACGCACTATCGGCGACAAGCTCAAGGCGATCAGGCCGAGGGCGGCGTGATGTCGGTGCGTAGTAGCCCTAAGTTGTTACGGATTCTGGCATCGCGCTTACATCCTAAACACCCCAAACCGCGTCTCCGGGATCGGTGCATTGAGCGCCGCGGAAAAGCACAGCGCCAGCACGCGCCGGGTCTCCGCCGGCGTGATGATGCCGTCGTCCCATAACCGCGCCGTTGCGTAATACGGATTGCCTTCGGCCTCGTATTGCTCGCGGATCGGCTGCTTGAATTCCTCTTCTTCGATCTCGGACCATTGTTTGCCGGCGACCTCAGTCCCCTCGCGCTTGACCGTCGCCAGCACGCTTGCCGCCTGCTCGCCGCCCATCACCGAGATGCGCGCATTGGGCCAAGTGAACAGAAAGCGCGGGCCATAGGCGCGGCCGCACATGCCGTAATTGCCGGCGCCGTAGGAGCCGCCGATGACGACGGTGATTTTCGGCACCTGCGCACAAGCCACCGCCGTGACCATCTTGGCGCCGTCCTTGGCGATGCCGCGGGCTTCGTAATCGCGGCCGACGATGAAGCCGACGATGTTTTGCAGAAACAATAGCGGCACCCGGCGCTGGCAGCACAGTTCGACGAAATGCGCCGCCTTGAGCGCGCTTTCGGAAAACAAGATTCCGTTATTGCCGAGAATGCCGACCGGGATGCCGTGGATATGGGCGAAGCCGGCGACCAGAGTGGTGCCATAGAGCGCCTTGAACTCGTCGAACTCGGAAGCATCGACCAGCCGGGCGATCACTTCGCGCACGTCATATTGTTTTTTCAGATCGACCGGCACGATGCCGTCAAGTTCGCCGGCGTCGTAATGCGGCTCGCGCGCCTTGGCGAGCGCGATGTCGATCGATTTCTTGGTATTGAGATTACCGACGATGCGGCGGCACAGCGCCAGGGCGTGACGGTCATTCTCCGCCATGTAATCGGCAACGCCGGATTTTTTGGCATGCACCTCGGCGCCGCCGAGTTCTTCTGCGGTGACCACCTCGCCGGTGGCGGCCTTCACCAGCGGCGGGCCGCCGAGAAAAATGGTGCCCTGATTGCGCACGATGATGGTTTCGTCCGACATCGCCGGCACATAGGCGCCTCCCGCGGTGCAGGAGCCCATCACCACCGCGATCTGGGCAATGCCGGCCGCCGACATCATTGCTTGATTGTAGAAGATGCGGCCGAAATGCTCGCGGTCGGGAAACACTTCGGTCTGATGCGGCAGGTTGGCGCCGCCGGAATCGACGAGATAGATGCAAGGAAGCCTATTGTCGCGCGCGATCTCCTGCGCCCGCAAGTGCTTCTTCACCGTCATCGGATAGTAAGTGCCGCCTTTGATGGTAGAATCGTTGCAGACGATGACGCATTCGCGGCCGACGACGCGGCCGACGCCGGTGATGATGCCGGCGCCATTGATCGCGTCGTCATACATGCCGCCGGCGGCGAGCGGCGATAATTCGAGGAACGGCGTGCCGGGATCGATCAGCGTCATCACCCGGTCGCGCGGCAACAGCTTGCCGCGGGCTAGATGGCGCTCGCGCGCGCGCGCCGGCCCGCCCGCGGCGGCTTCGGCGCGGCGGCTTTCCAGTTCCGCCACCAGCGCGCGCATCGCCTCTCGGTTGGCGCAAAACTCTTTAGACGCGGTGTCGACGGTGGTAGCGATGGCGGCCACGAATCCCTCCCCGGGAAGCGGATTGCACTACGGCGCGAGCCTTAGCGCAACGGCGTCCCGGGCGGAATCGCAAGCCTAAGCGCGGACTTCTTGGCGTTGAAATACCACGTAACCGATGACAAACAGCATGATCGCGCTGGCGACCATGCCGACGATCTGCGGCCAGGCAATCAAAATGCTCTCGACGAGCGGCAACGGCGAACCGAGCACCGCCCCTTGGAGCTGGCTTAGATAAATGGGCCCTAGCGCACGGGTGGTCGGATCGAGCAGCGCCACCACGACTTCCGCGAACAGCGTCGAGGGTGACAGCCGGGCGAGGATTTGCTCGAGTTCGGCGGTGCCGGGCGTTTGCAGCCCGAGCGCCATATAACGCGGGTCCGGCGGCACGATGATCTGGGCCGCTGCCCCCGCCAGTACCGGCCAGATGAAGGTCAACAGCAACCACAAGCCGAGCGTGACCAGCGCGGCAGTTGCCGCCGAGCGGAACAGGATCGAGAACAAGAGCGCCAGTGCCAACCAGACCCCGGCATAGACGATCGTCACCAGCAGGAAGACGAAGCTGCGGGCGATTTCCTCGGCGCCCGGCGGAATCCCGATCATGAGCAAGCCAATACCGACGACCAGCAGCCATAGCGTGATCAGGCTGATCGACAACGTCATCAGGCCGGCCAAAAATTTGCCGAACAGCAAGGCGTCCCGGTAGATCGGCTGCGACAGAATGCGCGACAGCGTGCGCCGGCTGTGCTCGCCATTAACGGCATCGAAACCCAGCCCGATCGCCATCAGCGGTACCAGGAAGGACAGGAACGCGACGAACGACGGCAGCGGATCGCGCGAGGTCGTAAACAGGCGCAGAAACAGGAACGGATCCTCCGCCGTGGTGTCCTTGATTTGCTGGATCGCGCCGTAGAGCGCCGCCAGCGCGACCAGGACCACGAGCCATTCGAGCACGCGCATGCGCACACTGGTGAGGTGGTCCGACAGCTCCTTGAGCATGACCACGCCGAGACCGGAAAAGGCCGAGCCCTCACGCTGCATCGCGCGCTCCTTCGTTGACCGGCTCTTCGGGCTTGGCCTCGAAATAGCGCGCGTAGATCGCCTCCAGGCTCGGCTCCTGAACGCCGAGAAATTTGAGGCGGCCATGCATGGCGACGACCTCGGCCGCGGCCTCCGGGCGCACGTCGCGATCCGAGTGCAAACGCAATTTGCCGATCCCGGTCTTCTCAACGCCACTGACACCCGGAATGAGCGCGAGGCGCTCGGCAAGACCGGTGCCGTCGGCTTCGATATCGACGACATAGCCGCCGCCGAGCACGGCGCGGCCAAGTTCGGGAACCGTGCCCATCAGCGCGATCTTGCCGGCGCTGAACAGCGCGACGCGGTCACAAACGCTCTGCACGCGCTCGAGCAGATGCGACGATAGCAGCACCGAAACGCCCTCGGTTTTGAAGGCGCGAATGATGTCGAGGAGTTCCACGGTGGCGTGCGGATCGAGTCCCGATGTCGGCTCGTCGAGGATCGCGATCTGCGCGCCCTTCATCAGGATTTCCGCAAGTCCGAGCCGCTGCCGCATGCCGCGGGAAAACGTGGCGACACGTTTGTCGGCGACATCGGCCAGGCCGACGCGACCGAGCGCGTCGGCAATCCGCTTCTCGCGTTCGGCGAAGCGAAAGCCGATCAGCCGCGCGGTGTAGCGCAGATTGTCCGCGGCGGTCAGGTTGTCGTAAAAGCCGACCGTATCCGGCATATAGCCGACGCGCCGCTTGACCGAGAGCGGCTCGCGTACCGGATCGAAGCCCAGTACGCGCACCTGCCCTTCCGAGATATCGGTCAGACCGAGCATCATCAGGATGGTCGTGGTCTTGCCGGCGCCGTTGGGGCCGAGCAGGCCGAAGATCTCGCCACGCCCGACGGTGAACGAAATATGGTCGACGGCGGTCGCCGATCCATAGTTCTTGGTGAGGCCTTCCGCCTCGATGACGCTATCCTGGCTCATCGCCGGCCAAACCGCGCGACCGCGCCGACCATCACCAAGAGGGCGATGCCGATGATGCCGACGCCGGCGATGCCCCACATCGTCGAGGTCGTCACCGTGACGCGAAAAGTGGTCGCAGCCGATTCGCCTCGCGCCGACGCCCGGATCGTCGTCACGTAGTCGCCGGCAATGGCCTTTTCCGTCGGCGTGATCAGCGCCTGCACTTCCTTATTGTCGTTCGGCGCGATGTGATCGACCGTCTTGGGATCGAAGGTCACCTTCCAGCCGCTCGGCGCCGAGCCGCTGAGTTGAATGTCGTCGGCGGGCGCCGTGCCAGTATTAGTGATGACGACCGGCACCGTGGTTTCCTTGCCGGCCGAAGCACGCGTCGACACCAGACCCTCGCGGCCGCTGACATCGAGCCGCGGCTGGCCGGTGATCGTAAGACCGAGATCGGCCGTTGCCGAGGCGTCCTCGGCCCCGACGCGGGCGATAACTTTGTAGTCGCCGGCCGCGGCGGTGTTGGGCGGCGTCACTTTGAGCTTCACGTCCTTGGTCTGGCCGGCGTCGACCGGCACCGCATTGAGTTCTTGGCTGCCGTATTGCTCTGTGAAGGTCGCGTCGAAATTCTGCGGCGCCTGCGCCGAAAGGCTCACGGTCAGTTTCTTGCCGCTGTCGTTCTTGATGCCGAGCTGAAATTCAAAGCTCGACTTCGAGGTGCCGCGCAATTGCGGCAACTGCGGCGTCAGGGTTAGTTTGGCCGGCAGGTCCTTGGCCAGCGTCACCGCGACCGGCAACTGCAAGGTCGTCGACGTTCCGGTGGCCGCGATCGTGACTGTTTGCGTGCCGTTGGGCGCGTTCTTCGGTACGTCGAGCCGCAATTCCAGCGAAACGCTGGCGTTGGTCCCCGGCATCACCGCCGCGACCGGCTGACCGCCACCCATAAGCGTTGCGGTCCAGCCCGCCGGCACCCCGGAGACCGAAAGCGACAACCGCTCGGGCGCCGTGTCGTAGTTCTGAAGCTTCAGATTGACCGTGGAGGTTTCGCCCGGGCGCACCGTGACCGCGGGATAATCACTCACTAGAAAGAGTCCTTTGACGTCTTTCGGGGCATCCTCGGATTGGGCGGCAGGTGCGAGAAGTATCGCAAAAGCGGCAAGTGCGGCGATAAATGCGTATCGCATTGGTGTTGGCTCCCGTGCAGCAAATGAATTCGTTGAGCGTCCCCTCACGTAGGCCCTAACGAGCCCGGCGAGGACATGAGCATTGACGGCGTAATCGTGACAAAATCATGCAGACGCTACGCTATTTGGCAAGACTGCGGTAGAGAGCCGCAGATTAATCGAGACCTGCGCGGATGCGCCGCACCACACAGATCAGCGCCGGTCTTTTGGCGTTTCGCCGCCGCCACGGTCTCGAAGTCCTGCTGGCGCACCCAGGAGGACCGTTCTGGGCGCGAAAGGACGCCGGGGTCTGGACCATCCCCAAGGGCCTCGTCGAGCCCGGCGACGACCTTCTCGCCACCGCACGGCGCGAATTCGCCGAAGAGACCAATCTTACGGTCCACGGCCGGCTGATCGCGCTTTCGCCGGTTAACCAAAAGAGCGGAAAAACAGTCCACGCCTGGGCCTTCGAGGCGGATTTCGACCTCACGACATTCGCCAGCAACACCTTCGAGATCGAGTGGCCGCCGCATTCGGGGCGGCGGCAAAGCTTTCCGGAGATCGACCGCATCGCCTATTTTGGGCTGCCGGTCGCCATGACCAAAATACTGGCCTATCAGCAACCGCTGCTGCGGGAGGTTCAGGAGCGTATCGGTTGAGCGTCATTACCCTTCGCCCGATTATTCGCGCGAAATTTCCGGCCAATCGACCTCGTCGTGCGGCAGCACCCAGGGTTCGCGGCGCGCCGCATCGCGCCATTCGCGCCACGCCGGCAGCGCCATGACAGCATCCATATAAGCGCGTGCGGCAGCGCCGACATCGACCGCATAGGTATGGAATCGCGAGACTACCGGCGCGTACATGGCGTCGGCGGCGCCGAACGGGCCGAACAGAAAGACGCCGCCGCCATATTTTGCGCGACAGGCGCTCCAGATCGCGTCGATGCGCGCCACATCGGCGGCCGCGCCGCCGTCGAGCGCGCGCGCCTTAACGGGTCGCGCGACGTTCATCGGCAAACGCCGCCGCAGCGGCGTAAATCCGGCATGCATTTCCGAAGCGACGGCGCGGGCGTAGGCGCGCGCATTCGCCTCCTTCGGCCATAAGCCGGAGTCGGGAAATTTCTCCGCGAGATACTCGAGAATCGCCAGCGATTCCCAAATGACCTGCTCGCCATCGATCAGCAACGGCACCCTGCCCGCGCCGCCGTAAGCCGTGACGCGCGCCTTGAAATCGGCCGCTTCGAGCGAAATCACCGTTTCCTCGAACGCGATGCCGGCGACCTTCATCGCGATCCAAGGCCGCAGCGACCAGGACGAATAGTTCTTATTGCCGATGATCAGACGGAGCGCCATTGCACCGGGTATGCCGGCAGGGGCGCGCAAATTCAATCGCCACCGCAACCGCTCAGACGAGGCCGGTCACGACCGCGAGAAACGAGACGAACATCACGGCAACGGCGGTGAAAAGCACTGTGAGTGCCGTCTCCACCCATTCGCCGTGAACCACCGATCTGGTCTCGGCTTCAATCTCCGTCGATTGTTCGGTAAGCACTGAGGGCATATCGGTCGACATGTCGGTCCTTCCCCAAAGGACGAAGCGTAGCCACCAAGCATCAAGCTGCCTGGTAAAGGATCGGTAAATGGCTACCGCACCGCCCTCGGTCCGCGATCGGACGGTTAAAACGGGTTCACGGAGCGGGAAATAGCTCCAACGTCTTGCCGTCGAGACGATAGGCCAAAAGTCCGATCCACTCGTGCATGGCGGCATCGGTCTGCACCAAGCCGTCGGTGAACGAAGCGAATGGCGTCATCGCGTCGATCGGCCCGCGCGTTCGCCAATCGACCGGATAGGCCTCGACCGGAAAGCCGGCGGCACGAAATGCCGCGATCGCCCGCGGCATATGAAAGGCCGAGGTCACCAAGAGCCAGCGCTCGCCCGGCTTCGGGTCGGCGATCAGGCGGGCGAACACCGCATTTTCGATGGTATTGCGCGACTGCTCTTCGGCCGTGATGCGCTCATGGGCGATGCCGAGCGCTTCGAATTCCTTGACCGCGACCGCAGCCTCGACGGGGGCGTCGAACATCAGGGCGTTGCTGCCCCCGGAGAAGACAATGCGCGCCTTGGGATAGCGGCGCGCCAATTCGGCAGTGACGGTGATGCGCTCGGCCGCCTGGTTGAGCGCGACGGCGCCGCGCGCCAGCGAAATCTCCGGCGAGATGGCGCCGCCGAGCACGACAATGCCGTCCGGCGGCCCGCCCGCGTCGTTCCAGGGTGGAAAGCGCTGTTCCAACGGCAGCAAGAGCACATTGCCGAGCGGTGACAAGCCGACAAAGGCAATGAGCATCAGGCTCGTCACCACCAGCCAACTGGCGAGCCGCCGGAAGCGCGTGCACAACAACACAACGCCGAGCAGCCCGATGGCGAGCAGAAAATTCGATGGCAGCGCGAAGAAGCCGATTGTCTTGGAGAGGATGAAAAACATGGCACGATCTTAGGTCATCCTTTCCGCTTCGCTTTCGTACGTGCGGTGCGGACGATCACGATCGCGTCTTGCGCCACGCCGCGTAGCGCGCCTTCGAATCGTCGTTCGGTGGATAAAGACCGGGCAGTTTTACGCCCTTCTCGACTTCGCTGAAAACCCAGCTCTCATAAAGCTCGTGTTCGGCGCCTTCTTGCGCGACGAAATCCACCATGCCCTGCGGGATCACGACCGCGCCGTCATCGTCGACGACAATGACATCGCCTGGAAAGATGGCGCAACCGCCGCAAGCGATCGGCTGTTGCCAGCCGACGAATGTCAAGCCGTTCACCGACGCAGGCGCCGCGACGCCGGCGCACCACACCGGCAGGGCGCTGGTGAGCACACCGGCACGATCGCGTAACACACCATCGGTGACCAGCGCCGCGACATTTCGCTTTTTCATGCGGGCGCAAAGAATATCGCCGAATATACCGGCGCTTGGCACGCTCATGGCGTCGGCGACCGCAATCACACCCTCCGGCATTTCCTCGATGGCGGCCCGGGTCGAAATCGGGTGCGCCCAGCTTTCCGGTGTCGCGAGGTCTTCGCGCACCGGAATGAAACGCAACGTGAAGGCGGGACCGACGATACGCTCGCCGCTTGCGACCAGCGGTTTCGGGCCGTTCATCCAGCAGCGCCGGATGCCCTTCTTCAACAGCATCGTGGTGATCGTCGCTGTCGTCACTTTACGCAGAATGTCGAACACAGCCTCACTCATCTTCGCCTCGTTCGGTGAGAATCATCTGGCAAAATCATCTTGGCTTGAGCCAATTCCCGATCCGCTCGACCGCTTCGCGCATGTCGTCGCGCGAGCCGGCGTAGCATAGGCGAAGAAATCTGCCGCCATGGATCGGATCGAAATCGACGCCGGGCGTCGTCGCGACACCGGCCTCTTCGAGCATGCGCGCCGCGAATTCGAAACTGTCTGCCGCAAAAGGCGATACGTCAGCGTAAAGATAGAATGCCCCATCGACCGGCAGAAACTTGTCGAGACCGGCGCGCGGCAACCCCTCCAAAAGAATCCGGCGATTCTCCTCATAGCCTTTTTTCACCGTTTCCAGTTCCGCACGGGCGTCAAACGCGGCCTCGGCCGCGATTTGGGACAGTGTCGGAACCGAAATGGCGAAGTTCTGCTGCAATCGCTCGACCGCGCGCACCAAAGGCTGCGGCACCACCATCCAGCCGATCCGCCATCCGGTCATGCAGAAATATTTAGAAAACGAATTGACGACGATCGCGTCGGGCGACACCCGCGCGGCGCTCTCCGCCGCAAAGGCATAATCAAGCCCATGATAAATCTCATCGGATATAACAATGATGCCGGCCTCTTGCGCGCATCGGATCAGTTCGGCGAGCGCCACCGCTGTCATCATCGTTCCGGTCGGATTGGCGGGCGAGCCCACGACCACGCCTTTGAGCGGCGCCAAGCGATGCTGGGCAAGCAGTGTCTCGCCGGTGATTGACCATCGGGTATCGGCGGTCGTTTCAATGCCGACAGCCTCGCAGCCCAGGGCAGTAAGGATATGGCGATAGGGCGGATAGCCCGGCAGCGCCATCGCCACGCGATCGCCCGCCTCAAAGGCCGCCAGGAACGCGAGCGTAAAACCTGCCGAGGAGCCGGTCGTGACCACGATCCGCTCTGGATCGATGTCGAGGCCGTGCCATTCGGAATAGGAGCGCGCGATACGCCGGCGCAGCGATGCGATGCCAAGCGTCTCCGTGTAGCCCTGAGGACCGCTCAAAAGCGCCGCGCGCGCCGCGGCGACCGCGGTCGATGGCGCCCCGGTGGCCGGCTGACCGACCTCTATATGGACGATCCGGCGACCTTGTGCCTCCAACCGCGCCGCTGCCGCCATGACGTCCATAACCATAAAGGGCGGCACACCGCTGCGGGCGGACGGTCGCAGCCGGGTTTTTGCTTTTTCAAGCATTAATTCGACCTCAAATCTCGCCGGTTAGAATCCCGAGCGTCGACTTGCGCGGGGCCGCCCCGCTGATGCCGCATTCGGCGGCTTTCTTGCCGCAAATTGCGGTCCGCGACACACCGGCTCGTGTGTTGACCCTAAGACATTCCGTCCATAATTTGCGACCCGGGCCGAGGAACCGACATTTTGTCCGACATGATTGTTGCTCGATCTCCTAGCAAGACGCGGCCAGTGAGGCCAGCCCGTCGCGCCATCACGCTTGTCACGGCCGCCGCATTCGTCCTGGCCAGCCTTCCGGCGCGTGCGCAGACCGGGTCCAATGCCGGCATCCCGATGATTCGCGATGCCGAGATCGAACAGCTGCTGCGTGACTATACGCGGCCGATTTTGCGGGCGGCCGGCCTCGGGCAGCAGAACGTCCAAGTCGTCATCATCGATGACAAGGCGTTCAATGCTTTCGTGATGGATGCTCATCGCATCTTCATAAATACTGGTGCGCTGATGCAAGCGACGACGCCCAATCAGTTGATCGGCGTATTCGCGCATGAGAGCGGACACATTGTCGGCGGCCATCTCTCAAAGATGCGCCAAGAGCTCGCCAACGCGCAGACCGCGATGATCGTCGCCATGCTGCTCGGCGTCGGCGCGATGGTCGCCGGTGCACGATCCGGCAACACCGACATCGGCAATGTCGGCGGCGCGGTGTTTACCGCGCCGCAGGCCATGGCGATGAATTCGATCTTATCCTATCAGCGCGCCCAGGAAGAATCGGCCGACCGCGCGGGCGTCCGTTTCCTGACCATGACCGGTCAATCGGCCAAGGGCATGTACGACACCTTTAAGAAATTCGCCGACGAGTCGCTGTTCGCGGCGCACGGCGCCAATCCTTACGCGCAGAACCACCCGATGCCCCAGGAGCGCATGGACGCCCTGGCCGAGCTGGTGAAAACCCCCTACTGGGACAAGAAGGACCCGCCGGAACTGCAATTTCGCCACGACATGATGCGGGCGAAGCTGTACGGTTTCACGGAACGTCCGGACACGGTGCTACGCCACTATCCATCGACCGATAACAGCCTACCCGCCCGTTACGCGCGGGCTATTTCCACCTACCGTTTTGGCGACCTGCGCAGCGCCATCACCCAGATCGATGCCATGATTCAGGCGATGCCCAATAATCCGTATTTATTCGAGCTCAAGGGCCAGGCGCTGCTTGAGGGCGCGCATCCGGCCGACGCCATCGCGCCGTTGCGCCACGCGGTCGAACTTGCCCCCAATCCGGCCCTGATTCAAATCTTGCTGGCGCAGGCGCTGGTCGCCACCAACGATTCAAGCCTGGCGGATCAGGCGATCCCGCTCCTGCACACCGCCCTGTTGAAGGAGCCTGAATCGACCGAAGCCTACACGACCCTGGCGATGGCTTACGGCCGCAAACAGGATCTCGCCGACGCCGACCTCGCTTCGGCGCAGGCGGCCTTCGCGCGTGGCGACAACAAAACCGCGCGTGAACTCGCGGAGCGGGCCAAGCAGCGATTCCCCGTGGGATCGCCGGGCTGGGTCCGCGCCGACGACATC
>Ga0181537_10004933_pt1 | contig 10918 bp, 9 predicted proteins | sample PEATcosm2014_Bin_39_FD_119765 | JGI IMG/M metagenome (GOLD analysis project Ga0181537, IMG submission 119765) | Peatland microbial communities from MTU Mesocosm Facility, Houghton, MI, USA - PEATcosm2014_Bin23_10_metaG | ecosystem: Environmental > Terrestrial > Soil > Wetlands > Peat | place... | reverse complement strand
GAGACCCGGTGGTTTGCAGGCAGGAGCGCGCCTGATTCTGGCATGATTCCGGCAGCTGCCGAAGCGGGTTGCCTTGCAGGTGGGCCCGTCCGTGGATTGCGGGCAGATTCGGCGCGTCGGAGCATCCATGTTATTGGAGTGAGATGTGCTGGCATTGTTCCTTGGGCTGGTGATTTTTCTCGGGACCCATTCGATTGGAATCGTGGCGCCCTCGTGGCGCGATCAGGTCAAGTCCGTCTGGGGCCCCGGACGCTGGCGCGGACTGTATTCGATACTGTCGATCATCGGCTTCGCGTTGATCCTCTACGGATTCTCGCGCGCGCGCCTGCAACCGATCGTATGGTATTCGCCGCCACACTGGCTGCGAACCGTGGCGCGGGTACTGATGGTGCCGGTGTTGCCCCTGGCATTCGCCGCCTACCTGCCGGGAAAGATCCGGCAGGCAACCAAGCATCCGCTGCTGCTGGCGGTGAAACTCTGGGCGCTCGCTCATCTTCTGGCCAACGGGACCGCGGCCGATGTGCTGCTGTTTGGCGCTTTCCTGGTGTGGGCCGGAGCCGATCGCATGGCCCTCAAGCGCCATCCGAAGCCAGCGCTGACAGCGCTGCCCGCCTCGCGCTGGAATGATTTTATCGCCGTGGTGCTCGGACTGGCGCTATACGTATGGATGCTGGAGTGGCTGCACCTGCACCTGATCGGAGTTTCGCCGCTGGGCTAGACTTGCTGCTGTCTGGCGCCAATTCCGCCGGAGCAGCGTCGCGACGGTCATAATGCGGCAGTCTTCATTGCCATAATATGAGCAGTTCTTGTCGCACCTCCCAATCCGTGAGCGTGATCATGGTCCACGCGTGCGGTTCTCCGCATGCTGTGCCCCATGGAAACCAAAGACACCTTCATGCGCATCGTCGTAATCGCCTCCATCATCGGAGTGTTCGGACTGGCCATTCTGGTGCGCATGCATTCCTAGCATTCTTGCAGGATCGCTGAAGGCCGCACCGCTATCTGGTGCCACAGCGCTCTGAACCCCGCACGATTTTTCTTCAGAGGATGCCCGATTCATCGGCACCTCAGCCGTTGAGCGCTAATCTCAATCTCTAGACACTCAGCACCGTGGCCACCGGCAGTCCCACCTTCGTCAGCCGGCCGACACCAGCCAATGCCTTGAGCTCCAGCAGTGCAACCACGCCGCTGACGTGGCCGCCTGCACCGTTCACAAGTTCCCGGCTGGCCAATAAAGTGCCCCCGGTCGCAATAACATCGTCGACCAGCAGCACCGCCGCATTGGGCCGGATCACCTGCGGCTGAATCTCGAGCGCATCCTGGCCGTATTCCAGGTTGTAAGTGGCCAGAGCGGTCGGTGGCGGCAGCTTGCCGCGCTTGCGAATCAGTACCAGTCCGAGATTCAGGCGGCTCGCCAGCGCCGAGGCGAATATCAGTCCGCGCGACTCGATGCCGGCCACCTGGTGAATCGGCCATGCGCTACTGAGCCGTATCATTTCATTGAGCGCCTCTCGAAAGGCCTCCGCACTGGCCAGCAGCGGACAGATATCCCAAAAGGCAATCCCAGGCTTCGGAAAGTCCGGCACGGTCGGCACGTAATCGAGCAAGTCGAGCATGGTGTCGTGAACAAATCCTTGCAGTGATGGCTGCCGGGCGGCGCCCGAATCAGTCCGCTGGCGCGGCCCGATGCGGGTGCGGACGCGGCTCGCCGGCCGATACTGGCGCCGGCAACGGCTCAGTCTCGTGAAAGCGGGTCAGGTCCAGGATGGTGTGCCCTTCTTTGGGAATCAGGATATCGACAAAGCGCCGTTCGAAGAGAATGCTCTCGGCGTTGTACTCGCCGCGTGCATGCACCGTCTGCTCGAGAATCTCGTCCAGGCCCTTGACCGACACGGCGATGAGCAGCTCCGTTTTATTCATGTCCTCAAGCGTGTAGCCGTGCATCGGACTCTCATTGGTGATGGGGTGCATGACGGCCCAACTGAGCGCGAAGGCAGCGGAGTGATGCCGCATCAGGCGCAGATCATGCTGGCGCCGAAATCTCTCGCCATCCGAAGTGGTCTCCCAACGAATCAGCGTCATCGAGACATCAGCCTCGAGAATCGGGTTGTGCCGCTCGTTAGCCACCCGCACCATCAGCGTCGGGGCGCCATCAAAGCGGCCGATCACGGCAACCTTGCTGAACAGAATGCGCGCCCGCGGCCGTGAAAATCTCGCGAACATCAAGCCGGTGACCAGGGCAACGCTGAGCAAGCCGATGAAGATTTCCACCGAGGCGACGACATGGGCATAGACCGTGGCCGGATACATGAAGCCGTAGCCGACCGTGGAGAATGTTTCGATGCTGAAAAACAGGTAATCGAGATAGCCGCGCGTCGTGTTGGCGACGGCGCCTGGCTGCAGCTGGTATATCACCGCAAATACCAGGTTGGCGGCGACATACACAAGGACAATCAGCAGGAAGAACTGCAGCCAGCTGAGTGCCAGTATCAGGTGATAGCCATCCCGCCAATCGAGGGTGCGCACGCCGATCTTGGTGAACTTGCGACCGCCCAGCTGAACGCGGACTGAATTCGACTTGCGCGCTTTCAAGCAGCTCTCGATGAACTGGCGTAACTGTCGCTGAGCTGCATAGTTTCGATATTCTTACCCAACTTGCCTGTCGTCAGAGGCGAGAAGCGCCGCGGCTTCCCGATGCGCGCGAGGCCCGCTCGTGAATTCTACTTCGTGGCCTGCCCTGTGCCACTATGAAATTGATGCAAGCAGTGCAAATTGTCGCTACATTTTCCCTGGCGCGGCCGCCCGGCCGGCCGTATTCGCGGGCCGGAGGATCCAGAGCACGAAAGTGGGCAGCTTAAGGAGTCTTGCAGCAAAAAGATGAGCGCCGAAGAGAACACTGTACCGAGCCTGGTTTCCACCGAGTGGTTGGCCGCGCACCTGGGAGCGCCGGACTTGCTGGTGTTCGATGCCACGATCTACCTTCCCAATGAAGGACGGGTGGCCGCGGCGGAGTTTTCCCAGGGGCACATCCCGGGTGCGCACTTCTTCGATATCGACGCCATCGCCGACAACGAGACTGATCTGCCGCACATGGTGCCGGCGACGGGGCGCCTCGAGCGCCTGATCGGCGCCGTGGGGATCTCCAACGACAGCCGCGTGGTCTTTTATGATCAGAAGGGGCTGTTCTCTGCGCCCAGGGCCTGGTGGATGCTGCGGCTATTCGGCCACGATCGCGTTGGGGTACTGGATGGCGGATTGCCGAAATGGCGCCGTGAGGGGCGGGTGCTGGCCACGGGACCGGCCGCCGCCAACCCGCCAGCCGCGTTCCGGGCGAGCTTCAACGCGCAGAGACTACGCGGCATAGGCGACATGCTGGCGAATGTCGCCAATCGGCGGGAGCTGGTGCTGGACGCGCGCTCGGCCGATCGGTTCTTTGCCCGCGTGCCGGAGCCGCGAGCCGGCCTGCGTGGCGGGCACATTCCCGGAGCGGTCAATCTGCCGTTTCCGGAACTGCTCGCGCCCGATCAGACGCTTCGCGATCCGCAGGCGCTGCGCGCCCGATTTGCCGCGGCCGGCGTCGATTCAGCTCGAGGCGTCGTGACTACCTGCGGATCCGGGCTGAGCGCGGCGATCCTCACGCTGGGGCTGCACGTGGCGGGACTTCCTGAAGGAGCCCTGTACGATGGTTCGTGGACGGAGTGGGGCGGTCGGCCCGACACACCCGTCTCGGTCAGCCAGGATTGAGCTTTGACAAGACACGCGTATTAGCAGCGAGTGAGCTCGGTACACACCACTTGTCGATCTGCAGCGCGGTGACTCATGGCAAGTAAACTGGCGGCTCGCGCAGAAGCGACCTTCAACCAGGCAGTTAGCCTGAACCAGCAGGGTCGCGCCACGGAGGCGCGCGACCTGTGCCGCAAGGTCCTGCAGGTACAGCCACGGCACTGGAATGCCCTCAATCTGCTGGGATTGATTGCGCTCCAGCAGGATGACTTCAATGTCGCGGTGGATTTGCTGCATCGGGCCACGCTTGCAAATCCGCACAGCGTCGTGGCGCGCAGCAATCTTGGCAACGCCCACTATCTCCTCGGGAACTTTGAGCAGGCCGTCGCGAGTTATGACGTGGCACTGGCCCTCAAACCGGACTTTGCCGATGCCCACTACAATCGCGGCACCGCCTTGCGCGGACTGGGGCAGAGCGAAGCGGCGATTGCGAGCTTCGATCGGGCCATCGCCCTCAATCCCCGCTACCTGCAGGCCCACAACAACCGGGGTAACGCTCTGCGCGATCTCGGTCGCCACGCAGAGGCAATCGCAAGCTATGACCAGGCCCTGGCGATCAAGCCAGACTTCGCCGAGGCCTACAACAACCGCGGCACAGCGCAGCGCGATCTCAAACAGTTTGAAGTCTCCGTTGCCTCCTACGACCGGGCAATCGAACTCAAGCCTGACTACGCCGAAGCCTATAACAACCGCGGCAATGCGCTGCGCGATATCAGGCGCTACGAGGCGGCCGGCGCCAGCTACGATGCGGCCATCGAGCTGCGGCCCGACTACGCGGACGCCTACAACGGCCGCGCCACGCTGCTGTTCGAACTCAAGCAATACGAGGCCGCGATCTCAAATTATGAGCAGGTGATTGCACTGAACTGCAGCGCGGCCGGTCTGCATGGCCAGTGCCTGCAGGTCAAGATGTTCATCTGTGACTGGTCTGGCGCAGTCGCCGCGCTGGCCGATATTGAGGAGCGCATCGGCCGCGGCGAGCCGGCCTCCAATCCCTTCTGTCTGCTGGCACGAAAGGACTCTCTGGCGTTGCAGAGGACTGCCGCCGAGGTTTGGATCAGCACCCAGTATCCGGCCAGCAGCGCGCTGCCGGCATTGGCAAAGCCGCCGCGTCGCGCACAACAGGTCAGCGTGGGCTATTTCTCGGCGGACTTTTACAATCACGCGACGCTGCAGCTGATGGCGCAGCTGTTCGAGCTGCATGACCAGAGCCGCTTTGAGATCACGGCGCTATCGTTCGGGCCAGACATCCAGGACGAGATGCGTACCCGCCTGGCCGCTGCAAACATACGGCTGATCGATGTGCGCAACATGCCGGATCGGGAAGTAGCCGCGCTGGCCCGGAGCCTGCAGCTTGATATCGCAGTGGACCTGAAGGGGTTCACGCACGACTGCCGGCCAGGGATCTTTGCCCTGCGGGCCGCGCCCGTGCAGGTGAGCTACCTCGGATATCCGGGCACGATGGGCGCCGGGTACATCGACTATCTGATTGCCGACCGCACGCTGGTGCCGGAGAGCAGCCAGCAGCATTACAGCGAGAAGATCGTCTATCTGCCCAACAGCTATCAGGTCAACGATGCAAAGCGCACCATTGCGCAGCGTGTTTTCACCCGCGAGGAGCTTGAGCTGCCAGCGAAGGGATTCATCTACTGCTGCTTCAACAACACCTACAAGATGACGCCGGAGGTGTTTGCCGCCTGGATGAGGATCCTGAGCCAGGTTGAAGGCAGCGTCTTGTGGCTCCTGGAGGATAATCCGGTTGCATCGATCAACTTGCGGCGCGAAGCGCAGCGCCGGGGCGTCAACCCGGAGCGGCTCATCTTCGCCAAGCGCATGGGAACAGCGGAGCATCTTGCGCGGCAGCGGCTGGCCGATTTGTTCATAGATACTTTGCCCTACAATGCCCATACCACCGCAAGCGATGCGCTGTGGGCCGGTCTTCCGGTGCTGACCTGCCTCGGAGAAGCCTTCGCAGGCAGGGTGGCGGCGAGCCTGCTGAATGCTGCGCAGCTGCCCGAGCTGATCACTGCAACTTCGGCGCACTATGAACGGCTGGCCATCGAGCTGGCACGCAGCCCGGAAAAGCTGGAGGCATTCAGGCGCAGACTGAACGAGAACCGCCTCAGCTGCCCACTGTTCGATACGCCGCTGTTCACGCGGCACATCGAAGCGGCCTACGCGAGAATCGCCGAGCGCCACCGCGACGGCTTGGCCCCCGAGCACATCTACATCGAGCCGTAGCCGGGCGCCTTCCAGCGGGCACACCCGGACGCTGGAGCCTGCGGCCAGGGCTGCGCGCCAGACATCACGGGGCCGTCCGGGGCTCTTCTTGTTAACATCAGTTCTGCCGGGTGCTCGCCAGCTGCGGGCTGGGGGCGAATCACCGGCAATTCGAGAACTACAGCGTCTCAGAGGGCGGAGCGAGCGCGTGATTCAAGCAACGGATGCTGCCGGCGCCAATCCGGTGGGCTCCGCGACCACACAGGATCTGGCGAACAGAGCAGCCGCAGGGCCAGTGCGCCCAATGTTGAGCATTTGCCTGATTACCTACAATCGGGTGCAGTTTCTCGAGTCGCTGCTGCAGCGGCTGATCGCGACCGGCATGGCCGGCCTGAACTACGAGATCGTGTTGTGCGACAACTGTTCGACCGACACCACGATGGCGCTCGCCACGCGCTGGGCCGAACAGCACCCGCAGATCCGCTACTTCCGCCAGGACCACAACGTCGGCGCGCTCAACAACCTGCTGAGCGCCTATCGGCTCGCCACTGGCAGCTACGCCATCTATCTGGCCGACGATGACCTGCTCATTCCTGAAGCGGTTGCTGAAGCGGTCCGCTATCTCGAGCAGCATGCCGAGGTCGTTGTGGCCCATGCGCCGTGGGAAATGTGGGACGATGTCGCCAAGCAGGCCCAGGGGCACTTTTACCGCGTGGAGGAGACTCGGACATTTGCCAGGGGCCAGGCCCTGGAACTGGCCAACTTTGTGATCGAGCGACACATCTTCCCGGAGATCTGCATCTACCGGACGGCGGCTCTGCACAGGATGTATGTGGCACCGAGCGCGGGGTTCTGGCCATTCGTCTATCTGGCCATTTGCCTGAACTTTGGCGAGGTGGCGTTCCTGAAGCGACCTTTCTATCGATCGGTCACGCGACACTCGGTTGGCCTCGAGCGAGAACAGATGGGAGCCGTGGATATTCTCAGCAAGCTTGACAGCTACCGCGTGGGGCTTGAAGTGCTGTTCAATGCGGCATATCGCTTCCAGGGATTGAACGGAGTGCCTGCGGCCAAAATCGAGATCGTGCAGCGGATGATCAGAAATTTCATTGCAGTGCGCGTACAGGTCGCGATTCGCTTCCTCAAGAAGGCCCGGAACTTCACCGCAGCCGCCCAGTACCTGTCGCGGCTGCAGGCCGCGGGCGCCATTAGCGACGAGCAGCTCGCCCTGGAGCGCCAGCAACTGGCCGGCCCGATGCTCGGCCAAACGATCGTTGAGCTGTGCACCGGTATCTCGATGGTCAGCGAAATCGTGCTGTGCGACGTCGAAGGCGCGCAATCCTCAGTTGATCTGCTGCGGACGCTCAAGCCGCAGCTGCCGGTACGACTTGCCTCCATGGCAGCGCTGCTGGCCGATGTGCTGCCGGGCTCGGCTCTGGTGCTGACCAGCTACGCTGAGCAGCGTGAGCGGCTCATCGAAGCGGGCTACCCTTCAGGACTGGTCGTCAGCGAGCAGGAACTGCTCAGCGTGTTTGGCGTGTACTGACGCGTCGGCCCGGGCAACGGCGCACTGGCGCATAACTGATTTGGTCTGATCTGGCGCTTGGTGTGGTGGATCCTGGAGGAGCTTTGGCGATGTATACCCTGTACGACTATCTCGATTCCGGCAATGGCTACAAGATCCGCCTGCTGCTCTCGCAGCTGCAGATCGGCTATCGCTACGTTGAGGCCGACATCATGCGAGGCGAGACGCGCACCAAGGATTTCCTGCAGCGAAACCCGAACGGGCGCATACCGGTGCTCGAGATTGAACCGGGGGTGCACCTGGCCGAATCGAACGCGATCCTGTGGTATCTGGCCGAAGGCACTGCGCTGGCACCGGCCAGCCGCTGGGCGCGCGCGCAAACCTTGCAGTGGATGTTCTTCGAGCAATACAGCCACGAGCCTTATGTGGCCACGGCGCGCTTCATCATCCGCCATCTGGCTGCCGACCATCCGCGCCAGGACGAGGTACCGCGACGCCAGGAGCAGGGTCGTGCCGCTCTGGCAGTCATGGATCTGCACCTGGGGCGGCATGCCTACTTCGTCGATGATCGCTACGGCATCGCTGATATAGCGCTTTATGCCTATACGCACGTGGCCGGTGAGGGCGGCTACGATCTGTCAGGCTATGCGCATGTCCAGGCGTGGCTTGCTCGCGTGGCGGCACAACCTCACTACGTCGGGTTGCGCGAGCGGCCGCCGATTTCCTAGTCGCGGCCGTCGGCTGCCGAGGCGATCAGAGAAGCAGCTGCTTCTCGGTGCGCCGCGTAATCAGGTGCGCCGCGACGCCTCCGATCACAATGAAGGGCAGCAGGAACAGCAGCATCGCCGAGACTCCCAGGCCGGCACTGAGCAGCACGCCGGCCACCAGCGGTCCGGCGACCGAGCCGACTCTTCCGATGGCTACTGCTGAGCCGACACCGGTCCCGCGAAAGGCGGTGATGTAGCACACGGGCGCGCTCACATAAATGATTGCCTGCGCTCCGATCAGCGTCGATCCGCAGCAGAACACGACGATCGAAGTCACCAGCAGCTGCGGCTGCAACAGCGCGAGCGCCAGCAGCGCACCACACATGCACAGGTAGGTCATCAAAACGGTCAGCTGACGCCGTTCCCGATCCAGCAGGAAGCCAATCAGCACGCTGCCAGCCGCGCCGCCGACATTGAAGAAGATCTGCGCCGCCGAGGCCTGAGCACGACTCAATCCGAGCCGATGCAACAACGTGGGCAACCAGTTCAGCAGCAGGTACATCACCAGCAGGGTCAGCCCATAGGCGGCCCACAGCAGCAAGGTATTGGTGGCGCGACCTTCACCAAACAGCGCAAACCAGATGCTGGCTCGGCGGCGCTGCGGATGCGCCGCAGGTGCCGTTGCGTCCGCCGTCCGCAGTGCCTGGAAGCCCCTGGATTCCGGCAGGATCAGTGCGAGGAGCGGTGCAGCAATAAGCGGCGCAAAGCCACCGATGTAAAAGATCTGCTGCCAGCTCACACTCTCGAACATTGCGGTGAAGCTGGCGATTGCGCCACCGAGCGGCATGCCGCAATACATTACCGCCGTCGCCAGTCCACGCCGGTCCGGCGGACTGTTCTCTGCGGCCAGCGCCAGCATATTGGGCATTGCACCGCCCAGACCCAGTCCGGTGAGCAGCCGCATCAGGATCAGCGGGCCAACGCTCTGGGCCAAGGCTGATCCGAGCGAGCAGATGCCGAACGCGATCATCGACAGCACCAGCACGCGCTTGCGTCCAATCACGTCGGCCAGCCGCCCGCCAATGATGGCACCCACGAGCAGACCGAAAATATTGGCGCTGAACACCCATTTGAGTGTGTGGTCATCCAGATGCAGTGCCAGCGCCAGGCGCGGGGCAGCAACTCCGGCCGACTGAATGTCAAATCCCTCGAACAGCGCGGCAAAAAAGCACAGCACCACGGTCAGACCGATGGTGGCCTGCCTTGCGGACCTGGTATTCATCAATCAGCCATTCCCCCGGTGTCACCGAAGCACCGCAGCGCGTGCGCGTGCGTTCGCGCCGATAGAGTACACCGTTGTGCCCAGCCCAAGGCACAGGATATGTCTTGGCTGGACTGGCGGTGGCTGGAATAATGCCGATCCAGCTAATCAGGAGAAGTGCGTGAACATACTGGGCCCGGACTCGTTGGTATTTGGTGTCGAGGATCTGGATGCGTGCAACAAGTACCTGGGGGACTACGGACTCAAGAAGGCCGACAGTTCCCCAGGTGGCGCCGTCTGGGAGGCCGCTGATGGCACCAACTGCGTCGTTCGCAAGTCAAGCGATGGCGCACTACCAGCACCGATAGCGCCATCGCCGAATATCCGCGAGACCATCTACGGCGTTGCCGACAAGCAGACGCTGGAGCAGATTGGAGCGGAGCTCAGCAAGGACCGGAATGTCCGCCAGGACGCCGCGGGAGTCCTGCACGCAGTGGATGACTCGGGTATCGCGCTGGGTTTCCAGCTCACGCTCCGGCGCCCCTATACCGCGCCGCTGCTGGGGATCAATTGCCCGGGTCAGCCCCCGCAGCGACCATTGAATGTCATTGCGGCTGATCACAACATGCCGGTCATACCGCGCACGCTCTCGCATGTGGTCTACTTTGTCCCGGATGTTCACAAGGCAGAGAAGTTCTATCGCGATCGCCTGCAGTTCCGGCTGGTGGACCGCTTCACGACCGCTGGCCCGTTCCTGCGGCCAAAGGGTACTTACGATCACCACACGCTGTTCCTGATTCAGGGACACGGTCCGATGATGAATGGTCTTAACCACTTCACCTTTCACGTCTCCGGTGCCAACGAGCTGTTTCAGGCGGGCTGGCAGTTTTTCCAGAAGGGCTACAAGAGCTTCTGGGGCCCTGGCCGGCACATTCTCGGATCCAATTATTTCTGGTACTTCAACAGTCCCTTTGGCGGCATGATGGAGTACGACGCCGACATGGATCTGCACGATGACAGCTGGGTGCCGCGCGAGATTCCTGCGGACAAGCACACCTCGCAGATTTTTCTGTTTGACTACAAGGATCCCTGGTCGCCCAACAGGGAAAGCCACTAGCGCCTCGAGCCGTCGCTAATGTGGTCCGGCACACGATCGAGGCCGCTGCCAGCTGTGAAACGACGGCCTCGCGCGCGCCGGCGGAGCCGGGATCGGAGTGTCATCTGCTCATGCAGGCGATCTCGAGCCCGCCTGGAATAGAATGAGCCCTGTTCCAAGCCGCCTCAGACCATCTGCACGATGAATGCCCAGCTCCAATTCGAGCCGTCAGGCAAATTGCCGCCGGTGGAACCCGATGCGCCGTTGCGGCTGCGCGAAATTCCCTACAACTACACTTCCTTTTCCGATCGCGAGATTGTTATCCG
>Ga0181537_10004931_pt1 | contig 10923 bp, 8 predicted proteins | sample PEATcosm2014_Bin_39_FD_119765 | JGI IMG/M metagenome (GOLD analysis project Ga0181537, IMG submission 119765) | Peatland microbial communities from MTU Mesocosm Facility, Houghton, MI, USA - PEATcosm2014_Bin23_10_metaG | ecosystem: Environmental > Terrestrial > Soil > Wetlands > Peat | place... | reverse complement strand
TATGTGTGCGGACCGGCGGCCATGATCAACCGGGTGATCTCGACCGCGCAGCTCTGCGGCTGGCCCGACAGCCACATTCACTCCGAGCAGTTCAGCGCGCCGCCCGTGGGTGATGCCTTCGAGGTCTTCCTGGCGCGCTCCCATCTCAAGGTGCACGTGCCGCCGGATCAGAGCCTCATGGAGAGCATCGAGGCCGCGGGCGTCGAGGTCCCGTACCTCTGCCGCGGAGGCGTATGCGGATTCTGTTTGACGACGGTGCTCGAGCTCGACGGGGAGCTCGTGCACAACGACCATTACCTCTCGGAAGCCGAGCGATCCAGGGGAAAGCACATCATGCCGTGCGTGTCGCGGGCACGCTGCCGGCATCTGGTGCTTGACCTGTAGCGCCGCCTTCAGACGGAGAACGATGCCATGAGCGCCGCCGCACTCGACTTCAAGCCGCACGAGACCTATCGCGAGGATTTCACCTTCCGCAACAGCCCGAAGGCGATCCTTCGCTTTCCGCTGCCGTTTCCCGAGGATGATTACATGTACTCGGTGAACATCGAGCCGCATGTGCCGGGGCCGGCGGGATCGGTGACGCAGTTCGCCTTCGACGTCGATGAGCATTACATCGCCGAATGCCGCGAGCGGGCGTTGGTGCTCGCGGCGGAGCCGCTGCGCTATCAGGCGCTGCCGCACATGATGAGCTCGCAGTGGGACACGCTCGAGCTCATCATGGAGTCGCTCGCGCGCGATTATCCCGAGCACTTCGCGCTGGAACGGCGCGGCAACCGCTGGCACTGGATCAATCGCCCCTTGGAAATCGATGATCGCTTCGTGTTCGGCGAGGCGCAGAGCCTGCCCCGCGAGCCGCTCGATTACATCACCCGCCAGGCACAGGGCGATTTCGTGGTCATGGACCAGCGCGAAGGGGACCTGTGGACCGAGGCGGGCATGGTGACCACGCAGGCAGACTGGTCGCTCGATTTCGACATCGGCATGACCTTCAAGGAGTGGCACGGCCCGGTGCCGCTCGCGCACGAGATCGGCGTGTTCGATCGCGCGCTCAAGTTCCTCTTGAACCTGCGGCTCGGGCAACCGGTGCGGCGGCTCAACTGGACGATGACCGTGCATCCGCGCCTCGACACCTCGCCCGAGAACTATCCGCACTGGGGACCCGACCGCGCCACCGTCACCCCGCACAATGCGGGCGAGCTCGTGCATCTGCGTGTCGAGCTGCAGGGCCTGTGGCGGCTGCCGCGCAGCAATGGGGTGCTGTTCGGCATCCGCTGCTATCTCATCAGCCTGGCCGAGCTCGCGACGATTCCGAAGTGGGGCCGGCGCGTGCACCGGGTGCTCAAAGGCCTGCATCCCGCGCTCGTCGATTACAAAGGACTCTCGCGTTATCGCGACGCCGTCGTCGCCTGGCTCGCGCCCTACGATGATGGCGCGCCCACCAGCCCCGGGACCGGTCCGGACTAATTCATGGGGAGATTTTGATGGCACTCACCTGGCGGCACTCGGTTCTCGCGGAGCGTCACCGCGCCTTGGGCTCGAAGCTCGAGGACTGGAACGGCATGGGCACGGCGTGGACGTACGCGAAGGACGTCTCGCAGGATCACGTGGCGATCCGCACCAAGGCGGGTCTCATGGATGTGTCGGGCCTGAAGAAGCTGTATCTGGTCGGGCCGCATGCCTCCGCCATCTTGAATTACGCGACCACGCGCGATGTCACCAAGATCACGCCGGGCAAGAGCGCCTACGCCTGCATGCTGAACGAGGCCGGTCACTTCATCGAGGACTGCATCCTCTATCGCACCGGGCCGAACACCTGGATGGTGGTGCACGGCAGCGGCGCCGGCCACGAGACGCTCGCGAGCTACGTCCCCGGCCGTAACGCCGCCATGATCGTCGATGATGATCTGCACGACTTGTCGCTCCAGGGCCCGGTCGCCGTCGACTTCCTGGCGAAGCACGTACCCGGGATCCGCGACCTCAAATACTTCCACCACATGCCGGCGACGCTCTTCGGCCGCCCCGTGCTGATCTCGCGCACCGGTTACACCGGCGAACGCGGGTACGAGCTTTTCTGCAAGGGCGAGGACGCAGGCGCCATCTGGGACACCATCCTCGCCGAGGGCAAGGCGATGGGCATCATTCCCACCTGTTTCACCACACTCGACTGGTTGAGGGTCGAGAGCTCTCTGCTTTTTTATCCCTATGACATGTCCCAGATGTATCCCTTCGATGAGGATCCGCCGGGCGACTCGCTCTGGGAGCTCGGCCTCGATTTCACCGTGAGCCCCGGCAAGACGGACTTTCGCGGCGCAGACGCGCACGCGCGCCTCAAGGGCCGGGAGCGGTTCAGGATCTTCGGACTTCTGATCGACGGCCAGAAACCCGCCGACATGGGCGATGCGGTTTATGCGAACAACAGGAAGGTCGGTGTCGTGACCTGCTCGATGGTCTCATCGCTCACGGGCAGATCCATGGCGATCGCGCGTCTCGAGGTGCCCGTCGCCGTGCAGGGCACGAAGCTCGAGGTGCGCGGCAAGAGCCTCGAGGCGTCCGCGATTGCGCATACGCTGCCCTTCGATGATCCGGAGAAGAAGAAGCGGACGGCGGTGGGGTAGGAGCAGCGACTGTCACACGGGACTGCGTCAAGGAAAACGTCCTTGACATTTCCCTTGATCGAGCCGATGATTCCGGCATGAGCAAAGTCACGGGAAAATACCAGGTGACCTTGCCGAAACGTCTGGCCGAGACGCACGGCATCAAAGTGGGCGATGAGATCGACTTCATCGACGCAGGCGATCACATTTCGGTAATGCCGCCGCGTCGCAAGGCGGCCACACCGCTCGACCCGCGGGAAAGGCTCGTGCATTTCGACCGCGCGACCGAACGGCAGCGGACTCGTCAACGAACCTCGGACCTCAAGGCAACCCGCGATCGAAACTGGACGCGCGAGGACCTGTACCAGCGTGGCCGGACTGGTTGACACCAACATCCTCGTCTATCGGTTCGATCCGCGGTTTCCCGATAAGCAGGAGCGGGCCACCGCGTTGCTCCGCGAGGGCATCACGAACGATTCCCTGATCGTTCCTCATCAGGCATTGGTGGAGTTCGTCGCAGCCGTCACTCGACCGATCGCCAAGGGGAAGTCGCTGCTCTCACGACAGGATGCCTATCGCGAGACCGAGGAAATGCTCGCGCAATTTCGCATTGTCTATCCCACTGAGCACACGCTGCGCACGGCGCTCCGCGGGGCGGCGCTGTACGGCTTGTCATGGTTCGACGCGCACCTCTGGGCCTACGCGGATGAGTGCGGTGTGGACACCCTGTGGTCCGAGGATTTCCAGCACCAAAGACGCTACGGCCGCGTGACGGTGCTGAATCCATTCGAACCGAAATGAGCGCGGCGCGGTTTGGGAGCGGCCCATCACTCGCCGGGCTCAGATAAGTTTTGCCCGCCGTCTTTCGCGCATCAACCCGGCGAGCAGCACGAGCGGCGCCGCGCTCAGGAACACCGGCAAACCCACACCCGGCCAGCGATCCATGAGGAGCCCGCCGAGACTCGGTCCGATGATGCCGCCGACGCAGTAGACCATCACGAAGGCCGTGTTGGCCGCGGCGAGCTGCGTGCTCGGGAACTCCTCCCCCATCAGCGCCACACCCTGGCTGTAGAAGGCATAGAGCGTGCCGCCCCAGACGAACAGAAGCGGCGCCAGCAGGAGCGGCGCATGGATGCACGCGGGCAGCATGAGAGGCCCCACGACGCTCGAGACCGCGCACAGTGCCAGGGCCGGGCGGCGCCCGATGCGATCCGCGAGCAGACCGATCGGCATCTGTAGAATGACATTGCCGGCCATGAAGACGGTGACGAGCAGCAGCGCCGCGCGCTCATCGAGCCCCGCGTGCAGGCCGAAGAGCGGCAGAAGCGCAAGATCCGCCGACTCGACCAGGCCCGCGACGACGGCGGCGAGCATCACGACCGGCGCAAAGCGCACGGCGCGCATGAGATGGGTCTCGTGCCGCTGGGGCTGCGCCGTCGAGCGCACGGCGCCGAGCAGTGCCAGCGGCACGAGTGTCGCCAGCAGGCACAGTGTCCCGCACACGAAAGGCCGGGCGCCGTGCGTGCCGGTGAGCTCGAGCAGCACCGGACCCAAGACAATGCCAAGCGAGAACACCGTGCCGTACATACCCATCACGGCGCCGCGCGAGGCCGCATCGCTCGCCTCGTTCATCCAGATCTCGCTGGCGATCCAGGCGAGCCCGAGCGCGGCGCCGCTCGCGAGCCTGAGCGCCAGCCACACGGACACATCGCGCCACGCGGCCATGAGGAGCAGGATGAGGGCACCCACGCCCACGCCCGCGAGGACGCATCCCTTCAACCCGAGGCGGGCGATCGCGCGCGGATAGAGCGGACCCAAGAGAATCACCGCCACGAGACTTGCAGAAGTGACGGCGCCCACTGCGAAGCTCGACGCACCGGCCCGGCTCAAGGTGAGTGCGATGAGCGGCGGCTGGAAACCGAAGATGAGCCCCACGCCGAGACAGCTCGAGAAGATCGCCGCGAGCACGCGGCGCGGCGAGGCCACTGCGCTCAAAGCGAGGGCACGGAGGCGCCGGCGCGCCCCGATCGCGTGCGCGGCGTGCGGGGCACGCCGGTCGCGCAGCCGCTGAACAGCATGATGACGGGGTACCTCTAGTGCAAAAAACTTGCGTGCTAGTAAACCTTTATGCTACGAATTGGCCGCGCCTCTCACAAGAGCATTGATGCCCGGCGCAGAAGGGATGTACGACGCAGATGAGACGGTGCCTCCGCCGAGCGGCCGGGGCCATGGGATCGCGGCTTTTCTGGAACATCAGGGAGATCGACATGAAGAAGCTCAGATTGCCCGTCGTGTCGGGCGGATTGGTCCGCGCGCTCTGCCTCCCGGCGCTCATCGTATCGACGATCGGGGTATCGACGATCCCGGTCACGCACGCCGATCCGGCCGGCCCTGCCGCCCCGACGGAAAAGCCGGCCGGTGGGGCGGGCGAGCTCGAGGAGATCGTCGTCACCGCCGAGAAGCGCGAGTCGACGGTGCAGGCTACTCCGATCAGCATCTCGGCGGTGAGCAGCGAAGAGCTGGTGACGGAGAACATCGTCTCGGTCGAGGACCTCGCGGGCGCCGTGCCGGGCGTATCGATGCGCACCGCCGGCCCCGGGCAGACCGAGTATGAAATGCGCGGTCTCACCTCTGCCGGAGGCTCGGCGGCCACGGTCGGCTTCTACCTCGATGAGACGCCGCTCTCCGCGTCGGCGGTCGCGCTCAACGGCCGCACCGTGATCGACGCGGATCTTTTCGACCTGGGCCACGTCGAAGTGCTGCGGGGTCCGCAGGGCACTCTGTACGGCTCGGGATCGATGGGCGGCACGATCAAGCTCGTGACCAATCCGCCCAAGCTTGGAGTGTTCGAGGGAGCCACCGATGTGAATCTTTCCCAGACATCATCCGGCGGCAGCACCAACGGCAACGTCAGCCTGATGCTGAATTTGCCCATGGGCGAGATATTCGCGCTGCGTCTGGTCGGCACCCAGAAATACATCAGTGGCTGGATCCCGCGCGTGGTCGCCAAGCCGGGGACATTCCCGTACCCCGTGGGCTTCGGCACCACCTGCTTCAGCTATTGCGCGGTCCGCGGCGATGTCGGGGCCGCGCCTGTGGAGGAGACCATCAAGGGCTCCAACCTCGAGAAATTCACGGCGGAACGCGCGGAAATGCTGTTCAAGCCGACTGACGCTTTTTCAGCCCTCGGCACAGTCATGTACCAGCGAATCGACGCGCAGGGCTACAACAACTATCAGTCCCTGCCCGCGAGCCTCTCGCCGGCTCCCTATCCGTCCACGCCCGGCATCTATCAGCCCCTGGACGTCAAGGAGCCGTACTACGACTCCTTCAAGCTGTCGAGCCTGACTTTGAAATACAACTTCGGTTTCGCGGAGCTTACTTCGGCGACCGCGTATTGGAAGCGCTTCGTATTCCAGTCCACGGACTCGACCGAAGCGCTGCAGAACATCAACGGCATCGTGGGTTCCGCGAGCCCCACTCCGTACCCCAACGGTTTCCTCCCCGGTCTGCTCTACGTCGAGGAGGATCCGACCACGCAGGTGAGCGAGGAGCTGCGCCTGACCTCGAACGGTACCGGGCCGTTCCAGTGGGTGGGAGGCCTGTACGCGGCGGACCTGCACTCCGGTTACATCACCTATAACCAGAGTCCCTATATTGCCAACGCGTACAATTCGGCGGGTCCCGGAGTGGGAAACATCAACGCGGGCGGGGCGGCGGCCAATCCGGATGGCGTCATCTTCAACGACAACAACCCCAATGTGATGAAGCAGAGCGCCATCTTCGGGGACACGTCGTACAAGATCACCGACGATCTCAAGGCGACCCTCGGGGTTCGCTATTTCAAATTCACCGTCGCCAACACCTCGCACCAGTGCGGCGTCGGCACCGGCACCGGCAACGCGACGTGCCAATTGGCGAGCGCCTCGGGCAAGGGCGACAACGTGCTGCCACGGTTGAACCTGTCCTATACGCCGACGCCGGATCTGACGCTGTACGGCACCGTTGCCAAGGGCTCACGGCCGGGCGGCGTCAATTTACCGATCCCGCTGCCGACCTTGGCGCAGCTGCAGGCCAATCCGTTGGCCTACAATTGCGGCATACCCGCTGCCACGCAGCTCCACGGCGCGCCGATCATGCCGGGGACCATCTATGTCACGCAGCAACCCGCCTATTTCAGCCCCGACTCGATCTGGAGCTACGAACTCGGCGAGAAATGGCGGTTCGACGATCGTCGCTTCAACCTCGATGCCGACATCTACTACGTGAAGTGGAATCAGATTCAGCAGGTGATCGACTTGACCTGCGGCTATCCCTACAGCACCAATGCCGGCAACGCCAAGGCATACGGGCCCGAGGTCGAATTCTCGGCGCTCGTGGTGACCGGCCTCACGTTCGGTGTGTCGGGTGCGTACACCCAGGCCTACATCAGCCAACCGACCACCAACGAGGCCACCGTCATCGCCGGATCGACGCCTGGAACCGATCCCAACCGGATCGTCAACGTACCGAAATACACAGCGGATGTGTCGTTGCAATATGACGTGCCGTTCGCCAACGACCTGAACGGCATGTTCCGGATCTCCGACTCGATCGTGGGTCCGATCGAGGACATCTCGTATATCCGCGAAACGCTTCCCTCGCATGCCTTCCTCGATGCGCGCGCGGGCGTCTCGCGCGGCGCCTGGGGAGCCTACCTGTTCGGCACCAATCTGACCAACAAGGTGGCCGCGCTGACGATCGACAACACGACTTTCGCCTGGCAGCAGCCCACCATCATTCGAGTGTCTACCAACCAGCCGCGCACCGTGGGATTGGATTTTCAGTACAAATTTTGACGCGAGACTGCGCCTTGGCGACTGACACGTCCGGTGAGCCCGCCGATCGAGACGCCGAACAGCTCCGCGCCTTGGGCTACGTCTCCCACTTCGACCGCTCGATGTCGAAGTGGGAGAACTTCTCACTCGGCTTCACCTACCTCTCGCCGGTCGTCGGGGTCTACACGATCTTCGCCACCGCGTTCGTCGCCGGCGGCCCGCCGATGTGGTGGACCTACATCCTCGTCGGCCTCGGGCAGCTCATGGTGTGCCTCGTCTTCGGCGAGATCGTCTCGCAGTTTCCGATCTCGGGTGGCCTGTACCCCTGGGCGCGGCGGCTCGTAGGCAAGCGCTGGGCGTGGATGGCGGGCTGGATCTACGCCTGGGCCCTGTGCTGCACCATGGCGGGCGTCGCGACCGGCATCGCGCCCTTTCTGGCCCAGCTTTTCGGCGTGGCGGCCACGCCCATGGCCACCACCGCCATCGCGCTCGTGCTGATCGCCTTCACCACCTGGCTCAACTTGAGCGGCACGCGCCTGCTCGCTCGCGCCGCGATGTTCGGCTTCATCTGCGAGCTGGTCGGCGCAATCGCGGTCGGCTCCTACCTGCTCGTATTCAAGCGCCACCAGCCGCTCTCGGTGCTTCTCGACACGCACTGGGTGACGCCCGCGGGCGGCCACTACTGGCCCGCCTTTCTCGCCTCCTCGCTCGCCGCCATGTTTTGCTACTACGGCTTCGAGGCCTGCGGCGATGTGGCGGAGGAAACACCGGATGCGAGCCGCATGATCCCGCGCGCCATGCGCATGACCATCTACATCGGCGGTGCGGCGGCCTGCTGGGTGTGCCTCGCCTTCGTGCTGTCGATTCGCGACATCGGCGCCATCATCGCCGGCACGGACACCGATCCGATCGTGACGCTCCTGCGTGCCAACATGGGCGAGGCCGGGTTTCGCCTTGTGATCCTGGTCGTGCTCGTGTCCTTCATCTCGTGCCTCCTGAGCCTGCAGGCGGCTGCGAGCCGGCTGCTGTTCGCCTATGCGCGCGACCAGATGATCTTCGGCAGCCGCTACATGAGCCACCTCTCCCCGGGCCACCACGTGCCGGCGAACGCGCTCATCGTCATGGGCGCCATCCCGGCGCTGATCGCGCTCTCGGCGCTCTGGCTCTCCGATGCCATCGCGACCATCATCAGCTTCGCCGCGGTCGGCATCTACATCGCCTTCCAGATGATCGTGCTCGCCGCGCTCGTTGCGCGCGCCAAGGGCTGGCATCCGGCAGGGCCCTTCAAGCTGAACGGCTGGGGCTGGCCGGTCAATCTGATTGCGCTCGCCTACGGGGTGGGCGCGATCATCAACATCCTCTGGCCGCGGCCGGCGGCGGCCACCGATCCCTGGTATGCGAGCTACGGCATGCTCGCGACCACCTGCGCCGTGATGCTGCTCGGAGCGATCTACATGGTGACGGCGCGGCCCTACGAGCGCGGGCACGCACCGGAGGGCGATGCGCATCGGCTGCACTCGGCGCTCCCCGAGCCGCCGGCGGAGATCATCAGTGATTGAGGGATCCGCGCGGCACGCCAGACCTGCCCCTCAAGGATAGGGGCCACCCGTCGCGTCATTGCCGCCGTCGACGGGCAGGTTCACACCGGTGACATAGCTCGCGAGATCCGATGCCAGAAACTCCACGCAGCGCGCCACCTCGTCGGGATCCGCCAGACGGCGCATCGGGATGCCTGCGGCGAGCGACTTCAAGTTCTCGGCGGGATCGCCGCCGCGGCGCGCCAGGATGTCGTCGACCATCTGAGTATGGATCTCCCCCGGGCACACGGCATTGACGCGGATGCGATCGCGCGCATGATCGAGCGCCATGCAACGGGTGATCTGCACCACCGCGCCCTTGCTCGCGCAGTAGGCGACGTGATCGGGCTCACCGTTCAGACCCCACTCGGAGGCGATGTTGACGATCGCGCCGCCGCCCGCACGCTGCATGTGCCGCACCGCTGCGCGGCTCAGATAAAAGAGCGCGTTCACGTTCACCGCGAAGGTCTCCAGCCACTGCGCATCGCTGGTGGCGGGCGCGTTCGCCGTGTACAGAATGCCCGCGTTGTTGACGAGGATATCGAGCCCACCCAGCCGCTCGATGGTCGCCGCGACGAGCGCATCGGCGCTGCCCGGCTCGCGCAGATCCACCTCGAGGAACCGGGCGCTGCCACCTGCCGCCTCGATCTCGCGCACCACGTCCGCACCACGCGCCGCATGCCGGCCGCTCACCATGACTGCAGCGCCCGCACGGGCGAGGCGCCGCGCACAGGCCGCCCCGATGCCGGTGGTCGAGCCCGTCACCAGGGCGATCTTGCCCGCCATGCTCATCGCACATTCTCCAGCGCGGGGACTTGATTCTAGGGGCAATTATAGGGGAGGACCTCAGATGGCACGCGACCCGAAGCACGACATCCTGTTCGAGCCCATCCAGCTCGGCCCAAAGCGCAGCCGCAACCGTTTCTGGCAGACCTCGCACTGCGCGGGTCCGGGCTCCGAGCGCCCGGGCGCGCAAGCGCACTTCCGCGCCATGAAGGCCGAAGGCGGCTGGGGCGTGGTGTTCACGGAATTCTGCTCGATCCATCCCGAGTCCGATGAGTATCCCTATACCTCGGCGCGCATCTGGGATGACGGCGACATCCGCAACTTAGGCTACCTGTGCGAGCTCGCCCACCGCCACCAGAGCCTGGTCGGCATTCAGCTCTGGTACAGCGGCGGCAACGCGCCCGGTCTCGAGTCGCGCGAGATCGGACGCAGCCCCAGCCAGTGGCCCTCCCCCTTGTTCGCCACGCGCTCGGTGTACGGCAGCGAGATGGACGAGTCAGACATTCGCACCGTGATCAACATGTACATCGAGGCGGGCAAGCGCGCCGAGCAGGCGGGCTTCGATATCCTCGAGGTTTCGGCGGGTGACGACACGCTCCCCGTGCAGTTCATGGAACCGCGCTTCAATCACCGCACCGATGGCTATGGCGGCAGCTTCGCGAATCGATCGCGGTTCTTCATCGAGCTCTTGAGCGCCTTGAAGCGGGCGCTCGGCGCGCACTGCGCCATCACCACGCGCTTCGAGATCGACACCCTGCACGGCCCCGAGGGCATCGAGGCGCACGAGGATGGCCTGAAGCTCCTCGAGCGTTTTCGCTCCGAGGGCGTCGTCGATGCGGTCGCGCTCAAGATCGGCGATTACGCCGAGTGGGGCGAGGATGCGGGTGCCTCGCGCTTTCGCAAGTCAGGCTGGATGACCCCGTTCATCCAGCAGGGCAAGGGGATCCTCGGCGCCGCGATTCCCGTGGTCGGCAACGGCCGCCTCACGAGCCCCGACGACATGGTGAGCCTGATGCGCTCGGAGGTGCTCGACATCATCGGGGCCGCGCGCCCCTCGATCGCCGATCCGTTCCTGCCCGTGAAAATCAGCGAGGGCCGGCTCGAGGACATCCGCGAGTGCATCGGCTGCAACATCTGCGTGTCGAAGTT
>Ga0181537_10004929_pt1 | contig 10926 bp, 13 predicted proteins | sample PEATcosm2014_Bin_39_FD_119765 | JGI IMG/M metagenome (GOLD analysis project Ga0181537, IMG submission 119765) | Peatland microbial communities from MTU Mesocosm Facility, Houghton, MI, USA - PEATcosm2014_Bin23_10_metaG | ecosystem: Environmental > Terrestrial > Soil > Wetlands > Peat | place... | reverse complement strand
GAACTTTCATTGTCGGTCGGCGACAGGCTGCAACTCAAGGCCAATGACAAATCCCAGGATGGCCGCAAACTTGCCAACGGCGAATTGGTGACGGTAAAAGAAATTCATGCTGACGGGCGTATTGCGTTGGACGATGGGCGCGTGCTGCCAAAACATTATCGCCAGTTCGTGCGCGGCTACGCCGTGACGTCGTATGCGGCTCAAGGCAAGACGGTGGATTACGTTTTATTTTCGGACTCGGCGGTCAAGGCCGCGACAAATCAAAACCAGTGGTATGTCACGATTTCGCGCGGGCGCAAGGGCGTGAAGATTTTCACGGCGGATAAAATCCAACTTCGGGAAAATGTCGCCCGTTCCGGTGAAAGGACTTTGGCGTTGGACATGGCGCAAAATTATTTTCATAAGCTGGCGGCGGCGTGGGGAAATGATGTCGCTCATTTTATTGAAAAAGAACATTCATGGCGCGTGGAAACCGAGCAGCAAGCGGAAGAAAAGCAGCGCGAGCGTGAAGCCAGAGAATTGCAACAGCTTGAAACGATCAAAGAATCGTTGCACCAAAAGCAGGGCGAGTCCGCCAAACAAACCGAAACCGACGCGCAGAAGATTTTGCGCCGGTCCAAAACCATCCGGCGCGGCCAAGATTTAGTGCGGCGGCAAAACATTCAACGCGGTCGGAGGATCGGAATATGAACGATTGTTATTCAACGGCCTCATACAGCACGAGCGCGGGTTTGCGAATTGAGACAAGCGCATCTTCTTTTTTTGCATTGCCGTATCACCAGTTGGAACGGGTGGATTTTATTTCCGCCAATGGGACGGACACCGTGACTGTCTCGTTCGTCACTTGCACCGTCCGCGTCACCGGAAAAAACCTGCACCGCATGGCCGCTCAAATCGCCACACAGGAAGTTCAATACATGAGCGCCTCGCCCAAAAACAATCCGCCGCCGGAAAAGAATTCGGCTTGCATTGAAAAAATCGAAGTTGTCGAAAAGGAAAATGCCACTTGATTCATTACGCCGCCAACTGCGCGCTTTCGAGAAAACGAACTTTCTGCGCCATTGCGGTGGAATGGCTATCGCGCAAATGTCCATAAACCTTCATCGCCAGCGCGCCGCCGTCCTTGTGTCCAAGCCAGCGCGATACGGTCGGAATGTCCACGCCGCTTTCAATGCAACTGGTGGCAAACAAGTGTCGCAAGTCGTGATGAGTGAACCGAACAATTTCAAGAGCCTTGCAAGCCCGATTGATGGCTCCCTGACATTCCCGAACACGCATTACCAAAGCGGACGGTTTTTCATCAGGCCGTTTGGAACGAAGCCGTTCCGACAATCGTCTGCAATCAGGAATCATCGGCACACGACGCGATTCGCTGTTCTTGGTTCCCGTGTTCGGATTGCCCCTAACGATGATTTCGCCTTTTTCAAAATCACAATCAGCCCACGTCACAAACGCGGCCTCACTTTTGACACGCAAGCCGGTATAGGCAAGGAATTCAACCAAATCCGCGCTGGCCAGCCCCGGCCCGAACGGAACACGACGAATCTCTTGAATAAGCGCCTGAAATTGTTTCTGCGAAGGAAGCGTCAAATCTTTTCGATTCACCCGCACCCGTTTCAGATTTTCAGCCGGATTGCTATAACGGATGCTATGCTCGACGGCGATTGCAAGGATGGCGCGCAACACGATCAGCGTGTTGTTGTAATTCGTCGGACTGGCCTTCTTTGCGTAACGGGATGCCCATTGACGGCAATCATTCTCGTTCAACCTGCGCACGTCCGTGTCGTTGAGTTCCGTCCAGCTTTTCTGCATCGCGGCAAGGCGTTCTTTGTAATATTCTTTGGTTCGCGGCTTGAGGTTTGGCATTCCATCGAGCCGCTCCAAATACTCTTTCGCCAAATCCCGAAAAAACGCCGTTCCCTCCACCAAGCGCTGCTGTCCTTCAAGTTTGGAGCGCTCCTGTTTTTCCAAATCGGCCAATTTGAGTTTGGCTACGGTCAATACATTCGTCTTGAGGCTTTGACGAATAAGCTTGCCGCCAACTCTGATTCGAGCAAAGTATTTACCCGATGGTGCGTATCGGATTAAATTTGCATACGATGTTTTCTGCCACGGCGATTCATGGTCGTCTGGCTGAATTTGTGATACGTTTTGGCGTTTCATGCTTACAGTATCACATTGCAGTATCAAAAAGTCAAATCCGAAACGTCACAAATTCATTAAATACTTGTAAATAAACGGCTGGAAGGGTGGCTGAGTGGTTAAAGGCACCTGACTCGAAATCAGAAGTAGTCGCAAGGCTACCGTGGGTTCGAATCCCACCCCTTCCGCGCCCCTTTTGCCATATCTTTACAAGATGGCGAATAGGAGAGGTTTATGGTGATTTCGTCTTTGCCGACGATGATTTTGTCCGTGATTATTTCAATGATTTCCCGCTTCTCTGCGGGCTGCATCGTCTGCCAGTGGTCGTAAAGATTGCTCGCTTGCAACGCGATTTCCTCGGCTGACAGCGTGTTCACTTTGAGAATGTCCACTTCCGCTTCCAATCGGGGAAGTTCTGCCTCAATTTGTTTCTGCCGTTCTACAAGCGGGGTATAGAATTGGCTGAATCCGTCGGCGTCCAGTTTTTCCTGCTGATACAAATCGTAGGTGCGTTGAATCTCTTTGCGAACGCGCTGCAATTCTTCTCGATGTGCCGGGATGAGACGTTCTTTCCCGTTGGCCGTTTCATTGGAACTTTTCAAATAATTGGTGATGGCGTCGGGCGAAAGCGAATAGCCTTTGATCTCCTCGCAAAATATCCCGTCGAGGTCGGCAATGGTGATCTTGTTGCGGCAACCCCGGCAGATGTATTTCGGGCTGTTGGACGGCACATACATTCTCTGGCCGCACTCGCAATGGAGAACGCCGGAGAAAATATGCACTGGTTTTTGCGCGGGACGCTTTTGTTTGCTGTAAGATTCGTCAATGAGCTTGTTGCATTCATCCCAAATCTGCTCGCTGACGAGCGGTGCAACTTCATGCAAATACCATTCGCTTTCCGGCTTCATGGCACATTGATTGGTCTGTCCGTTGCGGGTGGTGTAATTGCCCCGATGAATGCCTTTGGCCGTCGGGTCTTGAAGCAACCGCGTGACGGTCTTGCTTGTGAAGTGCGCTCCTTTGCGGGTGCGGTAGCCAGCATCGTTCAAAAGCCGCACAACTGTCTTTTTGCGGCGGTGCTTCAAGAAAAGCTCATACATGAGTTTCCTGACAGGGCCTTCTTTGGGATGGGGTATCAACTTTTTGTCTTTCCATTCATATCCAAACGAAGCAGGGCCACCAAGCGGACTGCCGTTTTTGGCACGGACGGCAATCGAAGCCTTCACACGATCAACCGTTTCCTCACGTTCCCACTGCGCCATTGCCGCAATCATGGTGTAGAAAAGGCGTCCGGCGGGCGACGACGTATCAATTTTTTCCTGCAACGAAACCATGTCGGCATTGTGCAGCCGGAAGAAATCAGCGAATTCCAAAAGCTCCTTGGTGTTTCTGGCAAGGCGCGCGAGCTTGGAAAAAATGAGGCCGGAAATATGCCCTCGCTTCACGTCGGCAATCATCCGCTTGGCTTCGGAATTTTCCATGACGGTTTTGCCGGACACGCCAGCAAGGTCATACACTTCCGCAACCGTCCAATCGTTGAACTTGGCGTATTCGCGGGCGCGCTGCTCGTGGTGTTCGGGGCTGTCGCCCTGGGCTTGGTCTTCGGTTGAAACCCGAATCCAGATGCCGACACGTTTTTTTAAGGCACTATTTTCCCTCATATACTACTTCATACCCGAAAACGTAACTGCATTGCAAGAAAAAAGTGTAGTCATACTGCATATATTTGATAGGGTTTCATTATGACGAAAAAACCAATAACAATGTGTGAAAATGATTTGGCCGTGCACGCCAAATTATTTCGCAGACAGGCAAGCACGACACGCGCCCAAGCCGCGCGGGACATGAAAGTGTCGCAAACATCCATCTTCAATGCGGAAGAAAGTCCTGATCAAAGCCTGATCAAATTGCGGATGCGGATGATTGAAGCGTATTCAAAATTCAAAGTCAGAGGCCCCGTTTATTTATTGGAAGAAAAATAGCCGCTATTTTCGCATCGAATCGGCAATCGCACGGATGGCAGAGGCTTCCTTTTCTTTTTGCTGCTCCGTTGAAAGTTCTGAAATCACCCGTTTGATTTTATACCCGCGCCGGACGGTGGTTTGCTCTTTGGGAATTTCCGCAGGGATTGTTTTTAGATAGGCAGCGAATTGGTCGGGCTGGAAATACTCCACCCGCGCCGCCAATTCTGAACCAAGACTGCCGGAAACTGCGTTGCCGATCTTCCGCAACCGTTCGTCGTCCAGACAAATCACCATCACTTTGGGAACGCCTGCCTTCAAGCACTTCGCCACATTGCGAACTTCATGGTCAATCGTGGTTGAAATAGAAATTTCACACGCGATGGTCTGGCCGGTGCGTTCGAGCCACAAATCCACGCTACCTTGTCCGTCCAACACCGGCTTTTCGATCACGCTGCGGAAACCGAGTTCTTCCGCCGCCTGTTTGATGCGCTGCTGAATGGCCTGGTGCTGCGCTCCGCCCCGGCCTAAATCGCGCGGCGGCTCGTGTTTGATGGCGGGTGCTTCCGTCTTCGCCTTCGGAATTTCTGCAACCACCGGCGGTTTTATTTCGACGATTGCAGGCGGTTCTACTGCTTTCGGAACTTCGACGGCTTTCTGCAATTCTGGAACCGGCTTGGCTGGCGGGGAAATCGGCGGTGCAACCGTTGGCACAGTCTCACGCGACTTCGACATCATCGCCTCCACGTCCGCCCGTGCCGTGCCATATTCTTTTCTCGAAACCGTAATCACTTCCTGCCGTCGTGCTGCGGCTGCGTTTGCGTCCAGTGAAGCGGGAAGCGGGACAGACAAATTAAAATCGTAGTCGCTGCGCTCAACGCGGGCGATGGCTTGCCCGGCCTCCAAGTTCCGCAAATCTTTTGCTTCAAAGTATGTGAAGCCCTCGGCCAATTTCTTGGCGTCATCGTCTCCGACACGGAACACAATGCGCGTGAATGGATGCGACATGACGGCACTGGCGACTTCGGAATTCCGCTGCAACTGGTGTAGCTCATGGTGCGCCAGCGTCAGACCGATGCGATACTTCCGCGCACCGCTCAAAATCTCCGCCATGCTCGGCGTGATGAAATTGGCAAATTCATCAATGTAAATCCAGTAGTCACGCCTCGCGGCGATCTGCTGCGCCTGTCGGCTCATGGCAATCTGTTGAAATTTCGACAAGAGCAAAGAGCCAAGCAGATGCGAATTTTCGCGCCCTAACAATCCCTCCGGCAGTTTTGCCAGAAAGATTTTGCCGCTGTCCATGATGTGTGCGATGTCCAGCCGGTTTTCCGGCTGCGAAACCATGTGACGAATCGGCTTTTGAGCAAGGAACGTGTCGAGCCTCGTCAAAATCGAGCCGATGGATTTGTTGCCGGACAGATGCGGAAAACTTTTTTGCCAGTAATAGACGACTTCCGAATCTTTGACTGATTTCAGAAATTCATTCCGAAAAGAGGGTTCAATCAGGAATCGGCGCAAGTCGGCAATCGTCCCGCGCCGGTCGCTTTCCAAGAAAGCAAGAATCGCGTTTTGCAGGACGCTATTCATCTGGTCGCCCCATGAAGATGAAAGACGTTGGAACACGGAAACCAAGTCGGAAGCCAAAAGATTTTTCTCAAGGTCGCTGTGAGCCGACAAGATGTTGAATCCGACGGAAAATTGTTCGTCGGACGGGTCAACCAAAACCACGTCATTGATTCGGGATTCGGGAATGATGCCAAGAATCCGGTCAATCAAATCTCCGTGCGGGTCAAACACGGCGACACCCTCGCCGTTCTCAATGTCATTTTTTATCAGATTGAAAAGCAGCGTGGATTTTCCAGTGCCGGATGCGCCGATGATGTGGCAATGACGTGTGCGCTGCTCCGGCGACAACCTGACTTCAACTGTTTGTCCCGCATGGTCGTTGTTTCCAATCAACAAGCCGTTTCCATTGCGGGCAATCATTGGGGTGGCTTTGGTCTTTGTCGTTTGCCGTTGAAACACCGGCGAGCGGACGGCACTCGACGGCAAATGCACGAAGCCGGTCAGCTCGTCACTGTTCAAAATCATTCCGCTGCGGCGGGATTGCCGCTGCAAGACATCCGCAATGTGTTCGGCAAAAGGGTAGTCGTCGTTTTTGAGCGGGATGAGTTTGTTGCCGTTGGGATGGGTGAACACGCGTAGCGATCCGGCAAGGTCGCGTGCCAGTTGCAACATGCGTTCACGTTCCCCGGCACAAACCAAAATGCGAACCACGGCGGCAAACAACGGGCGGGCAACTTTATTTTCCGCCGCGCCCGCCAGTTCCGGTGAATCAACGAAAAACGGTTTACCGTCCGCATGGGTGACGGAGCGCACAATGCTTTCCGGCCACGGTTCGTGTGCGGGCTGGAACAACACTTGAAACAATCCAAGCTCGCCCTGCTGCAACTCTGCCAGTGCGCCCACGATGCCGATGAACGGATCAATTTTGCCGCTGGCGAGCGGCAGCATGAATTCATGTGCCAATCCAAATTCAACCGCCAAAGCTTCATTACCTGCGGATGCGTTCCATGCCTGCTCCAACGTTCCCTCGCGCGGAGTAAACACGGCTTCGGGAAAATACGCCTGCAACTGTCGGCGGAGCAACGGGGCGTCGTCGGCAGCGGCGGCAAAATGTGCGGTGACTTTTTTGTGAACACCAATCAACTCAAAGGCAATTGGCTCGCGACACAAAGAAAGATTCAATAGGAACTGCTCGAATGCTTCTTTTGAGATGTCGAGCTTGTCCGGCAATGAAGCCTGAAACTCAATCAATTTTTCCCGAACGAGTGATTGCGGTTCAGGTTCTTCCTCCGGTTCGGGTTCAATTTCTGCTGGCGGCGGTGTTGTGCTTAATTTGCCACTCAATTTTTTAACCATCGAATTGAAAAAGGTCGGCTTGCGTCCGTCGTCAAGTGGCGGTGCGTCGGGCAAATAATGGCCGTGGAAGGGTCGGAATGGCGGTTCGGGACAAACGGGTTCGTCGAACACCTGCCAGCCGCGCCCGCGCAACTCCCACTGGTGAAACTGCCCGGTCAATTGTTTGTCGAGCCGTGACATGGCACGTCAAACAGCGGGTGGGGTTTGTTTCGGCTGCACCGTGGTCGGTTTGTAGAGTTCGCCAAGAATCGGGTTGTAATCGTTGAACTTGATCAATTTGATGCCCTTCGCGCCCGTGGCTTCCTCCACCTTTGCTTTGACGACATCGTTTACCGTATCGCGATACATGAGCCGCGTGTCCTGACGGTAATATGTTTCTTTGCGAAACCAGTTCTCATAGATCGGGCCGACAACGGGAGATTTGATGAGCGTGGCGTCCAAGTCTTTCAATCCGAGCGATACTGCATTGCGGAGCAAATAAATCGCAGCAATGAATCCGACGATCAAGATGCCGATTCCGAGAATGATTCCCGCCACTTTGAATATCAATCCTGCAATCATCAACAATCCGACCAGCACGACAAGGAGTTGCCAGAGTTGGATCACGGCGGGGATTTCGGCAAAGCGGCAACTGAAAAAATATGCCGTGCCGAATGGGGCGGCGCAAACATCGAACACCAATCGTTCGCGGGTCATGCGGAGATATTCGCGCTTGGCCGACAACAATCCGCCTTCGGCAAAATCAACATGGAACATTTCCAAGCCGGGAACTTTGCGGTCATTCAATTCTTTCTCGACGGCTTCATAAAATTCCTTGGTGGACGTGTTGAAGCTGGGAACGAGTGAATACCAGTGGTCAATCACGTCCGCCTTTTTGGATTTGAAAAAATCGAACATAAATTTATTTCGCTTTGCGTGGCAGGACAAAAAGCGCCGCCCCGAAGATCAATGACAGATACGCGCCGTATGCAAGTATGTGCGTCAGGTCGCTGCCGATTCTGTTATACCAGTAGATACCGACGCAAAAAGGAAGTGCGCCGGTGAGTTGCCCGACAATCATCTGGCTGCGCTTGGTGACACCGGCAAAGATGGTGATGGCGCAAAATATCGGGATGAGCCAAAGAAGAAGTTGCCCGTCACCGGCCTTTTGCAGATCGAAGCCGGAAACATTGCCGCCCAAAAATTGCGCCCACGGCAGAAAGAAGCTGACGCCCAAACCGGCGGCGCACAAGTTGACCAATTGCGTCCGGCCCAAACTGACGGTTTGATTTTCCGGCGCGGCAGTGGCGGGTGTGGATTCGGATTTCGGTTTGATGGTGATTTCGTCGGGCATAGTGTCTCTGTGATTAAGGGTTAATGGCGAACAACATTCCCCTCAATTTGAAGTCTAAAACGACAGACGCGGTGGGAAAACGGGTATGGCTTAACACCACAGAAGATAAGCGTCAACCGTGATTTTATAGAAACGCTTTCTCTATTTTACAGAAAAGTCATTTTTGATACACTGGTTTGCAAATGAAAACCAAACGCCCGCACAAAAGAATCCATCGTGGCAGTGCCTTCCGGGATTTTCTGAAAAAACAAGGCATCCTCGGTGAAGTCGAGGCACGCGCGCTCAAGCAGGCGTCCGCTGGCAAAAGTTAAAATAACACTCCTTGCGCATTTTTGGTTATTCTGATATGCTGGCAACATAACAGTTTAACAAGATCAAAATTATGAATGTATCGCTTGGACAAAAGTGGGAGCATTTCGTGGATGACAAGGTCAACAGCGGCGATTACCAGACCGCCAGCGAAGTCCTTCGTGATGGACTGCGGCTGTTGGAGAAGGAAGCCCTTTTGAAGCTGATCTCCGTGAGTTCGCTGCCAGAGCTTGAAGCAAAATTGCTGAAAGCCGCAAAATCCTTGGATGCCGGACGCGGTGTTGACGGGGAACAAGTGTTTGCTCGCCTGCGCCAGCGGAGCAAATCGCGCCGTCAGAATGCCTAGATTCATTCTCTCTGAATTCGTCGAGCCTGAATTATCTGCTATTTGGGATTACATCGCCATTGACAACCCTGATGCTGCCGACCGCTTCTTGGAAGCGGCCTATGGCACGTTTCAAGAACTGGCGCGGATGCCGGGCATGGGACGCACCCGGAATTTTCCTCAAGCGCGGCTGAACAATCTGCGTTCGTTTCGGATCAAAGACTTTGACAATTACCTGATTTTTTACAGCCCGATTCAAGATGGAATCGAGGTGTTTCATGTTCTTCACGGGGCGCGAGACCTTGAACTATTTTGAATAAACGTCACAAAATTGATCAACAAAAAGCCCCGGCCAAAAATGGTCGGGGTTGTTTTTTAGAACGGGCAATCCGGCTTGGGACATTCTTCCTTGAATTGAAGCGACATTTCACCGGGTTTCGACGATGAGATTTCCACCCGATGTCCCGGTTTGAATCCGGCCTTTTCCAGCCAGTGTCCGCAAAGACGTATTTTGGGTTTAATTTTCCCCTTCCAACCGTCGCCGTCGGCTTCGATTTTCAGGGTGCGTCTTTGGACTGGTTTTTCCAAATCAATCATGGACGGCCTCGCTTTCCGTCCGGCCCAGAATGAAATCCGCCGCCTTTTGCGCCTGCGCCGCCGCCTGCACGATGAGCGTCTTGTCATTTCGCAACTGCTCAAGCCAGCCTTTGAGATACGCGGCGGAGTTGTCAATCGTCCGTTCGCCGATCTCGGCCAGCCCGCACAGAAACGCCGCGCCCATTTCGGCGATCAATTCCTCTTTGCAGTAGGGATTGGAACCGTAACCGGCGGATTCCGTGAGTGTGGATCGTTTCAATCGCTTTTCGTGGCCGGTCGAATGAACAAATTCGTGGAAGACGGTGGAATAATAATCCTCCGTCCGCTCGAACCGTTCGCGTGGCGGCAAGCCGACGCAATCTTCCTTTGGGGAATAATAGGCGTGGGTCATGCCGTGTTTCAGAATCGGCGGCTGTGGCATTTGCGCCACAATGTCCTCCGGCTTGGCTATGATATTTTCCTGCACCGGCTCGGCACTGATTTTCAGTCCATCGCACTGTGCTACATTGAAGACATGATAAAAGCGAAGCAGATATTTTTTCTTCTGCTCACCCGTTTTCTTGTCTTCAGCGGTCGTCTGTTTCCAAAAGACGACCGGACACGCCTTCTCGCCCTTGCGAACACTTCCGCCAAGTTGCGACACCTGACGGAACGTGAGCCAAAACGGTGATTCATACATCATGGCAAGCAACAAAAAGACATTGATGCCACGATACGGATTTTTACTGACGAAGTTCCGAGGCAACCCGGTTCGTGCTTTCCACGGCTTCTGCCATGGGACTGTGCCTTGCTCAAGCAAGGCGGTGATGCGGTCGGTGATACGGTCATACGTTGGATTTTTCATTTGATGCTCCTGTGGTTATTTGTTTGTGAAGAACTGCCACTGTGAAGCGTATGACGCGGTTGAAATTTGAAGTAGGTGGGCAGACTTGCCAGAACTGGCATGTATAAAAAAAGAGCGACCCGATGGATCGCCCTTGTGTTTGGTCACGCTACTTTGCGGTTCAGGATGGGGACTACTATCGCCCCAGTTGCCAGTTCTTGAGAGTGCCCATGCTCACACCAAGTTTTACGGCCAATGCTCTTTGGGAAAGGCTTGTCTTTATGCGATATTTCGTTAGTAATTCTGCAAGTGATTGGGTGCTGTTTTGGCAGGGGTGCGAATCCACCCTTACGGCCTTGATCACCAGATGGCAAAAGGGGTTCAGAAACCACCCCTTCCGCCATTTGAGCAATGTGCGAAACAGCCATGCTGCACCTTAATTTCAAGGAACGTTTTTCAGCTTCACCTGCTGTGCGCAAACGCCGCGATAAAATTCACCGACGCGCGTCAT
>Ga0181537_10004928_pt1 | contig 10927 bp, 11 predicted proteins | sample PEATcosm2014_Bin_39_FD_119765 | JGI IMG/M metagenome (GOLD analysis project Ga0181537, IMG submission 119765) | Peatland microbial communities from MTU Mesocosm Facility, Houghton, MI, USA - PEATcosm2014_Bin23_10_metaG | ecosystem: Environmental > Terrestrial > Soil > Wetlands > Peat | place... | reverse complement strand
TGGCGCGACGGCGGGGGCACCATCGAATTGGACAGTTTCGACATCGACTGGCCGCCGCTCGCGGTCGCCGGCCAGGCGACCGTAGCGCTCGACGCGGCGCTGCAGCCGGAACTGGCGGGCACCGTCACGGTGCGCGGGGCCGGCGCGGCGATCGACCAGGCCGCCAAGGTCGGCATGATGGACAAGGGCGGCGCGCGGGTGGCCAAGCTCGCCCTCAAGCTGGCTTCGAAACCGTCCGACGACGGCACCGAAGCGGCCGAGTTCGCGGTCGGCGTGCAGAACCGCGTCCTGTCGGTGGGGCCGGTGCCGCTGCTGCAGGTACCGGAGGTGAGCTGGTGAAGTGCGAAAGATTGTTGGTGATGCCTTGACCGCATGTACGACGTACGGTACACATGAGCGTGTTTTTGCGGACGCGCTGCGCGCGCAGCGTTTGATTGTCTCACGCCGAGACGATGGGAATCTGTGAGGGGTATTCTTCACAAAATTCCCGAGTCGGGCCGCCCTTGCAAAGCGAAAGGGCTCGAGACACGTCGAATTCGTTGGGTCGATCGAAGAAACTGGCTGCAGTCTTTTACAAAACCGCGGCCGGCAACGAACCGGTCCGCGATTGGCTGATGGAATTGGACAAGGGTGATCGGTTCATCGTCGGCACCGACAACCGCAAGCTCGAACTCGGAGGGCGGACGACCGGCCGTCCGACCATCGGCAGTCTTGGAGACGGGATGTGGGAGGTCCGATCCACCATATCCCGCGGCAAGGTCGAAGCCCGCGTTCTGGTGCAAGTCGAGGCAGGTGTTGTTGTGCTTCTGCATGCTTTTATCAAATCGACGCGCACAACCCCCAAACGTGAAATCGATAGGGCGCGCCGCCGCTGGGCCGACATGAGGAGATGAACCATGGCGGCGAAAATGCGTCTTGATCCGACACGAATTGGTTCGAGTTTCGAGTCGTTCCTCGAAGAGAACGGCATCGTCGAGGATGTCAACGATCGCGCGACCAAGGCACTTTTCGCCGAACAACTGCAAAAAGCGATGCGCCGCCGCAGCCTGACCAAGCGAAACATGGCCAGCGCACTGGGAACCAGCCGGTCGCAGCTCGACCGCATCCTCGATCCGGCCAATGACGCCGTCACGCTGGGGGTTCTCAAGCGGGCCGCGGCGGCGGTCGGCAAGCGGCTTCGCGTGGAGCTGGTCGACGTCGAACGGCCCTTGCGCCGCCGTCGCGCCAACCAACGCGGTTAGTCCGCGCGCGCCACCTCGAGGTCGAAGGCGGCGGCCATCAGCGCGGCGGTGTAGGGCGATTGAGGTGCTTTGAAGATGCGGGCCGCCGGGCCGGCCTCGACCACGTGCCCGTCCTTCATCACCACCAATTCGTCGGCCAGCGCGCGGACCACGGCGAGATCGTGGCTGATGAACAGGTAGGCGAGCTTGTGGCGCGCCTGGAGTTCGCGCAGCAATCCCACGATCTGGGCCTGCACCGAGACGTCGAGCGCGCTGGTGGGCTCGTCGAGCACGATGAAGCGCGGCTTGAGCACCAGGGCGCGGGCCACGGCCACCCGCTGGCGCTGGCCGCCCGAGAATTCGTGGGGGAAGCGGTCCTGGGTGGCGGGATCGAGCCCCACCTCCTCGAGCGCCTTCGAGATGATGGCGCGCCGCTCGCCGGCCGTGGCGCCGATACGATGCACTTCGAGCCCCTCGCCGACGATCTGGCCGACCGAAAGACGCGGGCTGAGCGAGCCGTAGGGGTCCTGGAATACCATCTGCATCTCGCGCCGCAGCGGGCGGATCTCGCGCGGGCCCATCCGGTCGATCGGGCGGCCGATGAAGGCGATGCGCCCCTGGCTCTTGACCAGGCGCAACAGCGCCAGACCCAAGGTCGTCTTGCCCGAACCCGATTCGCCGACCACGCCGACGGTATGGCCTTCGCGCACCGCCAGCGTGACGCCGTCGACCGCCTTGATGTGGCCGACGACGCGGGGAATGATCCCTGCCTTGCGCGGGAACCAGACTTTGAGGTCGGCGCAGGACATGATCTCGGTCGCGTCGGGCGCGGCCGCGATGGGGGCGCCGGTCGGCCGGGCCGCCAGCAGCGCGCGCGTATAGGTATGGCGCGGCTGCGCGAACACGGTGGCGACGGCGCCCTGCTCGACGATCGCGCCCGCCTGCATGACGCAGACCCGATCCGCCATCTTGCGGACGATGCCGAGATCGTGGGTGATCAGCAGCAGCGCCATGTTGAACCGCGCCCGCAGATCCTTGAGCAAGGCGAGGATCTGCGCCTGGATGGTGACGTCGAGCGCGGTGGTGGGCTCGTCGGCGATCAGGATGTCGGGCTCGCAGGCCAAGGCCATGGCGATCATCACGCGCTGGCGCTGGCCGCCCGACAATTCGTGCGGCAACGCGCCCAGGCGGCTTTCGGCCTCGGGCAGGCCGACCAGATGCAGCAGCTCGATGATCCGCGCGCGCAGGGCGGCGCCCTTCATGCCGCGGTGGAGTTCGAGCACTTCGCCGACCTGCTTGCCGATATTGTGCAGCGGGTTGAGGCTGGTCATCGGTTCCTGGAACACCATCGCGATGCGGTCGCCGCGCACCTGGCGCAAGGCGCGCTCGGACGCGCCGATCAATTCGCTTCCTTCGAAGAAGACGCTGCCGCTTGGGTGGTGGGCGCGCGGATAGGGCAGCAATTGCAGGATGGAAAGCGCGGTGACCGACTTGCCCGATCCCGACTCGCCCACCAGCGCGAGCGTCTCGCCCTTGTCGAGCGTGAAGCTGACGCCCTTGACCGCCTCGACCGCGCCCGAGCCCGAACCGAAGGTGACCCTGAGGTCCTTCACTTCCAGTAGCGCGCTCATATCTTTACTCGCTCCGCGCTCCGGGGTGCGTCGTGCTTTGCACGCATTCGCGTGACGCACCCCTTACACGCGACCGCTCGTTCGCGCTCCGCGCTCATCTTATCGTCTTCCGCGGATCGAAGGCGTCGCGCACCGCCTCGCCGACGAACACCGCGAGCGAAAGCACGACCGCCAACACCATGAACCCGGTGATGCCCAGCCATGGCGCCTGGAGATTTTCCTTGCCTTGGCGCAACAAGTCGCCGAGCGAAGCCGAACCCGGCGGCAGGCCAAGGCCCAGGAAATCGAGCGCCGTCAGCGAAGTGATCGAACCCGAGGTGATGAAAGGCAGGTAGGTGAACGTGGCCACCAGCGCGTTGGGCAACACATGGCGGACGATGATCTTGCCATTGCCCATGCCCATCGCGCGCGCGGCGCGGACATAGTCGAAATTGCGCGCGCGCAGGAACTCGGCACGCACCACCGCCACCAGCTCGACCCAGGAAAACAGCGCGAGGATGCCGAGCAGAGTCCAGAAGCTGGGCACCAGCATGCTGGCGACGAACATCAGCACGTAGAGCACGGGCAAATTGTTCCAGATTTCCAGGACACGCTGGAACGAGATATCGACCAGCCCGCCGAAATAACCCTGCACCGCGCCGGCCGTCACGCCGATCAGCGAGCTGACGACGGTAAGCGCCAGGCCGAACAGAATCGAAATGCGCAGGCCATAGATCAGCCGCGCCACGACATCGTGGCCTTCGTCGTCGGTGCCCAGCCAATTCACGACGGTAGGCGGCGAAGGCGCGGGCGTGGGCAGATCGAGATTGATGGTGTGGTAATCGAACCGCACCGGCGGCCATACCACCCAGCCCTTCTTGGCGATCTCGCCGGCGACATAGGGGTCGCGATAGTCGGCCGTGGTCGCGAGATCGCCACCGAAGGTGGTTTCGGCATAGTCGGCGAAGACCGGCATGTAGGGGCTTCCGTCATACCAGACCAAGAGCGGCCGGTCGTTGGCCCAGAACTCGGCCAGCAGACTCAGCACGAAGATGGCGAGGAAGATCCAGAGCGACCAGAAGCCGCGGCGGTTGGCGCGGAAGGCGGCGAGGCGGCGTTGCGTCAGCGGCGAGAGCGTCATGGCTCAGCCCCGCCAACCGTCATTCTGGACGAGCCGAGCCCAGCGAAGCGACGATGCGGAATCCAGCATGACATGCGCGCGTCAGCGCCTTCTGCATCGTGAGTCATACGCTCGCTCGCGTTCGCCGCGGGATTCCCGCTTTCGCCGGAATGACGAAGAAAGAAAAAAGAGCGAGCCATTTCCCCTAGCCCCGCGTCGCGAAGTCGATGCGCGGATCGACGAAATGATAGGTGAGGTCGCTGATCAGGTTGAGCAGCAGTCCGATCAGGCTGAAGGCGAACAGCGTGCCGAACACCACCGGATAGTCGCGATTGATCAGCGATTCGTAACCGAGCAGGCCGATGCCATCGAGCGAGAAGATGGTTTCGATCAGCACCGAGCCGCCGAACAGGATGCCCACCAGCACGGCCGGGAAGCCCGAGATCACCAGCAGCATGGCGTTGCGGAAGATGTGCCCGTAGAGCACGCGGCGTTCGCTCAGGCCCTTGGCGCGCGCCGTGACCACATATTGCTTGGTGACCTCTTCGAGGAAGCAATTCTTGGTGAGCATGGTGAGCGTGGCGAAACCGCCGATTACCAGCGACGAGACCGGTAGCGCCAGGTGCCAAAAGTAGTCGCCCACCTGGCCGATCAAGGAGAGGCTTTGCCAGCCATCGCCGTGCAGGCCGCGCAAGGGGAAGATCGACAGGAAGCGCCCGCCCGCGAACAGCACGATCAGCAGGATGGCGAACAGGAAGGACGGCACCGCGTTGCCGACCACGATCACCCAGCTCGAGGCGAGGTCGAAACGCGACCCGTCGCGCACCGCCTTGGCGATGCCCAGCGGAATCGACACCAGATAGATGATGATCGTGCTCCACAGGCCGAGCGAGATCGAGACCGGCAACTTGTCGAGCACCAGATCGACCACGCTTTCGTCGCGGTAGAAGCTTTTGCCGAAATCGAGCCGCGCATAATTGCCCAGCATGATCGCGAAACGCTCGAGCGGCGGCTTGTCGAAGCCGTACTGATGCTCGAGCTCGGCAATGAATTTCGGATCGAGACCGCGCGCGCCGCGGTACTTCGAGACGGGCCCGCCGGCCGCGCCACCGGTGGACCCGGCGGCTTCCTTGCCGACATCGCCCGAAATGCGCGCGGTGGCCGAAACGGCCTGACCCCGCACCTTGGCCAGCATCTGCTCGACGGGCCCGCCCGGCGCCAATTGGGCGAAGATGAAGTTGGACACCATGATCCCGAACAGCGTGACCGGGATCAGCAGCAAGCGCCGCGCGACGTAGGCGTACACGGGATCGCTAGTTCTTCAACAACGGCGCCACCGCGGCGGCTTTCTTGGCGTCGAACCACCAGGTGCCGGGTTGCACGCCCTCGTCGGGAATCACATCGGGCATGCCGAACTTGTCCCAATAGGCGACCCGGTCGGCGCTGAGGTGGAACATCGGCACCATGTAGTTGCCCCACAGCAGCACGCGGTCGAGCGCATGCACCGCAGTCACCAGCGCCTCGCGGCTGGTGGACGCGATCAGCTTGTCGATCAGCGTATCGATGGCCGGGCTCTTGATGCCGATCGTGTTGTGGCTGCCCGGCTCGTCGGCCGCGGCCGAGCCCCAGAATTCGCGCTGCTCGTTGCCGGGCGATTCGCTCTGGCCGAATACGTCGACCACGACGTCATAGTCGAAACTCTTGTAGCGATTCGAGTATTGGGCGGTATCCACCGTGCGGATCCGCGCGGCGATGCCCAGCCGTTTCAGGCTTTCGACATAGGGCGCGACGATGCGCTCCCAGCTCGGTTCGTCGAGCAGGATCTCGAAGGCGAATGGCTGGCCGTCCTTATCGACGAGCTGGCCGTCCTTCACCTCCCAGCCGGCCTGTTTCAAGAGCGCGGCGGCGGCGCGCAGATTCTCGCGATTGTTGCCCGACCCGTCGGTCTTGGGCAGCGTGTATTCCTTGGTGAACACCTCGTCGGGAATCTGGCCTTTGAGCGGCTCGAGCAGCTTGAGCTCGTCGGCGCTGGGCAGACCCGTGGAAGCCAGCTCGGAATTGTCGAAATAGCTCTTGGTCGCCACATACTGGCCGTAGAACACGTTCTTGTTGGTCCACTCGTAGTCGTAGGCCTCGATCAAGGCCTGGCGCACGCGCGGGTCCTGGAACTGCTTCTTGCGCAAATTGAGCACGAAGCCCTGCATCCCCTCGGTGCGGTGGTTGGGGAAGCTCTTCTTGATCAGGTGCCCGTCCTTGACCGCGGGAATGTCGTAGGCGGTGGCCCAGTTCTTGGCAGAGTTCTCGCCATGCAGATCGTAGGCGCCGGCCTTGACCGCCTCGAGCGCGACGGTGGAATCGCGGTAGTAGTCGTAGCGCATCGTATCGAAATTGTAGAAGCCGCGGTTGACCGCAAGATCCTTGCCCCACCAGTTGGGGTTGCGCTCCAAGGTGATGGTGCGGCCGGGCTCGAAGGACTTCACCTTATAGGGCCCGCTGCCCAACGGCGGCTCCAGCGTCGTCTGGTCGAAAGTCTTGCCCTGCCAATAGGCCTTGGGCAGCACCCACATCTCGCCGATGATGCCGGGCAGCTCGCGATTGTCGCCCGGCGCGAAGACGAAGCGCACGCGATGCGGATCCAGCGCCTCGGCCTTGGCGACGCTCTGGTAGTAGAAACGGTAGGAGGGCCAGCCCTTCTCCTTGAGGATATTGAAGGTGAACACCACGTCGTCGGCGGTGATCGGGCTGCCGTCGGCGAATTTGGCCTCGGGGCGCAGGTTGAAGGTGGCCGAGGAACGGTCGGGCGGCACCTCGATGCTCGCCGCGATCAACCCGTAGTCGCTGGCCGGCTCGTCGGCCGAACGCACCATCAGCGTCTCGAACACATATTCGCCGCCGGTGCCGAAATCGGCGCCATAGCCTGCCACCGGCTCGCCCTTGACGATGAAGGGGTTGAAACTGTCGAAGGTTCCGAGCGCCGCCAGGCGTATGTCGCCACCCTTGGGCGCGTCGGGATTGACGTAGTCGAAATGGGTGAAGCCCTCCTTGTATTTCGGCTCGCCGTTGATGGCGAAGCCGATGGCCGGCTTCGCATCCTGCGCCTGCGCGATGCCCGCCAAGGCGGGCGCGGCGAAAAGCGCAATCAATGCTGGGAAAGCGAAGCGCATGAAGTCTCCGGGCTGGGAACAGAGCCGCAGTGTGCGGACTTTGCGCGCGCCCTTCAAGGGGGCGGCGCGTGCCTCTCGGGAAAGGCCGGGCTTTTGCGGATCGCCGCGCCCGGCTATTCTTGCGGCCGTCGCGCTACCGTCGTGCGACCACCGCAGCAAAGGCCGGACGATGCTTCAGGCTGTCTCGATTGTGCTGATCCTCGGCGGTGTTTACCTGATCCTCTTGGGAACCGGACGCAATCTGAAACCGGCCCGCTTGCGCGGCAATTCCGAGACCGCCGTGGCCGGGCGGTTCATCGCGTTTCTGGGGATCCTGCTGCTGCCGACCTTCCTCGGCTTTACCATGTCCGACATTCGCGGCTGGCTGCAAGACATCTGGACCACCGGCGGCGGGGTCGGGACCGGCTGACTAGCCGGAGGCCGGACGCGCCCCCGTCAGCGCGGCCAGCGCGCTCGCATGCATGCGCGCATCGCCCGCGGCCACCACTTGGCCGGGCGAGGCCAGGCCCAGCGCCGTGCCGTGCCAGTCGGTCATCACCCCGCCCGCCCCGGTAATCACCGGGGCCAGCGCGCAATAATCGTAGGGCTGCAACGACGCCTCGATGACCAGATCGACGAAGCCCGAGGCCAGCAGCCCGTAGGCGTAGCAATCCGCGCCATAGCGCACCAATCCGGCCTTGCGGCGGATGGTTTCCCAGGCGGCCGCGTCGGCCCCTTTGAACATGTCGGGCGAGGTGGCGTAGAGCACCGCCTTGTCGAGCGCGGCGCAGGCGCGCACCCGGGCGGGCGCGCCGTTGAGCGTGGACGGACGCCCGGCCGCGCCCAGCCAGCGTTCACGCAAGATCGGCTGGTCGATGATGCCGAGCACGGGGATGCCCCGATGCAGAAGCGCGATCAGGATGCCGAAGGACGGCTTGCCGGTGATGAAAGCCTTGGTGCCGTCGATGGGGTCGAGCACCCAGACGTATTCGGCGTCGGTGCGGGCCGCGCCCATCTCCTCGCCATAGATGCCGTGCGCCGGCGCGCGCGCGGCGATCAGCGTGCGCATCGCCGCCTCGGCCTCGCGGTCGGCGATCGTGACCGGGCTCGAATCGGGCTTGGTGTCGACGGCGATGGGGGTGCGGAAATAGCGGCGCGCGACCGTGCCGGCCGCATCGGCCATGCTGTGGGCGAGATCGACCAGTTCGGGCGGGCAGTTTTCGGCCGCGGTCACGGCCGCGCCACGCCGTTACTTGCCGCCGAGCGTCTTGAGATAGGCGATCAGGTCGGCGCGTTGCTGGCCGTCGTCGAGACCGGCGAAGGTCATCTTGGTGCCCGACGCCATCGCCGCGGGCTTGGCGATCCACTTGTCGAGGGCGTCCGCGGTCCAGTCGCCGCCCAGCTTCTTGACCGCGTCGGAATAGGCGAAACCGGCCACCGAGGCCTTGGCGCGGCCGAACACGCCGAACAGGTTCGGTCCCACGCGGGTCGGGCCGCCCTCGTTGAAGGTGTGGCACGAGGTGCACTTCTTCGACGCGTCCTCGCCCTTCTTGACGTCGGCCGCGGCCAGACGGTCGGCCAGCGGCTTTTCCGGAGCGGGCGCGGCGGCGGGCGCGGCGGCGGCGGCACCCCCCTTGGACTCGGCATGCGGGGTTTCGACCGGCATGAAGGAGTCGATGACCAGGTCCATCCCCTTGACCAGCATCAACCCGAACAGGATTCCGGCCAGGACCTTTTGCACCATCATGCTCATGGAACTACCCTGATCGTGCGCGCTGGCCATGTTGATCACCCCGTTCGATTGCCCCCCGGCCGGCCCGACCGGCCAGAAATCAAAGGGGGTTCCACCACTTAAGCCGTCGATATAAGGTTACGCCGGTTCAACTTTATAGCGGCTGATTCCGGACCGCGCCAGACCGAAGCGCATAGATTTTCCGTCCTTTTCACCCCCATAAGAACAACAAGATGACAGCCTCCGACAGCCCCGACCGCAAGATCGCCTTCCAGGGCGAGCCCGGCGCCTATTCGCACCAGGCCTGCATCGCGGCTTTTCCCGATCTCGAACCGCTGCCCTGCCCGGCCTTCGAGGACGCCTTCGCCGCCGTGCAGGAGGGCCGCGCCGGGCTGGCGCTGATCCCGATCGAGAATTCGCTGGCCGGGCGGGTGGCCGACATTCACCACATCATGCCGGACTCGAAGCTGCACATCATCGGCGAGCATTTCGAGCGGGTGCATCACCATCTGCTGGCGCTGCCCGGGGCCAAGCTCTCCGATATCAAGACGGTGCGCAGCCACGTCCATGCGCTGGGCCAGTGCCGCAAATTCCTGCGCCAGCATGGGATCAAGGCGGTGGTATCGGGCGACACCGCCGGCGCCGCGGCCGAAGTCGCCGAGCGCAAGGACAAGACGCTCGGCGCAATCGCCGGGGAACAGGCCGCCAAGCTGTACGGGCTCGTCTCGCTCGCTCAAGGGATCGAGGATGCCGAGCACAATACCACCCGCTTCCTGGTGATGTCGCGCGAGGCCAAGGAGCCGGCGCCGGGTTCGGTCCCCTGCATCACCACCTTCATGTTCCGCGTGCGCAACGTGCCAGCCGCGCTTTACAAGGCGATGGGCGGCTTCGCCACCAACGGCATCAACATGACCAAGCTGGAGAGCTATCAGATCAACGGCACCTTCACCGCCACCCTGTTCTACGCCGATGTCGAGGGCCATCCCGAGGATGTCGGCCTCAGGAACGCGCTCGAGGAGCTCGACTTCTTCTCGCGCGAGGTGCGCATCCTGGGTGTCTACCCCGCGCATCCTTTCCGCTTCCGCGCGCGGCAGGCGGGCGAAAGCGCGCGCTAGGGTCCGGACCGCCAAACCGCGAAGTCACGGGAAAGTCACCGGAAAGTCACCGCGACCAGCGCGGCCGTGGCCCAGAGAATCCGTGTGCGTTAGGCAGACCTTAATGACTCGCCGCTAGGTTGGCGTCGGGGGAGCAAAGCAAACTCCGAGTGTCGCATCATGGAAATGTTGTTGAAGCGGGCGAATTTCAGTTTCTTTCGGATGATGCTGCCCCAGGAACCCGACGCGACCAAAAGAGCGGAGCTCGAGCGCAAGCTCGACCAGGCCGAGGCCGAATACGAAGCCTCGCTGATGAACGCGCCCCAAGAGCACGAGGACGCCTGATTCCACCGCGACGGGCGGTTCAGACCTGCCCGTTTTCGCGTAAATGGGCCAATAATCCCCTGACCCCGCGCTCGATCATGTCGCGGACGGGATCGAAGCCCTGGGCATCGCCGTAATAGGGATCGGGCACGTCGGGCGCTTCGCCCGGCACGAATTCCATCAACAGGCGAATGCGCGAACGCGCCTCGGGCGGCGCGGCGCAGCGCAGGATTGTCCGATGGCCGCGATCGAGCGCGACGATCAGATCGTAGATTGCGAAGTCGGACTCATCGACCTGCCGCGCCCGCAGATCGGCAATGTCGATGCCGCGGCGTTTGGCGGCGGCGATCGCGCGCGGATCGGGCGGATCGCCGACCTCGTAATCGTGCGTGGCGGCCGAAGCGGCGGTGACCCGGTCGGCGACGGCCGCCTCGGCGGCAAGCGCGCGCAGCAGCCCCTCGGCCAGGGGCGAGCGGCAGATATTCCCGGTGCAGACGAAAAGCACCTTGACCAGGGCGGCACTCCCCGAAACCATTCCGCGCAGTGTAGCGGGGGCGCGGGACGATGACCAAGGCGGAGGGTGCGGGGCGCGCGATCGTCATCCTGACCGGCGCCGGCATCTCGAAGGAATCGGGGCTGTCGACCTTCCGCGACGCCGACGGCATCTGGGCCACGGTGCGGATC
>Ga0181537_10004927_pt1 | contig 10929 bp, 11 predicted proteins | sample PEATcosm2014_Bin_39_FD_119765 | JGI IMG/M metagenome (GOLD analysis project Ga0181537, IMG submission 119765) | Peatland microbial communities from MTU Mesocosm Facility, Houghton, MI, USA - PEATcosm2014_Bin23_10_metaG | ecosystem: Environmental > Terrestrial > Soil > Wetlands > Peat | place... | reverse complement strand
ATCCTTCGACGAAGGCGCTGGAACCGCTCCCTGGAAAGCTGCACTCGCGCTTGCCTTCGCGGTCTTGTCGAATGCCGTCCCGTCAATCCATCCGTCGTGCAGCGCCTTGCGCCAGCCCGTTTCAAAGTCTCCCTTGATCAACGGCTTCGAAGTCTCTCTCACCGCCTCATACGCGCTCAGCAACGGCTCGTTCAGCGCAATCTGCAGCACATCGTGCGCCGTCTTCCCGCCATAAAGTGGCTCGATCAACGGCTGCACAATCGAAACCGTCCCGTCATAAGCCCGAGCATCGCTCCACGACTCAAGGTAGTGCGCCGCGGGAATCGTCCACTGCGCCTCATGGCCAGTCTCGTCATAGTGCGAGCCAAGGTGCGCTGTGACCTTTACTTTATTGAAGGCAGTCAGAAATTCCAAGTCCGCAGGTGCCGAGTACACCGGATTGGCATTCAGAACCACCAGCCAATCCACCTTACCCGCATTCAAATCCCCAACCAGAGCCTTCAAATCCATGATCTGGCTCTTCGCGGGAACCGGATTCACCGGCTCCGAAGCGATAGAAACCGTCTTGCCCAAATTCCCCAGCGCGCTGTTGATAGCCAGCGCCAGCGCCTCGACCGAACGATCCTGGTAAAGCCCCGGAATCACCACGCTCTTGCCCGCGCTTGCCTTCAAATCCTTCGCCAATGCGGCAAGAAACTTCTTCTGCGCATCCGTCCACGCATACGCCGGAGCCGCAACTCCCGCAGCCCCCACAGCCTTCGCCAGCTCAGCCGCAAACGCCGGAATCTCGCTAGCCCGCAGCCCCAGACGATGCTCCGCCTTCAACCCGGTCGTCGTCGGCGTGCTCTCAATCGCATACAGCCGGTTCAGCGTCTCTGGGCTCTTACGACGCTTTGCATAGTCAGCCACCAGCTTGTGAAACCCGGGATAAGAAGCCCCTGAAAGGAAATCCGCATCCAGCGAAACAACCACATCCGCGGCGGACAGGTCGTACTGAATGCCCGGCGCATACTCCAGCCATGTCTGAGCAATCGCCGCGTCATACTGGATCAGCGTCGCCTTCGGATAAGCCGCCTGCGCAGCCTTCCACTGCCGCGCCAGCGTCGGCGAAGTAATCGTAGAGCTCAGGATGTAAATCCCCGTCCCATCCTTGCTCTCAACCAACTTCTCCCGGAACGCTTCCGCAAACTCAGCCCACTCCCGATTCTCGCCGCGGAACGTCACATGCTGCGCTCGGTCCGGATCGTAAAGCTCCAGCAACGTCCCCTGCGAAAATACGTCGCTCGATCCCCCGTTATAAGGATGCTCCGGATTCCCGTCCACCTTGATGGGTCTGAACTCGTCGCTCTTCACCAGCAGCGGCACCGCCCCCGTCACAAACGGATGCGCCGTCGCAAAGTACATCGGCTTGCCCAGAATCAAATCTTCCGGCGCTTTGACATACGGATAAATCGGCTCATCCGGCTGCTTCGTGCACCCCGCCAATCCAGCCAGCGCCATCGACGCGCCCATCAGCTTCATGAATCCGCGCCGCGATACCGGATCGACCCACTCCTGCGCCGCGGACGGAAACTCCTTCTCCACCGCCGCCTGAAACTCCGCCGTACCCGCCAGCTCATCCACCGACCGCCAATACTTCTTCCCCTTCACGCCCTTCAATTCCTCGCGCACCGCAGCCAGCGTCATCGGCGCAACCGTGGCCGCAGATCCCGCACTGGCGGGCTCGGCATGGTAGGTCGGGGTGCCGGGCCCGGCATGGTAGGTCGGGGTGTCGGGCTCGGCATGGTAGGTCGGGGTGTCGGGCCCGGCATGGTAGGTCGGGGTGTCGGGCTCGGCATGGTAGGTCGGGGTGTCCAGACCGGCATGGTAGGTCGGGGGTTCACCCCCAACACTAATCCCAGCAGAAACAGCGTCGAGCTTTGTATCAGGGCACGACTTCAGTCGTGCCGATGCGACCTCAAAGAGATCCTGGGCTTTAGCCCCTGCGGCGTCCTGATCCACCACTAGCTTCATCCCCGTATTCTTTTCGTTCTTATCCAAGCGTCCGCTCATCGGTGGCAGACCTCGCAGCTCGTCAGCTCTTTCGGGGTCCGAATCTTATATCGATCCACCAGGAAATGCCCCAAATCCTCCTGGCTCGTAAACTTCTTGAATACCGGCGCAACCGGCATTGCCGCGGCCACATCTCCGCTCAGCCCACGCACTCCACCCAACGGCATTTGCAGGCTCGCCACTTCAGGCCCCGCCCCGCCCGGATCTTTCGTCGTGCAGCTCACACCCTGCGCCGTCGGCACCCCGCTCTGCACATCCTGAACCGAGCACCAAACCGGCCTATCCTCCGCCGGCTTCTCCCACGCCATGTTGTAGATCTCGCCCGTCGGCCGGATGTTCTTCGCCGGATTCCGGTGGCAGTCCAGGCACCACTCCATCTGCAGCGTGTTCTGCTCATACATCAGCGGCATCTGGTCCACGCGCCCATGGCAGCTTGCGCAACCCAGTCCCTTGTTCACATGAATCTCGTGGCTGAAATAAACAAAATCCGGCAGGTCGTGCACCTTCGTCCACACCAGGCTCTTGTCCGTCGCCCAGCTCGTCCGCACCGGCTCAAGCAACTGCGCGTTGGTCCATATCTGTGCGTGGCAGTTCACACAGGTCTTCGTAGGCGGAATTCCCGCATAACTCGACTTTTCCACCGTCGTGTGACAGTACTGGCACTGCAACCCCAACCCCTGCACGTGATGCTTATGGCTGAATGGCACCGGCTGGTCCGGGCGCTGTCCCTGCCGCGTCACCCATGGCGAGCGCTGCAGCCCATCCAGCGTTACCCCCAAAGCGATCACGATCAGCCCCGTCAACACCAGGCTCGCCCGAGCCAGTGCATTGGAACTGCGTTCAAATATCTGCGCCATGGATACTATCCCTGCTTGATTGTTGTTTAGGTTGCACCCACGTTACGCGGGCGAACATGTTGTCTACAGGATCAGGACCTTTGAAGAACCGCACCCAGCGTTCCAATTCAGTTACTAGATGCACCAATGTATCGACGGTCACACAGGTTGTGTACAAAAAACAATCTTGAGCATAAAACAGCTAAGAGGCGGAGAAGCCTGAAAAATCAATATAGCAGCCACACACGGGAAAACGCGTAGTGAAATCCTGAAATTCTCAAAAAAACTTCACGCGCCGACACCTTGGTAATCCGCTGAAAAGAAAACCCCTTGTGATAAGCCTGTGCGCGGGGAAAATACCCTCGGACCTCCGGCGTCGTGCGTACCAGAGACTGGGATGTGCTTCGAATATTCTTTCCAAACTATCACGAAACTGGCTGGCCTGGAATCGGCGGGTGCTGTCATGAATCTGCCTTGATTGGCTTTTTGGGACTGGACTGCGCCGCGATGTCCAGCCCGACTCTAAGGTGTAAACTCTGAGTGGGAGGTCGGCATGGAAACGATCGCGATTCTTGTTGCCATTTTTACATCCATTTTCGTGGCCTTTATAGCCTGTGTCCTCCCGCTGAGTCTGTCGGGAATAGCGGCGCAGGAGAAGGCGCTCGCCCGCCGTATCGCTGACGCCAGGATGAATGCAAGACTCCTGAGATTCAACCTCTGAAGCGTTCCTGAAGACTCTCCTCAAGGTCCCGCAAACCGTTCGCCGGTAGTCCGCGCGCTGTGATCTTGACCTGGGAAATCGAAGGTTGCAACCCGATCAGCGCAGACTTAGAACACTGCCAATCGGCGTCCTATCGAACCTGACTTTGCCCATCCTTCGGCGTCTCCGCAAATGTTTCCCCAAACGACTCGTCCGGCGACGTCCCCGGCCAACCCACCATCACCAGAAACACATCCAGCACAAACAACGCAATCGCAATATCGTTATAAAGCACAGCCTGCGGCGAATTCGGCCATAGCTGATTCGCGCCCCAGAACAGAAACGCCACCGCCAGCATCGCCGCCTTCAGAAACTCCATCCGCGCCGGCCTGTGCGCAATCTGGTAAACAAGGTACGCAATCGCAATCATGCCCAACGAAAACGCCGCCAGAAAATCATGGCTCCTCGCCGGAAAAATGCCCGGAAACGCATCCCAAACCAACAGCACCCCAACATCCACCAACGTGACAATCCCGAGAATCACAGGCAGAGCCCTGCGGCCCCGGTCAAGACGAATATACATAGCTCATTATTGCCCGCTCTCCGAAAGGAAACCGTAAGGGACAACCGCCGGCCGGTACCTGCGCCCTCAAGCCCGCCCAGCCCGCACAACAGGATCGTTTAGAATTCATAAAGACGTTACAACCGCTCGTCATCAGTTACAAACCACAAGCATTGCGGACCCCGCTGTCTTACCGGGCCCTTTTTTCATGCAAGGTCAGCACCGCGGACCTCCATCTCTCCAACGCTTGAAAGGGAAAGCAAATGAAATACGCCGGATTGCTCGTCATGCCCGCCGGTTTCTTTCTCTCAGTCGCCGCGCTTGTGCTCTTCCCGTCCCCCACCCTGCGCGTCGCCTTCGTCCTTTGCGGCATCGGGGTCGAAATCCTCGGCCTGGTCGTCGCCGTCAAGGCACACATCGAGCCCCGCGGCCAAACCAACGGAGAGCCGCATTGATGACGCCAGTCCAGCTTCCCGCCCCGAACATCATGTCCGACACAGCCGTTGCCCTCACCCTCGTTCTCTTGGCTCTAGCCCCGCTCGCCATTGCCGGCGTCGCCCTCATCAACACCGGCCTCGGCCGCTCCCGTTCCGCCGCCCAAGCCCTCCTCGGCAGCCTCGCCATTCTCGCCGTCGCCGCCATCGCGTTTCTGCTCATCGGCTCCACCCTCACCGGCACGCCCAGCGATCCCGGCCACAGCTTTCACCTCGCCGGCAAACCCTGGAACTGGCTGGGCGCGGGCCCGCTCTCCCTCGCGGGCCTCAGCACTGCCCCAATCCAATCCCAGCTCGAACTGCTCTTTGAATTCCTCGCCGTTGCCCTCGCCGCGCTCATTCCCTGGGGTACGGGAGCCGACCGCCTCCGTCTGGCCGCCGGCTGCGCATCCGCCGCCGTCCTCGCCGCCATCGTCTTTCCCCTCTTCGCTCATTGGGTCTGGGCCGGCGGATGGCTCTCCCAGCTAGGCGTCAACTTCTCCCTCGGCTCCGGCTTTTCTGACCCCGGTGGCGCAGCCTCCATCCATGTCCTTGGCGGAATCGGCGCTCTCGCCATCGTTTGGATCACCGGCTCCCGCAAAGGCAAATTCCCCAAAGAAGGCTTCTCCACCGCCATGCCCGGCCACAACGCCGTCTACATCCTCTTTGGCTGTTTCATCGCCCTTGTCGGCTGGCTCGCCTTCAACATGGCCGGAGCCGTCCTCTGGCTCCATGCCCCCCTCGCCGCGCTTCCCGTCACCGCCATCAACACCCTCCTCGCCGCTTCCGGAGCCATCGCCGCCACCTTCACCGTCACCCGCGTCCGCTTCGGCAAGCCCGACGCCAGCCTCTGCGCCAACGGTTGGCTTGCAGGCCTGGTCGCCTCCAGTGCCTCCGCCGCCATGGTCACGCCGCTGCAATCCCTCGTCATCGGCATCGTCGCCGGCATCCTCACCCCGCTCCTCGTCGAGGTCCTCGAGCTAGCCGTCTCCATTGACGACCCCTCAGGCGCCATCTCCGTCCACGCCGCCTCCGGCCTCTGGGGACTCCTCGCCGCCGGCATCCTCGCCGGACCTCCCGGCCAGCTCGTCTCCCAGCTCATCGGCGTCTCCGCCCTCCTCGGCATCATCTTGCCCCTCGTCTATCTGCTCTTTTATCTCCTCAACCGCGTTGTCCCCTTCCGCGTCGAAGCCGACGGCGAGCGCATCGGCATGGACCTCCACGAGCTAGGCGGCGGCGCCTACCCCGAATTCGTAATCCACCGCGACGACTCCTACCGCTAAACTGTATTCATAGCCTCTCGGAGTAAGGTATGAAGTCCGTTTCGATCAAAGGCGTTTTGATCGGTGGAATCGTGGATATCGTCTCGTCCTTTGTCCTCGGTATCCCGTTCGCGGTTTACGCGATCGCGACGGTATATTCTGCGCATTTGCCACCGGAAAAGGTCGGTCCGGCCGTCTCGGCAGCTATGAGCGGAAACACTCCACTTTTTTGGGGTCAGGTTTTGGTCGGAATGTGCTGCTCCGTGCTCGGTGGCTACGTGGCTGGCCGGCTGGCCGGACACGATGAGCTGCTCAATGGAACCCTAGCCGCCTTCCTCTGCGTCTGCCTCGGTATCTTCACAATTGCAACAGGCAAGGATCCCCATCCGCTCTACCTTCAAATTCTGCTGCTAGCTTCGAGCCCGACACTCGGGCTACTCGGTGGCTACCTGCGAATCGCCCAAATGCGTACAGCAAATCCGGTCGTCTAACAACGCCACCCTTCAGCGGTCCAACCACCAAGCCGGCTGACTCGCTGACTTGCTGACTCGCTAACTAGCTGACTCGCTGTCTCGCTGTCTTGCTGACTCGCTGTCTCGCTGACACGCTGCATCAAGCCGCCGACTGAACCGCCTTACTGGACCACGCCACCGCCTCGCCAAACCGCCACATAACCTCTTCGAACCGCAGCCTGTTCGTCTCGAGAATCGCTTCGCCCCCTGCCCAGTCCCCGCGGTCCTGGCTGATCAGAAAATCCAGTAGAATCCCCTCCCGATTTCCCTTGCCCAGAAGCGCATCGCAAGCCTGTTTGCGCAACGGCAGCATCCGCACCAGATCCTCAATCGAAATCCGCAGCATCGCAGGAAACATGCTCACCATCCCTATCAGGTATTGCTCGCTCGGCAACAGTCCCAGAAGTTCAGCCGCCATCTCGCAGAATCGTCCCCGTTCGAACGCCATCCGAAGAAGTTCAGCAGGCTGGTCCGCGTTGAATTCGCCGGCTATTGCAAGCATCGTCACACGGCGGGATACAACATCGCCCAGCAGCAGAAGCGCCGATCGAATCGAGGTCACTTCCTTCCGCACCGCGAACACCGGTGAGTTGATCAGACGAAGCAATGCGTACGTCAGTGAAGCGTCGCTCATCACCAGTTGGCTCAATCGGTCTATGCTGATTGGGTCTTCCTGCAGAACCTTGAGAATCTCAAGCTGCGCCAGTCGATTGGGCGGAATCTTGTGATCCCTCACCAACTTGGGACGGCAGAAATAATACCCCTGAAAAAGTTCGAAGCCCTCCGCTGAGGCTTGCCGGAAATCTTCGTAGGTATGAACATTCTTCGCGATCGGGACAGCCGACTTGCGTTTCGCGCGGCTCACCAGGCTCTTTCTCGCGTCAGAATCGCCTCCGGATATATCGATCTTCACGTAGTTTGCCAATTCCAGCAGCGGCCGGGCCACCTCCTTCCCGGTAAAATCCTCAAGCGCAATCTTGAACCCCAAACCCTTCACATCCAGGAACGCCTCCATAAGAGTCGACGACACATCGCAGTCTTCACGCACCTCCAGAACCGTCAGGTCCGGATCAAGGCCACGCACCCACTCCTCTCTCAACGAATCGGCGGTGCAATGCACAAACGCAAGCAGGCCGCACGCCAACTGCTCCACACCCACAATCATTGCGTTGCCCAGCATGGTCCTCACAGCCAGTTCGCCTGCCGGGCCAAACACCGTTTCCGCACCGTTCCAGAAAAGCAGCTCGTAGCCGTAAACTTTCGACCGTTGATCCAGAATCGGCTGTCGCGCCACCGCGCGCACCCCACCCGATCGTTCCTGGAGCGAACTCTCAAGCATCTTCTGAAGGCTATCTTCCTGGCGATTTGGCACGATCGGTTCCACAGCCATTGACCCGCACCCCGTTTGTGTTTTCTCCAGATTAGAACACGAGGGCTCCAGAGTTTTCATGACTCTTGCCCCAGCCCACACCTAACCCCACAAGTGGCTGTGCCCCGTTCATCGGTCGCCGCGGCGACCGATGAGTGGGATCGGCGCAATCAACCCGGTGCGAGCCTCCCGCGAGCCAGGGCAATCGCATTTGATCTTGCATGGCAAACGAAGGTCTAAGACTGCCGCAACGACTCCATCGAAGCGAGCCTTGTATCAGGGCACGACTTCAGTCGTGCCGCAAAACGCTCAATAAAAGTGTCGGGCTTTAGCCCCTGCTACACTTCGAAACGTCTGTGGTCTCTTTTGCGACCTTTTCTCCGCTTCGCAAAAGCTTCTTCCTTCAAATCCCAACGTAAGCTCTTTCAAATGCGATTGCCCTGTCCCGCGAGCGTCTATCCCACCGCAGGTGGCCCCTTTATGTGTAATCTGTCTGAAGGACCAATACCAAATGGGATTCCTAAGCCATCTTTTCTATCCATGGGGCATCATCCTCCAGGTCGCCGCCATCATCCACTTCATCCGGCGTCGACCCAACACCTATTGGCTTTACATCATCCTGTTCCTCGGCCCTGTCGGCGCTCTCGTCTACCTCGTCGTTGAAGCCCTTCCCGACTTAGGCCTGGCGCGTGAGTCCTTCAAAGTCTTTCCTCGCCGCAAACGCATCAACCAGCTCGTCATCGCCATTCGCGACAACCCCTCCGGCGGCAACTACGAAGAACTCGGCAATCTCCTAATGGATGACGGCCAGCTAGCCAATGCCCGCGATGCCTTCAACAAAGCCATCGCCGCCCGCGCCGACACGCCTGACACCTATTACCGCCGCGGCGTCTGCGCCCTTCTCCTGGGAGACGCCGCCGCCGCCCTCCCCGACCTCGAGCGCGTAGTCCGCAAGGATCAGGACTACGATTTCCGCCGCGCCGCCGGCCTCCTCGCCCACGCCTACGCCAGGACAGGACAAAAAGAGAAAGCCGAAGCCCTCTTCCGAAAGGTCACCGTCGCCTCCACCTTGTCTGAGACCTACCTCAACTTCGCCGAGCTGCTGGCCTCCGAAGGCCGTACCGCCGAAGCCCGCCAATGGGCCCAGAAAGTCCTCGACAAGCGCCCCACCATGCCCAACTACCTCCGCCGCCGAGAGCGACCCTGGTTCCGCAACGCCTCCAGAATCCTCAAACGCCTCCCCGCGTAAGAATTCGCCTCCCAAACGCCGGTTGTGTGCGGTATTGCGCATTCACAGGCGATTGACGCGTCTACTTTGAGACAAACCGTGGCCTATTCGCGGCTGCAGGCGGTTGCGATATACACAGATTCGTGCTCTGTCTACCGCAATCCAGAGTTGCCCATTCATGGCCCGGCCCCGGTTCGAGGCAATGAAATGATGGATCAAAATCGAGATGTCTCGCAGCGCTCCCGATCCCGATTGACCGGCTCTCTTTATCTGCTTTACTTTCTCACCACAATCCTTGGCATGATCCTGGTAACCCGCGGATTTGCCGCCTTCGGCAATGCCATCAACGTCTTCTCCACCGTGTGCTATCTCGTCGTCACATTTCTCTTCTATCGCCTGTTCAAGCCCGTGAGCTTCCCTCTTTCGTTGCTGGCAGCGCTCTTTAGCCTTGGTGGATGCGTACTGATGTCCCTTGGCCTCTTCAATCTCGACTCACCCTTCAGCCCCCTCCTGTTCTTCGGCCCCTTTTGCTTAATGCTTGGCTATCTCATCCTCCGCTCACGCTTCCTTCCTCGCATTCTGGGCGTGGCTATGGCCGTGGCCGGTCTTGGATGGCTGGCATTTCTGCTTCCGGCTGTTCCACCCTTTCTCTCCGACGCAATTGAGGTCTTCGGCTTCCTCGCGGAGCTGTCGCTTTGCCTCTGGCTCCTCGTGATGGGAGTAAAAGAGGACCGATGGAACAAACTGGCTGGCGCGGCAAATCCCTCCATCCAGGCAGTAGAGCCACCGTCTGCTGTAGATAGAGCCAGCACCCCTGCACAGTCCTGAGATAGACCCGGGCGCCCCAGGTCCATGGGGTGGAGATTTCGCGTTTGAAGCTTGGGAGACCTCGTCGTGCTCTCAATCGGAATATACACGAAACTCGTGTACACTACTCTCGTATGAAGAACATCACCCTAAGCGCCGACGAGGACCTCATCGAGCGGGCTCGCTCCATTGCGCGCAGCCAGCGCCGGACCCTGAACGCCGCATTCCGCGAATGGCTCACTCAGTTTACTCAGAGCACAGGCGACGCCCAGGGCTTCGATGCGCTCATGAATCAGCTGCGCCATGTCGACGCCGGCCGCCCCTTCTCCCGAGACGAATTGAATGAGCGATAGATTCTTCCTGGACACAAACATATTCGTGTACTCGTTCGACCAAAGCGCCGCCGTCAAAGCCGGAAAGGCCGCAAAATTGATCCGCAAAGCGCTCACCACCCACAAGGGCATCGTCAGCTATCAGGTAGTTCAGGAATTCTTCAATGTCGCCCTGAGACGATTCTCGCGGCCCATGCGGCTACCGGACGCGCAGCAGTATCTGGCTATAGTCTTCCGCCCCTTGCTCACCGTGCATTCGTCACCTGCACTCTACGCGGAAGCTCTTGGCCTCCAATCCCAAAGCGGGCTCTCATGGTATGACTCGCTAATCGTCTCCGCCGCACTTCAGGCGCAGTGCGATTTCCTGTTCACTGAAGACCTCCAGCACGGTCAACGGTTCGGAAATCTCCGCGTCGAAAACCCCTACCTCTAAAGCTACCGGCTCTTTCAGTGCGCGCCCGCCACAGCAGACGATCGCAGAGGCAAGCAAGCTGACTCGCTGACTCGCTGACCTGCTGACTAGCTGACCCGCTATCTCACCGCCCCGCCAAAACCAGCATCACCACAAACAGCACCACCGGCACCAACGCCAGCCCCGCATACAGCAGCGCCTTCTTCTTATCCACAGGAAATCGCGCCCGCAACGGTGGCCGCACACCGTCGTCCACGCCCACCTGTTCCTGGTGTTCCAGATCCCACGCCATCTCGCCGGCCGTCTGGTACCGGTGCCGCGGCTCCCGTTCCAGCGCCCGGTTCAGAATCTCCTGCAACTCCGCCGATATCTCCGGCCGCACCT
>Ga0181537_10004926_pt1 | contig 10930 bp, 10 predicted proteins | sample PEATcosm2014_Bin_39_FD_119765 | JGI IMG/M metagenome (GOLD analysis project Ga0181537, IMG submission 119765) | Peatland microbial communities from MTU Mesocosm Facility, Houghton, MI, USA - PEATcosm2014_Bin23_10_metaG | ecosystem: Environmental > Terrestrial > Soil > Wetlands > Peat | place... | reverse complement strand
TTCACCCGCGCGATGAAGGCCACTGGCCACGTCGGTCTCGACGAGCCGTTCGCCGGCTTGTTCACCCAAGGCATGGTCGTGCATGAGACTTATCGCACCAAGAGCGGTGAGTGGGCAGCGCCCGCGGAAGTGAAAATCGAAGCTGTAGGTGATGCGCGCCGCGCTAATTTGATCGGGACCGGCGAGCCGGTCGAAATCGGCGCCATCGAGAAAATGTCGAAGTCGAAGCGCAACACGGTTGACCCAGACGACATCATCGCAAGCTATGGCGCCGACGTGGCGCGCTGGTTCATGCTGTCGGACTCGCCGCCCGAGCGCGACGTGGAGTGGACCGAACGCGGCGTTCAGGGCGCATGGCGTTTCTCTCAGCGGCTGTGGCGGCTCGCCGGCGAAGCGGCCGAAATCGCGAAATCTGCGCCCGCCGAGCGGCCTGTGCAGTTTGGAGAAACCGCAACGGCGCTGCGCAAGGCGACCCACCGGGCGCTGGCGAACGTCACCGATGACATTGAAAAGCTACACTTCAATGTTTGTGTCGCGCATATTTACGAATTCGCCAATGTCCTCAATACGATAATTGGCGATATGGGGTCCACCGAGGGGGCCGTTTCGACGCCCGATTTCCGCTGGGCGATGCACGAAGCGGTTAATATTCTTGTGCAACTATTTCATCCGATGATGCCGCATCTTGCCGAGGAATGCTGGGCCGCGCTCGGCCACGATTCGCTGGTCGCACAGGCGGCGTGGCCGCAAGTCGAGCGCGCCCTTCTCATCGAGACGACGGTGACGTTGCCGGTCCAGATCAACGGCAAGAAGCGCGCAGACGTGACCGTGGCCCGCGACGCCGCCAACGCCGAAATCGAGACTGCCGTTCTGGCGCTCGATGCGGTAAAGTCGGCGCTCGGCGGTAAACCGCCGAAAAGAGTCGTCATCGTGCCGCAACGGATCGTCAATGTGGTGGCGTGAACACCTCGATAGCGCGCAACGTTTTGCACGGCTCGCCGTAGTGCTTGGCGCAGCGGGGCTCGTTGCCGGCTGTTTCCAGCCGCTTTATAGCAAAAGCCCAACGCCGGACACCGACAGCGTCCACGACAAGCTGGCCGAGATTGACATCGCGCCAATTCCGACGCGCCAAGGCACGCCGCTATCTCGGCTCGCGGTCGGCATGCACAATGCGCTGCAATACGATCTCAATGGCGGCGCCGGCGCCAATGCGCCGACGCATCGTCTCGAGGTCACTATTGGGTCGACGGGAACATCGGTTATCATCGATATCGTAAGCGGACGGCCAACCGTGCAAGTCGACGCCGTCGTGGCGCATTATCAGCTTGTGGAAATTGCAACGGGCAAGATCGTGCTCAAGGATTCCAGTTTTGCGCGTGTCGATACCGACGCTCCCGGTTCGGAGCAACGTTTCGCTCAACAGCGTGCCGATCGCGACGCGCAAGATCGCGCCGTGCAAGTTGTCGCCGAAGCGATCCGCAACAGGCTGGCGTCATATTTCGTCGCCGGCACCTGAACCTCCTGGTTTGCCATGGTTGCGATCAAAGCCGCCGATGCCGATGCCTTTGTCGCGCGCCCCGACCCGGCGCGCCCGGTAGTGCTGGTGTTCGGTCCGGATGCAGGCCTCGTGAGTGAACGCGCCAACGCCATTATCAAGGCGTCGGTTGACGATCCAAACGACCCGTTCGCGCTGGCCCGTCTCGAAGGCGAAGACATCAGCGCCGAGCCGTCACGGCTTGTCGAAGAGGCGCAAACGATGCCGCTGTTTGGCGGCCGCCGCGCGGTATGGGTGAAGGCGGGGAGCCGCAACATTGCCCCGGCGGTCGAGGCGCTGCTCAACGCGCCGCTCGCCGAGTGCCGCGTTGTTATTGAGGCTGGCGATTTACGCCGTAACGCGCCGTTGCGCGCGCTCTGCGAACGCGCCAAGAATGCCGCGGCATTGCCGTGCTATGCCGATAGCGAGAGAGACCGGGCGCGACTTATCGACGACGAGATGCGCGCCGCGGGATTGACGCTCGCGCCCGACGCGCGCGCGCTCTTGATCCCGTTGCTCGGCGGCGATCGCGCAGCGTCGCGCAACGAGGTCCGCAAGCTGACGATGTACGCACGCGGTCGCGGCCAGGTTGGGGTCGATGACGTGACCGCCGTCGTGTCGGACGCCTCGGCGCTGGCGCTCGAAGACATCGTCGATGCCGCCTTTGCCGGCCGTCCGGCCGAACTCGAAACTCAGCTTGGCAAAGCGCGCACGGCGGGCAGCCCGGCCGGATCGATCCTGTTCAATGCCCAGCGCCAAGTCGCGCAACTGCACAAATGGCGCATCGCGATCGAGAGCGGCGCGCCGTTCTCGCTCGACGCCGTTCAGCCACCGCTGCATTTCCGGCGCAAGACGCTGGTCGAAACGGCGCTGAAATCGTGGAGCGCGGCGCGGCTTGCACTCATGATGTCGGAACTCGCCGATGCGGTGCTGGAATCACGGCGCAAGCCGGCACTGGCCGACACCATCGCCGAGCGGGCGCTTTTGGCAATCGCCGCAAACGGGCGGCGCAACGCGGCGTAAGTTTCAAGTTGCGGGTAGTTACCGCAGCGGCCGCGCGTTATCGCGCTCTGCCGGCCAGTCAGCGAGCCTGGTGCGGCCCACAACCGACATTTTGGCGGCTGCCGACGCGATCATGTCGTGGAGAATTTGATCGTAGTCGTCGTGCGCCGAGCGGTTTTCCGCCATCGCGGCTCGCATGGCGTGGGCATCGAAGGGTTCGGCGCGCAGGCTTTTGCGGACATCGTCCTGCGACAGACGCAGGTCGGCCTGCGCACTTGCGACTTTCTCTGCGTCGTCACGCAGTTGCGCGCGCAGCACGTCGGCGTCAGCTGGCGGCAAACTCGCCGCAATGCGATCGAGCCGGTTAGCCAGGCTGTGATCGATATGCGCTATCGTCGTTAGCGGCACCGGACTGGAATAGCGAAAGGCCACGGCACCGGCCGCGCCCACGAAAAACAGGTTTAGTGCCAACGAACCTAACAGCAGCCAGCGCAGACGGCCGCCGCTCTCGCTTCTCGGTAATACTGACATCGTCGCCCTCGCTCTAGTCAGGCCTGCAGGGTTACCCAGCGGTCTCGGCGGTTGCAAGCGGGTTTTAGGGCTATCGGAGGGCGTTTAGGTTACCGCGAAATGGCGCACCCGGCACTACACGGAGTCGTTTCTGTGCCGCCTTATTCGTGTTTGAATGGCCGCAGCCGGCGATCTCAAGCCAATGTGATGGGAGTTAGGATATGCAACCGCTGACGGCAGGAATCACTAAGGCCGGCACCGGCATCGACGGTATCGTCTGGAATATTCTGGGCCAGACCTACGTGCCGAAATCGCTGAACGAGGCATCGTTCTCCTGGCACGCGACCTTTCCGCCCGGCACTTTCGTGCCGCCGCATATTCATCCGACGCAAGACGAATTCATTTACATGTTCGAAGGACGCTTCGATCTGGTCCTCGACGGCAGAGACTTCGTCGCCACTGCGGGCGATTTGATCAAATTGCCGATGGGCCTTCCGCACGGCATCTTCAACAAGACCGACCAGCCGGTGAAATGCTTCTTCTGGGTGGCGCCGACGCGCAAGCTTTACGACCTGTTCTGGGCGATCCATGCGATGAAGGAACAAAAGCCCGACGAGGTCGTGGCGCTATCCGCCAGGCACGAAGTTATGTTTTTGCCCCCGCCGGCTTGAACAGCGCTAGGCCGGATTCTCCAAACTGAACGTGCCGGAATCGTCATCGTAGGCGAAGACCTCGCCATAACGGCCCCAGGCGATCAATGAACGCAGCGTATGCTCCGCATCCTCGGCGCTCATGTGATCTTCCAACTCGTCAAAGAAGCGGGATTTCGGCGCGACATGGTTGGCGCGCTCCTGAAGCACGTGGCGGATATGCATAGCCAGCGGCACACAGGACAAAAGCTGCCGCTCAAAGAGCTTCTTGCGGTCGTCGGTGCCGGCCTCGGCGAATTGCTTGCCGGCCTCGGTCAGCTTGATGTCGCCGCCTTCGATTTCCGCCAAGCGCAGCATCTGCAGTGCGTCGGCGACGGGCAACAGCTCATCCGCTTCCATGTGCAGTTCGTCGGCCAGCACCGGCAAATCCGCTCTGCCGTGGAACGGCGCCGCGGCCAGCGTCTCGACGAGCCCGGATAGCAGATTGGCCGAGACGCGCGGCAGCACCGTATTGATGGTAGTGACCGGCGCGGTCCCGATTTGCAGCGGGGTCGGCGAGCGTGCGGTCATCGCCACGTAGATCTTCTCCACCAGATCGCGGAATTGCGCATCGAGGCGGTTGCGCGGCTGCTTCAGATCGACCGCAATCTCGCTGATGATGCGGCCCGGATTGGTGGAGAAAAGCAGGATGCGGTCACACATCAGCACCGCCTCCTCGATATTGTGGGTGACAATAATCACACCCTTGATCGGCAGCTTGCCGTCGCCCCAGAGCTCGAGGAAGTCGGTGCGCAGTGTTTCCGCAGTGAGCACATCGAGTGCGGAAAACGGCTCGTCCATCAAAAGAATATTTGGATGCACAACCAGTGCACGGGCGAAGCCGACGCGCTGGCGCATACCGCCGGATAATTCGCGGGGAAAGGCGGATTCATAGCCGTCGAGGCCAATCAGGTCGATCGCCGCTAGTGCGCGTTTGCGGATTTCTGCCTCGGGAAGGCCGAGCGCTTCGAGACCGAGCTGGACGTTTTCCAGCACCGTCAGCCAAGGAAACAGCGCGAAAGACTGAAACACCATTGCGATACCGGGCGCCGGCGCATTAACCGGTTCACCCAGATAGGTCACCGAACCTCCCGAGGGCTGAGCCAAGCCGGCGATCAAGCGCAGCAGTGTGGATTTTCCGGATCCGGTGCGGCCGAGCAGTCCGACGATCTGACCCGGCACCAGCGAAAGCTCGACGCCGTCGAGCACGAGATGCTCGCCGCCGTCAGCGCGCGGAAACGAGTGTCGCAGCGCATGGATGTCGAGGAGGTGAGCGGTCATATCGATATTCATCCCAGCCGGAATTTGCGCTCGGCGTAAAGATAGAGCGGACGCCAGAATACGCGATTGATGACGACAACGAACAAGCTCATCACCGCGATCCCGAGCACGATGCGATGAAAGTCGCCGGCGTCTGTCTGCTGGGCAATATAGGCACCAAGGCCGTAGGCTTGCAGGTGCTCATTGCCCCATGACGCGACCTCGGCAACGATGCTCGCATTCCACGAACCGCCCGACGCCGTAATCGCACCAGTGACGTAATAGGGCATTACCGCCGGCAATGCGATGCGCCGCCACCAAAGCCAGCCGCGCACGCGCAAATTCACCCCGACCGCACGCAGCTCGGCGGGGATAGCCGCCGCTCCGGCAATGACGTTGAACAAAATGTACCATTGCGTGCCAAGGATCATCAGCGGACTGAGCCAGATATTCGGACTGAGATGCCACGCAACGATGATCGACACGATGATCGGGAACAGGAGGTTTGCGGGAAAGGCGGCAAGGAATTGCGCCACCGGCTGAACCAAATTGGCGGCGCGCGGCCGGGTGCCGACCCACACGCCGATCGGCACCCAGATAATGCTGGCGATTGCGATCAAGACCACGACCCGGGTCAGCGTCGCCAGCCCGAGCAACATGACGTTGCCGACATCGGCCAATGTAATGCCCGCGACGGCGAAGCTCACGACCCGCCATAAAGCAACGAGGGCAAGCGCGACGAGGATCAGGCCCATTTGAAACCCGATCCAGCTCGGCGACGTCGCCGCCGGCGCGGGGGCGCCGGCTTTGCCGGCCGTGCGCGGGCGCAGCGACAGCCGCCACAACACCGCGAGCGGCTGCGTCAGCCGCTCGATGATACGGGACTGGCGCAAAACGTCGAAGACCCATGATCGCGGCGGCACGCCACCCGGCTCTTGTTCGAAGCGGAAGCGATCGGCCCACGCCACCAGCGGCCGGAACAGGATTTGATCGTAGATCAGAATTACCAGCAGCATCGCGCCGATCGCCCAGCACACCGCGGCAAGATCGCGGTGCTCGATGGCAAGCGCGATATAGGAACCGATCCCGGGTAGCGTGACCGTGGTGTTACCGACGCTGATCGCCTCGGAGGCCACGACGAAGAACCAGCTGCCGGACATCGACATCATCATGTTCCAAATCAGCTGCGGCATGGCGAACGGCACGTCGAGACGCCAGAAGCTCATCCACGGTGAAAGCCTGAAATTGCGTGACGCCTCTTCCAGCTCGACCGGGACCGTGCGCAAGGACTGATAGAAGCTGAATGCCATGTTCCAGGCTTGGCTGGTGAAAATCGCGAAGATCGAGGCGAATTCGGCGCCCAATACGCGCCCCGGCGCGAGCGCCATGAAGAATACGACAGTGATCGAGATAAAGCCGAGAATAGGAACCGACTGCAGGATATCGAGCAGCGGCACCAGCAATCGCTCGGCCCGTTTGCTCTTGGCGGCAAAGGTCGCATAGGTGAACGTAAAGATCAGCGACAGCATCATGGCAATGAGCATGCGTAGCGTGGTGCGCGCGGCATATTCCGGCAAATTGCGCGGATCGAGCGACAGCGGCTCGGTCTGCAGCGCGGTCAGGGGCTCGAAAAGATGGCGGCTCGCTTCCCCCAGAAACACCAAAAAGCCGAGAACTAAAATGACCGCGAGAAAGTCCCATCGGCTGAATAAGCGGGCCCAGCCCCCGACGGAAATTGGGACGATCACTCGCATGCGCTATGGTCCGGCTGTCACGCAATTGTCGTGGGGATCGCGACCGGGAGCCGCGAGCTTGCCGCGATCCCATAACATTGGCGGGGCAGGGATCAAACCATTTTGCGACAGCCGGCGCATGAGATGACGGGGTGTCGTCACGGCTACGACGCGACCGCACTCGGGTGCGCGGGATCGCCACGCGCTTGCAGCACCGACGCGGTTGCCTGACCCCCCGCCCCTTTGCCCTTATCGTAGTATGGCGAATCTGGGGATGCGGCGTCCTGAAATCACCGCATTATGGAATGATTAATCCTGGGCCATCAATGCTGCCGCTTGATTCTGTCCGAGGCAAATGGAGAAGTCACTTGGCATTGCACGCGACGAAGTTGGTCATAGGAACGCTTGCGGCCATCGTCAGTTTGGCTGCTACGGCCGCCTCCGCCGCAGAGCCTTCGGCCGTTGGGCTGTGGCAAAAGACCGATGCGGAGACCGGTAATCCGGTAGGCTGGTTCTTGTTTGTCGAACAGAACGGCATTTACGAAGGCGCAATCGCGAAACTGTTTCCGCGGCCGAACGATCCAGTAAATCCGGTTTGCTCGAGTTGCAGGGACGATCGCAGGGATCAGCCGCTGCTTGGGCTGTCTTTGATCAGAAACATGCAACGCGCCGGATTGGTGTATCAAGGCGGCAACATCCTCGATCCCAGGGACGGCAATATTTACAATGCGATGATGACGGTTAGTCCCGATGGCGGCAGCCTCACCGTGCGCGGCTATCTCGGCATAGCGTTATTCGGCCGCGACGAGGTGTGGCAGCGTTTGCCGGACACGGCGCTCAAGGAGCTGGATCCCATCGTGGTCGCCAGATATCTGCCGGCCCAGGCAAGGATCGGCAATCCGATAGCCGCGTTGCGGCATCCCGATAAGACCGCAAAAACGACGATGAGCTATCGCTAGTTTTGTCGGCTCCGGCCTCTAGTCGATGATGCCGAACTCGCAGCCCGGCGCGGCATATTGGTAACGCGGCACGCCGTAACGGTCTTGCGCAATCGTCGGCCGGCAGCGCTCCTCCCATCTGTGATCGCGTTCCGCCGAGCGTTTCTTTTCCAAATCGCTGGTCGGCTCCGGCACGATCCGGAGATGGGTATCGCCGGGCTCGCCCCAGCGCACGACGCAATTTACCGCGCCAGTACCGCCAACGCAGCCGCCTACCACCATGCCGTCGGCATAAGCCACGTTCACGATCATGGCCAAGATGACGAATGACAGCGCCGCGGCGGCGCCATAGCGCGCGGCAGAATCCAATCTGGCACAGTGCAAGGTTAACACCGCTCTCTCCCCTCGAGCGCACGCCAGATCAAATATCGATCGGGCCGGCGCTCATTTTGCTCGGCGTTCGCCACCAATGACCCGGGCGGCGGATTTCGCCGTTCCGGAACATGCGCAAACGCCCGCACAGGAGTGAGCAAGGCGAGGGCCAGAACAGGTGCTCTGTTTTGATACAATGAAGTAAGGATAACGGGGGCGCCTGCCGCTCAGCGGCGGATGATGATCGACGCCGCAAGCCGCCGTTGCTCCCAGCCGGCCTGCTCGAGCTCCGGGATCGTATCGTCAGCCTGCGGATAGCCGAGACAAAAATATCCGATAAATTTCCATTCCGGGGAGACATCGAGAATCGCCGCGACCGCATTCGGACTGAGGATCGAAACCCAGCCCATGCCGATACCTTGCGCCCGTGCCGCAAGCCAGATTGTGTGCACGGCGGTCACCGCGGAATATTCGATCATCTCCGGCATGGTGTGGCGTCCAAGCCCGTGACCCTGCGCGGTCGACCGGTCGGCAAAGACGGCGAAATGCACCGGGGCCTCTTCTAGTCCGGCAAGTTTAAGGCGCGCATAAGTGCTGGCGCGTTGCGGTGCCTGCGCTGTGAGCGCCTCAGCGTTGCACGCCTCGAAATCTTTCCGGATGGCGGCCCGCAGCGCGGCGTTTTCAACAATGACAAAGCGCCACGGCTGACTCAGACCGACCGAAGGTGCGAGACACGCGAGTTCGACAAGCGATTCCACGGTGCCGTCCGGCAATGGATCTCGCCGGAAGCGCCGCACGTCACGGCGCCAAACCAGAAGGTCGCGCAAGCGGGCGCGGAATGTATTGTCGAAGCTCATCGCTTGCGGCGTGGCTGAGGCGGCATCTTCGATTTGCGGACTTAATCGCGCGCTCATCGGCGGAAGCCTAGCCCTTGCCTTGGAATTCAGCCATCGCAATTTGCAGGCGCTGCCAAGCGTGCTCGGTCGCCGGCAAGCCAAAGCGCATCCACGCCGCATGCTCAGGGAACACGCGTGTCAGAATTCCCGCGCGTCCGAGATGATGGAACAATTCGGCGGCCGCGGACGTGCGGGCCAGCCTGAACAGCGTCGTCCCGCCGACGATATCGAGACCCGATGCGATCAGGATCGAATCGAGCCGCGCCGCGCTTTGGGCCAAGCCGCGCCGTGTCGTTTCGATCCAGGTCTGATCTGCCAGCGCCTGAGTACCGACGGCGAGTCCCGGCGCGGAGACCGCCCATGGACCCAGCAGCGCCGAAAGCCGTGCCGCCAGCGGCGGCGCGGCCAGCGCAAAACCGAGACGCACGCCGGCGAGACCGAAGAATTTACCGAACGAGCGCAACACCACAATGTTGCCGCGCGAAACTTCGCCCGCGAGGCTCGCGCCGGGCGGTCCGACATCCATGAAGGCTTCATCGACCAAAAGCAGACCGCTCCGCGCCTGCAGCTTTGCGGCTGTTGCGATTAAATCGCTTTTGGTCAAAAGCCGCCCGTCGGGATTATTGGGATTGGTGACCAGCGCGAGCTCAGCGCCGGCAAGAGCGGCGACCTCACGCGTCGCGGTAACGGCATGGCCGGCAAGCGCCGGGGCCCGAGCATGCTCCGCATAGGTCGGCGCCAGTATCGTGGCGCGGCCCGGGCGAACCAGACCTGCCACAAGCGGCAGCAAAATCTGCGTGCCGGGTGCCGGCACGACGCAGGCCGCCGACGGCGCGCCATAGGCTTTTGCCGCAACGGCGGCCAGCGACTTGAGAGCATCAGCCTCCGGCAAGCGTGCGAAAAGCTCCGCCGGGAGAGGTGGCAGTGGATAAGGATTGGGATTGATCCCGGTAGAAAGGTCGATGAAAGGTTCTGGGGCATCTGGGAACAGGCGCCGGGCAGCGTTTAGTTCGCCGCCATGCAGGAGCGGTTCGTCCGCGTCGCGAAAGGAGATCATGTCAGTCGCGCTTGCACTTCTGGCCATGCTGATCGAACTCTGCCTCGGTTATCCGCAGCCGCTGATGCGCACGATCGGCCATCCGGTGACCTGGATCGGCCGCCTTATCTGTGCGCTCGACCGCTGGCTCAACCACGACACTTCGGAACCGGAGCGGCGCCGTATCGCAGGCATCATCGCGGTTTTGCTCATACTTGCCATTGTCGGAACCATCGCCTTCATTATTGAGCGTGAACTGTTCCGCCTGCCGTTCGGCCTCGTCGTCACCGCGCTCATCGCGAGCACATTGATCGCGCAACGCAGTTTGCACCGCCACGTAGCTGCTGTCGCGGCCGCCCTTGAAGCCGGCGATATCACAGCAAGCCGCGCGGCAGTATCGCACATTGTCGGGCGCGATACCGGGGCCCTCGACGGGGCTGGCGTCGCCCGCGCCGCGATCGAAAGCCTCGCCGAGAATTTTTCCGATGCCGTGGTGGCGCCGGTGCTCTGGCTCGCTATTGCCGGTCTGCCCGGCGCCGCGCTCTATAAAGCTATCAACACCGCCGACAGCATGATCGGCCACCGCACGGCACGCTACGCGGCATTCGGCTGGGCCGCGGCGCGGCTCGACGATCTCGTCAACCTGCCGGCGTCGCGGCTTGCGGCGCTGCTGCTCATTGGGGCGGCAGTGCTTCAGAAGGGCGCATCATCGGTCGAGGCGTGGCGCACCCTATGGTTTGACGCCCCGCGCCACCGCTCGCCCAATGCCGGCTATCCGGAAGCCGCGATGGCGGGCGCGCTCAGGCTGTCGCTCGCCGGCCCGCGAAGCTATGACGGGGTACGCGTCGAGGATGCAACGATGGGCGGCGGGCGCTGGGACGCGAATGCCGCCGACATTCGCCGCGCGCTGGCGCTCTATCGCATCGCCGATGCTATCCTGATCGCACTCCTCGCGGCCGT
>Ga0181537_10004925_pt1 | contig 10930 bp, 8 predicted proteins | sample PEATcosm2014_Bin_39_FD_119765 | JGI IMG/M metagenome (GOLD analysis project Ga0181537, IMG submission 119765) | Peatland microbial communities from MTU Mesocosm Facility, Houghton, MI, USA - PEATcosm2014_Bin23_10_metaG | ecosystem: Environmental > Terrestrial > Soil > Wetlands > Peat | place... | reverse complement strand
CCGGCACTGCACGACGCCTATGAGATCGTGGCAGCCGCGGCGCGGCGATTGCGGCCAGTCCCGGGCCAGTGAGCGTAAATCACGACGTGAACCGAGGGGGTAGACGGTGATTGGCCTCGTTGGCAAAGGCGTGCGCTGCCTCCTTGCTGTCACCCGCACCGTTGCGGCGCTGTGTTTGATTGCCAGCGTGGCGATCAATTTTGGCAATATCATCGGCCGCTACTTCTTCAGCGTGTCGATCCCATGGGCCGAGGAGATCATGCTCTTCCTGATGGTCGGCTGCGTGTTCACCGGCTGTTGCGCGGTGGCGTGGGAAGGCCGCCAAATCCGCATGGATGTCGTGCTGGTGATGATGCCGCCCAGGGTGCGTGAGGCTTTCAACATTTTGTCCGACCTGGTGATGGTCGCCGCCGCGGCGGCGGTGACGATATTCGCTTGGCCGGTCATCACGCAGCTCGCCGCGTTCGACGAACGCAGCCAGGCGGCGAATTTCCCGCTGGTCATTCCGCAGGCGATGATTCCGATCGGCTACTCGCTGATGGCGCTGTTAATCGCGCTGCGGTTACTCATGCGAACCGGCACGAAGAGCGCCGACGGCGCGCACTGAGCGGGCACCATGGAATATTTCATATATTTCGGCCTGCCGGTCATTCTTCTGATCTTCGGCTTTCCGATCTTTCTTATTCTGCTGGTGACTTCGATCGTCGCGGTGCTGACGGTTGCCGATATCCCGACCGAAGCGATCCAGACCTACATGTTCGGGAGCCTCGATAATTTTCCGCTGCTGGCGGTGCCGTTTTTCGTGCTTGCCGGTGAAATCATGGCGCAAGGCGGCATCGCGCGGCGCATCATCGCGATGGTCATGGCCATCGTCGGCGGCGTGCGCGGCTCGCTTGCGGTCACGACGGTCGCGGCTTCGGAACTGTTCGGCGCGATGTCGCATACCGCGGTCGGCACGGTCGTCGCCATGGGACGCATGATCTATCCGGCGCTCAAGGACGGCGGCTACAACGATCGCTTCGCGGTTGGCCTTATCGCCTCGTCGGGCGCTATTGCCGTGGTCATCCCGCCGTCAATCGCGATGATTCTCTACGCCGTGTCGGCCGAACAGTCCGCGGTGCTGCTGTTCACCGCCGGTATATTGCCGAGCCTTCTGATCGGCGTGATCGATGCCGCCTATGTCATGATCTATGCCAGGGTGAAGGGCGTTCCGCTCGGCGATCGCGCCCGCTGGGCGACGGTGTGGAAGACAAGCAAGGAGGCGAGCTGGGCCGTCGGCTCGCTGGCGGTGATATTCGGCGGCATTTATGGCGGGGTGTTCACCCCGACCGAGGCCGCCGGCGTTGCCGTGGTCTATTCACTGTTCGTGACGATGTTCGTTTACCGCGAAGTCGACATGGCCGGCTTTTGGCGCATCCTGCTCGCATCTTCGTACTTGATCTCGCAAATTCTCTTGATCGTGACTTCGGCCGGCATTTATTCCTGGCTGCTGACGACGAGCGGCATCCCGCAGCACATCGTCGACTCGATCAACGCGCTGCACATGGCGAAGTGGGAACTGCTGCTCATTCTCAATATCGGCTTGCTGCTGGCCGGAAGCTTCCTTGAACCGCCGGCGGCAATCCTGATCCTCACCCCGCTTTTGCTGCCGATCGTTCGCGCAGCCGGCGTCAATCCTATTCACTTCGGCATCATCGTCGCTGTCAATCTCAGCCTCGGCATGTATACGCCGCCGTTCGGCTTGAACCTGTTCTCCTCGCAGGCCATCTTCAACGCGCCATTGAGCCGGATCTATCTCGGCGTGCTGCCATTCCTCCTGATCAATTTCATCGCGCTGATGATCATCACCTATATACCGGCGATTTCGATGGTGCTTTTGCCGCACCATTGATTTTTCCGCTCCATCCGGCAAACGTTGCCGTCGGCTCTGTCGCTAAATTCTCACGCAAGGCGAACGTTTCACATGACCAAGGCGGTACTCGGCGTCATCGGCGGCTCGGGAGTTTATGATCTTCCCGGCCTGGAAAAAGTCCGGTCGAAGACGATCAAAAGCCCGTGGGGCGAGCCGTCCGGGCCGCTGCGGATCGGGCAGATCGCCGGCTTGCCGGTGGTGTTCCTGTCGCGGCACAGCCAAGGCCATCGCAACTCGCCGTCCGACATCAATTACCGCGCCAATATCGACGTGCTCAAGCGCGCCGGCGTGACCGATATCGTTTCGTTGTCGGCGTGCGGTTCGTTCAAGGAGAATCTGCCGCCTGGCACCTTCGTCCTGGTCGATCAGTTTGTCGACCGCACCCACAAGCGCGAAAGCTCGTTCTTCGGCAAAGGCTGCGTCGCGCATGTCTCGATGGCGCATCCGGTGTCGCCGCGGCTGCGCATACATCTCGCCGAGGCTGCGATGGCGGAAAACATCGCCGTCGTGCGCGACGGCACTTACGTCTGCATCGAAGGCCCGCAATTCTCGACGCTGGCCGAGAGCCTCACCTACAAGAATCTCGGTTACTCCGTGATCGGCATGACCAATCTGCCGGAGGCCAAGCTCGCGCGCGAGGCGGAGATTTGCTACGCCACCGTCGCCATGGTGACGGACTTCGATTGCTGGCATCCCGACCACGATGCCGTCACCGTGCAGGACATCATCAAGGTTTTGGTGGCGAACGCCGAAAAGGCCGCGCAGCTGGTAGCGCGGCTGGCCCGGGATTTTCCGCGCGAGCACGAACCCTGCCCGATCGGCTCCGACCGGGCGCTCGACAATGCGCTGATCACCGCGCCGCAGGCGCGCGATCCGAAGCTTCTCAAGAAGCTCGATGCAGTCGCCGGTCGTATCTTACGTAAGAAGTAAACCGGCGCCACCCCGCGGTTTTTGCTGGGGTTTCCGCTTATGGGAATGCCGGAAATCGCGTAAGGATTCTTAACCGAGATACGGCACTATCCTGGCCTCTGACCGGCATCTCAATTCGCGATCTGTCGCGGGCACACCTTGGCTCAATCCATCATACCTCTGATCATGTGCGGCGGTGCCGGCACGCGGCTGTGGCCGGCCTCGCGTGAGGGCCGGCCCAAACAATTCCTGCCGCTGTTTGGTCCGCATTCGACGTTTCAGGATACCGTTCGCCGCGTGTCCGATCCGGCTTTGTTCGGCCGGCCGATCGTCGTGACCAACGCTCAATATCGTTTTCTGGTGGCCGAACAACTCGCCGCAATCGGCGTTGAAGCCGACATCATGCTCGAACCAATGCGGCGCGACTCCGGTCCCGCGATTGCGGCCGGTGCGGTGTTCGCCGTCAAGCGCGGCGGCGATCCGCTCGTGGTGGCGCTGGCCGCCGATCATGTCGTCACCGACGCTGCCGCTTTCGCCAAGGTATGCGGACTCGCGGCGGCCGCGGCCGCCAAGGATCGTATCGTGACTTTCGGCGTGCGGCCGAGCCGGCCCGCGACTGAATACGGTTATATCCGCGCCGGCGCATCGATCGGTCCCGACATTTTCGCCATCGAGAAGTTCGTCGAGAAACCCGATGCGAAAACCGCAGAGCGCTACGTCAAGGAAGGTTATTTGTGGAACTCCGGCAACTTCATGTTTCGCGCCGGCTTGCTCATCGACGAATACAAAAGCTTCGAGGCCGAGAGCGTCGCCGCCGTCACGGCCGCGGTCGAGAGTGCAGGGACGGATCTCGGGTTTGTCACGCTCGATGCCAAGGCATTTGCACGCGCGACGGCGAAATCAATCGACTATGCGGTGATGGAGCGCACCGCGCGCGCGGCGGTCATGCCGGTCGCTTATGGCTGGTCCGATGTCGGCTCGTGGCAGGCGGTCTGGGAATTATCGGACCGGGACGCGCTCGGCAATTCAGCGCAAGGTTCGGTGATTTTCGTCGACTCCCGCGGCTCGTACGTATCGAGCGACAAGCAACTCGTTGCGCTATTCGGTGTCGAAAACCTGGTCGTGGTCACGACCGACGACGCGGTGCTCGTCGCCAAGCGCGAGGATGGCGACGGGCTGCGCCGCCTGGTGAAAAAGCTCAAGGAGGTGGCTCCCGCCGTCACCGAGGAGCATTTGAAGGTGCATCGGCCGTGGGGCTCTTATCAGTCCGTCGATAAGGGGCCGCGCTTCCAGGTCAAACGCATCGTGGTGAAGCAGGGCGGCCGGCTGTCGCTGCAAATGCACAATCATCGCGCCGAGCATTGGATCGTCGTGCAGGGCACGGCGCGGGTGACGATCGGCGATGACGTCAAAACCGTGCATGAGAATGAATCGGTCTATATTCCCATCGGCGCCAAGCACCGCTTGGAAAATCCCGGCAAGATCGATCTGGAATTGATCGAGGTGCAGACCGGCAGCTATCTCGGCGAGGATGATATCGTCCGTATCGAAGACGATTACCGCCGCTCTTGAGTCCGGTGGCGGCTCAGGGTTGGGCCTTTAGCCTTAGCATTGGCTGTGTGTAATTCTTCGTTGCCTGCCAATAGCTTATCGCTGATTGGCAGACCACCGGCCGGCCTGTAAACCTTTGAATCAATTCGTGTTCGCATTTCGGGCCCATTTGGCCCCTTGTCCGGTCGCCAGTTGGCATCGGTCATGCTAGGGACGGTCGGGGTTAGCTCCGGGGTCGTGCAAGGGGGCTCATCGGGTCATGAGTGAGACTGAAAAGGGCGGCGTAGACACGTTGCGTGTCGGCGTTGTTGGCGTAGGGGTGATGGGCAGCAACCACGCGCGGGTGCTGTCCGAATTGTCCGGCGTGAAACTGGTCGGCATTGCCGATCCCGACCGCAAGCGCCGCGACGCTGTCGCCGGCAGGCTGGGCTGTGCGGCCTTTGACAATGCCGCCGATCTTCTTCGCGAGGGCGTCGACGCTATCACGATCGCGGCGCCGACCCATCTGCATCGCGACATCGCCCTCGAATGCGCCGCGCGCGGCATCCACATTCTGGTCGAGAAGCCGATCGCGCCTACGGTTGAGGAAAGCCGCGCCATCGTCGCCGCGGCGCGCCGCGCCGGCGTCACGCTGATGGTGGGCCACGTCGAACGCTTCAATCCGGCGGTCCAATCGATTAAGCGCGCGATCCAGGATCAGGACATTCTTTCCATCGCCATTACACGGGTCGGCCCGTTCCCGCCGCGCATGTCGAATGTCGGCGTCGTCATCGATCTTGCCGTGCACGATATCGATCTCATCCGCTGGTTCACCGAGTCCGAGATCGTCGAAATCCAGCCGCAGACTTCGAGCGCGGTCGCCGAACGCGAGGACATTGCGCTGCTGCAATTCCGTACCGCGTCCGGCGTGCTGGCGCACATCAACACGAACTGGCTGACGCCGTTCAAGGCGCGCACCATTCACATCGCCACGCGCGACAAATACGTCATCGGCGATCTTCTCACTCTGCAAGTCACCGAATGCTTCGGCTTCCAGCCCGATGGCAGCTATTCGATGCGCCATCTATCGGTCGGCTATGCGGAGCCGTTGCGCTCGGAAATGGTCGCTTTCGTCAACGCGATCCGCAGCGGCCAGCCGCCGGCGGTGACCGGCGAGGAAGCCGTCGCCAGCCTCGAAATCGCAATCCGCTGTCTCGAGGGGCGGTCGGCGCGCTCAGCCGCGCCGCATCGCAAAGGGCCGCGCCGCGTCGCCGGCTAATCGTCCGCACGTCTGCCGGGATCAAAGAGAGACAAGCAAAAGCGATCATGAATCAACACGCCCGTATGGAAGAAAAGCCGATTCCGTTTATCGACGTCGCCGCCCAGCGCCGCCGTCTCGGCACCGCGATCGACGAAGCGGTGGCGCGCGTGCTGGCGCATTGCCAGTTCATCCAGGGCCCGGAAGTGCACGCGTTCGAAGCCGAGCTTGCGGCATTCTGCGGCGCCAAACATGTTATCGGCTGTTCGAGCGGCACGGACGCGCTTCTTCTTGTGCTCATGGCGTGGGAAATCGGCCCGGGCGATGCCGTGGTTTGCCCCTCGTTCACCTACCATGCGACGGCCGAAGCGGTGGCGCTCCTTGGCGCGACGCCGGTCATTGCCGACGTTCATGCCGATACGTTCAATCTCGATGTTGAGAGCTGCGAACGCGCGGTCGCCGCGGCAAAAAAGCTCGGGCTTCAACCGCGCGCCATCATTCCCGTCGATCTGTTCGGACTACCTGCCGACCACGATGCGATCAACGCATTCGCCGCGGCGCATGGCCTGCTGGTGCTCGATGACGCGGCACAGGCCTTCGGCGCGACCTACCGCGGCCGTAAGCTCGGCATCTGCACCACCGCGGCTGCAACCAGTTTTTTCCCAGCTAAGCCGCTGGGCTGCTATGGCGACGGCGGCGCCGTGTTCACCGACGACGACGCTCTTGCCGCGCGGATCAAAAGCCTGCGCGTGCACGGCGAAGGCGTCGACCGCTATGAGGCCGTGCGCATCGGCATTACCGGCCGGCTCGACACCATCCAGGCGGCGGTGCTGCTGGAAAAGCTGAAAATCTTCCCCGACGAGATCGCCGCCCGCGACCGCGTCGCGGCGCGCTATGCGGCGGGTCTGTCCGATATCGTGACCGTGCCGCGCACCGGCAATGAATCGACGTCGGTGTGGGCGCAATACACCATCAAGCTTCCGGCGGGACGGCGCGATGGGTTTGCGGCCGCGCTGAAGGCCCAAGGCGTTCCGACCGCGATCTATTACACCAAGCCGCTGCATCGCCAGCCGGCCTACCGCGGCTTCCCGCTGGCCGAAGGCGGCGTCCCGGTGAGCGAACGGCTCTCGGGAGAGGTCATCAGCCTGCCGATGCACGCCTATCTCGAGCCGCCGGTCCAGGATCGCATCGTCGAGGCGGTGCGGCGGGCGCTCGCGAGCTGACGCGACTCGCATAGTATCTCCTCCGATATTGGCCCGGCCCCGCGCCTAAAGGCGGCGTATGATCAAAAAAATTCTTACCGTCGGCGGCTACACGCTGCTGTCGCGTCTGAGCGGCTTTGTGCGCGACATCATGCTTGCAGCCATCATCGGCGCCGGTCCGGTCGCCGACGCGTTCTTCGTGGCGTTCCGGCTGCCCAACCACTTCCGCGCCATTTTCGCCGAGGGTGCGTTCAACGCGGCCTTCGTTCCGGCTTATGCCCGGATCCGCACCCAGGGCGGTCCGAAGGCGGCAGGCGAGTTCGGCGATCGCATCTTCACGCTGCTGCTCGCATCGCAGCTTGTCTTGCTGGCGCTGGCGCTGTTGTTCACGCCGCAAGTCATCGAAATCTTGGCGCCGGGATTTTCGCGCGAGCCGCAGCAATTCGCGCTCGCGGTGTCGCTGACCCGGATCACGTTTCCGTATCTGTTGCTGATCACGCTGGTGACGTTGTGGAGCGGCATCCTCAACGCCTTGCACCGCTTCGCGGCGGCCGCCGCCGCGCCGATCCTGCTCAATCTCGCGATGATGGCGACGCTGGCGGCGGCCTTTGCTTTTCCGAGCGCCGGCCATGCCGCGGCCTGGGGCGTGCTGATATCCGGCGTCCTGCAAGCCGCCCTGGTCGGCGGCGCCGTTTATTACGCGGGCGTCATGACCGGGTTTCGTCCGTTGCGTTGGGACGACGACGTACGGCGTTTTTTCGTGGCACTCCTTCCCGCCACCGTCGGATCCGCCGGTACGCAACTGGCGCTGTTCGCCGATACGATCATCGCCAGCTTTCTCTCGGCGGGCGCCATCTCGGCGCTTTATTACGCCGACCGGATCGATCAATTGCCGATCGGCGTCATCGGCATCGCGGTCGGCACTGTACTGGTGCCGGAAATGACCCACCGGCTCGCTTCGGGCGACGAAGCGGGTGCGCGCTCGGCGCAAAACCGCGCCATCGAATTTGCCCTTTTGCTGGCGATCCCCTGCGTCGTCGCCTTCCTGGTGGTGCCGGGACTCATCATGCAGGCGTTGTTCATGCGCGGCGCCTTTACCCCGGCCGACGCGCATGCCGCGGCGATGACTCTGATGGCCTACACGATCGGGCTCGTCCCTTTCGTGCTTATTCGCAGCGTGGTGGCGCCGTTTTTGGCGCGCGGCGACACCGCGACGCCGGTCAAGGCCGCTCTGATTGGGACCGCGGTCAACATTGCCTTCAAGATCGTCCTGATGGTGCCGCTGGCACAGGTCGGACTGGCGTTGGCGACCTCGATCGGAGCTTGGATCAATTTCGTGCTGGTGCTGTTTTTTGCCGCGCGCGCCGGGGTCATCGCGTCGGATGGCGAGCTTAAAGCCTCGCTGATCAAGCTCGCGGTCGCGGGGGTTGTGCTGGCCGTTGTCTTGTTGGTCGCCGATCCGATCGTCACCGCGCTGTTATCGTCGTGGTCCAGGTTCCGCAACGAATCGGAACTGATCATATTGGCGCTGATCGGCGGCTTGGTTTATGGGGGTCTGGTGTTGGGGCTGTTCGGGCGGCGCTGGGTTTCACTGATGCGGCGCGAAGCAAAGGTTGCGGAATCTGCGCCGCTCGAATCTATGACGCCACTCGAGGAATCCGACGGCATGGCCGGGCCGGATGGGGTCTGAACTGGAGCGGACAACGCCATGCGCGTGACCATGATCGGCGCCGGATATGTCGGGCTGGTGTCCGGAGCCTGTTTTGCCGACTTCGGCCACCAGGTGACCTGTGTCGATAAGGACGCCAAAAAGGTCGCGGCGCTCAATCGCGGCGAAATTCCGATCTTCGAACCGGGCCTCGCCGATCTGGTCGCAGCCAATATGGCCCAGGGCCGCCTCGCCTTCGGCGCCGACACCTCGCGCATCGGTGAATCGGAAGCGGTGTTCATCGCCGTCGGCACGCCGTCGCGCCGCGGCGACGGCCACGCCGATCTGAGCTTTGTCTATGAGGCGGTGCGCGAGATCGCGCCGCTCCTTGCCAGCACCGCCGTCGTCGTCACCAAGTCCACAGTCCCGGTCGGTACCGGCGACGAGATCGAGCATATCCTGCGCCAGAAACGTCCCGACGCCGAAATCCAAGTCGTGTCCAACCCGGAATTTCTGCGCGAAGGCGCCGCCATCCAGGATTTCAAACACCCCGACCGCATCGTGGTCGGCACCGACGATGCGCGCGCCCGCACCGTGCTGGCGGAAATCTACCGGCCGCTTTATCTGAATTCGCTGCCGATAATCAATGTCAGCCGCCGCACCGCCGAGCTGATCAAATACGCCTCGAACGCCTTTCTGGCCACCAAGATCACCTTCATCAACGAAATCGCCGACCTGTGCGAAGAGGTCGGCGCCGACGTACAGGAGGTGGCGCGCGGCATGGGGCTGGACAACCGCATCGGCGGCAAATTCTTGCACGCCGGGCCCGGCTTCGGCGGCTCGTGCTTTCCCAAGGACACCAGCGCGCTTCTCAAAACCGCGCACGACCATGGCGTGGCGCTGCGCATCGTCGAGGCGGTGTCCACGGTCAACGACCAGCGCAAGCGCGCCATGGCGCGCAAGGTGGTGACCGCGCTTGGCGGCTCGGTGCGCGGCAAAACCGTCGCCGTGCTCGGCCTGACGTTTAAGCCGAACACCGACGACACCCGCGATTCACCGGCAATCCCGCTGATCACCGCGCTGCACGATCTCGGCGCCACGGTGCGCGGCTACGATCCGGCCGGCATGGAGCAGGCCAAGCCGCAGCTCCCCGCCGTGCACTACTGCAACAGCGCCTATAGCGCCGCCGAAGGCGCCGACGCCATCGTGATCGCGACCGAATGGGAGCAGTTCCGCGCGCTCGATCTCGCCCGTCTCAAGAGCGTTATGGCGCAGCCGGTGATCGTCGATCTGCGCAACATTTATCGCGCCGACGAAATGAAGCGCTCGGGCTTCCGCTACGCTGCGATCGGGCGGCCGGGCGTCAATTAAGTACCGCGCGTCACGCGGCTCTTTGCGTCTGGTTTGAGGTAATCCATCAAGCGGCCGGCAACTACGCTGTCCGGTATCCGGCCCATACGTAATACCTCGCATGGCATAATTTTTAACATCTGCGCATCCACATGCAGGGATGCTCGCAGAGGAATGCCATGCATAATTTGCATCTAAAATACTTCGCTTGTTTTACGCTCACGTGCGTTGCATTTGCAGGAGCAAATGCAGCCGCGATTGCGGAAGACCTGCCGGCCTATATGCAGCCGATCTCCGGTCACGCCGCTTCCAGCCCCGCCGAAACCGCGACGAAGAACGTGCTCGCGCTCAATGCCGGCATGTTCGAGCTGTACGGCGATGCTTCCAAAATCTTCCAAAGCAATATTCTCAGTCAGCACCCCGTCATCCTTGGCCTGTTTTCCGGCGACGGCGGCAAATTTATTCTGTATCGGCCCGGCCAGGCCCCCCTCGATGCGCCGCAGGTGCCGGTCGTTTATCAGCTCCTGAAATCCATCGGCCACAGCACGATGGCGCTGGCCGAAGTGGTCGGGCCCTATCTGAACAACCCCGACGATCAGGCCTGGCGCGGCTCGATGCTCGCCTATCGCAGCCGGATGAAATCGGCGCTCGATGGTTTGGACACGGCGCCGATGCCGGCGGAATGGCGGGACAACAATCACAGGATTCTCGAAAACAACATCGCATTCATGGACCAATGCGTCACCGACGGCGCTATCTCGTTTGCCGCGTTGAAGGCGTTCTCCGACAAGCAGGCCCCGTTCTTGAAGCTCGATGTCACCTGGGCGGCGCAGACCCAGGTTGCGCATTGGATGACCGTGATCGGCGACTGGAAGAAGATGCTCGGCCCTGATTGGGACAAGACCTACGCCGCCAGCAACACCATCTACGTCGCGCGGCAAAACAATGTTCTGTTCAGCGTATTGGCGCAATTCTTCGGTCCCGACGCCATCAACGACCGCTTGCTCCTGATCGAAACCGTATCCTTCACAACAACGCCCGCCGACATGCTGGATTCGTTGACCCGCATCATCGCCGACCGTTCGGTCGGCGCGATGTTCTTCGGCAATTATCATCTGATG
>Ga0181537_10004924_pt1 | contig 10931 bp, 10 predicted proteins | sample PEATcosm2014_Bin_39_FD_119765 | JGI IMG/M metagenome (GOLD analysis project Ga0181537, IMG submission 119765) | Peatland microbial communities from MTU Mesocosm Facility, Houghton, MI, USA - PEATcosm2014_Bin23_10_metaG | ecosystem: Environmental > Terrestrial > Soil > Wetlands > Peat | place... | reverse complement strand
GCAGCTGCTGAGCTACAACTACCGGCTGCTGGGCAGCTGGCCGCTGGCCATCACCGCCTATAATCACGGCGCTGAGGGCGTGCGGCGCGCGCGCGAGCAGCTCGGCACCGACGACATCGTGCGTATTGTGCGCGAATATCACAGCCCGAGCTTCGGCTTCGCCTCGCGCAATTTCTATGTCTCGTTCCTGGCGGCGCTGAGTATCGCTCAGGACCCGGAGAAATATTTCGGTCCGCTCGGGCGTCGTTCGGAATCGCAATTTCACGAATTGAAATTGACCTCCCCTGCCAATACGGACGCCCTCGTGCGCGCGCTCGGTATCGATCGCACTGTCCTGCGCAGTCTAAATCCGGCGCTACGGCCGGGGGTCTGGAGCGGCCAGCGTCCGATACCCAGCGGCTACATCCTGCGTTTGCCCGGCAGCGCGGCTAATTGGACCGCTGCGGCGCTCGCGCAGCGCCTGAGCGGCCCACGACCCGTGACCGTAGCCGTGGCGCAGCTCGCGCCGCCGGGCCGCCCGGGCGCAAGCGCGCAGTCCGCGCCGCTGAGCGCAGCGGCTGCGACGGCGGCTGCGACGGCGACTGCGAGCCCGGCGAGCCCGGTGGAGATCGTGCCCACGCCGCTGAGCCCTCTTGTGGCCGACAATGTCGATACGGCGGCCGCGCCGTATTACTACCTGGTCCAGGGGGCCGACACACTCGCCTCAATCGCAGCGCGCACGGGCGTGCCGGCCAACAAATTGATGGCGCTCAATTCGCTGCCTGACTCGGATTACCTCTCCGACGGGCAGCGCCTGCGACTGGCGGCAGCCGTGCCGGAGCCCGAGACGGTCACGACAGCGGCGACCCTGCAGACGGCGCAGGCTGCAGTCGTGGAGAGCGTGGAAGAGCAGCGAGCCGTGGCCGCCGCGAGCCAGTCAGCCGAGCTCGCCGAGCCGGTTTCGGCTGCGCAGGCCCAGGCTGAGGGCCCGGAGCTCGTGCCCGATCCGGTCGGGACCGGCTCGGCCGATCCGGTCGATTACTCCGTCCGAGCCGACGGCACCATCGTCGTGGTCGCGGCGGAGACTCTCGGCCATTACGCCGACTGGCTGGGCGTTCCAGCGGCCCGCCTGCGCGCGCTCAATAGCCTGCGTGGGCATGCCACGGTGAACATGGGCAGGCACGTCAAGCTCGAGTTCTCCCATGCGACACGCGCACAGTTCGAAGATCGGCGGCGCGATTATCATGAGCGGCTGCAGGCGGCCTACTTCGCCTCGCATCGCATCGCCGGCAACGAGATCTACATCGCCCGTCGCGGTGATTCGCTCTGGAGCATCACGCAGCGCAATGTGAAATTGCCGATATGGTTGCTGCAGCAATACAACCCGGATCTTGATTTCAGTGATTTGCGGCCGGGTACGCAGATTTCCCTGCCGAGGGTCGAAGACGTCCCGAGTCTGTGAATTGCAGCTCGCTCGAATGAGCCGCTATGCCTATAATTCAAGCCGATGCGACGTATCCTTAGTGCAATGCTTCCAATACTGATCGGCGTCTCCGGTGCCGCCTTGCCGGGCATCGGAGCCACCGATGACTCGGCGCCGGCCCCGGCGGCACCCACGTACAGCATCGTCGGTGCGAGTCTGGGCGCACAGACCGCGCCATCTGCGCCGGCTGCCGCGCCTTTGAGCCTGAACGCTCAGATGCCCGTCGCCGACCAGATCGTCGTACACAAGTCCGAGCGGCGGCTGTATTTGATGCGCCATGGTGAAGTGCTGCGCGCGTACCACGTGGCGCTTGGCCTGATGCCCGAAGGGCCCAAGGAGCGGGCCGGGGATTTTCGCACCCCTGAAGGGCACTATCAGCTCACGCGACGCAATCCGCGCAGCGATTATTTTCTCTCGATCCAGGTGTCCTACCCCAACGATGAGGATGTGCGCCGCGCGCGGCGCCAGCACGTCGATCCGGGTGGCGCAATCATGGTCCACGGCTGGCCCAATAGTCTGCGGCACAATGCGGAGTACTATGCGAGCTCGGATTGGACGGATGGCTGCATTGGCATGTCCAATTCCGACATGGTTGAGCTGTGGATGATGACGCAAGACAACATCCCCATCGAAATACTGCCTTGACGACAGCTTCCGGTCCTGGGCCAGGGCGGGCTGTGGACGCAGGCGTCGTGGTGGCCGAATCAGTCGATGCGCGCGTCGGCCCGCGCGGCAGCCTTGAGAACCTGTCTCAGGCTGAGATCAATAAGCTGCTCGACACGAGCCAGACCGGCCTGTACCGGCTGTTCCGCAACTGTGCGCTCGCTGTGCTCAATGCCGGCAGCGATAACGATAACGCCAAGGAAATCTTCGACCGTTACCGCGAATTTGACGTGCAGATCGTGCGGCATGCTTGGGGCATCAAACTGCAGATCAACCACGCGCCGGCCTCCGCCTTCGTCGACGGCGAGATGATCCGCGGCATCAAGGAGCACCTGTTCGCGGTGTTGCGCGACATCATCTACACGGCTAATGAAATCATCGGTGCCGGGCGGCTCGACACCGGCGACTCGGCCTCCATCAGCAATGCGGTCTTCCACATACTGCGCAATGCGCGGGTGCTCGATTACAAGGGCATGCCGAACCTCGTCGTGTGCTGGGGCGGGCATTCGATCGGCCAGAGCGAGTATGAGTATTGCAAGCGCGTCGGCTACGAGCTGGGCCTGCGCGCGCTCGACGTGTGTACGGGCTGCGGGCCAGGGGCGATGAAGGCGCCAATGAAAGGCGCCGGTGTCGGTCATGCCAAGCAGCGCATCGTGCGCGGTCGCTTCATCGGCGTGACCGAGCCCGGCATCATCGCCGCGGAGCCACCCAATGCGATCGTCAATCAACTGGTGATCATGCCGGATATTGAGAAGCGCCTCGAGGCATTCGCCCGCCTGGCGCACGCGATCGTCGTGTTTCCAGGCGGGGCCGGCACGGCCGAGGAGATCCTGTATCTGCTGGGGCTGCTGCTCGATCCCGCGAACGCCTCGCAACCTTTCCCGGTGGTGCTGACCGGCCCGGAAAGCAGCGCCGGTTATTTCCAGCAGATCGAACGCTTTATCGAGGGCACGCTCGGAGCCGGGGCGCTCACGCGCGTCAAGATCATCATCGATGACCCCGCCGGCGTGGCGCGCCACATCGTCAGCGCCTGCGAGCAGGTGCGCCTGTACCGCCGTCGCTGCAACGATTCCTATAACTTCAACTGGCTGCTGCATATCCCGTACGACATGCAGGTGCCTTTCGAAGTCACGCATGCCTCGATGCGCGCTCTGGAGCTGCGCCGCGAGCAGCCGGTGTATCGCCTGGCCGCGAACCTGCGCCGCGCGTTCTCGGGCATCGTCACCGGCAACGTCAAGGAAAACGGCATCGCGGCCATCGAGCGCGAGGGACCCTTTGAGCTTGCCGGGGATCCGCAGATCATGCAGCTGCTCGACGAGCTGTTGACCGCGTTCGTCGCCCAGCGCCGCATGAAGCTGCCAGGCAGCGTCTACCGCCCCTGCTACCGCCTGGTGGCCTGACAATCTGCGGACCGAACCGCGGCGGCGCCCGGCGCCGCCTTCAAACAGCTGGCCGCGATCGTATTATTGGCGCGCGGCAGATCTCGGTTTCTCACACTGACCGGCCGTTGTGATGCAGTTCCTGTCTGCGCTGGAGCGCTCGCTTTAATCTGGAGCTCCGAGAGGTCCTGCAGCATTATGAACAAAATAAAATTGCCGAAGACCGAGACCACCGATGAGGCAGAGGCAGCCAAACTGGCTGCGCCGAGCGGAGCGGAGGCCTACGCACGCTGGCTCGAGCATATGCAACGCACGCGCACGCGCCACGCGGCCATTACACGCAACCTCTATACCTGGTCGAACTACAAGAGCTGGGCGGACAAGATGCGCCTGGACTGGGTCAACGGCGACAGCAAGCCCTAAAATTCAGGCCCGCTGCATCGATGCAGCGGCGCTGAGATTCTTGGCCCCGATCGTTGAGGGCTGCTGCAACCACGCCAGCAGCGACTGCCAATCCGCCCAATCCTCGGCCACCAGCTGCGGTTTCATCTCCGGCAGTCCGAGGCCGGTCTCGGCCGAGCGCACGTAGTTCTGCGAGTCACGCAGGGTCGCCACGATCGGGATATTGAACGTGGCCAGGAAGCGCATCAGGGATTGATAGATCAGGGTATTGCGCCGGACCCGATTGGCGATGATCGCCAGACGGTTCTCGTCGCGCCGCAACTTGGCCACCAACAGCAGATTCTGCACGCAGCGCGAGCACGCGTGGATGTCGATGTCGGATGGCAGCACCGGCACGAGGATCTTGTCTGCGCCCTGGATGAGCTCCGGGATCTGGTTCGCCTGTAAAGCCGCCGGCGTATCCACCACGACGCGGTCGGTGCCATTGGGAATGCGCAGCTGGAAGCTGCGCGTCATGCGCGGGTCGCGTTCGAAGGCGGCAATCAGACCGATGCGCGGTTGCGTGGCCACGCGCTTGCTGAGCCAGTGCGCCGATGAGCCCTGCGGATCGAAATCCATCATGACGAGGCGCTCGCCACGCTGTGCGTAATAGCTGGCCAGGTTGATGGCGATAGTCGTCTTGCCCGAACCTCCCTTTGGGTTCAGCACGACGATGCGCTGCATACTGACATTTCCTGGCTGCAGAACATTATGTTCGATGCGCAGCGTACGCATGACTCATCAGCGCTGCAAGCCAAGCGTTCACGCTGTGAGGCAGAACACGGCAGCAGGCGCGCGAGCGGCCTAGGATCGCGCAGCCTCCTAATGTGACCCAAAATAATCGTGGAAGTATTCCTGCTGCTCTGGGACGAGGTAGACGACTGGCTTGGCGCCTGCAGGCAACTGCTGCGCCGCCTGTCTTGAAACATTGAGGCGCCGTCCCCATACCGCGGCTTGGGTGTCAGTCCCGCGCGGTGGTGAACATGTCGAACGAGCCCGAACAATTAAGCTTCCAGGCTGAAGTTCGCGATTTACTGCAGTTGATGATCCATTCCCTGTATAGCCACAGGGAAATCTTCCTGCGCGAGCTGATCTCCAACGCCTCCGATGCCAACGACAAGTTGCGTTTCCTGGCGCTCTCGGATCCAGCGTTGCTCGGCCAGGACAGTACGCTGGCGATCTGGATCGATGCTGATCCCAAAGCCAGGACCCTGACCGTGCGCGACAACGGCATCGGCATGAGCCGCGAGGAGGCGATCGCACAGCTCGGAACCATCGCCAAGTCGGGCACTGCCGAGTTCTTCAAGCGCCTCACCGGTGATCAGCAGAAGGACGCCGCGCTGATCGGGCAGTTCGGGGTGGGCTTTTATTCCTGCTTCATGGTCGCCGAGCGCGTGGAGGTATTCAGCCGTCGTGCCGGCGCTGCGGCGGAGCAGGCAGTGCGCTGGGAGTCGAACGCCGATGGCCGGTTCACGGTCCAGACGGTCACGCGCGAGGAGCGCGGCACCAGCGTGGTGCTGCATCTGAAAGAGGAGGCGAAGGAGTTCGCCGAAGGCTACCGGCTGCGCGCGCTGGTGCGCCGTTATTCCGATCACATCGCCTTTCCGGTGCGCATGCACAAGGATGCCACGGCCACGCTCGAATACGAGGACGTGAACCAGGCTCAGGCGCTGTGGACGCGGCCGCGCGCTGAGATCACGGACGAGGAGTATCGGGATTTCTACCGCCATATCTCGCACGATGGCGCCGATCCGCTGGCCTGGAGCCACAATCGGGTGGAAGGCAAACGCGAATACACGAGCCTGATGTACGTGCCTTCGCGCGCGCCGTTCGACCTGTGGCAACGCGAAGCGGCCCGTGGCCTCAAGCTTTACGTGCGGCGTGTATTCATCATGGACGACGCCGAGCAGTTCCTGCCACTGTACCTGCGCTTCATCAAGGGCATCATCGACTCGAACGATCTGCCGTTGAATGTCTCGCGCGAGTTGTTGCAGCACGACCACGAGGTCGAGGCCATGCGCGCCGCGCTCACGCGCCGTGCGCTGGAGCTGCTGGCGCGCCTGGCGAAGGACGAGCCGGAAAAATATGCGCAGTTCTGGCGCGAGTTCGGCCGTGTGCTCAAGGAGGGACTCAGCGAGGATCCGGGCAACAGCGAGCGGCTGCTGCCGCTCTTGCGCTTCGCCAGCACCGCCTCGCCGTCGAACGAGGAGAGTGTGAGCCTCGCCGAATACGTGGCGCGTATGCGTACGGGCCAGTCCCGCATCTACTACATCGTCGGCGAGAGTATCGAGGCGGCGCGTGAGAGCCCGCATCTGGAGCTGTTGCGGCAAAAGGAGGTCGAGGTTTTGCTGCTCGGCGACCGCATTGACGAGTGGGTCATGGGACGGGTCAGCGAATTTGAAGGCAAGCGTTTCAAAGATGTGGCGCGCGGGGAACTCGAGCTCGGTGGACTAAGCGAGGCCGCGGAGCGCGAGCGCATCGATGAGGAGCGCCGTGAGCACAAGGGGCTGCTCAAGCGATTCAAGGACGCGCTGGGCGAGCGGGTACTGGAGGTGCGCGTGAGTGAGCGATTGCGCGATTCGCCCACCTGCCTCGTGCGCGGTGATGCTGAGCTCTCGGCCGCCATGCGCCGCGTGCTCGCGGCCAATGGGCAGCCGGTGCCTGCAACGGCGCCGGTGCTCGAGCTCAACGTCGCGCATCCGCTGGTGCGCTACATGGATGGCCTGAAGGAGGCCGAGCCGTTCGGCGAGTTGGCGTTATTGCTGTTTGACCAGGCCAGCCTGGCCGAGGAAGGGCAAATCGCCAACGGCGCGGAATTTGCCCGACGGCTCAACAAGCTGCTGGTGCGCTTGGTCGAATCGCCTTGAGCCCGGTTCCGCCGCGCCCCGAGCCTGTGCGCATCGCCGGGCCGGCGGGCGCAATCGAGGCATTGCTCGAGGATCCACAGCGCGCGCCGCGCACCGGCTTTGGCGTGATCTGTCACCCTCATCCGCTGCACGGCGGCACAATGCAAAACAAAGTCGTGCACACGCTAGCTCGCGCATTGCAGGAGCTAGGATTGCCGACGCTGCGCTTCAACTTCCGTGGTGTGGGTGAGAGCGAGGGTGTCTACGACGAGGGCCGGGGCGAGAGCGCCGATGCGCTGGCGGTGATCCACTGGGGACGCGCGCGCTGGCCCGATACGCCGCTGGTGCTGGCGGGTTTCTCCTTCGGAGCGATGGTGGCGCTGCGCATAGCGGCAGCGGCGCAGCCTGCGCGCCTGATCACGGTTGCCCCGCCGGTTACACGCCAGCAGCTTCAGGACATCGCGCCACCGCTATGTCCCTGGCTGATCGTGCAGGGCGAGGCCGACGAGCTGGTCGACTACCGGGAGGTTCAGGCGTGGGCAGTGCGGTTCAATCCGCCACCGCTATTGCGCCTGCTCCCCGGCGTCGATCATTTTTTTCACGGACGGCTGCACGAGCTGCGCGCGGCGGTTATCGAACCGCCCGGCAGCTGAGCGCGCCGCGGGGCTCAGTTCACGAACGCTTTCAGATTTTTCAATGGCAGCGCGCGAACTTTTTTGCTGGCCGGCTTTGCCTTGAACGTCATCTTCTCGCCGGTGAAAGGATTGACGCCCTCGCGCGACTTCGTGGCTGGGCGCTTCACGACCTTGAGCTTGAGCAAACCGGGCAGCGTAAACAGGCCATTGCCGCGCAGGCTCTTCTTAATGATGCCATTGAGAGCCTCGAAGACCTCGCTGACTTGCTTACGGGAGAGTTCCGTATCCTTGGAAATCTGGGCCAGAATCTCCGACTTAGTCGGTGCCCCACCTTTTTTTGCCATTGCCGAATCTCCTGGATTGTGTGCGAATCTGTCGCATCGATGCGTGAAGAGCGGGAAAATTTTTACGAAGCGGCGCGCAACATAACATACCGCTGCCTCGACGCAAATGATTTTTTCGGTCCGACGCTACGTGAAAATGCCTTTTTTTATAGGTCCGCGCGCATCGCCCGGTGCGATACCATGCTCGCGAGCGCGCGCGGGAGGCTATCGGGGCGCGCAGAATTTGGTTCAGGGCAGAAGAATCAAGAGCGTCTGAATCGCTATGACGGCCCATAACGGCGCGAGATCCAGTCCGCCGAGCGGCGGAATCAAGCGTCGAAACGGGCGCAGCACCGGCTCGCAGAGCGACACCAGCAGCCCCTGTGCCGGTGAATAGGTTCCCAACGCGACCAGCGACAGCAGGGCATATACAAAAATCGCAAAAAAATATGTCCAAAGGATCGTGCGCAGGATCTCGGTCATGGCCAACTGCAGCCACACCAGCGTTGGTGGCGGCCCGAAGCCCGCGAGCAGCCATGAGACCGATACCTTCAGCAGCGCAAATACCACAACCGCGACACACGAAGCGGTATCAAGGCGACCGATCGCGGGCAGCAGGCGGCGCAACGGTACGATGACCGGATTGGTGAGGTGCACGATAGAGCGCGCCAGAGGATTGCGAAAATCGGCGCGCGACCATTGCAATAGCAGCCGCAGAAGTACCGCGAGCAAGCACAGTTTGAGCAGCGTCTCGAGTAGGAATATCAACGCGGCCATCGACATGACCTCAGGAGCGTGACAAGTCCGGCCGCGCCGCGAGGGCAGCGGCCACGGAGTCGGCAAGAGCGACGCTGCGCTCGCAAGCGGCGCGCACGGCACGCTCGAGCAGAGCGTCGAATCCGCCGAGCTGCAGCACTTGCAGTGCCGCTTCGGTGGTACCTCCTTTGGAGGTCACTGCCGCGCGCTCCGCGGCGAGGGAGTGCGCGTTTTGGGCGAGCGCGCCCGCGCCATAGAGCGTGTCGCGAGCCAGCAATAGTGCGGTTTCTCGCTCGAGGCCGAGCGATTCGCCGGCGAGCGCCAGTTGCTCGGCCAGGAGGAAGAAGTAGGCCGGACCGGAACCGGACAGCGCCGTGACGATATCGAGCTCGGATTCCTTGCGCAGCCAGACCACTCGGCCGGCGGCGCTGGCCACGCGCTCGGCCATGTTGCGTTGCGTGTCGGTCACGCTCGATGGCGCGTAAAGTCCCGTCACGCCGGCGCCGATGAGCGCGGGCCGATTGGGCATCGCGCGCACGATCGGTACAGCTGCCGAGCAGACCCGGGTCAGCTCCGCGATGCGCAAACCGGCCACGATCGACAGCAGCACCGGGCGCTGCGCACGCAATGCGCCGCCCAGCTCCTGCGCCACGCTCGCGACAGTTTGAGGTTTGACTGCCAGGACGACCAGCGCCGCCTCGCGTATGGCCAGCGCGTTGTCCGCAACCGCCGTCACGGCGAGCTCGCGCTGCAGCGCCTCGCGCAAGCTCGCCTGGGGCTCCCCGACACTGACCTGCCCCGCCGGTAGGCCCTGGCGCAGCAAACCGCCGATCAACGCGCGCGCCATGTTGCCACCGCCGATGAAAGCGATTCGCCAGCTGGTCTGATTGTTCATTGCGGCATTCTAGCCGCTACCCGCTGCTTCGCGGTCCGAACAGCGCCGTACCGATGCGGATCATCGTGGCACCCTCGAGGATGGCATCGCGAAAATCAGCGCTCATGCCCATCGATAGGGTATCCAGTGCGAGCCCGCGCTGGTTGATGCGCTCGCGCAGCGCCCGCAGCGCGGCGAAGCTGGCGCGATCGGCTGCGGGGCCCTGCCCGGCGCGCGGGATGCACATCAGACCGCGCAGTCGCAGCCGCGGCAACGCGCCCACGGCCAGGGCTAAATTCACGGCGCCCTCGGCGTCGATGCCGGCCTTGCCAGCTTCGGCATCGATATTGACCTGGATGCACACCTCGAGCGGCGCAGCATAGTGAGGTCGCTGAGCTGCGAGACGCTCGGCGATGCTGAGCCGGTCCAGGCTGTGGACCCAGTCGAAGCACTCAGCGATCGCGCGCGTCTTGTTGGCCTGGATTCTGCCAATGAAGTGCCACACCAGCTCGAGCGTGCGCAAGGGTTCGATCTTCGGCAATGCTTCCTGTAAATAGCTCTCGCCGAAGTGCCGCAGACCAAGCGCGGCGGCGGCTCGAATGCAGCCTTCCGGTTGCCCCTTGCTCATGGCAACGAGCGTGACACAGTCCTCAGTCCGGTCGGCGCTGCGCGCCGCGGCCGCGATTTGCCGCCGCAGTGACTGCAAATTGACCGGGAGAATGCTGGCGGTCGCCGAATTCTGCGGACCGATTAACATATTGGTGGTAAACCCCCTCCGCTATACTCTACGGCCAGTGCCTGAGGCTGTTCGGGCAAGACCTTAACCGCCGCGGGACGAGCGAGGAAGAACCGGCATGGCTGTCGATATCGCGCAACTGCTGGCGTTTGCCGTCAAGAATAACGCTTCCGATCTGCACCTGTCGGCGGGAGTGCCGCCGATGATCCGCGTCGACGGCGACATCAAGCGCATCAACATGCCCGCACTGACCCACAAGGAAGTGCACGGCATGGTCTATGACATCATGAATGACAAGCAGCGTAAGGCCTACGAGGAGTTCTTCGAAACCGATTTCTCCTTTGAGATTCCCAAGCTCGCCCGCTTTCGCGTCAACGCGTTCAACCAGAACCGGGGCGCCGGCGCGGTGTTCCGCAATATTCCCTCGACCATCCTGAGTATGGATGATCTGGCCGCGCCCAAGATCTTCCGCGATCTGTGCATGCTGCCGCGCGGGCTCGTGCTCGTGACCGGTCCGACGGGTTCGGGAAAATCCACGACACTCGCGGGCATGATCGACTACTGCAATGACAATCGGCCCGATCACATCATCACGATCGAGGATCCGATCGAATTCGTACATGAGCCCAAGCGCTGTCTGATCAACCAGCGCGAAGTCAAGCGCGACACGCTGGGCTTTAGCGAGGCGCTGCGTTCGGCGTTGCGTGAGGATCCGGACATCATCCTGGTCGGTGAAATGCGCGACCTGGAGACGATCCGCCTGGCGCTGACCGCCGCCGAAACCGGCCACCTCGTGTTCGGCACCCTGCATACCAG
>Ga0181537_10004923_pt1 | contig 10932 bp, 10 predicted proteins | sample PEATcosm2014_Bin_39_FD_119765 | JGI IMG/M metagenome (GOLD analysis project Ga0181537, IMG submission 119765) | Peatland microbial communities from MTU Mesocosm Facility, Houghton, MI, USA - PEATcosm2014_Bin23_10_metaG | ecosystem: Environmental > Terrestrial > Soil > Wetlands > Peat | place... | reverse complement strand
GTGGAGGAGGACATCGAGGACGCGCCGCCGCGCGTGACCACCACGGTGAAGGATGCCGCCAAGGCTGCGCCGCGGGTCAGCGCGCCGCCGGCAGCGCGGAGCAGCGCCGCCGCCAAACCAAAGGCCGCGAAAGCCGCGAAGCCCAAGAAAGCGGCGGCCAAGAAAGCCGCCCCGAAGAAAAAAGCCAAGCCCGCGCCGAAGAAAAAGGCCGCGAAGAAGCCCGCCAAGAGCGCCAAGAAAAAGAAGCGCCGTTAGACGCACGCGCTAACCCGCCAACCTGGATTGCCGACCGTTCGAAACGCAGGCCCCGAGAGGATTCCGGGGCCTGGCCTGTCTAGGGGGCGAGCTGTGGGTGCCGGGTGTTTTCAGAGCGGCACGGTTGGCCGATGGGCGGGAATTTGTGGCGCGTCAAAGCACGGCAATCCGGGCCAAATTGTGGATGAGTTGGTGCTCAAATCGGGAAGTGCGCTGCCGCCAGCCAGCGCGGCCTTGCCTCGCGCCGCAAGTACCATTAGCATAACGCCGTCTATGTTACGGGCGCTGGAGCAGATACGGCGGATGCGTGGCGGAGCGCAGTCGCACCTGATGCGCTGTTCGGACGGGCACTACTACGTGGTGAAGTTCCAAAACAATCCGCAACACCGGCGCGTGCTGGTGAACGAATTGCTGGGAACGAAGCTGGCGCAGCGGCTGGGGCTGCCGACGACGCCGGTGGCGGTGGTGGAGGTCAGCGAGGAGCTGATCCGCTACACGCCGGAATTGTGCGTGGAGTTGCCGCGTGCGCGAACGCCGTGCGTGGCGGGCCTGCAGTTTGGTTCGCGCTTTCCCGGGGATCCGCGGCGGCTGGCGCTGTATGATTTTTTGCCGGACGAGCAGTTGCGCGAGGTGGCGAACCTACACGAGTTTGCGGGCATGCTGGTGTTTGATAAATGGACGTGCAATACCAACGGACGGCAGACGCTGTTTTATGCGCGCGACGCGGAACGACAACACGAGCTGCTGCCCCGCAAGGACAGCCAGCCGCCGGTGCGTGTGCCGCTGCCGGAGGCATCGGCGGCGGTACGCGCCGAATTTGGCGAAGCGGGCGAGCCCGAGCAGCGCAGTCAGGTGGTCTATACAACGAAGATGATCGATCAGGGATTTTGCTTTAACGCCGGGGAGTGGAATTTTCCGGATGCGCCGCTGCGCGGGCTGTATACGCGCAACCGCGTGTATCAGGGCGTGATCGGCATGGAATCTTTCGCGCCGTGGCTCGAGCGGCTTGAGAGGATGGGCGAAGCGGTATTGGATGAGATTAGCCGCGAGATTCCGCCGCAGTGGTATGCCGACGATTACGATGCGCTGCTGCGGCTGCTGGAGCAGATTTATCGGCGGAGAACTCGCGTGCCGGAGCTGATTTTGCAGGCCAAGAAATCCAGCCGGCAGCCGTTTCCGAATTGGGTTTAGCAAAACGGGGTGTAGTCAAAACGGCGTAGCAAGACCGGGCCGGTTCCGTCGGCAGTTGAGTGCCGTGTGCAGGTAAACGAGAGTAGGCGTTTATGGATGAAACCAAAACTGCGGTGCCAGAGCGGATGTATTTGTACCGCATCGTGCGCTACGCCCCGAATCTGGTGCGCGACGAGTGGCTGAACATCGGCGTGCTGCTGTTTGATCCGCGGACTCGGGAGCGGCGCTTGCGGCTGATCAGCGAGACGGAGGAGTTCGCGCGTGTGCGGCGCCTGCACCCGGAGGCCGATGAGGCGCTGTTGCGCCGGGTACAAGAGGATCTGGAGAGCCGTTTCGAAGAATACGCCATGCGCTTGCACAGTGAAGGGGCGCGGGCTTCCGGAGCGGACGGCGAATGGCAGGAATTGCTGAGCAAGTGGGACGATGTGCTCTCCAACACGTTGCAACTCACGGAGTCCAAAGGATTGATGGCTGCGGCGGACCTTGATGCCGAGATGGAGCGGCTCTATGCGGACCACGTGGCGCCGCAACACGCGGCCACGCGTGTGGGCGCGCCCGGCAGCCGCGCCACCCTGCGTGGATATTGCGGGCAGGTGTTCCGCCAGGCGCAGATCTGGAACCAGTTGGACAAATCGGTGCGCGCCGCCCCCTATACCTTTCCTGGCGACCCCATGCGCATTGACTACAGCTACCGCCGCAATGGCACGCGCGGCTTCGTGCAGACGCTGTCCGTCACACGCGCGCCGTCGGACGCCAAACTGCTGGCCTATACCGCGGAGCACATCACAAAAAAATCTCAGTTGGGGACGGAGTTTGCCGCCATCACCGACGTGCCGCTGCTCACCACCAATGAGCGCCACCGCTTTGTCAGTGACACGCTGCAGTCCGCAGGCATTGTGCCGGTGCCGCTCGAAGGGTTTGCCGTGTGGGTGGCTAAACTCAAACCCCTCTTGCGTGTGCAATAGATTTTTGCGGGGGACGTAGGGCTGCCAGCGTCAGAGCAACGAGTCAATCAAAATACCTTGTGCGAAATTGCTCTTGCGCTCGGAAACACTACAGCAGCGGCTCGCTCCAGTTCTCCAGCGTCTCTTTCACCTTGTGCAAGAACTGGTGCGCGATGGCGCCGTCCACCACGCGGTGGTCGTAGCTCAGCGTGACGTAACACATGGAGCGGATGGCGATGGAGTCGTTGATGACCACCGGGCGCTTCTCGATGGCGCCGAGGCCCAGGATGCCCACGTTTGGCTGGCTGATCACCGGCAAGCCGAAGAGGCCGCCGAAAACGCCAGGATTGGTGATGGAAAAGGTGCCCTCCTGCACCTCCTCCGGTTTCAGTTTTTTGGTGCGCGCGCGCTCGGCTAAATCGTTCATGGTGCGCTGAATGCCCAGGATATTTTTTTCATCGGCGTGTTTTACCACCGGGACGAGCAAGCCCCAGTCGAGCGCCACGGCAATGCCGATGTTTATCTCCTTGTGCAGCACCACGTTGGTGCCGTCGAGCGAAGCGTTAAGAGTGGGGAAGGCGCGCAAACCGGCGACTGCGGCCTTCACAAAGAACGGCATGAAGGTCAGTTTGGTGCCGTTGCGTTTCTCAAATTCGTCCTTGGACTTGGCGCGCAGCGCGGCGATTTTCGTCATGTCGATTTCGTCGACGGAGTATACGTGCGGCGAAACGCGCTTGCTGGCCACCATGTGCTCGCCAATGCGCTGGCGCATTACGCTCATGGGCGAGACTTCGTAATCGCCGAAGTAAAGTTTTTCGCGCGGCACAGCGGTCTCAAAGGCCACGTGCACCTGTCCGCCGGTAGCGGACGCCGGCGGTGGAGGTGCGGACGGACGCGCCGCTGGAATCGCTGAGCGCGTCGGCGCTTCGTAGGCCTCCTCGAGTTGTTCTTCGGTCTCTTCCTCGTAAGCCGGGGCCGCGGCGTGGCTGGCGCCTCCGCCAGCAATCGCCGCTTCGATATCTTGTTTGCTGATGCGCCCGCCCGCGCCGGTGCCAGCGAGCGTGCTGAGGTCGATGCCGTGTTCCTTGGCCATGCGGCGAACCAGCGGCGAGCTGTGAATGCGGGCACCCTCCTTGCCGCTGTGCGTCGCTTCGGTTTGCGCCAGCGAAGATACCGATGGAGGCGCTGCCGCCGCTTTTGCGGGTGGGGCTGGCGCTGGCGCAGGTCGCGTTGGCGGCGCGGCGGCTGGAGCGGCGGATTTCGCCGCTGGCGCTGCAGCTTTCGGCGCTTCGGCCTTTGCAGCCGGCGCGGGCGCGGCTGCGCTGGCCGAGCCGGCGCTATCGATCACACCCACCACCGTTTGAATCGGCACGGTCTGGCCTTCGTTGACTTTAATTTCTTTCAGCACGCCCGCGGAAGGCGAGGGAATTTCCGCGTCCACCTTGTCCGTGGAGATTTCAAAGAGCGGCTCGTCGCGTTCCACCTTGTCACCGGGCTTCTTGAGCCATTTGGTGATGGTGCCCTCAAAAATGCTTTCCCCCATTTGCGGCATTACGATGTCTGTGGCCATGGCGTTCTCCTGGAAATCTAAAAACTAATACCGCGCCAGTTCCTTGGCGGCGGCAAAAATCTTTTTGGCGTTGGGCAGAAAATGCTCCTCCAGTGGCGGCGCATATGGCACGGGAGTATCCAGCGCGGTGACGCGCATCAGCGGACCGTCCAGATAGCCGAAGGCCTTTTCGCAAAGTACGGCGGCAATTTCCCCGGCGATGCCCCCGGTCTTGGTATCTTCGTGCACCACCAGGCAGCGGTTGGTTTTCTTCACCGATTCCAAGATGGTTTCCTCGTCGAGCGGCAGCAGCGTGCGCAGGTCGATCACTTCCGCTTCGATGCCCTCTTTGGCCAGCGCTTCCGCAGCTTCGAGCGCCGTGTGCATCATGGCGGCGTAGGAGACGATGGTCAGATGTTTCCCTTCGCGGCGGACGATGGCCTTTCCGAGAGGCACGGTGTAGTCGCCCACGGGTAAAACTTCCTTGATGCGGCGATATAGGAATTTGTGTTCAAAAAACAGCACCGGATTGTTGTCGCGAATCGCCGCTTTCAGCAAGCCTTTGGCGTCGTACGGAGTGGATGGGTAGACGACCTTCAAACCCGGTGTGTGCACGAAATACATTTCCGGGTTGGCGGAGTGAAACGGTCCGCCATGCACGCCGCCGCCGGAAGGTCCGCGCACCACGATGGGCGCGGGCGCATTCCACAGGTAATGCCCCTTGGCCACGAAGTTGGTCAGCTGATTGAAACAGCAGGCGATGAAGTCGATGAATTGCATTTCCGCGATGGGACGCAGGCCGAGATAGCTCATGCCGCAAGCCGCGCCGATGATGGCGCTTTCGCTGATGGGCGTATCGATCACGCGCTCCCAGCCGAAGCGTTCCAGCAATCCTTCGCTGGTTTTAAAAGCCCCGCCGTAGACGCCGACGTCTTCGCCCAGCAGCACTACGGCGGGGTCACGTTCCATCTCTTCAAAGATGGCCTGTTTGATGGCTTCGAGAAAGGTGACGGGCTCGCCGTGCCCGTTTGCGGTCTGATGGGCTGCGCCGTTCGTCGCAGATGTTTTGATCTCAGCCATGGGTTAGCGCTGGGCCTTTCCCGCGCGAACTTTCGCCGTTTTCGCGGCGCCGTTGCGGACCACCTTGGTGGGCGCCTTGGGCGACAGCTTGGCTTCGTTGTCTTCTTGCTCCTCCGCTGCGGCGGTATCGCCGAAGTGGATGGGCGCATTTTTGCCGCCGGAACCTTGGCCGGCGCCGAATCCCGCCACCTTCCATACCGCGGCGATGTTTGATTTCGGGGGCATGACTTCCGACTTGTCGCGCTCCCATTTCGCCGCGATCTTGTGGCAATCGTCACCCGTGCAATAGACGCCTTTTTCCGCCAGCTCCGGGGGCGGCATCGGCGAGGCCTCGGCAAAGTCCCGGTCCTTATTCAGCAAGGCCTCCATCTTCTCTTCGAGCTCTTTCTTCGTCGCGGCATTCAGCAGCTTTTTCTCCAGCAAGAACTTTTCATACTGCTCGATGGGATCGCGCTGCTTCCAATGCGCGAACATATCCTTTGGAACGTACTCCGCGGGGTCGTGCTGCGCGTGGCCGCGCATGCGCATGGTCTTGGCTTCGATCAGGATGGGACCGTCTCCAGCACGCGCGCGATCCACGGCTTCTTTCGCCGTGCGATACACCGCGACGACATCATTGCCGTCGACGATGTAGCTCGCGATGCCGTAGGCCTTGGCGCGGTCCGCCAGGTTTTCGATGGGCACCTGGCGCTTCACCGGCGTCGAGTACGCCCACTGATTGTTCTCGAGGATCAGTACAAACGGCGCTTTCTGTACCGCCGCGAAGTTCAAGCCTTCGTGGAAGACGCCGGTCGAGCTGCCGCCATCGCCGATCCAGGTCATGGAGACAATTTTCTGGCCGAGGTAGCGGCCGGCCATGGCCACGCCGGTCATCACGGGAATCAAATCGCCCAACATGGAGATGGGCGAGACGATGTGCAGGTTGTCGAGGTCCCCAAAGTGGCTGGTGCCGTCCTTGCCGAGCGTCGGCGACGTGTATTTCGCCATATGCTGGGTAAAAATGTCCCGCGGCGGGACGCCCTTTACCAGCAAAGCCCCGATATTGCGGATCATGGGCGCCAGCCAGTCTTTTTTCTCGAGCGCGTAGGCCGTCCCCACGGAGATGGCTTCCTGGCCCAGGCTGGAATACAGTCCGCCCACGATTTTGTTCTGGCGGAACAGCTTGACCATGGTGTCTTCCACGGCGCGGTTCAGGCGCATGTAGTAGTACAGGTCCAGGTATTGCTGGCGCGTCAGATCCTTGTCCTTGCGCAGGTGGTCCTTGTGCAGGTCCGTCTTCATGCGTTGCTCCGTAGCGTTTCCAGGACCGCGGGCGTTGTGGACTCGAGCGTTGCTGCCGCAGGCCGGCTGGCCTCAACTTTGGTTGCGGAGAGAGGTTCTGGTCCGGATGACGCTACCTGGGCATTTCGTTCCGCCTGCTCTAACACGGGCATCAATTGTACTCTCGGCACGGGCCGCATTTCGAGTTGCAGCACGTCGCCGAAGTGTCGCGTAATGCGGGCTGCGACGTCCGCGAGCGGCAGGCTACGCCCCAGCAGTTTTTCGAGCGAGGTGGCCTGCCGCCCGGCAATGCCGCATGGCACGATTAAGTTGAAATAACGCAGATCGGTGCTGACGTTGTAGGCAAAACCGTGCGAGGTCACCCAACGGCTCAAGTGCACGCCGAGCGCCGCCAGCTTTTCCGGCGCGGCAACTGCGGGCTCGTGGGCTGCGCCGTCCGCGGCGTTGCGGCCCGCAGCACGCACCCAAATGCCGGTTTTGCCGGGTTCGCGTTCCGCGACCACGCCCAACTCCGCCGAGGCGCGGATCATGGCTTCTTCGAGCATGCGCATATACCAGCCCACGTCGCGCCGGATGGCAGCCAGATTCAGGATGGGATAGCCCACCAGTTGGCCCGGGCCATGGTAGGTGATGTCGCCGCCGCGGTTGGTGGCATGAAACGCCACACCCTTTTGCCGCAGCACGCTTTCGCTGGCCAGCAGGTTCTGCAGGTTTCCGTTGCGGCCCAACGTTAACGTGTGCGGGTGCTCGCAGAGCAGCAGCGTATCGCCTATCGTTCCGGCCTTGCGGGCGATAACCAGTCGCTCCTGCAGTGCTGCCGCTTCTGCCCAGCCCAACAATCCCAGATCGACGACGGCACAGGAGTTCATTGCCCCGCTCCGGCGCAAGCGCCAGCACGAGAGTTCGGCGGTGAGAATTTGCTTGGCATCGGTGGTGTACCGCGAGACGTTACACGTTGATCTGCAAGCCGCGCACGGAGGCAAAAGCGTCGCCCATGCCTTCCCACACGGTGGGATGCGCATGCACCATGTGCATCATATCGTCGATGGTACCTTCGAGATGCAGCACGGCGGCGGCTTCGGACAGAATCTCCGTAGCCAGCGGGCCGATGATGTGAATGCCCAGAATCTCGCCGTATTTTTCGTCGGATACCACTTTGATGAAGCCGCCGTGATTCCCGAGAATGGTGGCTTTGCTGTTGCCCACGAAGGGGAATTTGCCGGTCTTTACCTGGTGGCCGGCGGCGATGGCTTCTTTTTCCGTTAGGCCGATGGAGCCAATTTGCGGCTCGCAGTACGTGGCGTTGGGGATGCGCGTGCGCAGGAGGGGCTTGGTCGGTTTGCCGGCGATGGTGGTCACCGCGATGATGCCCTCCATCATGGCGGCATGCGCCAGTTGCGGCATGCCGGCGACAATGTCGCCAATGGCATATAAACCTTTTTCGGCGGTCTCCATGGTGGGGCTCACGTTTACGAATCCGCGGTCCAGCTTGGCTTTGGACTTTTCCAGACCGCAATTCTCGGTCATGGGCTTGCGTCCCACGGCCAGCAGCAGTTTTTCCGCCTGCAAGGTCTGCGCTTTGCCGTCCTTATCTTTGAAGCTTACGGTGACACCGGTGGCGTCCTTTTTTACGCTTTCCACCTTGCTGCTGGTGAAAATTTGGATGTTTTTCTTGCGGAAGGTTTTCTCGAGTTCCGCAGAGATTTCTTCATCCTCGACGGGCACCACGCGCGGCAGGGCTTCGAGAATGGTTACCTGCGTGCCGAAGGAGTTGTAGATGGAGGCGAATTCCACGCCCACGGCGCCGGCGCCCACGACGATCAGCGTTTTCGGAATGGCCGGCAACTCCAGGATGGAGCGATTCGTGAGAATGGTGGTGTGATCCGGTTCGATGCCGGGAAGCGCGCGGGCTTCCGATCCGCTGACCATCAGCACATTGTTGGCTTCAATGATCGAGGTCTTGCCGTCCTTCTCGACGCTGACCTTACCGGGACCTTCGTAGCGTCCCCAGCCTTGCACCCACTCGACTTTGTTTTTCTTGAACAGGAACTCGATGCCTTTGGCGTGCTTTTTGACGATTTTGTCTTTGCGGGCCAGCACGTTGGCCCAGTTGAGCTTCAGACCGCTGACCTCGAAGCCCAGTTCCTCGCCATTTTTGAAGTGATCGTAAACATCTGCGTGATGTAGCAACACTTTGGTGGGAATGCAGCCGACGTGCAGGCAGGTGCCGCCTAAAAACGGGTCTTTCTCGACGACGACAGTTTTCAGCCCGAGTTCTCCGGCGCGAATGGCGGCCACATAGCCCCCCGGGCCGCTTCCGATAATTGCTACATCGTACTTTGCCACGCGCATTCTCCTCTACGAGACGACGGCATCCGCGGCTGGCGTCTGGTGTGCGTCCGCTCAGCGCGGACGAAGAGCACCCTGCAAACAGTCGATTTTAACAGCCGGAGCGAGCTGCCGCAACCGGAGGCGAGAATGATGGAGGGACGCGCCAAGATTCCAAAATGGGCGGAATTTGTGGCGCTTGGCAGCTATGTCACGAAAACTGGGTTTGCTGTTCCAGCGGCCAGTACTCACAGTCCGCGCCGTGGGCGAAAATACGACCAAGATCCTATGCCAAGAGTTCCCGTATCGGGATTTCTTCGGTGTTTTTGACGCAGCGCGGTCGAGTACCCGAGCGCAAAATTCCCGAATTGAAACGGCGCGCACAATGGTGTTCTTGTTAATTAATTAAGCACTTGCAGGGCAAAAAAGAATTGTGTAGATTCCGTCTCCCTTTCCGGTTTCGGGATGTTTAATACGTTTCCGTACCAGACTGGTAATCTCTAACCATTCCCTCAACGGAGGCGCCCAGCCATGTTGATGAAATCCGGGGAACGATGGCACTGCATCAATCCCGCTTGCAATTGCGAAGTGTTAGTGGAATCGGACAGCAACGTTTCCGGCGGCAGTCCGCGTTGTGTTTGCGGCTCGAACATGAAACGGAACTACGTTCCGCCGGTGTTCAAGTATCTGGACTTTCTGCGCGTCGACGATCCGGAGATGGCGCAGCAATCCATGGGGAAAGAGTGACGCCCATGTTTCGCGGCCAACGTGTGCAAAGTGGTCATCGTTTGCAGCGCAGTGAGGACCGTTCGCTGGCGCCACTGCTGGTGCGCGCGGGCGCGGCCCGCACCCTGGGCAGCATCATCGTGTTGCTATCGCTGGTGATGCTGAGCCTGGGAATATATCAGGTGATCGAAGCGGTGCGGCATCCGCTGGAGGCGCAATCCGCCATGCTCATCGCGGCGGCGGTGTTTATCGCGCTGGCGATCATTTTGTTCTGCTACGTACTCGAGCCGCTCTCTGCTCCACGCATGGTGCGGCGGCGCCATGCGCAGTGGCATGCGCACCGCTACGGCCTCGGCAAGGAACTGCACGTGGCGGCTCATCCCACTACGACGCAAGGCGAGTTGCCGTTTGCGCCACTGGCGGATCGGCGCGGCACGGGCGACTGAGAACCGACGGACAAAACGCAGGGACGAATCAAGCGCGCGGAATGGCGGCGAAGTAGCGCTCGTCGAGAATGCGGCGATGATGCAGTTCGTGCCCCGCGGTGATGAAGGCCAAGGCGCGGACGGTGATTTCATTCTTGTTGGATATGCCACGTCGGCTCCATGCAGCTTCATCGAACGAGCGGAATAGCGCCACCGTGGCGATGCGCACGGCGGCGAACTCTTCCGCCAGATCGTGCAACAGACGGCGACCGCAGCCTGCGGCACGCACGTAATCATCTTGCTCAAAACCTGGAAGCGGTGTGGCGTCGCCACGGGCGATACGCAAGGCGCGGTAGGTAAAGATGCGCTCCGCGTCACTCAGGTGACCGAGCACTTCTTTGACCGACCATTTATCCTGCGCGTAGCGGAAATTGCCGTCGCGCTCGCTGCAGCCGGCCAACATCTGCGCCATCTGCAGGCGCTGCGCTTCGAGAGCGCTGACAATGTCGGTGCTCGGAACGAGGGAGACGTACGTTTCAAAATGTGAGGCGTATTCGGAGGGTGCGGGCTTGTTGGTCATCGGGACACCTTGCGCCGAACATTATATCCCCACTGAGGAACCTCTACCCACTGACGGGTCGCCACCGTACTTGCCAAGGGTCGGAGGCGCAGGAGGCGCTGGCAAATCTGTAACCAATGCAAGAGTCGCGCGCGGTGTTGCCGATTCGCGGAAAATGCGGGAAGCAGTGTGGCTGGGGGGAGGGGGGCCCCCGTGGATTTTGCGTAAGTGTTCATTCCAGGAGAGTTAAAGTCCCTTGTTTTGATGCACTTTCGCAAACTCTGATTCTAATAGAGTTAATTGTCGCCTTGATTACCAGTTGATGACTGTTGCAGGAAGGCGGTTTTGCGCGTGTGGAAGGCGGTCGATGCTGACGGAGACGGCGGGAAAGGGTGTTAGCATGCGCAAGGAGGACGCTGCGTAATGCGGGTGGCGTTTCAAGGGGAGCCGGGGGCGTTTAGCGAGGCGGCGGCGGTGCAGTTGCTCGGACCGTCGATCACGACGGTGCCCCGTCCTACGTTTGATTCGGCGTTTCGCGCTCTGGACGAAGGCGCCGCGGACGCGCTGATGGCGCCCATCGAAAATACCCTGGCG
>Ga0181537_10004920_pt1 | contig 10936 bp, 9 predicted proteins | sample PEATcosm2014_Bin_39_FD_119765 | JGI IMG/M metagenome (GOLD analysis project Ga0181537, IMG submission 119765) | Peatland microbial communities from MTU Mesocosm Facility, Houghton, MI, USA - PEATcosm2014_Bin23_10_metaG | ecosystem: Environmental > Terrestrial > Soil > Wetlands > Peat | place... | reverse complement strand
GCAGCGGTCGATCGGTCACGATGACATCAGCTGCTGCAGCACGCGCAACATGGGCGAGGTGCTCGAAAGACAGATCGGGGGGATAGAGAAGCAGGCGGGCGGCGACACCATCCAATTCCAGCAGCAGCGCAGCCGCAGTGAACTGGTTGGTAGTGGCAACCAAAACCGATCGGCCGCTCAGGTCTTTGCCTTCCGGCAATACGCTGCCGCAGGTCGACTCATCCCAGCGCATAGCCACTTCGGCAGCCAAAAGCGCCCCCTCCCTTGCGCTGCGGAGGGCGCTGATGGTGCGCTTAAGGCAGTTCGGACTGTTTCGGAACATGTTGATACAGGTTGACAAAGTCCCCGAAGGTGACCGGGAAACCGGCTTCCTCAGCTTCGCTGAATGGGTCGAAGCCGAGTGTGCTTTCCAGGCGTGCCACGATGATGGCGAAAGACAAAGAATTGAGCCCGGAATGCAACAACTGAAGGTCATCTGTGAGTGGCGCCAGGCGCAAATCCTGTTCCTGCGCGACCTGTTCAAATTGAGCAGCGATCTCGGAGCGAAGGTTCATCGGTTGGTCTTTTACTCTCCCGGGCAAGCCTTAACCGTGCAGGCAATTCAACTGCAACTGTTTAAGTTCTTCATGGGTCCCGGCGCTGCCATGCGGGGAAGGTAGAACAACCTCTTCCATCTCTCCCGGGGGCGCAATTTGCAGCAGCCACTGTTTGGTATCCCGAGCCACGACTGCGCGTCCAGTGCGGTTGGCAAAGGAGTGGTCGGTATCTTCAACGAATTTCACCTGTACCTGGTTGTTGGGGCCGGCAACCCCCAAAACGTAACTGAGGTAGTCGAACTCACCCGGTCGAGGCTTGGTGCCGGTGGCCCTGCGGGCCGGGGCCTTGAAGAAAATAATGGGCATGCCGCTCGATACCAGCTTTTTCCAGCACAGCAGGAGTTTAGTGTTGGCATTTTGCGGAAGTCCGTTGCCGCGCAGAGCTAACCGAACCGTTCGCATGCGGTCGTACAGGTTGCTGAGCAGGCCGCCAAACCGGCTGCGCAACGCCCACTCGCTCAAACCCCTGCGAACCGCAGGCCGCACCGCCTGCGGCAGGTGAAAGTATGGGTCCATCAGCACCAGCCCCTTACATTCCCTGGTGCAGTTGACCGCGGCATACATCGCGGTGACCGTGCCTGCACAGTGACCCACCAGCACCAGGCCCGACAAGCGATAGCGTTCGACCAGCTCCTTGACTTTGGCAGCGACCACGGAGGCGTACTCGCCGGCATTAATGTAGTCCAGCAGTTCTGCGGGGATAACGCCGCCGCTGTCCCCAAGCCCGGGCAGATCCAGCCGAAACGAAGGATAGCCTGCGTTGGCGAGGCATTCTGCCCAATACACGGCCGAGTCCCCCGTGGCGGTTCGTGGCATCGACAAGGAATTCAGGAATGCAATCCCGATGCGGCCTTCAGTTTCCGGGCGTGACCAATGCAACGTGCCGCGAACAAGAACCCCCTGGCCCGGCAACTCGATCAATTCGCGCCCTGGGATGGACTGGGCTAACGCCTGGTTCATACCATCATCCCCTGAACCCGGCGGCTTGATGCCGTAATCCAATCGCAATTGGGGGCGAACAACCAATCAAAATCCTTGGCTTCGTCATAACCAACGAAACCGCCTTTGACCAGGGGAGCGGCCTGGCGTTCGAGCTGAACAATGTGAACCGGTCTTCCGCAGGCCGACGAGGCGCTCTCTTCGTCTGCCATAAAGGGTGGCAAATCGATCTGCTCGGACGCGCGCCAGAGAGCCCTCGACCAGCGGTAACCTTCCACTTCGATGAAGGACTCCTGTTCCAGTTCCTGGATGTAGTCGGCCGCCGTGCGACGATCGTCGGCCGGCCGGCTGAACCGTTCAAGATTGATCCAGCGCAGCAGCGTGGAACGCAGGGCGCGGTGAGCGTTGGCGGGAGGTGACCACAGCAAAAGCGCATCCCCGTGTCCGTGGTGGAAAGCGCGCCCCGCCAGCAGCGCGCCAATCTCCAGGCCGTGCAAAACCAGCGGCGCCGAACCCGGGCGGGTCTGCAGCCATGCCAGCAATACTTCGATGTCTTCTGCCCAGTCGTCAAACGTCATCTCTTCGAAGATGCCGGTGCTCTCACCAACGCCACGGTAATCGTAGCGGATTACTTCGATGTGTCTCCCGGCCAGGTAGCGAGCCCACCGCACCCAGGGAAGATATGCGTTGTGTCTTGCCGACGCGAACGGCCCCACCAGCAAAACCCGGGCGACCGGGTTCTCTACCTCGTGCAGCACGGTATAAAGATGCACGCCGGCTACCGGTAAGTAGCCGGCGTGTTCGGATAAGCGAACGTCGCTCGAAGGACTCTCCACGGGTACCCGCCTTGGGAAACTACTATGCCGCCGCAGGGTTGCCGTCAATCCGATTAATCCGCTGCAGCAGAGTACGGAGCAGGTCGACGCCCTCGAACAGGTTGGCAGCCGGATCAGGCGGATTGATTACCATCTCGGACGCGGTTGCCTGGAAAAGCCCTTCGGAGTGCGCGACATCGCAAACACCGTGTACATCGGTGTACACCATCTCGGTCGAGCCTTGCAATCTGGCGAGCTCGGCGAGATAGCCCATGAATCGCTGGATGTAACTTTCAAAGAAGGCCATGGTCAGCAGATTCTGTACTCCGCCGAGCCGGCCGAGAAACAGGCGAACCTTGGTCAGATCGTCGTGAACATCAAGAGCATCCTTGTCCGTCGGGAAGGCATGCGCAGCGATGGCAAACTTGCGGAGCATCTGCGGGTGGCAGTCACCCACTTCCTCGCGCAGGTTATCAAGAAGAATGGGATGCGCTTCTTCAGACATCGACGACAGATAGGTGGCTGTCATCCAGTAGATGAAGTTGCCTTCGAGCACCGCGCTGTAACGCGCAATGATGCCCCGGCGCTGCTCCGCCGTCAGTTGCTTTGGGTCTGGCAGCGCGTTGAGGAGACTGTCGATAGTCTGATCTATCTGTTGTCTCAGTGAGGCGCCGAAAAGGCTATCCTGCACCTGAGGAGCCACAAGGGATGTTGTCATAGAGTTTTCCTCGCGAGCATTGTCATAATTTCAAGGTTAAGGAACGCGGTTTTTCGGATGCGGCACCTCAACTGGCAGCATGCCGGAATGAATAGAGCGAAAAGCGACTAGAAAATCAATAGCCAGTGTTTACCGGATAGTCGACTACTAACAAATTGGGGATGACAAACAAGAGCAAGGCGGAGTTCAGATATCACAAGAAACCGGTACTGCTTCAGACCCAGCCCACCCGGATGGCCCGATATCAAAAACCAAACGCCCCTCAAAAACAGGTCTGTTTCGGGTAAGCAACAACAGAATACATGAACCATTACTTATCTCTAAGAGGTTTTGGTACTTACTTACCAGAGTGTTTGCAATGGTTACCTTTCAGTCAGAGTGAATTCCCGGGGCCAGTCACTCCAAGCCGGCGTCGATTTGCTCTGCGATCGACGGCATAGTCGATTTCAGCTCTCGAGTATTCTGGTTTTTGGATGAAATGCAACCGACCAGGGAGCGCAATGCCGCAGGTTCGAGTTTTGATTGTTTCAGAGAATATCTCCATGCGGATGGGCGGCGAAGCCAGCCTACCCTTCTACTATGCGAAGCTGCTTTCGGCTCGCGGCGCCGAGGTCTGGCTGGCCTGCCACGAGCGGGTCGAAAGCGAGTTGCGGGCAGCCTTACCGTACCTTGAGGCCCGAATGCGGTTCGTGCGGGATACCAGGAGCCAGAAGTTAGCGTTTCGTTACGGCCGTTTTCTTCCTCCGCGCCTGCGGGAAATGCTGGTTGGCCAGGGAATTCATCTATCTACGCAAATCAGAATTCGCAGGGTCGCCGTCGAACTTGCAAGGGCGCAGAAGATCGACGTTGTGTTTGAGCCGTCACCCATTACTCCCAAGGGACTCAGTTTCATCTACAACGTTGGCGTGCCCGTGGTCATCGGCCCAATGTGTGGCGGGATGAACTTTCCCCCGGCGTTCGCACATCTTGATTCTCTTTTTACCCGCACCTCCATGGCTCTGGGCCGGCAGTTCTCGCACCTGGCAAATCGCCTGGTGCCGGGAAAGCTGAAAGCTGACGTCCTGATGGTGGCGAATTCTTCCACCTCCAGGGCACTTCCGGCTGGCTATCGCGGCCGGGTCGTTCACCTGTTCGAGAGCGGTGTCGACCTCGACCTTTGGAAAACGATGGAAACCGCACGACCAGGTCCGGACAAAAACGTGTACTTCGTCTTCTCAGGCCGCTTTGTGGACTGGAAGGGAATTCAATATCTGGTGCCGGCATTCGCCAAAGCGTTTCAACAGGAGGCCGGCTGCCGGCTGGACCTGATTGGAGGCGGCGAACTCGAAGCTGAAGTGAAAGCAATGGTCGAGCAAATGGGGTTGGCAAACGCGGTCCGCTTCCATGGCTGGCTTAACAGACAAGACGCCGCGCGAATCATCGCCGACAGGGACGTATTCGTCATGCCGTCGCTGCGTGAATGCGGGGGCACTGCCATCCTCGAAGCCATGGCTCTCGGTAAGCCGGTGATCGCAGCAAATTGGGGCGGGCCGGCAGACTATATCAACAAAAGTTGCGGGCTGCTCGTCGAACCCCTCTCCGAAACCGGGTTTATCGATGGCCTGGCGGAAGCCATGGTGTTGTTAGCGCGGTCACCGGAATTGCGCAAGACACTGGGCGAAGGCGGCAAAGCCCGCGTCCAGCAGGACTCACTCGATTGGGAAGCGAAAACCTCCAAGGTCCTTTCGATCCTGGCCGAGGTCGTGGAGGGCAAAAAAGCGGTGACAGCCTGACAGAATGTTGAGCCGGCTACTGTAGTCCTCCGCTGGGGAAAAGATGGTAATACCCGGACTTTCTGACCCATAACTTGATTGCCTGATCCCGGCGGAAGTGGCTTGAGGTCCACTCGACGAAGGGGAGTATTGTCCCCTGCCGATCGACGGTGTTGGCAGAATTCAGCCACCCTTCCTGCAGCGCTCCTTCCAGCCAATACTTTGACTCTGCCGTCGCGTGAAAGCACTTTATGGTGGTGAAGGGCTCGTTACGTATGAGCCGCGGTCCCGGCACACCCATTTTGCGGAGCAAGCGAACCTTCTGGCTGCGCAGCCAGCAATGCCAATGGTCCGGAGTAAGATAGCCACCGCCTACCCGCATGGCAATCGCCGCCCATACGATGGCTTCCACGTGCATGTACAAGTGTGCTTGCGGGAATTCCGCCAGGTTCAGCCTGGCGACCAGCCAGTCCAACCAGTCAAGGTCTGCGCCGGCGCGCCAGTGGGCTACTCCGATGTCCACATGATGTGCCAGAGCCACGTTCGATCGTAAGGCCGTTTCTACAATCCCGGCAGGGAACAGGCACGACGGCCGCTGCCACATAAGCAGGAGCCCCTGGGCCGGTGTAGCTTCAAACGTGAAGCGGTTGGGAAAGTATAGATCCGGATCGAGAACGACCATCTCTTCGTCTGCTGTGCTCAGCAAAAGAGGATCGGTGATCTTTCTCCAACAGGGGTGACCGTTGCGAAATGTGCGAAGGTGCGGATGGCGCCCAAAAACTCCGGCTTCGCGCTCGTCCAGTTCCTCTTTCGTATGCACCGTCCAGCGGTGCCGGCTGGCATTCTGGCGGACCGTCATTTCCTCGATGAGACGGTCTTTGTCCGATGCCGAGTCGGTGATCAGATACAGATCGAGTGTCTCCAGTGCATTCCTCAGGAGGCTCTCGAGAGCGTATTTCGCGTAAACCAGCGACCGCGGCGAGAGCACCATGAAGACACGTCGCGATGGTTGTCTTTCAGAAGGAGTCATCATTACCAGCCAGAAAAATGGGACAGGTTGTTCGCTTACTAATCCGCTTCATGCGTACGTCTTCGTCGACTCGTCCTTATCGGTGTGTTCATGGCTTTCAATGGTTACAGCGGCGGCTTCGTTCCTCCACGGCGGGTTCCACTTGACATCCAACTTATCTCGCCGTGCCTCGTAGGCGTTCACATCCTCGCGGGTCTCGCGATTGACCCGCTCGAACGGGATCTTGTTGAGGACCACAGACATCCCGGGGATCTGAAGCCGCTCCAGCAGGCGGCCGGTCCGCACCAGTTGGCTCCTGGTCGTTTTTCCAGCTTCGGCGATCAGTATTGTCAAGTCTGCGAAACGTGCGAGGTACTCGGTTTCTGCCGAAATCAAAATCGGCGTGGCATCGATCAAAACCAGGTCGTATTCCGTGGTCAGATCTTTGAACGCCTGGTCCATCAGGTTGGTCAACGGTGTCAGCCTGGGGGTAAAGGGTTGCGCGATCACAGAGGTGGACCAGACATCCACATCTGTTTTCTTCACCTGCATGTCCGTACCGGCGGCATGGTGTGGGGATTGCAGGGTAACGTAGGCAACCGGAGGAGTCGCCCCGGATGCATCGACTGTCAATGTCTTGCGGCCCAGTTTTGCCAGGGTGCTGCCCAAATCCTCGACGATCGAAGTTGTGCCGCCTCCCGCGTTCACTGAAGTAAACACGATCGTGTGCACTTCCGCCGTGCGTGCAGCCTGATCGATACCACCGGCCATTCGCAGAACGCCCTCATCGAAGATTTGCATAGAGACATCCTGATCGTCGAAGAGCGATCCAATCGGCGTGAAACCCAATGTCTGTTCTATATCGGTGGTGGTATAGAGGCGGGGATCGAAGTAGTCGAGCAGCACTACGGTGGCGGTTGCAATCAGCAAGGCCAGCGGCAGGATCAAGGGCCCAATAAACCTGACGACGCTGGGCAGGGGCGCCGAAGGCGCACGAGCTGCTGAGAACAAGTGCACCGGTCCGGGCGACTTACTCTCCAATTCCAAATTTCTAGTGCGCTCGTCCAGGGTCTCATAGCGTTCCTGCAACGCCGCGATTTCGCCTTTAAGCACCAACGACCGTTGGAAGCTGGGCGCTGCTTCCGTAGCCTGCCTGGTATCGGCTGCCAATTCACTCAGCAGCTTGGATTCGATCGTGGTGGCGCGCAGCAGATCCGTGCGCAACTTTTGCTCCAGGCCGGCTGCGGCATGACTCCGCAAATCGGCCTGCATCTGTTTCAGAGCCTGCTCGCTCTCGTTGAGTTGCTGCTCAGTGGCCTTGCGCAACGGGTGGTTCGGTGTCATCCCGGCCAACTGGTCGAGGAGCGCGACCCGCTTCTGGTTGAGAGCGGTCTTCACTGCCAGGACACCCGGATCCTGATTAACAATGTCGTCAGCTGCCGCATCCAGCGCAGCGTTGGGGGCGCCAGTACCGCCATTTTCCAGGGCGGTAAGCTTGGCCTCTGTCTCAATGCGTTGTTCGTGGGCAAGACTAAGGTCGGAGCGCAACTTCGCCACTTCGGTGTCGATCTGATCCGGGCCTTCCGTGCTGATCCGGGCTGCACCCAAAGCCTGCACAATTTTTGTCTGCTCCTGTAATTTTGCCGTCAGATCATTTTGTACCTGTGTCCGTTCCTGACGGAGAGCATCCAGACGGCTGTCCCGGCCGTAGAATTGCGCGTCCCGGGTGGCATCAAGATAAGTGTCGGTCACTGTGTTGACGATCTCCGCCAGATGCGTGGGGTCGTCGCTCGTCAGGCTGATTTGCACCTGGTAACTCATTCCGTCACGCTTTACCGTCAGCATGTGCTGCAGGCGGTCAGTAGCGGACTCCAGATTCTCTCCAGGAAACCTCCAGATGCCGATCGGCATTTTCCTCACGGCATCTTCCAGCACGCTGAAGCCGGTAACGGAGTGAACCTGCTCCTCAATGAAAGAATCGTAAGGGTACTCCTGCTCCTCATTCACCTTTAGAGTGGCGGGAAAATTGGGCGATACGTAGACGACGCTGGTGGCTGCGTACGTAGGATGATGACGGGCTCGAAAGCCAAGACCAAGCGCCACGATCGTAAGGGCGATCGCGGCCACGAGCACCTTGTGCAGGCGCAAGCTTCGCAGGACGTCGACTCTCACGACCCAGTCAGGCGCAGTGTCGGCCGGCACAAACGATTTGGATTGGCTCAGTTGTCGAATAGGCATATCAGGAAACCTTGGCAATCAACTCAAAAGGAAGATCGAGAACTATTGGGGCCGGCTTTCTCGAAACCAAGCCAGGCCGAGCGTTGCTTCACTGGGCAATGGCAGCGGCCATTCCCAGTGTGGCGCCGGGGGTCACCCGCTGAATCACATAGGTGGTTTTGTAGAACCCGCTGGTTGGCACAAAGATAACATCACCCGCGTGCAATGTAACTTCATTTGTACCCTTTGGGGTGAGAATACTCTTGAAGCTGACGGTCGTGGTCTTCCCGGTGGAAGGATCGATCACCTGAATTTTAGAGGATGCTCCTTCGTTAAGCCCCCCGGACTGCGCCAGGATGGACGCCAGGGTCGTCTGCGGAGTAAGAGCAATCGCTCCCGGGTGAGATACCTGGCCCAGGACTGACACGAACTGTTCCTGCTCCAGGGGGATAAATACAATGTCGTTTCTTCGCAGCCTCAGATCAGCCGTGGCACTTCCGCTTTGCAGCAACACCTTGAGATCGACCCAAAGCACTTTGTCGTTGCCGCGGTAAATCGCGCATCGGTTGGGAATTCCATCGCGCACGGCCGATCCGGCTCCCGTCCCGCCTTGACTGGCCAGCAGTCCTCCCCTTGCGATGACATCCAGCAGTGTGGGTGTGGTGTCGAAGTAGAGTACGCCCGGATGCTGCACGTTGCCGATGAGCACGATCCTGTTCGAACCGTACTTGTCTATGTTCACGGTTACTGTCAGGTTCTGGTAGTACGCCGACAGAGCGTCAACGATCGCCTTGGCCGCCTGGTCGCGGGTTTTGTCAGCCACTAACACAGGACCTGCAACCGCTAATGTAATGCGGCCATCCGGCCCGACTATTTTCTTACCGCTCAGTTCCGCCCGCCCGGGAAAATCAAGACTTATCTCATCGCCCGGTCCCAACTCGTAGGGTTCGTCGGCGGCGGGCTCAAAGTCTTCCAACGTTTTTTGCACGCTTGGCTTCAGTTCCGGGCCTTTGTCCAGCGCCGCGCTCGCAGTAGTTTGCTGTCCCATAGCAGGAAGCGCGCACGCGGATGCGAACAAGCCCAAAAGCAGAAATCCCGACTGAAAAACGATTCGTTTCATCACCACTCCGAATGAACTGCGACTGCAGTGTTTGCTGAATTACCGGGGAACCATGTTGCGGGCAGTTCCCTGCGGGAGTTCCGGTAAGGACGCATCGCGCTCTGTCCGAACCCAGGCCGCCTCTGACCGGGAGCTTCGCAGGAGAGCGGGAAGCATAGCCAGTTTCCAGAGGATGTAACCAGGGGCGCGAGCCAGAATGCGCATGTCCCCGGCAAAGTCTTCGCCCGACCAGGCTGCGGCAAGAACGTGGCACGCAATCATGCCGAGAGCCGCGAGCGCATATAGCCGAACCCATACTAACGGAACACATAAGGCCGCCGATAGCAGAAAGACGCCATATCCAATCGGCAGCGACGTCACATCGAGCATCGGCTCCAGCATCCGCGCGCGTCCTTGCGCCAGCTGCCGCAAAAGAGGGAGGAACCAGGTCCGGGCAGCATTGGCCCGCCCTCCTTCCCACCGTGACCTCTGGGTTGCTTCTCCCTGCTTTGAGGATGGCAGGGCTGAGGAGACCCTTGCATCGTCGAGAAACTCGACTTTGTAGCCGGCCAGGACCAACCGGAGATGGAACTCCAGATCCTCGACCACAGAATGAGAGTTGTACATATTCCCGGCCAGCAGCGCCTGCCGGACGGCAAAGCCGTTGCCGACAATTCCAGCCGAAAGACCAAGCCGTGCACGGCCGGTTGGCCGCACTACGTTAAAGCCGCGAAAGGCGAGAGCCGTAAGCCGCGTGGCAGGCCGCTTGGCAGAGCTGTCCATTTCGTACCGGCATTGCACTGCGTCGGCGCCGCTGGAGATCGCCCGGCGAACCTCGCCAATCAGATTGCCTGACACGATTGAGTCCGCATCCACCACCAGGGTGGCGTCCATACCTTGTGCGGTGGTATAGGCAAATCCGGCCGCGAGAGCAGAACCTTTGCCCTTCGCCATTGGATCATTGCAAACCAGTACCTCTGCGCCTGCCTCTGCGGCTCGGGTTGCCGTCCGGTCGGAACAATTGTGCGCCACCACAATGATCCGCGTGTTGTCCCCGCCGGCAGAGGCGCGCAGGCTGGCAACGCATGACTTGATCAGAACTTCCTCGTTGTGGGCAGGAATGATCGCAGCCAGCTTCCCACCCGCATAGGCCATAGACGACCGGCGCGGCCGTTTGGGAAGCAGGGAAGCCAGGGTCAGCAGCGCCAGCTCTGCAACCAGGGGCAGCGACAGCAGGACCAGCACGGTGCCAAGGAACGCGGAGAAGTAGAAGATTGCATGCATAGAGTGAGCTTCAAAGACTGGGAGCGAACCTGCGCTAACGGGTTGCCGAAGTTCTTGCACTGCGGCGGGGAACGGGATGCGTGGCTGTCTCGCTGAAAGAGACTATTCGGTGACAAAAGCCCTTCAACTCCTCGACTCGAACACGCATACCTTGATCTGCTTGCGGAAGAGGTTCAACGGCCACACCATCGGGAGTTAAGCGCATCTCTGCCCTCTTCACCCGGTAAATGGCATCTTCCACGTCGAAGGCGGTCACAATGTACCGGCTCACGCGGGAAGCATGAAGCAACCGGCTCACGTGTGGCGGCGCGGCGGCGATATAAAGGCGGGCCTGACAGAACCGCATCATCTTGGCCAGGCGAACCAGCAGGCCAACGGAGTCAGGTCCAAAGTATGCTGTCTTCTTCAGGTTGAGAATGATGTTGAGTTCGTCTTCGAAGGCGCGCACGATGTGCGCTTCCAGATCGGACAACGAGGGCCCGCTCAAATCGCCATCAATCGAAATAAT
>Ga0181537_10004918_pt1 | contig 10940 bp, 6 predicted proteins | sample PEATcosm2014_Bin_39_FD_119765 | JGI IMG/M metagenome (GOLD analysis project Ga0181537, IMG submission 119765) | Peatland microbial communities from MTU Mesocosm Facility, Houghton, MI, USA - PEATcosm2014_Bin23_10_metaG | ecosystem: Environmental > Terrestrial > Soil > Wetlands > Peat | place... | reverse complement strand
GAACGCGAGCACAAGCGGGAATTACGGCGCGACAGCGCGCAGCAGGCCACGGGGATCGCCGTCTCGCAGCAGTCGGACCTCGAGCGCGGCTTGATTTTCACGCTGCGCAGCGCGTTTGTGCAGACGCTGCAGCAAAAGGCGGTGTTGGGCCTGGCGCGGGAGAATTTGACGTACTACGACAAGGTGCTCGACGTGAACCGCGACAAACTCAAGGCCGGAGCCATGGCGCAGGTGGATATGGACCGGCTGGAGCTGCAACGGGTGCAATTTGAATCGGACTTGCAGTCGGCGCTGGTCAATCTGCGCACCGCGAAGATCCAACTGCTGATGCTGCTGGACGACAAGACGCCCGTGGAGCAATTCGACGTGATCGGAGCGTTCGATTTCAATAATCAGCTCGCGGATCTGGACGAGTTCCGCCAGATCGCGCTGGACAACCGGCCCGATCTGAAGGCCGCGGTGCAGGCGGTAGACAAAGCCAAGACCGATCACCAGCTCGCGGTCGCGAATGGCTCAACGGATCCCACGTTTGGATTCGATGGCGGCAAAAATCCGCCCATCGAACACTACATCGGTTTCAGCGTGAGCATCCCATTGCGCATTTTCGACCGCAACCAGGGCGAAAAATTGCGCACCAAGCTGGACATCGACAAAAACGCGGAAATGCTCGAACTGCAGCGCACCCAGGTGTTCAGCGACGTGGATTCTGCGTACGCCACAGTCGAGAGCAACCTCGCGCTCCTGCAACCCTACAAGGAACGCTACCTGAAAATCGCCGACCGCGTGCGCGACACCATTTCGTTTTCTTATCAGCACGGCGCTGCTTCACTGCTGGACTTTCTGGATGCCCAGAAAGAGTACCGCGACACGCAATTGAACTACCTGAATCTGGTGGGGACGTACATGACGGCCGCCAGCCAGTTGAACCAGGCGGTGGGACGCGAGGTTTTGCAATGAGCGGGATAAAGAATCGTTGGCGGCATCGTTTGGCGCCGCATTGCTTAACGCCGCATTTATTGGTAGCGATGGCGGCGCTAAGCATCGGCATGGCGCTGGCCGCGGGTTGCAGCGAACGCAAGGGCGATCCCGCGGCGGAGGCGCCGCCCTCGTCCACGGTCGAGCAGGCTCCCGATTCCAGCGTCGTAACCGTGGATAAGCCGGAGCAATTTCCCTTGGTTGCGGCGGTGGCGCATTCGGCGCGCTCGCAGTTGGTGGTGACCGGCGTTGTGGCGCCGGATGTTTTGCGCACCGTCCCGGTGATTTCCATCGCCACTGGCCGCGTGGTGGACATCAAAGCGCGCCTGGGCGACACCGTGAAAAAGGGCCAGTTGCTCCTGCGCGTGCAGAGCGCGGACATCGCTGCGGCGTTCTCCGATTATCAGAAGGCTATCGCCGACGAAAAGCTGGCCGGCACGCAACTCGAACGCGCCAAGCTTTTGTACGACAAGGGCGCCATTTCGCAGAACGACCTGCAAACCGCGGAGAACGCGGAAAACAAGGCCAAAGTGGATGTGGATACCTCGCGCGAACACCTGCGCGTCCTGGGCGCGGGCATCGAGCATCCCTCCGGCATAGTGGATATTTACGCGCCGATTTCCGGCGTGATCACTGATCAGCAGGTGACCACGGCTGCCGGTATTCAAGGGCTCTCTGCGGCCGCGAATCCTTTCACCATTTCCGATTTGTCGTCCGTGTGGATTCTGTGCGACGTCTACGAGAACGATTTGAGCAACGTGCATCTCGGAGAGTCGGCGGACATTCGCCTCTCCGCCTATCCCGACAAAACCTTCACCGGCACCATCAGCAATATCGGCGCGGTGCTGGATCCCAATATCCGCACCGCCAAAGTGCGTATCGAGGTGAAAAATCCCGGGCTGATGAAGGTGGGCATGTTTGTCACCGCCACGTTCCACGGGCAGAAAGAGCAGACCCACGCGGCCGTGCCGGCCTCGGCCATCCTGCATCTACACGACCGCGATTGGGTTTATGTGGCCGCGGCAGATAAGCGCTTCAAGCGTGTGGAAGTGAAATCGGGCAACACCATCTCCGGTAATCTCCAGGAAATTCTGTCGGGCCTCGAACCCGGCCAGCGCGTGGTGAGCAACGCTCTCGAGCTGCAGAACACGGTCGACCAGTGAGCCACTTGGGCCCAGATGCTTACATTAGCGCTTTCCCGCGCAGCATGCCGGTGAGGTCGCAACCATGATTCGCGGTTTTGTCGATTACACGCTCAACAACCGCTTCATCGTCTTCACGCTGGCGATTTTGCTATTGATCTGGGGCGCGATTTCCTTTCGCCAGCTGCCCATTGAAGCCTATCCGGACGTCGCAAACAATTACGTACAACTAATCACCCAATGGCCGGGGCGCGCTGCTGAAGAGGTCGAACAGCAGGTCACCATTCCGGTGGAAGCGCAGATGAACGGCATGCCCCACTTGGCGCACATGCGCTCCGCCTCGCTCTTCGGCATTTCCAGCGTGATGCTGATTTTCGATGACGCTTCGGACAACGACGCCAATCGCGCGAAAGTCGTCGAGCGGCTTGCACAGCTCACCCTCACCGGCGGACTGCAGCCGCAGATGGGGCCGGATTTCAGTCCCGTCGGGCAGATTTACTGGTACACGCTGAAGAGCACGAATCCTTCCTATGATCTGATGGCGCTGAAAACGCTCGAAGACTGGACGCTCGAGAAGCAGTTCAAATCGGTTACCAACGTGGTGGATGTTTCGAGTTTTGGCGGCATCACGCGCGAGTATCAAGTGCAAGTCGATCCCGCGAAACTGATCTCCTACGGGCTGAACATCGGGCAAGTGGAGACGGCGCTGGCCAACAATAACGTCAACGCCGGCGGCAGCTTCGTCGAGTCCGGCTTGCAGCAAATCAACGTGCGCGCCGTGGGCTTGTTCACCAGCGTTGCCGATATTGGCGAAACCGTTGTGAAGGTGCAAGGCGGCACGCCCGTCCGCGTAAAGGACATCGCCACCGTCACGCAAGGCTCGAAAATACGCCTTGGGCAGATCGGCAAAAGCTACCGGCGCAGCGACGGAAAAGTTCTGGACGATCCGGATGTCGTGGAAGGCATCGTGCTCCTGCGCAAGGGCGCCAACGCCGATGAAACCCTGGTGGGCATCCACGACAAAGTGAAAGAGCTGAACGAGCACATTCTCCCGCCCGGCGTGACCATCGTGCCCTTCCTGGATCGCAGCCAACTGCTCGAGTACACCACGCATACCGTCCTGCACAACCTGCTGGACGGAATTGTGCTGGTGTCCCTCGTGCTCTTTTTGTTTCTTGGCAATGTGCGCGGCGCGCTGATCGTGGCGCTCACCATTCCGTTTTCCCTGCTGTTTGCCGCCATTTGCCTGGACCTGAATAAAATTCCCGCCAATCTGCTCTCGCTCGGCGCCCTGGACTTCGGCATGGTGGTCGACGGCAGCGTGGTGATCATCGAAAACATCATGCGGCACTTCGCGATGAATGCGAGGTCCGTCAAGACGCCGCTGGAGCGCATCCGCGACGCGGTGTTTGAGGTATTACGGCCGGTCTTTTTCGCGCGCGCCATCATCATCACCGCCTACTTGCCCATTTTCACCCTGCAGAGCGTCGAGGGCCGTTTGTTCAAGCCTATGGCCTGGACGGTCTCCTTTGCCCTCCTGGGGGCGCTGATTTTCTCCATCGGCATCGCGCCCGTGCTGGCCGTGTGGCAGTTCGGCAAGGGCGTGAAAGAGTGGCGTAATCCGGTCATGGAATTTTTGCGGGACAGATACAGCGTGCTCGTGCGCTTAGCCATCCGGCGCCGTGGCATCACCGTGGCGATTGGCGCGCTGGTGCTGGCCGTCGCGGTATTTCTAATGGTCAGCGGAGTGATCGGCTCGGAGTTTCTGCCGCACCTCGATGAAGGCGCCATCTGGGTCCGCGGCACCCTGGCCCCCAGCACCGGGCCCACCGAAGGTACGCGCATCATGAATCAGGCGCGGGTGATTCTGGCCACCTTTCCGGAAGTCACCAAAGTGGTGTCCCAGGTCGGGCGGCCGGATGACGGCACGGACGCCACCGGTTTCTTCAACACCGAGTATTTCGTGGACCTGAAGCTGAAAAAGGATTGGCGGCCCGTATTTCACGAAGACAAAGAAGAATTGATCGCCGCCATGGACCGCGAGATGGAAAAAATTCCCGGCGTGCTGTGGAATTTCTCGCAGCCGATCTCCGACAACATGGAAGAGGCCGTCAGCGGTGTAAAGGGCGAACTGGCGGTGAAATTGTATGGCGACGACCTGCGCACGCTGGAGGAAAAGGGAGAGGAGATCGTCGGCGTCTTGCGCAAGATTCCCGGCGTCGAGGATCTTGGCCTGTTTCGCGTGCTCGGCCAGCCGAATTTGAACATCGTGATGGACCGCGCGGAAGCGGCGCGCCATGGCATCAACGTGGCGGACCTGCAGGATGCGGTGGAGACCGCCGTGGGCGGGAAAGCCGTTACCCAAGTGCTGCAGAATGAGCAGCGCTACGACTTGGTGGTCCGCTACCAGCAGCCGTATCGCGATACCGAGGAGGCCATCGAAAATATCCGCATCGTGGCGCCCACCGGGGAGCGTGTGGCGCTTTCGCAACTCGCCAAAATTGAAGTCAGCGACGGCGCTTCGGAAATCTATCGCGAGGAAAATTCACGCTACGTGGCCATCAAATACAGCGTGCGCGGGCGCGATTTGGGCGGCGCGGTCGAGGAAGCCATCCGCAATGTGCATCGCGATGTGAAGCTGCCGGTGGGTTATCACCTGAATTGGGCGGGCGAGTACGAAAGCCAGAAGCGCTCGCAGCGGCGGTTGCTCATCGTTTTGCCGATAACTATTTTGGTGATTTACGTAATTTTGTACTCGATGTTTGGCTCGGCGAAGTGGTCGCTGCTGATTTTGGCGAACGTGGCCATGGCGCCCATAGGCGGCTTGCTGGCGTTACTGGCGACCGGCACGCATTTCAGCGTCTCGACGGGTGTGGGATTCCTGGCGCTGTTCGGCGTGTCGGTGGAAACCGGCGTGATCATGCTCGAGTACATCAATCAGTTGCGCGTGCGCGGGCATTCCATTGAAGACGCCGCGGTGGAAGGCGCGATTTTGCGCTTGCGCCCGATCATGATGACCATGCTTGTGGCCATGCTCGGGCTGCTCCCAGCCGCGCTGTCGCGCGGCATCGGCTCCGATTCGCAGCGGCCTTTCGCCATCGTGATTGTCGGCGGTCTGGCGGGTGCGCTGTTCCTCAGCATCTTCCTCTTGCCGGCCCTATATGTGTGGGTCGCGCGCGATGGCGATAAACTGCCCGAACCCGAAGGCGATTTTGCGGAAGAGGTTTAAGCGCGGACTGCTCATCCGCAGTCGTCCTACGCGGACCCCGGTGGCGGCCTCCAGCCCAGTGCTAACAAAGTCCGGGAAGGTTTCGTCTGAATCTTGTACAGTGGAGTGCGGCTTCGCGTGGGAAGCCGTGTGGTCGTCCTTTTTTCTTTGAGACTGTTTCAGGAGCAACTATGAGCGGGAATTGCCGCAATATCGCGTCACTGCTGGCGGCACTGGTATTTTTGCCGTTGGCTGCGAAAGCGCAAACCGTGGACGACGTGATCGCCAAGAATATTGAAGCGCATGGCGGCCTCGCGAAGCTCAAGGCAGTGAACACCTTGCGCAATACGGCGAAGTTGAGTTTTGGTCCTTTCCGCGCCACGGCGCTGCAGGAGAACAAGCGGCCGGACAAAGTGCGCGAGGAAGTGGCTATTCAAGGATTGGCGCAGGTGCAGGCCACCGATGGCAAGACCGCCTGGCAGGTGTCTCCCTTTGAGGGGCGCAAGGATCCGCAACTAATGACTGCGGAGGATGCAAAAAGTCTAATCGTGGACTCGGACATCGACGGGCCGCTGGTGGACTACAAAGCCAAAGGGCACAAAGCGGAGCTGATGGGCCACGATTCCGTGGAAGGCACGGACTGCTTCAAGGTGAAGCTCTCCATGAAAAATGGCGACGTGCGCTACTACTATCTGGATACCGATTCGTATCTCGAGTTGAAACTCGAAACCCAGTCCACCGTGCGCGGCACGCTGCAGGAAAATGAATCCTATTTCGGCGATTACGAGCAGGTTGACGGTATTTATTTCCCGTTTGCCATCGAGCAGGCCCAGAAGGGCAGTTCCCAGCGGCAGAAGCTGACGGTGGAAAAAGTCGAAATTAATGTGCCCATCGACGATTCGCGTTTCACCATGCCGGTAATTAAGCCGCAAGCTCCGCCGCCTCCGCCAGGAAAATGATTGCGCTAGCTCAGGTAAACAGGGCAGAGGCTAGGTTCGGCGCAGGCCAGTGTGCAACACGTAGCAAAACGGAATTCCAGTCAGAAGCGAGGAAACACAGATCATGAGCAAGCTACTGCACGGGTGCGCGAGAGGTTCTGTGAAGGTTGTGATGATGGTGGCGGCGATGGCCGCGGGAACGCTAGCCTTGGGCTACAGCGCACAGGCGCAGGACGCCAAGTTTGACTCCGACACCATCTCGGGCCTGGGCGCTCGCAACATCGGCTCGGCTACCATGAGCGGCCGCATCGCCGCGCTGACGGCGGTGAAAGAAGATGGACGCCTTACCGTATACATCGGAGCGGCCAGCGGCGGCGTGTGGAAGTCCACCAACGGCGGAACGACCTTCAAGCCGGTCTTCGACAAGACCACCGCGCAATCCATCGGCGCCATTACCATCGACCCGCAAAATTCCAAGACGATCTGGGTCGGCACGGGCGAAGCGTGGACCCGCAACAGCGTCTCCATTGGCGACGGAATTTACAAATCGGTGGACGGCGGCGACAACTGGACCAACATGGGCCTGCCGAACTCCGAACGCATCTCCAAGATTATTGTCGACCCCAAGGACAGCAACACCGTCTACGCTTGTGTTCCGGGAAAATTGTGGAGTGACAGCGACGACCGCGGACTCTACAAAACCACCGACGGCGGCAAAAGCTGGAACAAAATTCTGAAAGGTCCCAACCTCTCGACCGGGTGCTCGATGATTTCCATGAGTTCGCAGGATCCCAAGGTGCTGTTTGCCGGTATGTGGGACTTCCGCCGCAAGGGCTGGACGTTCCGCTCCGGCGGCGACAGCCCCACCGCACCAAGCGGCAGCGGTCTATTTATGTCCAGCGACGGCGGAGCGACGTGGAAGGATCTGGATGCGCAGTCTGCGGCCGGCCTGCCGGCAAAGCCCTGGGGACGCATCGCTGTCACCGTGGCACCCTCCAAGCCCACCGTCGTCTACGCCATGATTGAGTCCACGCGCAGCGCGCTCTTCCGCAGCGATGACGGCGGCAAGACCTGGCACGAGGGTGACCGCAGCCAATTCATGGTCTGGCGCCCGTTTTATTTCGCGAATTTGATTGTTGATCCGAAAAACGAAAATCGCTTGTTCAAGACCGACTTGGGTCTCATCCTGAGCGACGACGGCGGCAAGAGCTTCAGTGGCACCGGCAACGCGCACGGCGACTTCCACGATGTGTGGATCGATCCCGACAACACCGACAACATTATCACCGGCGACGACGGCGGCTTATGGTATTCGCACGACGGCGGCAACACCTTTTTGAAGGGCGAGAATTTGCCGATTTCGCAGTTCTATCACGTCAGTACAGATATGGCGGACCCATATCACGTGTTCGGTGGGTTGCAGGATAACAGCGACTGGATTGGAGACTCCGCGTATCCCGGCGGCATTACCAATAGCCGCTGGGAAAATCTCTGGGGCGGTGACGGATTTTGGGCGTTCGCCGATCCGGCGGACCAGGACTATGCCTACGTGGAAGCGCAAGGCGGGGCTGTCGGCCGGATAAACCTGAAGAGCCACGAAGCGCGCGCCATCGATCCGCAGCCCAACTACGGCGAAGGAAAATTGCGCTTCAACTGGAACACCCCGATTCACATGAGCCCCAACGAAAAGGGCACGATTTATATTGGTGCGCAATTTTTATTTCGCTCCAAGGATCACGGCCAATCCTGGGAGCGCATTTCTCCGGACCTGACCACCAACGACCCTGAAAAGCAAAAGCAGGAAGAATCCGGCGGCGTCACCGTGGATAACTCCTACGCCGAAATGCACACCACCATTTACAGCATCAGCGAGTCGCCGAAAGATGGGCAGACTATTTGGGTAGGCACCGACGACGGCAACGTGCAGTTGACGCGCGACGGCGGCAAGACCTGGACGAACGTAGTCGGCAACGTGCCGAACCTCCCGAAGGCTTCGTGGGTCGCGTGGGTGGAAGCGAGTCGTTTCGATGCGGCTACCGCTTACGCGGTGTTTGACCGCCACACCTTCGGCGACATGGCGCCGTACGTGTTTAAAACCACAGACTATGGCAAAACCTGGACGCCGGTAGTCAGCGCGGGCAGCGGTGTACGCGGCTACGGCTATGTCATCAAGGAAGACACGCAGGTGAAGGATCTGCTCTTCTTGGGAACGGAATTTGGCCTGTGGATCTCGCTCGATGGCGGCAAGCAATGGGCGCAATACAAGGGGCACGAATTTCCGGACGTATCGGTCCGCGACATCGTGGTGCAGGAGCGCGATTCGGACCTGGTGGTGGCCACGCACGGCCGCGGCATCTGGATCATTGACGACATCACGCCGCTACGTAAATTAACGCCGGAAGTGATGGCGCAGGATGCGGTGTTCGTAATGGGCAAGCCGGCGCAGCAGCGTTTCAACGCCAATGGCGGGTGGAGCGAAGGCTCCGGGATGTTTAATGGGCCAAATCCGCCGGACGCCGCGCTGATTACCTACTACCAGAAAAAGCGCCACATCTATGGCAAGATGAAGCTGGAGATTTTCGATCCGCAAGGGAAGCTGGTGGATACCCTGGCGCCAAACAGCCGGCGCGGCATCAGCCGCGTGGAATGGCCGATGCGCCTGAAAGCGCCGCACGTGCCGCCCGCGGCCACCGCGGCGTTTGAAGCTGCGCAGGGCCCGCGCGTGCTGCCGGGAACCTACACCGTGAAGCTGACGCGCGGCAAAGACGTCTTCACCACGCAACTGGTGATCACCCTGGACGCGCGGGCCAAATATACCGAAGCGGATCGCGCGCAGAATTTTGCCGCGTCCATGCGCGTGTATCGCTTGCTCGGGGACATGAGCTTTGACGTGGATAGCATCAACGCCGTCCATGCACAACTGCTGCAGCGCGCGGCGCCGGCCGGCAAAGACGCCGCGCTGGCCAAGCACTTGAACGACCTGGCGAACACGCTCGAAGAAATGCGCAAGAAAATCGTGGCCACCAAGGAAGGCGGAGCGGTCACCGGCGAAGAGCGCATCCGCGAGAAAACCACCGCGCTGTACGGCGAACTGCAAGGTTACGAAGGGCGCCCGGGAGATTACCAGATCACGCGCATCGATTCGCTGACCAAAGACCTGAAGGATGTGGCGGATTCCTTTGACGCGTTTGTGGCGAAAGAGTTGCCGGCCGTAAACAAGACGCTCAAAGTGAAGAAGCTGGCGGAAGTGCAACCCATCAAGCGGGAGCAGTGGGACGCCGCAAATTCAGACGGCGGCTTGCCTGGCGGCGTCGGCTCGCACATGTTCTGGGACCGCGACTAATTCCGAAACGGTCTGCCTCGGGCCAGTCTCGGTAACTCAGGAAGGTAACGGCTGCTCGATTTTGCCGTCGCAGGAATCGCTCTCTTTCGCAACCGTGGTGGGACTTTCCCACGGCTCCACCCAGTGTTTCACGCTGATCATGCCCAGCATGTCTCCCGTCCACCCGCAAAAGCAGTGCGGGTTAAACAGGTGTGCGTCGGCCATTTCCAGGTTGCTCTGCGTACTGGCACAAGCCGAGGCCAGCGGGCGGCCACACGCCTGGCAGCGAAATAGAAAAACATGCGCGAACTCTTGAGCATCAGCCATTCAGCACCTCACCCTCGGAAATAGCAAAATTTGCGCTACCGGATTTATCGTAACACCGATGGTACAAGACCCTACCGTGCATTGGACGCGCGTCCCGCGGAAAACGGGTGCAGGACTTACGCGTGAGGAGCGCTCAGCCCCGCGATGCGCAGCAGTTGAGCCTGCAGCTTGGCCAGTTCGCGCTGGCGTTCGTGTTCCTCGGCGGAACGTTCGGTGAGCGCCAGCTTGAGCTGCACGAGATTGCGCCGCAACTCGAGTTGCGCCAGCACCAGGCGGCTGAGCGCGCGTAGTGCTTCCTTTTCGCCGTCGGCTAACTGGCGCGGGTTTTTATCGATGACGCACAATGTGCCGAGGGCGTAGCCCTCCTCGTTGATCAGCGGGACGCCGGCGTAGAAGCGGATGTGCGGTTCGCCGCCGACCAGCGGATTATTGCGAAAGCGCTCGTCCTCGAGCGCGTCCGGCACCACGAAAATATCGTTTTGCAGGATGGCGTGCGAGCAAAAGGCGATGTCGCGCGAAGTTTCTTCCACGGACAGGCCGACGCGGGATTTGAACCATTGGCGCTGCTCGTCGATGAGGCTGATGAGCGCGATGGGGGTTTTGCAGATGAAGGACGCGAGCAGGCTCAAATCGTCGAATGAGGGCTCCGGGTCGGTATCGAGAATGGCGTAAGACGCGAGAGCGGAGTGGCGGGCGACTTCGTTGATCGGTAAGGGAGCGGCCATCGGAAGAGTCTGTGTGCGGAGGTAAAGATACCACGAGCGGGGCAGCAAAAGAGAAGCGCAACTTTTACGCAGCCAGGCGGCTGTGGCTGGCTATCGGGATTTCGATTGGTTAGTGCTGTGGGAATCGGGTGAGGCGGTGCCCGGACGGGTGACGCGATAATTTGAGGGGTGCGAGGACTCAGAGGGGGGGGGGGGTGGGTAGGCCGTTATAAGTATATGATTATAAGAGACTTATTGAAAATTATGTCGATCAATTTTGTAAGTGTTGATTCTAATTGGGTTGTGAGGCTAATTTTCGTAAGT
>Ga0181537_10004917_pt1 | contig 10941 bp, 9 predicted proteins | sample PEATcosm2014_Bin_39_FD_119765 | JGI IMG/M metagenome (GOLD analysis project Ga0181537, IMG submission 119765) | Peatland microbial communities from MTU Mesocosm Facility, Houghton, MI, USA - PEATcosm2014_Bin23_10_metaG | ecosystem: Environmental > Terrestrial > Soil > Wetlands > Peat | place... | reverse complement strand
TGCGCGATTTTTCTGCCAGCGGCAGCGCGCCGCCACGCGATGCCTCACTGCCGCGCTTGCCGGCGCTCGAGACCCTGCTCGCCAGGGCGCAGCGCGCGCCGCTGCCGTATGGCTGGCGGGATCACTTGCGCAGCCGCTTCGCGGCCGCGCCGGAGTTGGTGCTGGCACCCGCAGCGGTCGCTGCCCGCGGCCTGGATGTCAGCGCGGCCGGCACGGATCGGCAGCATTGGCTGGCAACGCCGGTCAACTGCTTCGCCGGGCTCGACAGCGTGCAACTGCATCCGGCCGGTCTGCTGGAGCTGCCGGCTGGGACGCAATCGGCGCTGGCCGCCGAGTTCAATCTCGTGTTTGCCGATACGCCGTGGCGACTGCACCCCACCGGTAAACGGGAACTGCTGCTCTCGGGGGCGCCGCTGGCAGCCAGCGCAGCGGATCCGGCCGCCTCGATCGGTGCGGACCTGCGCGCTGGTTTGCCGCGCGGTCCTGACGCCGCCACACTGCGGCGCGTGGGGGTCGAGATTGAAATGTGGCTGTATGAACACCGGATCAACCGCGAGCGCCAGGCGCGCGGCGAACTGCCCGTGAGCGGGCTGTGGCTGTGGGGCGCCAATTCGCCAGCCGCGCACGATTCGGCTGCGCCGCGCCCGGCTCGGCGATCGCCAAACTCCGAGCGACTGTTCGGCGCCGATGCCTTCGTGGAGGCGCTGTGGCGTCTGCGCGGCAGTCCGGTCGCGCCGCTGCCGGATGGTTACGAGCGCGTGGCCGGATCCGCCGATGGCCTCAGCGTGGTGCTGTATCCGACATTGGATGCCAAGGGCGGTCAGCTGCCGGCATTCGAGCAACTGGAGCAGCGCTGGCTGGCGCAGGCACTGCAGGCGCTGCGAGCACGGCAGCTGTCGGCTTTGAGTCTGCTGGCAGGATCGTGTGCATATCGTCTCACGCGCTGGCAGCTGGCGCGCTTCTGGCGGCCTCGCGCGCCCTGGTGGGAGGCGCTGGCATGAGCGGCATCACGCCATTGCAGATCGTTCGGCGGGTGGCGGCGCACAGCACCGCGCCATTCGACCATGCCTTGCACCCGGTCCTGCAACGCATCTATGCCGGCCGCGGCATCGTGCATCCGGCGCAGCTCGGGCTGGCGCCGCAGAAGCTGCTGCCGGTCAGCAGCCTCGATGCGGTCGATGCCGCAGCGGAACTGCTCGACACGCACCGGCAGCGCGGCGGGCTGGTGCTGGTCATCGGCGATTTCGATGCCGATGGAGCCACCAGCACCGCCGTGATCGTGCGGGCGCTGCGGGCCTGGGGTTTTCCGCAGGTCGATTTTCTGGTGCCTAACCGCTTCAAATTCGGTTACGGACTCACCCCGGAAATCGTGGCACTGGCGCAGCAGCGCGAGCCTGCACTCATCGTCACGGTCGACAATGGCATTTCCAGCAACGCCGGTGTCGCGGCGGCGCGGGCCGCCGGTATCGATGTGCTGATCACCGATCACCATCTGCCCGGAGCCTTGCTGCCGCAGGCCAACGTCATCGTCAATCCCAATGTCACGGGCAGCACATTTCCCAGCCGCGCACTGGCAGGCGTCGGCGTGGCGTTTTACTGCCTGGTGGCACTGCGTCGCCGGCTCGAGCAGAGCGGTTGCCTGCCCGCGGCAGCGATGCCGGTGGCGCATCTGCTGGATCTTGTGGCGCTGGGCACCGTCGCCGATGTGGCGCCGTTCGACGCGAATAACCGCATCCTGGTGGCGCAGGGGCTGCTGCGCATCCGGGCGGGGCGCTGTGTTCCGGGCATCACTGCCTTGCTCGAAATCGCACGCCGCGACCGCGGCAGCCTGGTGGCCGGGGACCTGGGCTTCGCCGTGGCGCCGCGGCTGAATGCGGCCGGGCGCCTGACCGATATGTCGATCGGTATCCGCTGCCTGCTGGCCGATGACCCGGCCGAAGCACGCGCGCTGGCGCTTGAACTGGACGCGCTCAACACCGAGCGGCGCAGCATCGAGGCGCGGATGCAGGCCGAGGCGCGCGCCGCGGTGCGATCGCTGCGGGACCACGGCAGCGGCGTGCAGCGCGCCGGGGTGTGCCTGTTCGATCCCGGCTGGCACCAGGGCGTGGTCGGGCTGGTGGCCAGCCGCGTCAAAGAGCGCCTGCGCCGGCCGGTCATCGCCTTTGCGCCGGCCGAGGATTCGACGCTGCGCGGTTCGGCACGCTCGATCCCCGGGGTTCATATTCGCGATGTGCTCGATGCCATCGCCGCGCGCGATGGCGCGCTGATCCACCGCTTTGGCGGCCATGCCATGGCCGCGGGACTGACTTTGCCGATGTCCTCGCTGGATCCCTTCGCTCGGGCGTTCGATGCCGAGTGCGCGCGCGCGCTGCAGCAGCGCGGCTCGCCGGATGTGATCGAGACCGATGGCGAGCTCAGCGACCCGGAAATCGCGTTGCCGACCGCGCAGGCGCTGCGCGAGGGCGGTCCGTGGGGGCCGGGTTTCCCCGAGCCGCTGTTCGACGGCCTGTTTCGGATCGAATCCGCGCGCGTGGTGGGGGAGCGGCACCTGAAGCTGCGGCTGGCGGCACCCGAAGGGCGCGGCCAGTTCGATGCGATCGCCTTCAATCACGTGGACGTCGCCGAACCTTTGGAACTGCCCGCCGGTGTCGTGCGCCTGGTCTATCGGCTGGACAGCAACGAGTACATGGGCGAGCGGCGGCTGCAGTTCATCGTCGAGCATCTGCTGCAGGCCTAGGCCAGCGGCACGGACAGGCGGTGCGCAGCGCCGTGCTAGTATTCACGCGATGGAAGTCAGCCAGCTTAAGCGTACGCTCAAAGATCTCGAGGAACGTGCCGTCTCCTTGAGGGGGTTTCTTTGAGTACGACCGCAAGAAAGAACGCCTCGAAGAAGTAAGCCGCGAACTCGAAGACCCGGCCATCTGGAGCGCGCCCGAGCGTGCCCAGGAGCTCGGGAAAGAGCGTGCGCGGCTGTCGGCAGAACTCGAGGAACTCGATCGTGCCCACACCGCCGTCAGCGACGCGGCCGAGCTGCTCGAGCTCGCCGAGCGCGAGAACGACGAATCCACGGCGCGCGATATCGAACAGGAATCCGACGCACTGGAAGCCGGCGTACGGCGGCTGGAATTCAAGCGCATGTTTCGCGGCGAGATGGACTCGCACAGCGCCTTCCTCGACATCCAGGCGGGCGCCGGCGGCACCGAGGCGCAGGATTGGGCACAGATGCTGTTGCGAATGTACCTGCGATGGGGCGCCGCGCGCGGCTTCTCCTGTGAAGTCATCGATAGCAGTCCCGGGGAGGTCGCCGGCATCAAGAGCGCCAGCGTCTCGGTACAGGGCGAGTACGCCTATGGCTGGTTGCGCACCGAGACCGGAGTGCACCGGCTGGTGCGCAAGTCGCCCTTCGATTCGGGTAATCGGCGCCACACCTCATTCGCCTCGGTGTTCGTTTCGCCCGAGATCGACGATGACATCGCGATCGAGATCAACCCGGCCGATCTGCGCATGGATGTCTATCGCTCCAGCGGCGCCGGCGGCCAGCACGTCAACAAGACCGAGTCGGCGGTGCGCATCACGCACATGCCCAGCGGCATCGTCGTGGCCTGCCAGAACGAGCGCAGCCAGCACAAGAACCGTTCGATGGCCATGAAGATGCTGAAGGCCAAGCTGTACGAGCTCGAGGTCAACAAGCGCAACGCGGCCGCCAAGGTGCTGGAGGACGCCAAGTCGGATGTGAGCTGGGGCAACCAGATCCGCTCCTACGTGCTCGATCAATCCCGCATCAAGGACCTGCGCACCGGCGTCGAGGTCGGTGATACCGCCAAGGTGCTGGACGGCAACCTGGATCAATTCATGGAAGCGAGTCTGAAGGCGGGTTTGTGAACGACGACCAGGAGCAGGACGAGAACAAGCTGATTGCCGAGCGCCGCCGCAAGCTTAGGGTGCTGCGCGAACAGGGCGTCGCCTATCCGAACGACTTCCGGCGAGATGTGCTCGCCGCGCAGCTGCTATCGATCTATGCCGATCGCGATGCGGCCTGGTTCGAGGCCAATCCCGTGCGTGTCCGGGTCGGCGGCCGCATGATGTTCAAGCGCGTCATGGGCAAGGCGAGTTTCGCCAAGATCGCCGATCGCAGCGGGCAGATCCAGCTGTTCCTGCAGGAGAGCACGTTGGGCGCCGCCTACCAGGCCTTCCGCGACTACGACGTCGGCGACATGCTGGGCGCCAGCGGGGAGCTGTTTCGCACCCGCACGGGCGAGCTCTCGGTGCGGGTCGAATCGCTGCGGCTGCTGGCGAAATCGCTGCGGCCGCTGCCTGACAAGTGGCACGGTGTCGCCGATACCGAGCTGCGTTACCGGCAGCGCTATGTGGATCTGATCATGACCGACCGCAGCCGCGAGGTGTTTCGCACCCGCACGCGCATCCTGCGCTACCTGCGCGATTTCATGGACGCGCTCGACTTCATCGAGGTCGAGACACCCATGATGCAGCCGATCCCCGGCGGCGCTGCGGCGCGGCCGTTTGTGACGCATCACAACGCGCTCGACATCGACATGTACCTGCGCATCGCGCCGGAGCTGTATCTGAAGCGCCTGATCGTCGGCGGCTTCGAGCGCGTGTACGAAATAAACCGGAACTTTCGCAACGAAGGACTGTCGACTCAGCACAATCCCGAGTTCACCATGCTCGAGCTCTACTGGGCCTACACCGACTATCTCGAGCTGATGGACCTGATCGAGCGGCTGCTGCACGGGCTCGCCGACGGGCTGTTCGCCGGGCGTCGGCTGACCTATCAGGGGCGCGACTACGATCTTGGCAAGCCATTCACGCGGATCAGCATCGAAGCGGCACTGCTCGACCGCAATCCGGACCTGGAGCGCGAGCGCCTGCGCGATGTGCCTTACCTGCATTCGGTCTGTGATCGCCTCGGCATTCCCTACAAGCCGCACGATGGCGCCGGCAAGCTGCAGATCGAGCTGTTCGAGAACACCGTCGAGCACACGCTGCTCGATCCGACATTCGTCTATGCCTATCCGCTGGAAGTCTCGCCGCTTTCACGCACCAACGATGCGGACCCGTTCATCACCGACCGCTTCGAGTTCTTCCTCGCCGGACGTGAGCTCGCGAACGGCTTTTCCGAGTTGAACGACCCGGAGGAGCAGGCGCTGCGGTTCCGTGCGCAGGTGCTGCGCAAGGACAGCGGCGATGACGAGGCCATGCACTACGACGCCGACTATGTGCGCGCGCTCGAGTACGGTATGCCGCCGACCGCCGGACTGGGCCTCGGCGTGGATCGGCTGGTCATGTTCCTGACCGACAGCCCCTCGATTCGCGATGTTCTTCTGTTCCCGCAGATGCGGCCAGAAGCGTGAATTTCTCGAACGGAGCGTATGCTGCACCGCCTTCCCTCAAGGAGATCCGATGATGAGCAATGCATTTAAGGCCTCCCGACGCGCGCCGACGGTGATCGTCGCGTTCATCGCCGCCGTCCTCACGCTCGCGGCGTCGCAGGCCGGCCTGGCGGCCGCGGCCGACAAGAGCGCGGCACCAGCGGCAACCACTGCCGTACCCAAGAGCGACAATGACAAGACGCTCTATGCGCTGGGGGTTCTGCTGAGCCGCAACCTGGCGGCATTCGACTTGACCAGCGCCGAAGGCAAGCTGGTCACACAGGGTCTCAGCGATGGCATCGCCCACCACCCCGCGCTCGATCCGGAGGCCTACACCACCCAGGTGCAGGCGCTGGAGCGAACCCGGCTGGGCGCCCTGGACGAGCGGCAGAAGACTGCCGGGCTGGCCGTGATCGAGAAAGCCGCCGCCCAGCCCGGCGCGCAGAAGACGGCCAGCGGACTGGTCTATATACCGCTGGTGGCAGGCACCGGCGCCACGCCTGACAAAGGCGATCGCGTCAGCGTCCTCTACGAGGGCAAGCTCACCGACGGCACCGTGTTCGACAGCACGGCCAAGCACGGCGGTCAGCCGGTGCCGCTGAACGTTACCGGTGTCATCCCGTGCTGGACCGAGGCGCTGCAGTTGATGAAGGTCGGCGGCAAGAGCCGCGTGATCTGCCCGGCCAACCTCGCGTATGGCGATCGTGGGGCAATGCCGACGATTCTTCCGGGCTCAACGCTGGAGTTTCATATCGAGCTGGTCGATATCCTGCCCAAGGCGCCGCCGCCGGCTGCCGCAGCGCCGCCCGCGACCCCGGGCTCCTCGCCACCGCCACCCGCGGGTCATTGACCCGCGAGTCATTGAGGAGGCTCCTGGCGGGCGACGGTGTCGATGCGCATCGACAGATCGATGGCGGTGACGTGCTTGGTGAGCGATCCGACCGAAATGTAGTGGACACCGGTTTCGGCAATCGCCCGCAGCGTCGCAAGATCGACGCCGCCCGAGCATTCGAGCAGCAGCGGCCGTGCATGGCTGCGATTGAGCGCCACCGCCGCGCGCACATCCTTGAGTGCGAAGTTGTCCAGCAGGACGATGTCGGCGTGCGCATCCAGGCCCTGGCGCAGCTGATCGAGCGTCTCGACTTCGACCTCGACGCGCACGCCGGGGGCATCGCGGCGCGCCGATGCGACGGCGGCCGCGATCGACCCGGCGGCTGCGATGTGGTTTTCCTTGATCAGCACCATGTCGTAGAGGCCGAGGCGGTGATTGGTGCCGCCGCCGCAGCGCACCGCGTACTTCTGCGCTGAGCGCAATCCAGGGACGGTCTTGCGGGTATCGAGGATGCGGCACGAAGTGCCCGCTACCGCCGCCACGTAGCGCTGCGTCACGCTCGCCGTGCCCGACAGCAGCTGCAGGAAATTAAGCGCCGTGCGCTCCCCGGTCAGCAGCGAGCGCGCGGAGCCTTCCAGTTCGCACAGGATGGAATCGGCCGCTAGCGGCGCGCCATCGGGAAAGTGCCAGCGTACCGCCACCAGCGGATCGAGCTGCCGGAAGGTTTCATCGAACCAGGCTGTCCCGCACAGCACCGCGCTTTGGCGGCACAGTACGTGCGCGTGAGCACGTGTCTGGGCCGGAATGAGCCCGGCCGTGATATCACCCGGACCAAGATCCTCGCGCAGCGCGCGCGCGACCTGTTCGGCCAGGTCGGGAGGGAGTCGGCTGCTCAGAATGGCAGTGGATGGTTCGAGGCGCCCATGCATAGCAGCAAAGGAATCGACAGCACGAAATTCGTGCGCGAGGCCAGCAGGGCCACTTTGCGCGCCTTGGCCTTCTCCTCATCGCTCGCCGGTACGATCCCTAAGATCTTCTTCTGGTTCGGCCAGATCAGCACCCAGACGTTGAAGAGCATGATGGTGCCCAGCCAGCCGCCGAGTCCGATGGTGAGCCCGTAGTGCTCCTGGCCGAGATTGCCCAGGGTCACCGCGCTGACAAAGGTCCCGGCGCGCACCAGGTACCAGATGCCCGTCAGCCAGGTAAGGACCGCCGCCCAGCGAAACCACAGCAGGGCCCTCGGCGCGATGTACTTGTTGACGCCGGCGCCGCCCGGACCGCCTTTATCGGCGGCCGCCGCGGCCAGGCCTGGGGTCTGGACCACGTTGAAGTAGTAAAGGAGTCCAATCCACATGACGCCGGCCAGGATGTGGATCCAAACGGCCAGCCCGAGCTCGGCGAAGCCAGTTTGCTGATGCACGGCAAAACTGGCAATCAGGGCAAGAATGAAACCGGTGATGATGGCACCGCGTACGGTCAGGAGCGGATTCATGACAGTCCTTGCATAAGTTGTTGTTCTGTTTAACTGCGCCGACGGAAAGCTCTGGAAGAATAGGCCACTGGACCCCATAATTCAACGCAGGGCTATTGTTCACTACATTGTTCAGGTGCAGGCTAAATGGACGTCAACGATCGTATTCGCAAAGAACTCGCCACCGCACCGGTGGTGCTGTTCATGAAGGGCACGCCGGAGTTTCCGCAATGCGGTTTCTCGGCTCAGACCGCCTCCGCGCTGCGCCATCTGGGCGCGCAGTTCCATCATGTCAACATCTTCGAAGACCCCGAATTGCGCGAGGCACTGAAGCGCTTCTCGAGCTGGCCGACCTATCCGCAGCTCTACATCAACGGCGAGCTGGTGGGCGGCTGCGACATTGTGCTGGAGATGTATCGCAGCGGTGAGTTGCGACAGGCACTGGAGAGCGCGGGCGTCGTAGCCGCCTAGTCGCCCAATCGGCTAGTCGTCTTCCGGTTCCGGCGGCGCGGGCGAGGGTACCGCCCAGCCGAAGCCCTGCGCGCGCTGATCGGCGCGCGCGTAGCTGCCGGCCAATTCATTGCAGATCAGGCAGAACAGATCCGCGGTGCGTTCGGCATCGTAGGTGGCCGAATGAGCCGAGGCCTGGTCCCATGTCATCCCTGCGACCGACACCGCCTTTGCCAGCACCGTCTGGCCCAGCGCCGCGCCGGCCAGGGTGGCGGTGTCGAAGCAGGAGAAGGGATGAAACGGGTTGCGCTTCAGTCCTGTGCGGGCGACGGCCGCATTGATAAATCCGAGATCGAACGCCGCGTTATGACCGACCAGCACCGCGCGCCGGCATCCGTGCGTGCGAATGGCGGCGCGGATCGCGCGGAACACGCGCTGCAAGGCGTCGCTTTCATCGATGGCCGGGCGCAGCGGATGCCAGGGGTCGATCTTGTTCACTTGCAGCGATGCCGGATCGAGCCGGGAATTCTCGAAGGGCTTGACGTGAAAGGAGTGCGTCTCGCCGCGGCGCAGGCGTCCCTCGGCATCGATGTCGATCAGCACCGCGGCAATCTGCAGCAGCGCATCGGTCCGGCTCTCGAAACCGCCGGTTTCGACATCGATCACCACCGGCAGGAAGCCGCGGAAACGCCGCGCCATCAGCGGCGCGGTGGGCGTGGCGGCGGCCGTGGGCGCCGCTGCCGGTGGAGGGATCGGCGGCAGTTCGCTCATGCGGCCCGGCCCAGGCGCCAGCCGATGCGCTCGCCGGCCCGCAGCGGCACCAGTTCTGCGCCGCCGAAGGGGTAGCTTGCCGGCACGGTCCAGGCATCCTTGACGAGCACGATCGATCCCTCATTGCGCGGCCAGCGATAGAAATCGGCGGCGAATTGCGAGGCGAAAGGCGCCAGCCGCGGCAGCATGCCCTCGGCGTCGAAGATCTCTGCATACAGCTCGATGGCTGCGTGCGCGGAGAATATGCCGGCGCAGCCGCAGGCGCTTTCCTTGGCGTGGCGCGCGTGCGGGGCGCTGTCGGTGCCCAGGAAGAAGCGCGGATCCCCGCTGGCGATGACTTCCAGCAGGCTCTGGCGGTCCGGTTCGGTCTTGAGCACGGGCAGGCAGTAATAGTGCGGGCGCAGCCCGCCCTGGAACAGCGCGTTACGATTGTGCAGCAGGTGCTGCGGCGTGACCGTGGCAGCGACCCCGGCGCGTGCGGTGCGAACGAAGCGCACCGCCTCGCGCGTGGTGACGTGCTCGAACACCACGCGCAGTTTTGGCCAGCGCTCGCACAACGGCGCCAGCACGCGCTCGATGAAGCGCGCCTCGCGATCGAACACATCGACCTGCGGGTCGGTCACCTCGCCATGCACCAGCAACGGCAGATCATGCGCGCTCATGGCTTCCAGCGCGGGCTCGAGTCGCGCCAGATCGGTGACACCGGCATCCGAGTGCGTGGTGGCGCCGGCCGGATACAGCTTGCAGCCGGCGATCACGCCCGCGGCGCTGGCGCGCGCGATCTCCGCGGCATCGGTCCGGTCGGTCAGATAGAGCGTCATCAGCGGCTCGAAGGCAGCGCCCGGCGAGAGCGCGGCGCGGATTCGATCGCGATAGGCCAGCACCTGGGCGGTGCTCGTGAGCGGCGGCACCAGGTTGGGCATGACGATGGCACGCGCAAAGCGCTCGGCGGTGAAGTTCACCACCGCGGCCAGTGCCGCGCCGTCGCGCAGATGCAGGTGCGCATCGTCCGGACGGGGCAGCGTCAAGCTGGTGCTCATGCGGGCCGCCTCAGCGCTTGCCGTAGCGGCTGCTGCCGCAGCAGCAGTTCCAGAGCCCAGCGCGCGCCGAACCCGGTGATATCGGTAGCAACGTGCGCCAATCCGCCGCGCCGCATGGCGGCGGCCAGATCCACGTGCACCCAGGGGATGTCGGCCACGAATCGCTGCAGGAAACGCGCCGCGAGAATGTGATCTCCCTTGCCGTCGACGGCGCACTGCATGACATCGGCGACCGTGCTCTCGATATCGCTGTCGAAGTCCTCGTCGATCGGAAAATTCCACACCCGCTCGCCGCTGTCACGGCCGGCCGCCAGCAGCGCCGCGGTAAGCTGCGGCCGGTTGGTGAACACGCCGCTGTAACGCTCGGTCAGCGCATGAACGCAGGCGCCGGTCAGCGTCGCGAAATCAATTATGAGGCCAGGCCGCGTGCGCGCGGCGAGCGCCAGCGTATCGGCCAGCACCATGCGTCCTTCGGCGTCGCTGTGAATGACCTGTATGGTGGTGCCGTTGCAGGCGCGGACGATTTCCTGCGGCCGGTAGGCAGTCGGGCCGGTGTTGTTCTCGGTGATCGCGAGCCACGCATCCGCCGCCAACGGCGACTTCAGTTCCGCCAGCGCCACCAGGCTCGCGAGCGCCACCGCGCTGCCGGACATGTCGATGTGCATGTCGAGCATGGATCGGTGCGATTTCAGATTGATGCCGCCGGTATCGAACAGGATCCCCTTGCCCACGAGCGCCACCTCGGGCGAGCGCGAACGCCGCCCGCCGCCGCGCCAGCGCAGATGGGCGATGCCGGCGTTGCGCGCCGCATTGGCGCGCGCAACGGCCAGGAAGGCGCCGGCACCGAGCCGCCGCAGCGCGCGCTCCGGATACCAGCGCAGTTGCAGATGGTGCTTGCGTGCCAGTGCCCGCAGCAGTGTGAGGTAAGCGGCCGCATCGAGTTTGTTGGGCGGCAGCGCGGTCAGTGTACGCACCAGATTATTGGCG
>Ga0181537_10004915_pt1 | contig 10944 bp, 6 predicted proteins | sample PEATcosm2014_Bin_39_FD_119765 | JGI IMG/M metagenome (GOLD analysis project Ga0181537, IMG submission 119765) | Peatland microbial communities from MTU Mesocosm Facility, Houghton, MI, USA - PEATcosm2014_Bin23_10_metaG | ecosystem: Environmental > Terrestrial > Soil > Wetlands > Peat | place... | reverse complement strand
TGTCGATGATGGGCGTTTACGGGGTGACATCCTATGCGACAGCAGAAAGAACCCGCGAAATCGGTATTCGCATGGCACTGGGCGCGAAACCAGGCGACGTTTTGCGCATGGTACTTGGCCAGACGATGCGCGTGGTGTGCCTTGGCGCGGCTCTTGGCGCGGGGGCTGGCGTCGCCGCAGCACGGATGTTTGAGGGAATCATTTGGGGCGTAAAGACAACTGATCCACTCAGCTTCGGCTTCGGCGTTTGTTTGATGCTTCTCATCGCTGGAATCGCAGCGTTTCTCCCGGCACGCCGAGCGATGAGCGTGGACCCGACGGTCGCCCTCCGATTTGAATAGACTGGGCCTGCAGAACGTCCAAAAAGATTCCCTCAAAAAGCTTCGTCGCTCGTAAACAAGACCTTTTCCAGCCGCATTCGTCACTACTAGAACCCAGTCGGAAACCAAGTCGGAGGATTTGCCCCGTGGTCTGAGACCAAGCGATTTTGCGGGAACAATTCCAACCATAAAGCGTATTCCTATGTGCCGACGGAATTTTTTTACCAAGCAAAGGTCTGTGAAATGAATATCTTAGCCTCGCTCGACACCGCATTCCGCGATCTAAAATACGCCCTTCGTACCCTCGGGCGCACTCCCGGCTTCACGGCAATCGCCATCCTCACGCTGGCCCTCGGCATCGGTGCGAACACCGCCATCTTCACTCTCCTCGACCAGATACTGCTCCGTCTCCTCCCCGTCAAAAATCCCCAGGAACTCGTCCTCCTCACGATGCGCGGCCGCCACTACGGCAGCAACTGGGGCGGCAATGCCATCTCTCATCCCATGTTCCGCGACTTCGCTGCTCACAACGAAGTCTTCTCCGATATGTTTGCCCGCTTTCCGTTTGACGCCAGTATCTCCTTCAACGGCCAGTCGGAACACGTTCAAATGGAAATGGTTTCCGGCGCCTATTTCTCCACGCTTGGCGTCAATCCCATTCTCGGCCGCGTTTTCACTCCCGAAGACGATCGCCTCCCCGATGCTTACCCCTACGTCATTCTCAGCCATTCCTATTGGCAGTCGCGTTTTTCCGCCGATCCGGAAGTCGTCGGCAAGAATCTCATCGTCAACAACTATAAGATGACCGTTGTCGGCGTTCTCCAACCCGGCTTCAATGGCGTCGAACTCGGCCGCTCCCCCAAGATTTTCGTACCTATCATGATGGAAAAGGAAATGTTGGTCGGCAATCCCAACGACATGTTGAAAGACCGCCGCAACCGTTGGGTCAACACCTTTGGCCGCCTCAAACCCGGCATCACGCGCGAACAAGCCAAGGCTTCTTTGCAGCCCTTCATGCACTCCATGCTCGAAATGGAGGTCAAGGAAAAGGCCTTCGCACACGCCTCGCCCTACGACCGCGAGCAATTCCTCAAATGCTCTATAGACGTCCTGCCCGGTTCCCAGGGGCGCTCCTATACGAGACAGGCTCTCTCCACCCCGCTCTGGGTTCTCATGGCGACCACCGGGCTGGTTCTCCTCATCGCTTGCGCCAATCTGGCGAATCTTCTTCTCGTTCGCGGCTCCGCTCGCAAAAAAGAAATCGCCATCCGCCTCGCCATGGGCGCCACGCGTCCGCGCATCATCGCGCAACTTCTGATCGAAAGCCTTTCTCTCTCTGCCGCCGGCGCTCTCGCTGGCTTGGCTCTCGCTTACTGGGCGGATAAGGCCTTAATGGCTGCTTATCTTCCTTCTGATTCCGGCGGCCTCAAAATTTCAACCGCGCCGGATCTCCGCATTCTTCTCTTTACTCTCGCCGTTACTGTCTTCACCGGCGCCCTCTTCGGCCTCATGCCCGCGCTGCAAACCACAAAGCCGAACGTTGCCAGCACACTCAAAGACGAAGCCGCAGCTGTCGTCGGTGGCGGCCACGGCGCTTTGCGCAAATCGCTTGTCATCGCCCAGGTCACGCTTTCTCTCCTCTTGCTCATCGGAGCAGGTCTTTTCACCAAAAGTCTTGGCAACCTTCGCAACCTCGGCCCGGGCTTCGCCCCGCAAAATTTGGTCGCATTTGAGATCGATCCTTCCTACAGCGGGTACAATGTCCCGCGCCTGAAGGCTTTTTACCCCCAGCTACTGGACGCCCTTTCTTCCCTTCCCGGCGTGCAATCCACCGGCCTCGCTTCCATGCGAATTCTTGAAGACAACGAGTGGGACAGCAGCATGACCGTCGAAGGCTTCACTCCTCCTACTCCCGATGCCCACCCTGAACCTTATATGAATGCGATAAGCCCCAACTATTTCGCCACCCTCGGCGTTCCCATCGTCCGCGGCCGCGATTTTCGGCCCTCCGATACCGGCGAGGTCAAGCACAACCCCGAAGAGCAAGGCGACATGGGCTGGGTGCCTGCCACTGCAATGATCAATGAAACGTTCGCAAAAAAATATTTCCCCGGACGCGATCCTGTCGGCATGCACATCGGTTTCGGCTCAGACCCGGGCACTCCCACCGATATGGAAATCATCGGCGTCGTTAAGGACATCAAGTACACAAATCTTCGCGACGAAATTCCCGCGCAGGCCTATCTGCCATATATGTCCGACCGTTTCCTCGGCGGTATGGTCATTTACGTCCGCACCACTGCCGATCCAACCCTGCTCATGTCCTCCATCCGTTCCAAGCTTCGCGACCTTGATCCCAACATTCCTGTTTCCAATTTGCGTACAACCGAAGCCCAGATCAGCAATTCCCTCGCCAGCGAACGCATGATAGCCAGCCTGTCCGCCGTTTTCGGCTTTCTCGCCACATTGCTCGCCGTCATCGGTCTCTACGGCGTCATGGCCTACACCGTCGCGCAGCGCACCCGTGAAGTTGGCATTCGCATGGCCCTCGGCGCCGCCCAAGGCAACGTAATCTGGATGGTCATGCGCGAAGTCCTCATCCTCATCGCCATTGGCGTAGCTGCGGGCGTCCCGGCCTCGCTCGCTCTCACCAGGCTCGTGCAGAGCCAGCTTTTCGGCCTCTCCCCGCACGATCCGTCGACGCTGGCCATCGCCACCATCGCGCTAGCCTCCGTAGCCGCTGCCGCAGGCTACATTCCAGCTTGGCGCGCCAGCCGCCTCGACCCCATGAAAGCCCTCCGCTACGAATAACGCGACGCCGAGGCTTCTGCGCGTTCTCCCCTTGACAGCTTAGGAGTGTTTCCGCTAGTCTCCTAACTATCTTAGGAGGGTTCGTTGTCTGAGCAAGCGCAGCTCCTTCCCGGCACTCTCGATCTCCTCATCTTGCGCGCCGTCTCCCTCGGCCCGCTGCATGGTTACGGCATTCTTCTGCGCATCGGACAAATTTCCGGCGATGCCCTCCTGATCGAACAGGGCGCGCTCTATCCCGGTCTGTTCCGCCTTGTGCGCCAGGGCCTGCTCAAAGCCAGCTGGGGCACGTCCGACAACAATCGCCGCGCCAAGTTTTACGAACTTACCGGCGCCGGCCGCAAGCGTTTGCGCCAGGAAACCGACAACTGGAATCGCCTGGTGAGCGCCATCGCTGCCGCTCTCGGCACGCAGCCGGAGGAAGTATGAAATTCCTCGACTCGCTCCGCTTCCGCATCTCTATTTTGTTCGGGCGCTCGCGGATGGAAGCGGAGATGGAAGAAGAGCTTCGCTTGCACGTCCAGCACCGTGCGGATGACCTCGAACGTATCGGCCTTCCTCGTGCCGAGGCCGAGCGCCAAGCGCGCATTGAATTCGGCGGACATGTCCGCTACAAAGAAGAATCCCGCGAAGCAGCGGGTGGAACTCTTCTGGAATCGGTTTTCCGGGATGTGCGCCATGCTCTGCGCCTGTTGCGCAAATCTCCCGGCTTTACCGCCGTTGCCGTCATGACGCTGGCCGCCGCCATCGGCGCAAACGCCGTGGTCTTCAGCGCGCTGAACGCTACTCTGCTCCGGCCGCTGAACGTCCCCGAACCGCAGAGCCTCTACGGACTTCAGTTTGGCGAAGGCGTCAAGGGCGCGCAGTCTTATCCAAACTATTTGGATTTTCGCGACCGCAACCGCTGCTTCGAGGGTTTAGCCGCATATCACATGACCCGCGTGGGATTGGACACCGGCAAAAATCCTACCCGGGTGTGGCTCTATGAAGTCACCGGAAACTACTTCGACATCCTGAAAATTCAGCCGCGCATTGGCCGCTTCTTTCATGCCGCCGACGAACAGGGTGCGCATAGCGCCCCCTACATCGTGCTCAGCTACGGATACTGGCATAGCCATTTTCAAGATGACCCTGGTGCCGTCGGACGCATGGTGGAAATAAACAAGCGTCCCTTCACCATCGTCGGCGTAGCTCCGCCGCAGTTTCAAGGAACATTTTTGCTGCTCTCGCCGGATTTCTTTGTGCCCATCGTGAGCCTCGAAGATGCCGATACGCTGAACACGCGCGCGGGGCGTTGGATTTTCGAGACCATCGGCCATCTCAAGCCCGGCGTGACGACCGCGCAGGCCGCCGCGGACTTCAACTCCATTGGCGATTATCTGCAAACGACCTATCCCAAAGAAAACGGCAAAATGAACGTATCGCTCTCTCGCGCAGGTCTCTATGGCGAAACGTTCGAGCGGCCGCTCCGTGCATTCGTTGCAGCATTGATGCTCCTCGCGGGCCTGATTCTGCTGGCTGCGTGCGCCAACTTGGGTAGCCTGTTTGCTGTGCGCGCCGCCGATCGCTCCCGGGAAATTGCCGTGCGGCTCGCCCTGGGCTCCAGCCGCGTGCGCATTTTGCGGCAGCTCTTCACCGAAGCGCTCCTGCTTTCGCTAGCCGGAGGCGCCGTTGGAATTTTCGGCGGTGCGATGCTCTTGCGTCGGCTGAGCGCGTGGAATCCCTTCCCGCAATTTCCCACCAACGTGCCTCTGAACCCGGACGCAAACGTCTATGCCGTTGCGGCGCTGCTCGCGTTTATCAGCGGCATCCTCTTCGGGGCCGTGCCTGTCCGGCAGGTCATGCGCTCCGATCCCTACGACATCATCAAGTCCGGCTCGCTGGCAAAACTCGGGCGCCGCATTACCTTGCGAGAAATTCTCCTGGCGGTGCAAATTGCCATCTGTGCCGTGCTGGTCACCTCTTCGCTCGTGGCCGTGCGTGGGTTGCTACGTTCGCTGCACAGCGATTTCGGTTTTGAACCGGAGAACGTGCTGCTCGCCGACACCGACTTGGACATGGCGGGCTACGAGGGCGAAGCCGTGCCCGCCATGCAGAAGCGCATGCTCGAGGCGATGCGAACGATTCCCGGTGTGGCTTCGGTCGCCCTGACAAATTGTGCGCCGTTATCGAGTTGCGGCCGCCTGTCGATGACATCCGTTTATACCGACGAAACATCCGATCTGCGGCCTTCGACCGTGGCGGCTTCGCCGTTGCAATTCCAAATCTCGCCCGAATTTTTTGCTGTGGCCGAGATGCCGGTCCTGGCCGGGAGAATCTTCACACCGCATGACGACAAAAACGCGCCGCTCGTGGCCGTGATCAACCAGGTGTTCGCGCGCGAGGTGTTTGGCTCGTCCGCGAAGGCGCTCGGACGGTACTTTAAGGTCTCGAATGGAACGCGCCTTCAAATAGTGGGCATCGCCAAAGACGGTAAATACAAGAGTCTCGCGGACGATTCCCAGTCGGTGATGTTTTTGCCGATTCTGCAAGCGCCGACGAGCGCCAGCTCCCTAATGCTGCGATCGAAAAGCGATCCCCAGCGGCTGGCCGCGGCTGTCCGGAGCCGGCTGCAAGACTTGGATGTGGGCATGCCGGTTTTTATCCAAACATGGCCCGATGCTTTGAATCGCGTGCTGTTCGGTTCGCGTCTGGCCACCGTGGCACTGGGAGTGCTTGGCGCGCTCGGCGCAATCCTCTCCATGACTGGAATTTTTGGAATGGCCGCGTACTCCGTCAGCAAACGGTTGCGCGAATTGGGGATTCGCGTCGCGCTCGGCGCGCGCCGCAACGAAGTGCTGCAAGCCGCTTTGGGTCGGGCGATCAAGCTGCTGGCGTTTGCTTCGACTGCGGGATTGCTGCTCGGCATTCTGGCGAGCCGTCTCTTGGCGGCCATGGTTTACCAGGCCACCCCTCGCGATCCGCTCGTCTTGGCTGGCGTCGTCCTGGCCATGGCTTCGATCGGAGTGTTGGCGACGTGGATTCCCGCGCAACGCGCGCTATCCATCGATCCCGCCAGGCTGCTGCGCGAGGAATGAATTTCCTCGGCAAGAATACCCCGGCACCCTCTCCACGAATCGCCGGCGCGGAAACTTGCCTCTTACATTTGTTTCCAATTACCAGATTGCTCAAAAGCGTGTGCCGCTCTGTAAATCGTCGATTCGTCCCAGTGTTTGGCGATGAGCATCAGCCCGGTTGGCAGTCCGTCGATCATCCCGCAGGGTACGCTCATCGCCGGATGATGCGTGATGTCAAAGGGGCAGGTGTTGCCGATCATTTCGGTTGCGCGTTGAAAATACAATTCCCGCGAAGCATCGGCCGGGGGCATCGGTTGTGCCTTCATCGGCAGCGTCGGCATCAGCAGCAAATCGTACTGGTTGAGCACTAAGTCGTATGCTTCTCTCAGCCGCCGGCTCAAATTCACTGCTTTCCCGTAATAATGCGTCCCGTGATACTTCTTCACGTATGCGCCAAACATCGTCCACACTTTTGTCGTCTCGGACATTTCATTTCCGCGCAGCCTCCACCCGTGCAATTTGTCAATCAGGCTCGTTACAAAAAGATCTTGCCGCGAAAGCCCGTACCCGTCGCCAAACATCATCGTCTGCGTAAGTCCCTCCACGCCGATCGGCGTCCATAGCGCCGCTCCCGCCAAATGCAGCGGTATCGAAACCTCCTCTACCGTGGCCCCAAGCTTCTGAAACATCTGCGCGCCCTGCCGCACTTTTTCATCCACGGCTTTTTCGGATTCCGGCCTCCCAAATCCTTCTTTCACCAGCGCAATCTTCATTCCCTCGATGCCCTTCCCGAGCGCCTCCGTATACTTAGCCACCTTCGGTGAATACTGCCGCGGGTCATATCCATCCGCACCTGCGATCACTTCCAGCATCAGTGCATTGTCAGCAACCGTCGCTGTCATGGGCCCGGTATGGTCCACATAAATCTCAATCGGCATAATCCCCGTGTATGGCACAAGCCCGTGCGTTGCCTTCATCCCGTAGATTCCGCACCACCCCGCCGGCATTCGAATCGATCCGCCCTGGTCCCCGCCCAAGGCCATATCCGCTTCGCCTCGCGCCACAACCACTGCCGATCCCGACGATGACCCTCCCGCGGAATAGCCCATCTTGTAAGGATTGTGCACCGGCCCTTTCGCACCCGTAAAACTGCTCCCAGAAAGACAGAACGACTCGCAATGCGTCTTCCCCACAATCTCCGCGCCCGCATCCAGCAATCGCGTCACAACCGTCGCATCAATTTCCGGAACGTATCCCTCCAGCACCGCGTTCCCGTTCATCATCGGCACGCCCGCGACCATGATGTTGTCCTTGACCCCGATTCTCTTCCCCTTCAGCGGCCCGCTTTCCGCGCCTTTGATCGACGTTTTCACATACCACGCGTTGTGTTTGTTTTCCTCCGCCGATGGGAATCTCCCTGGCGTACGCGCATATTTCACCTCCGGCAGATGGTCCGGCATCGCGTCTACTACGCCGTACGCGTCCACACAGCCCTTCATCAGCCCAATAAAAGAGTGCACGTCCGCATCCGTAAGTGAGAGTCCCATCTCTGCGCCCGCCGCGCGCACTTGCTCCGGTGTTGGTTGCTGTACAGCCATTGTTCGTCCCTCCGCTAAAAACCCGCAAAAATGTAGCGCGAAGTATACAAGAGTCGTCTCCGGCTCGCGGTCGGAAACTGAAACTCGTCGGAATCGGCCGCTCCGCTTTCGAATCTCGACTCTGCGCAAGACAAAGCCAATTGAAAAAGAGATAATGCTTGCAACGCGAACGGGATGTTTACTCGAAGCAACATCGTCTAGGTCCCGGGGCATCTACGGATTTCAGATTCTTGCCGTGAACTTTGGGGGAACGTCCGGCTCGTGTCGCCGGCGTTCGTTTCATGGAGCCGTAAAGTTTGACCTCTTCACCTCAGCCAGGCCCGCGCAAAGCGGAACTTGTTCTCTGTGTGCTCTTTCTGCTCTCTCTGCCGGTCCTGAACCCCTGGGTGCGCGGAGATGGCGTCGGTTATTACGCGTACGCGCGTGCCCCTCTCATCGAGCACAGCCTCGATTTCACGCACGATTATCAGCACGCTAACGAAAGCTTCCGCGAAAATCGTCTCGACGAAAACGGCCAGCCTCGCCCCGAATTCCGCACGCGCACCGGCCACATAGAAAATCATTTCACCGTGGGCCCCGCAATCCTCTGGACTCCATTCCTCGTGGTTGCCCACGCAGGCGTTCTCCTGGCGCGCTCTTTCGGCTCCACGGTGGCGGCGGACGGTTTTTCCACGCCTTATCGCATCGCCATGGCTCTGGCCACCGCCATCTACGGTTTCCTCGGATTGCTCCTTTCGTTCTGCCTTGCGCGCAAATATGTGGACGAAAGCTGGGCATTGCTCGCGACGCTCGCGATATGGTGGGCGAGTTCGCTTCCTGTTTATATGTACTTCAATCCTTCGTGGTCGCACGCGCCGTCCGCTTTCGTCGTCGCTCTTTTTCTGTGGTATTGGCACGCCACGCGCGACTCGCGCACGCTCGCGCAATGGATGGTTCTGGGCGCGCTTGCCGGATTAATGCTGGAAGTGTATTACGCGAACGCGATGCTGTTCGTGATTCTGCCGCTGGAAGCTTTGCGCGAATACGCAGCGGCTTTTCGCCGCGCGACGCCCGATACTCCTACGGTCCCGCAACTCCTCGCGCGGCATGCCGTTTTTGCGATTACTCTTTTTGTTTGCTTGCTGCCAACTTTCATCGCGCATCGCATCGTTTACGGCAGCATCTTCGAATCCGGCTATATTCCCATCAGCCAGTGGGATTGGACCTCGCCGCATCTTCTCGCCGTACTTTTTTCCGCGAACCACGGGATGATTTCCTGGACGCCCATTCTTCTTTTCTCGATCATCGGGCTCTTCGCGTTCTGGCGAAGCGTGCCGAGGGCCGGCGGAGCTTTTCTGATCGCCGCGCTGGCATTTTATTATTTCATCGCAGCTTATCCGGACTGGGCGGGCATTTCTTCTTACGGCAGCCGTTTTTTTGTTTCGCTAACGGCTCTCTTTGTCGTTGGGCTGGCGGTTTTTCTCGATCGCTTTACCCGCATTTTCCAGGCGCGCCGCGTTGCGCTTGCAGCCGCCTGCATTTTCCTGGCATGCTTCGTTTTCTGGAACGTTGGCCTGATGCTTCAGTGGGGCTCTCACCTTATCCCCGCGCGCGGCCCCATTTCGTTTTCGGAAATGGCTCGGAATCAGTTCACGGTTGTGCCGCGGCAGATTACTTCGCAGCTCGAAAAATACTTGTTCCGGCGCAAAGCCATGATGCAGCAGATCGAACAGCGCGACGTCGAGCAGCTGAAAAAACAGCCTCCGCCGCCCTGATGTTCGTTACCCTGGTTTGCGTACCCCGATGTACTTACCCTGATTTACGTACAACGATTTGCGTACCATGATGTGCTTACGCCGATGCGCTTTCCCGTGAGGGCTCGAAAAGCTCCCGCACTCCACAATCAGGACACGGCCCGCCGTCTCCAAGCTTCGTTGCATGGCTGCTTCTCTGCTAATCTAATTGTGGGTTCCGTCCCACTCTCATAAACTTTGTCGCCGCCAGGAGTGTTCCCTCTGGCGAAGCATTTTCCTGGCAGGAGGGCATCGAAAATCGGATGGCTTCGGTCACCGCACCCGCTTCTCCCCTTCCGGTGGAGCATCCCGCTCCCGCCACCGTGCGCATTGAACCGCCTCGCGGCTGGTTCGACCTCCGCCTCGCCGAAGTCTGGTCTTACCGCGAACTGCTTTATTTTTTCGTCTGGCGCGACGTCAAAATCCGTTACAAACAGACGGCCATCGGCGTTTCCTGGGTCGTACTTCAGCCGCTGCTCACCATGGGCATCTTCACGCTGTTCTTCGGCCGCCTCGCCAAGCTGCCCTCCGACGGCCTTCCTTATCCCGTTTTCTATTTCTCCTCGCTCGTTCCGTGGACTTACTTCGCCACCGCTCTCCAGTCCTGCACGGGCATCGTGGTGGATAACCAGCGCGTGATCACCAAGGTTTATTTTCCGCGGCTGGTGCTTCCGCTTTCGGCGGTCGTATCCGGGCTTGTGGATTTCGCGATCGGGTTCGTTGTGCTGAGCATCGTGCTTGGGGTGTATGGCATTCGCCCCGGCTTCCATATGGTCTGGCTGCCGCCGCTGCTGCTGCTCGCCATTCTCACGGCGCTCGGCGTCGGCTTGTGGATGTCCGCGCTCAATGCTCTGTACCGCGATGTACGCTACGTGGTTCCTTTTCTCATCCAGTTCTGGATGTTTGCTTCGCCGGTGGCGTATCCCACGTCGCTGGTTCCGCAGCGTTGGCGGTGGCTGTACGGGCTGAATCCCATGGCCGGGGTGATTGACGGGTTCCGCTGGGCGCTGACGGGACATGGCCAGCCGCCCGGGCCGCTGCTGCTCGCTTCGACGGCGGTCGTCCTTCTGATCCTTCTGGGCGGGTTGTTCTTTTTCCAGCGGATGGAGGGAGCGATAGCGGATCGGGTTTGATTGGGATGGAAAGCAATTTTGTTATCTGTACCCCACCCCCCGGTTTTTTTCAAAAGTGTTGATTCCAAAGGACCTCAAGCTGCAGGCCTGCGAAGGATTTGATTCTAAAGGGGTTACGGGATCGAGAAAGGAAGGCGAGGAACGCGGTAAGAGGCCGATGGGTTTGCGAAATGCGCGGGTAACGACTAAACAGACGCCACGATAGCATTTTATTACTAAATTGTCAAGTGAAATCGGATATAGAAAATCATAGGGTT
>Ga0181537_10004914_pt1 | contig 10944 bp, 7 predicted proteins | sample PEATcosm2014_Bin_39_FD_119765 | JGI IMG/M metagenome (GOLD analysis project Ga0181537, IMG submission 119765) | Peatland microbial communities from MTU Mesocosm Facility, Houghton, MI, USA - PEATcosm2014_Bin23_10_metaG | ecosystem: Environmental > Terrestrial > Soil > Wetlands > Peat | place... | reverse complement strand
TGCCGGCGCTGGAGGCGTTGACCACCGCGAAAGGTCCGGACCGATCATCATCTCCGGAAATCGTTCGGTGCTTGGTGGTCATCGCAGCCCGGGATGAGGAAAAACGGATTGAAGGAACCGTCCGCAGGCTGATGGCGCAGCGCGGGGTGGAGGCCGAATTCTTGATAGTCGATGATCGGTCCACTGACCGCGCGGGCGAAATTGTGCGCCAGCTGGCGAAGGACGATGCCCGCGTGAAATTGAAGCGGGTGGAATTGTTGCCGGACGGCTGGCTGGGCAAATGTCATGCCTGCCACGTCGGCGCCCGCGCGGCCACGGGCGACTGGATTCTTTTCACGGATGCCGATTGCTGGTTGAAGCCGGACGTGATTGCGCGGGCCGTGCGGCTGGCCGAGCGCGATGGAGCCGATCATGTGGTGATTTCTCCCAGGTTGGATCTGAAAAGCGCCGCCGCACGGGCGTGGATCCTCCTGTTTTTGACGAGCATTTCGCACTGGTTCTCCGGGGTGAACCGGGACCGGCCCAAATCCCATATCGGCAGCGGGGCCTTCAACCTGGTGCGCGCCACGGCCTATCGGCAATGCGGCGGCTACGAGGCGTTGCGCTTGACCGTACTGGATGACGTGAAGCTCGGCCAGCTTCTGGTTCGCGCGGGCAAACGGACGCGCGCCTTTCTCGGCGCGGAGGATGTGGAGTGTCACTGGGGCACGACGGTTCGGAGCATGGTCAAGCTTACGGAGAAGAACAATTTCGCGGCGCTGGACTACCGGCTCGAATTGGCCCTCGCCATGAATGCGGCGGGGATTTTTATTTTCGCCATAGTCATCCTCGGGTTGATGGCCGGGACGGCGGCCGGCCTCACCGCCGCGCTCTCACCGTTGGCGCTGATTCTGCCGGCGGGCATTGTGGCGAGGAGAGTGGGCTGGCCGAGATTTTGCGCGCTCTTCGTGCCGTTCATGGCGCCCGTGTTCCTCTATGCCATCGCCAACTCGGCTTGGGTGACGCTCCGCCAGGGCGGAATCCGGTGGCGCGACACATTCTATCCGCTGGAGACCTTGCGCGCGGGGACAGTGAGGTAAACTTGGGATGCTCACCCGCCGAAATCAAAAAGTCGCGGCAGGACAGCAGCGCGGGGCCGGGATCGCTCACGCCGACAAGCAATTTGTTCTATTGGCCCGCCTTTCATTGGCCACGGATGGACACGGACAAACACCGATGGGGGAAGTGAGACGCGAACACCGGCTCAAGGGCCTTTTAAGTGCCACCTATGCTCTGAACCTGCGCTGCGAGAAGTCAGTGGTACTCCTGCACGGTCTTCACTTCATAACCGCTTTTTTTGAGGGCGGCGATGCCAAGCGCGGCGGCCCGGGCGCCGCTGAGCGTGGTCATGATGGGCGTCCCTGTATAGACGGCGGTGGTGCGGATTTTTACCTCGTCGGCGCGGGGCATCTGCCCGGCCGGGGTGTTGATGACGAGTTGAAGCTCGCGGTTTTTGAGGAGATCGAGCGCGTTGGGCCGGCCCTCGGCGAGTTTGAAAATACGCTGCACTTTCAGCCCGGCCTTTTCGAGCACAGCCGCGGTGCCGCCCGTCGAGACCAGTTCAAAACCCAGGGCGGCATACTCGCGGGCGACGGCGGCGACGTGCGGTTTGTCGGCGTCGCTCACGCTGATGAACACGCGCCCGGACAGGGGGAGGGGAGAGTTGGCGGCCATCTGGGATTTGGCGTAGGCGACACCGAGGTCCGCGTCCAGGCCCATGACTTCGCCGGTCGAGCGCATTTCGGGCGAGAGCAAAATGTCCTGCCCGTGAAAACGGTTGAACGGGAAGACGGATTCCTTGACCGCCCAGTATTTTCTCCAGACTTCCTCGGTGAATCCAAGTTCCGTCAGCTTTTTGCCCGCCATGACCTTGGCGGCGAGCTTGGCCAGCGGGACGCCGATGGCCTTGCTGACGAACGGCACCGTGCGGGACGCGCGCGGGTTCACTTCGAGGACATAAACGAGGTCGCCCTTGACGGCGTATTGCACGTTCATCAAGCCGATGACTTTCAACTCGCGCGCCATGGCGTGGGTGTATTCGCGGATGGTCTGGATGACGGACTTCGACAGCGTGTGCGGCGGCAGGACCATGGCGGCGTCGCCGGAATGCACGCCGGCGTATTCGATGTGCTCGAGGATTCCGCCGATGACAATCGTGCCCTGGCTGGCGTCCGCGAAATGACCGACGTCGGCGATGCAATCGACGTCCACCTCGGTGGCGTCCTCGAGAAATTTGTCCACGAGCACCGGGCGTTCGGGCGAGGCTTCGACGGCGAAACGCATGTAATGCGCCAGCTCGGCGTCGGAATAGACGATTTGCATCGCGCGCCCGCCGAGGACGAAAGAGGGCCGCACGAGGACCGGGTACCCGAGTTTGTGGGACGCGGCGAGAGCCTCGGATTCATTGGTGGCGAGGCCGTTGGGCGGCTGGGGAATCTTCAACCGGGTGAGCATCGCGGCGAAGAGCTTGCGGTCCTCGGCGACCTCGATGCTTTGCGGCGAGGTGCCGATGATGTTGACGCCGTTTTTTTGCAGGCCGAGCGCGAGGTTGAGCGGCGTCTGCCCGCCGAACTGGGCGATGGCGCCCCAGCATTTTTCGCGTTCGTAAATGTGCAGCACGTCCTCGAGCGTCAACGGCTCGAAGAACAGCTTGTCGCTGGTGTCGTAATCCGTGGAGACGGTCTCGGGATTGGAATTCACCATGAGCGTTTCGAAGCCGTCCTCCTTGAGGGCGAACGCGGCGTGGACGCAGCAGTAATCGAATTCGATGCCCTGGCCGATGCGGTTCGGGCCGCCGCCGAGGATCATCACCTTGCGCTTCGGCGTGGCGCGGATTTCGTCGTCGCCGCGGTCGTAGGTGGAATAATAGTAGGGCGTGTAGGCCTCAAACTCGGCGGCGCAGGTGTCGACGAGCCGGTAGCTGGGGACGAGGCCGAGTTCCTTGCGGAGGGCGCGGATTTCGTCCTCGGTTTTGCCGGCGAGATGGGCGATTTGGCGGTCGGAAAAGCCGAGGGATTTGGCCTTGGTCAGTAATTCACGATTCATGCTGGTTGAAAATCCCGCGCAGTAAACCGCAGGCGCGCCGGGATGTCGAGTGCGGAATGAAAATTATGGGTTGGCAGCCGGAAAATTTCCACGGGCCCGCAAGCGGGGCTTCGCGCTCCGGCGCGGCGCGCGGCCGTCTACGGCGGCGAAGCGGGCGGTTTATTTTCGTTCGGCAGCACGCGCCGCAAATTTTCAGTCGCAACCCGGTAGGCTTCTGGTTTCAGGTGAAGCGGGTCGCGCCGCCATTCAGGGCGAATGCCGTCGGGGAAAACATCGACGACGCGCACCCGATCAGGCGCGTTGGTCGGCGACGCCAATCGCCGGTTTACTTCCGCGACCGCGACGGGAATTTCGGCGCTCCAAACAAACCGGCGCAAAAGCCCCGGTTCTCCGGGCGGCCAAACCTGACACAAAAAGACGCGCGCACCGGATCGGGCCGCCTCAGACGCGATGGCCCGCAAGTTTTCCGTGCATTCAACGACCACCGTGTCCGAAAGGTCCGGACGCAGCCCCAGCAGTTTCAGGTCGTTAATCCCCGCTTCCACCACCACCGCCCGCGGGTGAAACTGCGCGCAGTACGCCGCCGTCCGCAAGCGAACTTCGGCAGTGCTCGCGCCGTTCATTCCCGCGTTGACGGTTCGCCAGCCCGGCATGGCCGGTTCGCCCCAATCCGTGATTCGGGAGTCGCCGAGGAACAGCAGCACATTGGTCGGCGGCTCCGTTGCCGGCGGAGGGAGCGCGGTCATTTCCGCCGGCCAAATGTTTCCGATGAGCATCCGCACGTAAAGATTGCGCGCTTCCAGGCCGAGCCAGAGATTTGCCGCCAACGACAAAAGCAGACCAACGGACAAAGCTGCGAGGAGCCATTTCCAAATCCGTTTCATTTGACCGTGGCTTTGTAGTCGGCCAGGTGATGCTGCCGGTTGACGCTGAGGAACGGCTTCTCGAAGATTCGGAACCAGATGGCGCCCACGAGGACCGAGACCGCGGCGCCGGCCGGGTGCCAGGTCGCCGGAAGAAAATCGCAGAGGGTAAATGGTTGCTGCCAGAGATATATCGAGTAAGTCCTCTCGCCCGACCACGCCAGCATCCGGCCCACCGCGCCGGGAAAGGGCAATCCCGCGAGATAAGCCAGAAAGCACGGGAAGAGAGCCGCGCTGCCCGTGGCAATGACCAGTTTTTTCATCTGCATGCCGAAGAGCATCATGACGAGCGACAGCAACAGGGCAAACACGCCGGCCCCATGGAATATTCTCACGAGCTTCATGGGTATCCAGGTGAACCAGCGCTTCACGTGCTCGCAGAAGAAACCAAACATCATCGGCCAGACGGCGATTTCAAAATGGTACTTGGCGGCCTCGTAATGTTTCACATGCAACGGATAAATCAGCCCCAACCCCATGAGCACCACGGTCACACCACCGAACACGGCGATTCTTTGGGCCGAACTTTTTCCACCCAGCAAAAAAATCAGGGGCGCAAGAAAGTAAAACTGCATTTCGCAGGCCAGGCTCCAGAGATGCCCCAATGCCATCGGCGGCCCGGGATGATAATTGATGGCGTAACCCAGCGCCCACGGGAGGGTGCGGACATAACTCGACAGGTCCGACGGCGGAGGCTGCCCGGGCAGCCGTTGCAAAAAAATGACCGCCACCAGCATGGTCAGGACATAGGCAATCAGCGCGGGATACAACCGGCGCAACCGGCGCCACCAAAAGGAGCGAGTCAAGTCCCAGCCGCCGCCCGTTTCCTTGATCAGGGAGCGGTAAACCAGGATTCCGGAAATGAAGAAGAACAGATTGACGCCCACGCGACCGGCTCCGTTGACGCGGTCGGTGAAAAAAAAGCCGTGCGAAATCAGCACCAGGATCAGCGCCAGCCCCCGCCACTGGTCCAGCGCCACCGCACCCTTGGATCCGCCGGAGCGCCCGGCAACCGCAGACGCCCGTTGGCCAACGACCGCTTCCGGTTGCCCGGGCAAATGCATTTCGCACGATAGCGAATCGCGAACCCCGCTGGCAAGGCTCAAGCAGTCCGAGGGCGCAAGCCGGGACGCAGCGAGCGGGCGAAACGAATCCCGTTCAAATGAAATCGTGCGATTACCCGCGCGGCGGCAGAACCTTGTCGAGCCGCACCTTGTCGAGTTCGACAAATTTCGGCAGGCCGCCCTCGGTGGGCACCTTGAGCTCGCCTTCAATCAAAGGCCGGGCGTACTCGACAAATTTCTCGTTCGGCAGGAAGCCGTCGGCGCTGATCCAGTCGCGGGGGACGAGGTTCTCGACGTTGGCGATGTCCTGCAACGGCTGCAGGCCGGTGGTCCACTTGTAGGGATTGTTCTGGATGCGGACAATTTTTACCATCTGGCCGCTTTGGCCGGAAATGGCCGCGCGCACGGCGGCCTCGCCGCAGGCGGCGGCTTCGAGGGAATCGATCGCGCTCGCATAATGCTCGGCGGCGCGCTGGGCGTAGCCGAGTTTGACGGTGCGGGTCTTCGTGTTCAGCTTGTTTTGCACGAGCTCCGCCAGATGGTCCGCCGCGCCGGAAAGCACCGGATGGCCGAAGGCATCCAGTCTCGATTTGTCGGCGGCGATTTCCTCGCCGGCGGCGTTCTTCACCCCTTCGCCCACCACCACGACGCAGAATTTCTGTTCGGCAACGGTCGCCTTGACGCGTTCGAGGAACGCGGCCTCGTCCAGGCGAATTTCCGGGAGGAGGATGATGTGCGGTCCGTCGCCGGGCGCGCGTTTGGCGAGCACGGTGCCGGCGGCAATCCAGCCCGCGGACCGGCCCATGACTTCGATCAAACAGCACGAGCCGTCATCAGTCGCCATGCCTTTCACATCGAGGGCGACTTCCATGACGGTCGCGCCGTTGTATTTGACGACCGAGCCGTAGCCCGGGCAGTGGTCGGTGTGCGGAAGGTCGTTGTCAATGGTCTTGGGGACGCCGATGACGCGCATTTCGTACCCGCGCTGGAGGGCTTGCAAATGGATTTTGTGGGCGGTGTCCTGGGAATCGTTGCCGCCAGCGTAAAGAAAGTAGCGGACGTTGTGCGCCTGGAAAACCTCGAACAGGCGGTCCATGTCGCGCGCGGCCTGCTCCGGGCGTTTCTTGAAATCGAGCTTGTAACGGCAGGTGCCGAGGGCGGCGCCCGGGGTGTGCTTGAGGCCGGCGATGGTGCGGGCCTTTTCCTCGGCGATGTCAATCAGTTCCTCGTTCAACATGCCGAGGATGCCGTTGACGCCGCCAAAAATACCTTCAATGCAGTCGTATTTGCCCGCTTCCTGGACGACGCCCGCCACGCTTGCGTTGATGACCGCGGTGGGGCCGCCCGATTGCGCCACGAGAAGATTGCCAACAAGTTCAGACATAATTTTAAATGCTCCGATGCGGCGACAGTTCATCCCGGCCAATCATCAGAATGCCTTATAAACTTCCCGAGCGCGGTAAGTTTGTAAAGACGAAACGGCTGAATGCGCAGAATCGGTAATGAAATTTGCAAGAAATGGCTTCCGGCGAACCAGTTCCGTGTGAAAAACTGGCCGCAACTCAATTATCCGTGACTCTGGTGCCAGACCTGCCCGGAGCCTTGGTCCGATATCCGGGGCCGCTATGGTATTTGCGGCGGGGGCTTTCCAGGATTTTATGTTTTCCTTCCCGGCAAATGGGTGCAAGTTGGTGTTTAGAGTGTGATGGTCGAATGAAAACGCAAATCATCGCAATAATCATCGCCGTGGTCTGCCTCGGCGGCGTGAGTGTGCGGGGCGCGGACGCCGCAGCGGCGGTGACGGTGTCGGAGAGCACCGGCGATTACACTTTGGAGAACGGCATTATCGCGGTGCGGATTGCGAAGCGTTCGGGCGATTTGGAATCGCTCAATTATCAGGGGCGCGAGTTGCTGGGTGCGGCACGGCCGGGCGGTTATTGGTCGCATACGCCCGCGCGCGGCGGGGGAATTGTCAATTCCGTGACGATCGATCCCGCCACGAACGGCGGCGAACGCGCCGAGATTTCGGTGAAGGGTTTTTACCGGGGAACGCCGCTGGGCAACGGGCCGGGAGGGAGCGCGGCGTGCGACATCGAAATACGCTACGCGCTGGGTCGCGGCGAATCCGGCGTTTGCACGTATTCGATTTTCACCCACCAGCCCGATTATCCGTTCACTTCCATCGGCGAGGCGCGATTTTGCATCAAGCTGGATGACGGGGTGTTTGACCATCTGACGATTGACAGCAATCGCGACAAGCAGATGGCGGCGGCCCGGGACTGGGACCTGGGCACGCAACTGAACCTGAAGGAGGCGCGCCGGCTGAACACGGGCATTTACCAGGGGCAGGTGGAGCACAAGTATGATTATTCGGCGATCCAATTTGACGTGCCGGCGTACGGCTGGTCGAGCACAAGGGACCAAATCGGTTGCTGGATGGTGAACCCCTCGACAGAATATTTGAGCGGCGGCGCGACCAAGGTTGAACTGACGGGGCACCTGGTCGCCACGCTGCTGAATTACTGGCGCGGCAGCCATTACGGCGCCAGTTCGTGCGACCTCGCGCCGGGCGAGGCATGGACGAAAGTTGTGGGGCCGTTTGAGATTTATTGCAATTCGGGCGCCAACCCCGGCGAGTTGTGGCGCAAAGCGCTGGTCCATGCCGCGAAAGAGGCCGCGGCGTGGCCGTACGGCTGGGTTGCCGGGGTTGATTACCCGCACAAGGACGGGCGTGGGACGGTCAGCGGCCGGCTCGTGTTAAATGATTCCCTTGCGCCGGAGGTGAAGCTGACGCATCTGTTGGTGGGATTGGCGCACCCGGACTACGAGACGGGCGATGGCCGGGGCGGCGAATCCCCGGTGGATTGGCAGCTCGACGCGAAGTATTACGAATTTTGGGTGCGCGGCGATGAGAAAGGCCGCTTCACCATCCCCAACGTGCGGCCGGGTCTCTATACCTTGCACGCCATCGCCGATGGCGTCCTGGGCGAGTTTACGATGACCAACATCACCGTTGCGGCGGGGAAGGCAGTCGAGTTGGGCGCATTGGAATGGCGGCCGGTGCGGTACGGGCCGCAGCTTTGGGAAATTGGCGTGCCGGACCGCAGCGCCGGTGAATTTCTTCACGGCGACCATTACTGGCAATGGGGCCTTTACGATGAATATCCCAAGGATTTTCCCGGCGACGTAAATTTCGTGGTCGGGAAAAGCGATTATCATCGGGACTGGAATTACTGCCAGTGCCCGCGCGCCGACCGGCCGAAGGGGACGACGTGGTCGGTCAATTTTGAACTGCCATCAGCGCCCCAGGGCCGGGGCGTGTTGCGGCTGTCGCTGGCGGCGACGAGTGCGCGGCGGATTGAAGTGGCGATGAACGGCCGGCCTGCGGGCGTCGTCAGTTCGCTCAAGGACACCGCGACCATCCGGCGCGACGGCATCCGCGGATATTGGGCCGAACGGGACGTGACCTTCGACGCGGCACTGATGAAGGCGGGTGGGAATGTAATGCAGCTTACCATCCCGCCGGGGAATCCGATGAGCGGCGTGGAATACGACTATCTGAGGCTGGAACTTGAACCGGGAGCCAAACCATGACGATAACACACGAGAAAATCCGCTGGGGAATATTTGGGACGGGCCGCATCGCCGGAAAATTCGCGGAAGGGCTGGCGGTGCTGCCGGACGCGGAACTGGCGGCGGTCGGCTCGCGGACGCAGGCGGCGGCGGACGAATTTGCCGCGCGCTTCAACGTACCGCGCCGTCATCCAAGTTACCGGGCGCTGGCGGAGGACGGGGCGGTGGATGCGCTTTACGTCGCGACGCCGCATTCGTTGCACGCGGACAACACGCTCATGGGCCTCGCGGCGGGCAAGGCGGTGTTGTGCGAGAAGCCCTTCGCCATCAACGCGAAGGAGGCGCAACGGGTCATCAAGAAGGCGCGCGCCAAAAAAAAGTTGGTGATGGAGGCAATGTGGACGCGGTTCCTGCCGCCGATGGTCCGGCTGCGCGAAATGCTTGCGGCGGGAACGATCGGCGACGTGCGGACGCTGTTCGCGGATTTTGGATTTCGCCGGGAGGGGATGGAAGGGCGGCTGTTCGATCCGGCGCTGGGCGGCGGCGCCTTGCTGGACGTCGGGATTTATCCGGTGTCCCTGGCTTCGATGATTTTTGGCGCGCCGGCACAAATCACCGGACTGACGGACATCGGGCAGAGGGGCGTGGACGAGCAATCGGCGATTTTGCTGGGCCATCCTGGCGGGAAGCTGGCGGTGCTGCACACGGCGGTCCGCGTCAACACTCCCCAGGCGGCCTGCGTCTGCGGCACGCTGGGGCGGTTGAACCTGCATTCCGGCTGGTGGCGGGGAGCGGCGATGACGCTGCAATTGGACGCCGGCGGCGAGGAGTTCCTGGAGTTTCCGTTCACCGGCAACGGGTATCAATTCGAGGCCATCGAGTTCATGGAATGCCTGCGCGCGGGCCGGACCGAGAGCGCGGTGATGCCGCTGGACGAGACGCTTTCGATCATGCACACGCTGGATAAGCTGCGGGCGCAATGGGGATTGAGATATCCCATGGAAAAGTAAAGGGATGAACCTCCGGGCAATCGGGACAATGTCGGCCGTCATGATGTTCGTGTTGGGCGCGCCGGTTCCAATGACGCGCGCCGCGGAACCGGGCGCGACGAATGAATCAGCGGCGGCCTCGGCGTCAACGGAAACCGCGGCGAAAATTGAGGCGATTCGGAAGAAATATGGTTTTCCGGCGCTGGCCGTGGTGGTGGTGAAGGACGGGGAGATTTGCGCGCGCGCGGCGGTGGGAGTTCGCAAAAACGGCGATCCCACGCCGGTCACCACCAACGACGAGTTTCACATCGGTTCGTGCACGAAATCCATGACAGCCACGCTTACGGCCATGCTGATCGAGGAGGGCAAGCTGCGTTGGGACACGACGATTGCAGAAGTATTTCCGGAGCTTAAGGGCAAGATGGACAAGCAATACGAGACCGTGACGGTGGAGCAGTTGCTGCAGCATCGTGGCGGCGTCCCAAGCGATCCGCCCGCCGAGGCATGGAAGCGAGCGTGGCAAGAGGAAGGCACGCCAGTGGACCAACGCCGTGAATTCATCACCGCCGTGCTCGCGCAACCGCCAGCGGCCCCGCCCGGGACGAAGATGATTTATTCCAACCAAGGTTATGCGATTGTTGGGGCGATGCTGGAAAGGGTGACGGGCCGGCCCTGGGAAACGCTCATCACGGAGAAACTTTTCAAGCCGCTGCACATGGATTCCGCCGGTTTCGGTCCGCCGGGCACGCCCGGCCAGGTGGACGAACCGTGGGGCCACACCCAGGCATTCTTGGTGCTGATTCCCATGCAGCGGGACAATCCGATCGCGATTTCCCCCGCCGGCCGCGTCCATTGTCCCCTCGACGACCTGGCCCGTTACGCGATTTTTCATTTGCAAGCCGGGCGCGATGGCGGGCTTTTGAAACCGGAGTCATTTGCCAGATTGCACACACCGCCGGAGGGCGGAGATTATGCGTGCGGCTGGGTTAGCGTGGCGCGCGACTGGGCGGGCGGGAAGGCGCTCTGGCACAACGGCTCCAACAACATGTGGTACGTGGTGATGTGGCTGGCGCCGGCGAAGGATTTCGCGGTCATCGTGGGCACGAACACGGGCCAATCGGACGCGGCAAAAGGTTGCGACGACGTTGCGGCCGAGATGATCGGACTGTGGCTGGCCAAATGAGGCGGGCGCCGGACGAAGATTTTCATTTCTCGACGCCGCGTTCTGCGTCATGATGGAATCATGGGCAAGCGACGTGAAGCGCGCGAGCGCGCGGTGCAGTTTTTGTTTCAACACGATTTGAATCCGCC
>Ga0181537_10004913_pt1 | contig 10946 bp, 7 predicted proteins | sample PEATcosm2014_Bin_39_FD_119765 | JGI IMG/M metagenome (GOLD analysis project Ga0181537, IMG submission 119765) | Peatland microbial communities from MTU Mesocosm Facility, Houghton, MI, USA - PEATcosm2014_Bin23_10_metaG | ecosystem: Environmental > Terrestrial > Soil > Wetlands > Peat | place... | reverse complement strand
TGCGGCAGCCTTTGCCTCCGCAAAAAATGCAACTGATCTGCACGTCGGCGCTGGGCTCGGTAAAGGGGAAAAACGATGGGAAGAAGCGCGTTTTGACCGAGGAGCCGAAGAGCGCCTTCATGGCGTGGTCGAGCGTGCCTTTGAGATCGCTGAAGGTGATGTTGCGGTCGACGCAGAGGCCCTCGACCTGATGAAAGATGGGTGAATGCGTGGCGTCTTGCGCGTCGTTGCGGTGCACCTTGCCGGGAATGACGATGCGAACCGGCGGGGGCTGTTGCTCCATGGTGCGCATTTGGACGGGCGAGGTGTGGGTGCGCAGCAGAAGGCGATCACGCAGGGTGCGACGCTCCTGGTTGGCGACGACGAGGGTGTCTTGTGTATCGCGCGCGGGATGGCCGGGAGGGAAATTCATCGACTCGAAGTTGTAGAAGTCGGTCTCGACCTCGGGGCCGACGCCGACGGAATAGCCGAGCGCGGCAAATACCGTGACGATCTCGTTCAACGTGCGCGTGATGGGGTGTTCGGCTCCGGTGAGACGGCGCGTGCCGGGGAGGGTGATGTCGATAGACTCGGCGGCCAGAGCGGCGTCGCCCGGCCCCCCACCCTCGGCGGTCTCGAGCAGGCCCTCGACCAGCGTTTTGAGCGACTTGAAGCGTTCGCCGACGGCTTTTTTGGCTGGGGGCGGCGCGGCTTTTAGCCAGCGGCTGGAGACTTCGTTGAGCAGGCCCTGCTTGCGGCCCAGCCACCGCAAGCGAAAGGCCTCGACGGCGTCGGGGCTGTTGAGCGCTGTGGCGTCTTCGCGGGCCTGCCGCTCCAGCGCGGCAAAGGCCTTGTCGAGCGCGGAGTCGTCGAACTCCGTCAATTCAGCAATGGCTTCGTTGGTCATGCGTAAAGAGCAGGATAAATCATGAGATGAAGGAGTTGCGGGCGCGGCCTTGTGCCGCTAGACGGGACGCCGCGATGGCTCTACATCCCGCCGGACTGCGTTTGCGTCTAATCTCCCAGTAGCGAAGCAACGGCGCGCGGCAGGTCAGCCGCACGTTATCAGACGATCCTGAACCTTTCGAGGCACTCGAATTTGTTTCTCACGCGTCTTACACTGATGGTGCTCTCGATTTTCCGCGCACTCCAAATGGCGCGGACTAAAGTTTTTGCTATTTTTATCGTCTTATTCTTCACTGGCTCAGGCACTTGCATGCTGGCGCAGCAGGGTCGCGCGCATCGCAGACCCGCCACGCAGTCAATTTCAAACCGCAGAGCGATCAGCACGTTGTCGCGCACCTCACACCGCATTGCGGGTCGCCCCTCAGCTCGCACAACCCGACTGGGAACTTCAAGCTACTCTGTCCGCCGCAGGCCTGTTGGCCGCGGAGGCAGTCCGGTTAGCGCGCGGATGCCGATTCGCCGCTACGCGTGGATGAAAAGCGGCGGGGCAGCCCATTCTGCGCATGTCGTTCGCGCGCAGGAGACGATGCGGGGAGCCGGCGCTGATCCAGTCGAAGCCGGGCCGACAGACATGGCACGGGCCGCGGGAGCCGGAGCTGAAGTGGCCGATGCAGCGGCAGGTGCTGCTCCAACGGCTGAGGACGCCGCCAACAAAATCGCGGATGCCGAAGCACCCACACCTGGCGAAGGCGCACCGGCAATGCAGAGCGGCATTTCGCACTCTTCGCGCTTCGCGATGACGACCGCTCCTCGTCGCGAAATCGCTTCGGCCTCGTCCACGACCATAACGGCCTCACTGCGCGGCAACAGGATCATCGCCATGGCGCCGCTGCGCGGGTCGCTTGAGTCGCTGATGCGCCAGAACGAAAAAACGGACGCAGACAATCTCGAACGCATCGAAAATGACGCCGACCTGCACGACCGCATCGCGCGCGGCCTGCTTGTGCCGGTACCGGTATCGGGCGGCCTGACGATCAACGAAAACCTGCCGACGGATCGGCGCTATTGCCGACCCTGGACTGCGACTTTTTTGGCCGATCTGGCGCGCGATCACCAGGCGCAGTTTCATCATGCGTTTGAGGTGAGTTCGGCTGTGCGTACCGTCGAATACCAGCGCCAGTTGATGCGCATCAATGGCAACGCTGCACCGGCGGAGGGCGACATCGCGAGCCCTCACCTCACCGGAGCCACCATCGACATCGCCAAGAGCGGGCTGACAAGGAATGAGATTTTCTGGATGCGCGACCGGCTCAACGCCCTGCAAAACCAAGGCAAGATCGACGTTGAAGAGGAGTTCCGCCAAGCCTGCTTCCACATCACGGTCTACAAGAGCTATGTGGGCGCGGGGCCGCTGCACAAGCCGCGCAAGCATCCGGTGACGCCGGCCCCTGCGGACGGAACCGATGAGCCGGTGAGCGACCCGGCCACGGGAATCTAGGGCAGAGCCGCAACCTCCAGAAAATTCTTACGTTTCGGCAGCAATCAAGGATACAATCGCGGGCGAATCTGTTTTCCTGCGCCGGCTCGGCGGGATTCTCGCGGCCTTCATTATGGATGTGCGACTGCTCCCGAGTTGAAGGTGTTTGGCGCGCTGCGTTGGCCCACTTCACTTAACACGGCATCTTTTCGCGAGGCAAAATCATGAGCGACATTGGAGTGCAAACAGTGGCCGAGCCGGCGCCCGGTCTGACTCAATTGCAGCGCATCACGAACACGTTTACCGCGCCATCGAAGACGTTTGAAGACATCAAGCGCGGCAACAAGAGCTGGTGGATGCCGTTCCTGATCTATGTCGTCATCGGCTACGTCTTCTTCGCCGCCGTTGCGACAAAGATCGGGATACAACAAGTGGTCGACAATCAAATCCACCTGAACCCCGCGCAGGAGGAGAAGCTGGCACAGGCTCCGCCGGAGCAGCGCGCCATGTCGGCAAAGATCTCTCTTTACATCACAGAAGGAATTTTTATTGCAAATCCGTTGTTGATTCTGGCCGTTATTGCGCTGGGCTCGCTGGGTTTGTGGGGAACGATCAATTTTGTTTTTGGCGGGAAAGCTCAGTATGGGAGCATCTTCACCGCGTGGATGTACGCGAGCCTGCCGTCATTGGTAAAAACGTTGCTGGGAATCATCGTGATTTACGCAGGCACGGCTCCGGAGTCTTTCAACATCAAAAACTTTGCGCCGACCAATGCGGGCGCATTCCTCAACCCGCTCGAGGCGAACAAGATGCTGTATGCGCTGGCGACCTCGCTGGACGTGATCACCATCTGGACCCTGGTGCTGATGGGCATCGGCGTGGCGACTGTCGCCGGTGTGAAGAGAAATTCCGGTTACATCGCCGTATTTGGCTGGTGGGCAATCTTTGTTGTCATCGGCGTGGGGATTGCCGCCATTACCGGCTAGCGACAAGATTGATCGGCAAAAACAACGGCGCGCATCTTTGAAGATGTGCGCCGTTTGTGTCTGTGAGTTGCAGACTGTTTCAGTCCGTCCAGCGCCGCATGATCAGCGTGGCGTTGATGCCGCCGAATCCAAATGAATTGGAGAGCGCTACGTCAAAGCTGTGGGCCACGGCCTGATTGGGCACATAGTCGAGGCGGCACTCGGGATCGACGTTATCGAGATTCGTGGTCGGCGGCAGCATCTGATTTTGCAAAGCCAGCACGGTGATGCCGGCTTCGAGGCCTCCGGCGCCGCCCAGCAAGTGGCCGGTCATGGACTTTGTGCCGCTCACCTTAAGGGTGCCGCTCAATGCATGCTCGCCAAACACCAACTCGATGGCTCGTGACTCGTTGCCATCGCCCGCCGGAGTCGATGTGGCGTGCGCATTCACATAGCCCACTTCGGTCGGCTCAAGGCCTGCGTCTTTGAGCGCTGCGCGCATGCTGCGCTGTGCGCCTGCGCCCTCGGGGGCGATGCCGGTCATGTGATATGCATCGGCACTCATACCGTATCCGATAACCTCGGCCAGGATCTTTGCACCGCGCGCTTTGGCAAATTCGAGTTCCTCGAGAATGAGAATGCCGGCGCCCTCGCCGATCACAAAGCCATCGCGATCTTTGTCAAAGGGGCGGCTGGCACGGGTGGGCTCGTCGTTGCGCGTAGAGAGCGCACGCATGGCCGCAAAGCCGCCGACGGAGAGCGCAGTGACCGAGGCTTCTGATCCGCCGGCGATCATCACGTCCGCGTCGCCATGCAAGATCATGCGCACCGAGTCGCCGATGGAATTGGCCGATGTAGCGCAGGCGGTCGCGGTGGCCGAGATCGGACCCTGGGCTCCATAGCGAATGCTGATTTGCCCCGCTGCCATGTTCACAATGACCGAGGGAATGAAGAAGGGTGAGATTTTGCGCGGTCCGCCCGCCAGCAGGTTGCTGTGTTCGCGCTCGATGATTTCAAAGCCGCCAATGCCCGAGCCGATGAAAACGCCGACGCGTTCTGCGATGTCGGGCGTGATCTGCAGACCCGACTGGGTGATGGCCTCGTGGGTGGCGGCAAAAGCGAAGTGAATGAATCGCCCCATCTTGCGCGATTCTTTCTTGTCGACGAAGTTGAGCGGGTCAAAGTTTTTGACCTCGGCTGCAAAAGTGACAGGGAATCCGGTCGCGTCGAAGCCCTGAATCGGAGCCATGCCGCTGGCCCCTGCCAGTAACTGTCGCCACACCTCGGGCGCGGTATTGCCTACACCGCAAACCAGCCCAAGGCCGGTGATGACAACTCGACGATTCACCAGTTACTTGCCTTTCGCGGACTTCTCGTTCTTCTCGATGTACTCGATCGCGTCCTTGACCGTCTTGATCTTCTCGGCGTCTTCGTCGGGAATCTCCAGATCGAAGGCTTCTTCGAACTGCATCACCAGCTCGACCACATCGAGCGAATCCGCGCCCAGGTCTTCCTGGAAGCTCGCGCCGGGGGTGACCTCGGCCTCATCGACCTGCAGCTGCTCGACAATGATCTGCTTTACTTTTTCTTCAACGGCCATGCGTAATTCTCCTCGTTAGATCGAATACTGCGAATTGATTCCGGGGCGGGATTGCGCAGCATATGCGCTCCGCCAACCTACACTACCGGGAAAGGGCACAATAATACAACCACAGCGCTGGAAAAGACGCGCATGGCCCCGAAAGCTCAAGTCTACCGGTCGGGTGGGGGCGTGTAAAGCCGCGTGCTGTGCGAAATAAGATCAATTGGCTGAATCGCATCCGGGGCGGATGTTGTTGCAGGTAGACGGGCTTGATCCGAGGTGCAATTCGCACCGCTAATCCACATTCAAAAGGCGTACATTAGGCGAAGAGGAAACGGGACAAATGCTGCAGGCCGTCATCGCCGGAATCGCCGTTCTCGCGGGCGTCGTGTTTGGCATTTTGATTCGTGGAAACTCCGCGAAGGCTGAAAAGGCGTCGCAGGAGCAGCACACCCACGAATCGGTGGAGGCGCTGGCATCGGCGCATGCTGAACTTGCAAGGGCGCAGGCCGAATCAGATCGACGAGCGGGGTTTGAATCGCTGGCTGGTGAGCGGGACAGGACAATTGTCGCGATTGCAGCAGAGCGTGACGCCGCGCGTGGAGACGTAGCCACGAAGGCCGACACAATTCGTGCACAGACCGCGCGCATCAGCCAGCTTGAGGCGGACCTCAACCACGAGCGCCAGAATATGGCGGAGAAGATTGCGCTTCTCGAGACGGCCAAGCAGGCGCTGGCCAATCAGTTCGAAGCACTGGCGGGCGAGATTCTCGAGAAGAAATCGAAGTCATTTTCCGAGGGCAGCCAAAAAGAAATCGGGACGTTGCTGACTCCACTGCGCGAGCAGATCAAGGAATTTCGCGAAAGAGTCGAGAAGGTGCAGACCGAATCGACCACAGGCGTGACGGAGTTGAAGACGCTGATCGGGACGCTGGGCACTCTCAACCAGGCATTGACCGAAGAGGCGCACAACCTCACGACCGCGTTGCGCGGCTCGGCCAAGACGCAGGGCGATTGGGGAGAATTTATTTTGCGCGATCTGCTCGACAAGGCAGGCCTGCGCGAGGGCGAGCAGTACTCGTTCCAGCAGAACTTTGCGGGTGTCGAGGGGGAGAACGGCGAACGGTCCCGCTCGGTGCGCACGGATGTGATTGTCTTTTTGCCGGGCGGCCGCAATCTCGTGATTGACTCCAAAGTTTCTCTTGTCGCCTACACCGATTGCGTGAATGCGACCTGCGACGACGACCGCAAGGCCGCGCTCAGGCTGCATCTGGCCAGCGTGCGCGCGCACATGGCGGGGCTGTCGCGGTCGGGGTATCATCGTTTGCCCGGCGTCGAGGCGCCCGACTTCGTCGTCATGTTTGTGCCTGTCGAGCCGGCCTTTCTGATGGCGCTGCAGAACGATGCGGCGCTGTGGTCCGATGCCTATGAGCAAGGCATCCTGCTGGTCGGGCCGACCACGCTGCTGTATGTGATTCGCATCGTCAATGTGCTTTGGCAGCAGGAATTGCAGGCGCGCAGCGTGCAGGACGTGATGAATCGTGGGACTGCGCTCTACGAAAAATTTGTGGGATTCGTAGGCGATCTCGAGGCTGTGGGCAAAGGCCTGCGCACTGCGGATCAGTCCTACGTGAGCGCGATGAAAAAGCTCGTCGAGGGGCCGGGCAATCTGGTGCGGCAGGTGGAGATGCTGAAGAAGCTTGGCATCCGCACCAGCAAGGCGCTGCCGAGAACGCTGCTCGATCAGGCGGATGTGGAGGAGGCGGGGCTGGCGTTGGCGGCGGAGGGGGAAGAGGGCGTCTCTACTCCAACTGAGTAGATCATTGGGCAATGTTCGTCGAGCGTCAGCTTACCCCGATGGAAGGGTTCTCGTCGTACCTTGGACTTCCTGTGGTGGACCACATCGAAATGTAAGATCAAGGTGCGAATGTGTGAGCCGCAAACACGCTGTAGGCTGCGCTGCCCAGGCAGTCTCATGCATCGGACACAGGACGCAGGCGGAAGATGGCGAGTCGTGTTCAACAGTACCTGGATGGAGTCGCGCAATTACATCCCGGTGGCGTGATTTCTCTTGTGAGCGTGATTCTGTTTGGCAGTGCAGCAAGCGGCTCCTTCTCGGAGTCATCCGATGTGGATCTCATCATCGTGATTCCCGACGAAACATCCCCAGAAGACAGACGCCTCCTTCTCGATGCGGTCACAGACCTCGAGATCATGCACGGTCTCCGATTTCCCGACAGTCGGTCCAGGAATCTGTTGGAGAAGTTCGCTGAAAACGCTGGGGGACAAGCGCACTCCTTTTTTTTCTGCACCCGAGGCGACTTTATCTCAGGAGACGTAGCGCGCGTCTTTGGTCTGAGGGCAGCCGAAGAAATGTTCCTCGAGCGCACGTTCTTTGCGAGCGTGATTGTTTCAGCCAAGACAGTGTGGGGTCAGGATCTGCTGAGCCTCGTGCCACTGGCTTCACTGCGCCGCCTCGACGTTTACAAAGCACTATTCCGATTAGCCGGCTTGGTCCTCATGAGCGCGGCCGCGTTCCCGATTCTCTCCGATGCGACAACATATGCGATGGGCGCACTCAAGCACTCGTTGCATAGCTGCTATTTCTGCTATCACCTGAAGACGGCTCCCCTCGAGGACGAAGTTGCATTCTTCGACGCTCGTTTGGGTCTGGACAGGACGTTGCAGGATTTGCTGAACCATCGAAAAGAACACTATCGGTCATTCGCATTCGTGCTGCGCTGTGTGCCGGTTCTCATTCGCCTGCACCTGCGGACCGCGCGAGATAACCAGTTCCCCCGCGCTGTGGCTAGACCATAGATATCGGGATCAGGATCTCGTCAAATTAGGAGTTGGATTCTCGACTATTGCTACCCCACGGTTTGCAGAGCTGCGAAAGTTAAGCCGCAAACGCATCGCGCATGCGCTTCCAGGTGGTTGTCAGATCTTCGGGGAGGACGCGGGTTTCGGCGACGGTGGTCATGAAGTTGGTGTCGCCGGCCCAGCGTGGCAGGGCATGCAGGTGCAAGTGGCCGGCAACGCCCGCGCCTCCCGCCTGGCCCAGATTCATTCCAAAATTGAGCCCGTGAGGCCGGTAGAGCTGTTCGAGCACGCGCTCGGTGCGCTGAGCAAGATCCATCAATTCGTGCGCGGTCTCGGCGGGCAGCTTGGCCAGCCGATCAAGATGGGCATAGGGCACAACCATCACGTGGCCGGAAGTGTAGGGATATGCGTTTAGGCACACGTAACAGTGCCTGGCACGCAGAACGAGGCCTGCTGCTTCCTCGGCTACGTCGGCAGCCATGCCGTTTTGGATGGCGTGATCGACTGAGGCAATCAGGTTGCAGAAGACGCAGCCAGAATCGCCGGGCCACGCCGCCAGCGCGCCGGCAACGCCGGGGCGCGGCTCCCCATCGGCCTTGGTTACATACGAATACCGCCATGGGGTCCAGAGTTGATCCATTTCAGAAAGCGATCGGCAAACGTGGGCTATGCCGTCGGCAATCAGTATAGTGGGCGGCTCCGGGGACCGATTTGTTGCCTGAGCAAGCGGCATATTCATGGACCGGAAATCTGCCCTTTGCCAGCGGACACGCTGAGGGAGTTATGCGGCTCAATTCGATGAATTTTCTGTCACAGTGCGAGGCCGACTGCGTCTGCGCCAAACCATTGCATTGACGCTGGAAAGCGAGGGTTGCTAAACTTGAAAGCGTAGCTCTCTGTGCGGATTTGAGCAGTGAGCTGCGGCCGACCTCCAGCCAGCGCTGAACGCCTGGTGATTCCCTAGGAGACGAGTCGCTGCCCATGCCAGCATGTCTGGCTGGGACGGCTGTCGCCTAAGGAAGCATTTGGGTTTCAAATGCGCGGCGAAAAGGAATTGGTCAACGGCGCCCACGGGTCTCGCAAGTGCAATTGTGGCGCCGCGCCCCAGCGAGACATTAGTTCGTCGCGGGGAGCAATGAAATCCCGGAGCAGCAGTGATGGCAAACGTCCTCAATCCAGAAACCGAGAGCACAACCCTGAACACCGAAATGGAAATTCCAACCCTTGACCCTGCGACGGAGCTTGAGCAGCCGTTGCAAGAATCCACGTCCAACCCCGAGACCGCCGAAACAATCGTTAGCCCCGCGCTGGACGCCGATGCCCCAACCAAGCCTGCAGTAGCCGAACCGGTGGCAGAGACCCCGGCGCACGCTGCAGCCCCGGCAGCCGAAGCGCACCCTGTTGCAGAAAAGCACGCCGAGCATGGACCCGAATCGATGGAAGATTTTTCTGCCGCTCTTGAAGCTTTTGAGCGCGAGCAGGCCGCCGAGGCGGCCGCTGTTGAGGCCTACGGAGACAAAGTTGTCACCGGCACGGTGCTCAAGCAGACCGAGAAGCATCTCGTGGTCGATGTGGGCCTGAAGTCCGAGGGACTGATTCCCATCGAGCAGGTGGTCGATCACACCGGCGCGGTCAAGTTCCAGCCCGGGGACGTGCTTGATGTAGTGATTGAGCGCGAGGAGCCGGAAGGCGGCTACCTTGTCAGCTACGAGAAGGCGCAGCGCTTGCGCGTGTGGGACACAATTGAGAAGGCCAGCATCGACAAGACGCCGGTGATGGGCACTGTGGTCAGCCGCGTCAAGGGCGGCCTCACTGTCGACATCGGCATGAAGGCGTTTTTGCCTGGCTCGCAGCTTGAGATTCGCCCGGTGCGGAATCTCGACGGCTATCTCGGCCAGCAGATCGAAGTCCGCGTCATCAAGCTGAACAAGAAGCGCGGCAACGTCGTGGTCAGCCGCAAAGAGATTCTCGAAGAAGAACAGAACGCCAAGCGCTCTGAGACTCTGGAGCATCTCGGCGAGGGCGCGGTGCTGACCGGCACCGTGAAGAACCTCACTGACTACGGCGCGTTTGTCGATCTGGGCGGCATCGATGGCTTGCTGCACATCACCGACATGAGCTGGGGGCGCCTGACGCATCCGCGCGACCTGGTCAACGTTGGCGACGAGATTCAAGTCAAAGTGCTCAAGTTTGACAAAGACAAGCAGCGCGTTTCGCTTGGCTTCAAGCAGTTGACGCCCGATCCGTGGCTCGACGCGACCGAGCGCTACCCTGTCGGCGCACACGTTCATGGTCGCGTGCTTTCGGTTACGGACTACGGCGCGTTTGTGGAACTGGAACAAGGCATCGAAGGCCTGGTTCACCTCTCTGAGATGACCTGGTCCAAGCGGCTCAAGCATCCGTCGAAGCTGGTCAAGCCGGGCGATGAGGTCGACACCGTGGTTCTAAGCGTGAACCCGGCCGACCGTCGCATTTCGCTGGGCATGAAGCAGTTGCTCGAGAATCCATGGGAACACCTGACGGAGCGGTATCCGGCGGGTACCGTGGTCGAGGGCCGCGTCCGCAACCTCACCGACTTTGGCGCCTTCATTGAAATTGAAGACGGCATCGACGGCCTGGTTCACGTCTCAAACCTGAGCTGGACCAAGCGCGTGAAGCACCCATCTGAAGTGGTGAAGAAGGGCGAAAAGGTCAAGGCAGTTGTGCTTGGCGTCGAGCCGCAGAACCGCCGCCTCTCGCTCGGCATCAAGCAGCTCAAGCCCGATGTTTGGGAGAGCTTCTTTGCTACGCATCGTGTGGGTGACACGGTTCACGGCAAGGTGCTGCGCACGGCGCAGTTCGGCGCTTTTGTTGAAATCGCCGAGGGCGTTGAGGGTCTCTGCCATGTTTCAGAGGCAGTCGGCCCCGACGGTTCGCCGCTCACGCTGGAGCAGGGCCAGGAGCATGAGTTCAAGATCATCAAGATCAACGTGGAAGAGAAGAAAGTAGGACTCAGTCTGCGCGCCATTGGCCAGGAGGCCAGCCGCGCACAGGTCGAGCACTACAAGGAGAGCAGCGGCGGCGGACACAAGCAGCCTGTCTCCAGCTCAACCACGACTCTTGGCGATCTGCTCAGCTGGCGCAAGGCGGAGCAGGAGCAGAACGACCGCTACGCAACGATGAACGGCGATCAGAAATGCAGAACGGCCACCTCAAGGGGTGGCCGTTGTTGCGT
>Ga0181537_10004912_pt1 | contig 10946 bp, 7 predicted proteins | sample PEATcosm2014_Bin_39_FD_119765 | JGI IMG/M metagenome (GOLD analysis project Ga0181537, IMG submission 119765) | Peatland microbial communities from MTU Mesocosm Facility, Houghton, MI, USA - PEATcosm2014_Bin23_10_metaG | ecosystem: Environmental > Terrestrial > Soil > Wetlands > Peat | place... | reverse complement strand
CGGTATCGGCGGTATCGGCGGTATCGGCGTTGGCGAATCCCTGGGTACAATTGACCATCGGCGTGATCTGCATGGCCTGCGTGGCCAATTTGCAGTACGGCTGGACCTTGTTCGTGGATCCCATCGATGCCAAGCACCATTGGGGGCGGGCGGCCATTCAATTGGCGTTCACGCTGTTCGTGCTGATCGAAACCTGGCTCATTCCGGTCGAAGGCTACCTGGTCGACCGCTTTGGGCCTCGCTGGGTGGTCATCGGCGGCGGGATCTTGGTGGCGGCGGCCTGGGTGCTGAATTCCGGCGCGAGTTCCCTGCAGGTTCTGTACTTCGCCGCGGCGCTGGGCGGTATCGGCACCGGGTGTGTGTACGGTACCTGCGTGGGCAATGCGCTCAAATGGTTTCCCGGCCGCCGGGGTCTCGCCGCCGGCATCACCGCGGCGGGATTCGGCGCGGGCGCCGCGATCACCGTCGGGCCGATCAAGACCATGATCGGCGCGTCGGGCTACGAGCATGCGTTCCTGGTGTTCGGACTGCTCCAGGGCGGCATCGTATTCGTGATGGCGTGGCTGCTGCTCGTTCCCCCGCCGCAGCTGCTCACGGCGAAGGTCAAGCCGAATCAGACCGCGCACGGCTATACGCCCATGGAAGTGCTGAAAAGCCCTGTCTTTTACGTGCTATACATCATGTTCGTGCTGATCGCCGCCGGTGGTCTGACCATGGCGGCGTCCATGGCGCCCATCGCCAAGGATCTCAAGATCGAGAAGATTCCCGTCGCACTGTTCGGAATGGCGATGCCGGCACTGGTGTTTGCGATCCAGCTGAATCGCATATTCGACGGCGTCGGCCGTCCCTTCTTCGGTTGGCTGTCGGACCAGATCGGCCGCGAATACACGATGGCGCTGGCGTTCTTTCTCGGCGCCGGGGCGCTGTACACCCTGAGCCAGTCGGGGTCCAATCCCGGCACCTTCGTCCTGGTCACCGCGCTGTACTTCGGCGTTTATGGGGAAATCTTCAGCCTATTTCCAGCCACCCAGGGCGATACCTTCGGCTCGAAGTATGCAGCCTCCAATGCAGGAATGCTCTACACCGCCAAGGGCGCCGGCGCGCTGCTGGTTCCGGTCGCCGCCATCATCGCCAAAGCCCACGGCTGGGGCGCTGTCTTTTCCACCGCCATGACCTTCAACATCATTGCGGGACTCATGGCGCTGTTCGTGCTGAAACCCATGCGCGCGCGCCACTTCGCCAAGAGCCGCGAGGCATACTCCGTGTCGGCCGCCGCCGCCGCCGCTCGGCCGAGCACCACCTGATGCGGCCGACGGTATTCGATATCAGATTCATGAATTTGGAGGCAACATGGCAACCGTAAATCCCACGCCGATTCAGCCGAAGGCCACGACCGCCGAAGACACCCTGCAGCGCAAGAGCCGCGACGCCGGCGTGATCTCCGGCGGCCATCTGGTCGCCAAGGCGCTGAAGAACGAAGGTGTCGACACGATATTCACGCTGTGCGGCGGGCACATCATCGACATCTACGATGGGTGCGTCGACGAGGGCATTCGCATCATCGACGTCCGCCATGAACAGGTGGCCGCGCACGCCGCCGACGGCTATGCGCGTCAGACCGGCAAGCTCGGCTGCGTCGTCACCACCGCCGGACCGGGCTGCACCAACGCCGTGACCGGCATCGCCACCGCGTTCCGTTCGGAGAGCCCGGTCCTGCACATCGGCGGCCAGGGCGCGCTGAGCCAGCACAAGATGGGCTCTCTGCAGGATTTGCCCCATGTCGAGCTGATGACGCCGATCACCAAGTTCGCGGCAACCGTCTCCAGCACGGAGCGAGTGGCCGACATGATCTCCATGGCGGCGCGCGAGGCGTTCAACGGCGCGACCGGGCCGGTGTATCTAGAGATTCCCCGCGACGTGCTCGACCGGGAGGTCGATACCGCCAAGGCCGTGATTCCCCAGCCCGGCAAGTATCGTGCCTCGACGAAGTCGATCGGCGATCCGCGCGACATCGAGAGGCTGGCCGACATTTTGGTCACCGCCGAACGGCCGGCCATCCTCTTCGGACAGCAGGTCTGGACCGCCCGCGGCCACAAGGAGGCGGTGGCGCTGCTGCGCGGCCTGGACATCCCGGGATATTTCAACGGCGCCAGCCGCGGCCTGCTGCCGCCGGGCGATCCGCATCATTTCGACCGCACGCGGACCCAGGCCTTCGCCAATGCCGACGTGCTCGTGATCGTGGGCACGCCGTTCGATTTCCGCATGGGCTACGGCAAGCGCATCAACAAGGATCTGACCTTGGTACAGATCGACATGGATTATCGCACCGTCGGCAAGAACCGCGACATCAGCCTGGGGCTGGTCGGCGATCCGGGGGCGATCCTGGGCGCGGTGCTGCAGGCGGCCTCCGGCCGCATCAAGGGCGACAAGCGCCAGGCGCGCCAGCAGTGGCTCAAGCAGCTCGGCGACGCGGAGAACGTCGCCGCCGAGAAGCTCCTGCCGCTGTTCAAATCCAACAGCGTGCCCATCCATCCCTACCGGGTCGCGTGGGAGCTGAACGAGTTCCTGCGCGAGGACACGATTTACATCGGCGACGGCGGCGATGTGGTGACCATCTCGGCGCAGGCGGTGCGGCCGCGCGCGCCGGGTCAATGGATGGATCCGGGCGCGCTCGGCTCGCTGGGAGTGGGCACGGGCTTTGCGATCGCGGCAGGGCTCGCGAATCCTTCCAAGGAGGTGCTGTGCTACTACGGCGACGGCTCGTTCGGCATGACGGCCTTCGACATGGAAACGGCGAACCGCTTCGGCGTGCCCTACCTCGCCGTCATCGGCAACAACTCGGCGATGAACCAGATCCGCTACGGGCAATTGGCGAAATACGGCGAGCAGCGCGGCAACGTCGGCAATCTGCTGGGCGACGTGCCGTTCGGCAAGTTCGCCGAAATGCTGGGCGGATACGGAGAAGAGGTGCGCGATGCGGCGCAGATCGGGCCGGCATTGCAGCGCGCGCGCGAATCCATACAGAAGCTGCGCCGCTCGGCGGTGGTCAACATCTGGGTGGATCCGCGCGAGTATGCGCCGGGCACCAAGAATCAGACGATGTACAAGTGAGCACACGGGGGACATTGCATGGGTAAGGCTTTGGACGGCGTCCGCATTCTCGATTTCACGCATGTGCAGTCGGGCCCCACGTGCACGCAGCTGCTCGCCTGGTTCGGCGCCGATGTGATCAAGGTCGAGAGGGCCGGGGCGGGGGACATCACGCGCGAGCAGCTGCGCGATATTCCGGACGTGGACAGCCTGTATTTCACCATGCTGAATCACAACAAGCGGTCGGTGACGCTCGACACGAAAAGCGCGGGCGGCAAAGAGGTGCTGGAGAAACTGGTGAAGCACTGCGACGTGCTCGTGGAGAATTTCGCGCCGGGCGCTCTCGATCGCATGGGCTTCACCTGGGAGCGGATTCAGGCATTGAATCCGCGCATGATCGTCGCCTCGGTGAAGGGCTTCGGTCCCGGCCCCTACGAGGAATGCAAGGTGTACGAGAACGTCGCGCAATGCGCTGGCGGCTCCGCCTCGACCACCGGTTTCGACGACGGTCCGCCGCTGGTAACGGGCGCGCAAATCGGCGACAGCGGCACGGGGCTGCATCTGGCGCTCGGAATCGTCGCCGCGCTCTACCAGAGGAACACCACGGGGCGCGGCCAGAAGGTGCTGGCGGCGATGCAGGACGGCGTCCTGAACCTGTGCCGCGTCAAGTTGCGCGATCAGCAGCGCCTCGACCGTACCCACATCATGAAGGAGTATCCGCAGTACCCGAACGGCAAGTTCGGCTCGGCCGTGCCTCGCGCCGCCAACGCGTCGGGCGGCGGGCAGCCGGGAACCATCGTCAAGTGCAAGGGCTGGGAGACGGATCCGAACGCCTATCTTTACTTCATTGCCCAGGCGCCGGTATGGAAGGACATCTGCAAGGTGATCGGCAAGGAGGACTGGCTCACGCACCCCGACTACGCCACGCCGGAGGCGCGCCTGCCGCGCCTCAAAGAGGTGTTTGCGGCGGTCGAGGCATGGACGGTCACGATGACGAAGTTCGAGGCCATGGCGCTGCTCAACGAGCATGACATTCCCTGCGGCCCCATCCTGTCCATGGAAGAGCTGGCCAACGAGCCCTCGCTGCGCAAGAGCGGTACCGTCGTCGAAGTGGACCATCCGAAGCGGGGCAAATACCTGACCGTGGGCAACCCCATCAAGATGAGCGACAGCCCGACCGTGGTCACGCGTTCGCCCTTGTTGGGCGAGCACACCGACGAGGTGCTGGCCGAGCTTGGCTACGCGGCGGCGGAAGTGGCCGCGCTGAGAGCGAAGAAGGTCGTCTAGGGATCAACGCAGAAGAGGCAGATTGCACACCGGTTGCGCAGGCGTGTGCAAGCGCGCCCAGGGATCGGGGTGGTTGGCAGCCTCGCAAAGTCCGAGGCAACGGGGGAGGACAAGTGGCGACGGCGAGAAAGATTCAAACAAACGCGTTTCATGAGGGGTCACACAATGCTTAAACTCAGATTTGCAAGGCCCATGCTGGCGGCGCTCGCGGCATGCGCAGCGAGTGCCGCGTTCAGTGGCGTCGTCTTTGCGGACGATGCTGAAACTCAGGCACTCAAGGACCAAATGCGCATCATGCAGCAGCAGATGCAGGATCTACAGAATAAGATCGACGCATTGAGCAAGCGGCAAGCGGCCGCTGCTGCGGCGCCCCCCGCCGTGGCGCCGGCCGCGCCAGCATTGGCCCAGGGACCCGCGGCCCCGGCGGAAGCGCCCGCGGAACCCAAGTTCGAAAAATTCATCAAGGGGTTCTTCGGCACCCTCGACGTGTCGCTCGACGACGCCACCAAGGGTATCCGGGGCCTCACGGCCTATTCATATTCGTATGCCGGCGCGGGACCTGGTTCCGGATACGTCAACAACGGACCGAAGGGAACTCAGATCACCGGCAGCGTCGGCTGGATTGGCGATCTGTCGACGAACAAGTCGGTGCTCGGATATCGCGGCTCGCACACCATCGCCGGCAGCGACGTCGACTTCATCTACCAGATCGAGACGCAGCCTTCGATCACCTCCTCTCCGGGACTCAACACCTCGTATACGCAGCAGTCGAACGTCGTCAAGGGCGCGATCGGCTACGGCGACACCTACGTCGGCGTGCAGAACAGGGACTGGGGCAAGATCAAGATCGGCACCACGTATGCACCCTACAAGTCCTCCACGGACCGGATGAATCCCTTCTCCGGCATGCTGGGCGACTATGCCGTCATCATGGGCAACTCGGGCGGTGACAACCGCGTCGAGTTCGGCACGCGGCTGGATCATTCGATCTGGTACGAATCGCCGAAGCTGCTGGCCGGCACGTTCAGCTTCGATCTGTTGGTTTCCCCAGGCGCGAACCGCACCTACGACAATGTGGTGCAATCTGCCGGATCCCCGGATTGCACGGGCGGCAATTCTCCGGGCAGCGGCAATCTGCCGCAGAACTGCGACGACGGCGGCTTCGGCACGGCGTACAGCGCCGACCTCAAGTTCGAGTACGGCGGCCTCTATGCCACCGCGGCGTGGGAACTGCACCATGACGTGAACCGCAACAGCGACGGCATCGGCTCCAACAGCCCGTACTACAACTATCTGGTCGGCCTCGGCAACGGCGTGTCGCCGCTGATCGACTGGGGCACTTACAATACCTATCTCGCGGAGTACGGACAGGCGTTCATCAACGCCAACGGCTTCACGCCCCCGTATCTCACCGATGTCGCCGACGAGTGGGCGATCAAGGGCGGCCTGCAGTACGTCTTCGATTTCGGCCTCTCCGTCAGCGGTATCTATGAATACATGCACCGCTCAGTGCCGCCCGATCTTGAATTCCAGAACGAGCGGCAGCGAAACGGATTGTGGTTTGCCCTGTCGCAGGACTTCTCCATCAAGGATAACGTGAGCCTCGGCTGGGCGCATGCCGGCCGCACGCCGGGCGATCCGGGCGGGCAGCACAACTACAATCCGGAGTCGACCGAGGACTACGCGAACATGTACACGGTGGCCTGGAAGCACCGCTTCGACAAGAGCTTATACTGGTACCTGGATGCGGCGGATACGGTCAATCACGGCAACGCGCACTACGATCTGGGTGCGGGCGGGCGCGGTGTGACGATCGACTGCCACGACGGGACCAATACCGTGTTCACGGATTACAGCAGTGCGGGACCGACCACCTGGGGCGGGTGCCACGAGATCGGCGTGTCGACGGGCTTGAACTACAAGTTCTAGTTTCCCGGCGCGGCCCGGCGGCGAGCCGAGGCCGGGGACGAAGGCGTCCCCGGCCCGTCGCCGAATATTCAGCAAGCGGGGCGTGCCTGCTTGCGTATCATGGGCGAATGTCATTGAAGATAGCCATCATTGGTGTCGGTGCGATTGGCGGCTACGTGGGGATCCGGCTCGCTCTGGCTGGAGAGGACGTGACCTTCATCGCGCGCGGCGCCAACCTCGAGGCGCTGCGCAGCCGCGGCATCCGCCTGGTGGCGGCCGACGGGAGCGAGGAGGCCGTGGCGAAGGTCAAGGCGACCGACGACTACGCGGCCGCGGGACCCCAGGATGTGGTCATCCTGGCCATGAAGGCGCATCAGGTCGAAGCGGTCGCGCCCGAAGTGCCAAAATTGTTCGGCGCCGAAACCGCCGTCGTCCCCATGCAAAATGGAATTCCCTACTGGTACTTTCATCGACATCCCGGCGCGTTCGCGGGCGCGCGGGTGCGCAGCGTCGATCCGAACGGGTCCATCGGCGAGCATATTCCCTGCGAGCGCGTCATCGGCTGCGTGGTGTATCCGGCGGCCGAGCTGCTCTCGCCAGGGGTGATCAAGCACGTCGAGGGCAACCGCTTTCCGGTGGGCGAGCCGGACGGCACGAGCAGCGACAGAGTGAAGCGTCTGTCGGAGTGCTTCATCAGAGGCGGCCTGCAGGCGCCGGTGCTCGCCGACATCCGCGCCGAGATCTGGCTGAAGCTCTGGGGCAATCTCACGTTCAACCCCATCAGCGCCTTATCGCGCGCCACGCTGGCCGATATCTGTCAGTATCCTCCGAGCCGGGCCGTCGCGGCCGCGATGATGACCGAGGCGCAGACCGTCGCCAATAAGCTGGGCATCACCTTCCGCGTCTCTCTCGAGAAGCGGATCAGCGGCGCGGAGCGCGTGGGTCACCACAAGACTTCGATGCTGCAGGACGTCGAGTCCGCGCGTACGCTGGAAATAGACGCGCTGCTGGGCTCGGTGGTCGAACTCGCGCGATTGACGGAGACTGCGACTCCCCACATCGACACCGTTTACGCGCTCACGAAGCTTCTGGCAAAGTCCGTGGAAGAGAGCCGGGCGCCGCGCGGCGCGTCAGCCGCGTCTTGAACGGATTCGCGGCGCGCCGCGGCGCGGGCTGGTGCGGCACGCACGTTGGCCCAACGTAGAGATTTACCGATTGAATAGAGATTTACCGATTCACGAGGCCGAGATATGAACGTTCACGAGTATCAGGGCAAGGAAATCCTGCGCAGGTTCGGGGTCGCCACGCCGCGCGGTATCCCCTGCTTTTCGGTGCCCGAAGCCGATGCCGCCGCGCGCGAGCTCGGCGGAAAGGTCTGGGTGGTCAAGGCACAGATCCACGCCGGCGGCCGCGGCAAGGGCGGCGGCGTCAAGGTGGCGAAGTCGCTTGCGGAAGTGCATGAATTCGCATCGACGATCCTCGGCATGACACTGGTTACGCACCAGACCGGACCGCAAGGCCGCCTGGTGAAGCGGCTTCTCGTGGAGGAGGGCGCCGACATCGCCAAGGAGCTGTACGTGGGCATGGTGGTCGACCGCGCCACCCAGCGAGTGACCCTGATGGCGAGCTCGGAGGGAGGTATGGAAATCGAGGAGGTCGCGGCGCGCACGCCGGAGAAGATCCACAAAGTCGCCATCGATCCCGTGGCGGGCTTGACCGATGCGCAGGCCGATGAGGTCGCCCGCAAGATCGGCGTGCCGGACGCCTCCGTGGTGCAGGCGCGCAATTTCATGCATGGATTGTACCGTGCGTTCGTGGAGTGCGACGCATCGCTCGCCGAGATCAATCCATTGATCATCACGGGCGATGGCAAGGTGCTGGCGCTCGACGCCAAGCTCAATTTCGATTCCAACGCTCTCTACAGGCACCCGGAGATCGTCGCCATGCGCGATCTCGACGAGGAGGACCCCGCAGAGGTCGAAGCTTCGAAGTTCGATCTCTCGTATATCTCGCTCGACGGCAATATCGGCTGTCTCGTCAATGGCGCGGGGCTTGCGATGGCGACCATGGATGTCATCAAGCTGTTCGGGGCCGAGCCAGCGAATTTTCTCGATGTCGGCGGCGGCGCCACGACGCAGAAAGTGACCGAGGCGTTCAAATTGATGCTGAAGAACCCCGCGGTGAAAGGCATTCTGGTGAATATATTCGGCGGCATCATGCGATGCGACACGATCGCCGAGGGCATCGTCGCCGCCGCCAAGGAAGTGAAGCTCAACGTGCCTCTGGTGGTGCGCATGAGGGGCACCAACGAGGAGTTGGGACGGCAGAAGCTGCGGGAATCGGGTTTGCCGATCATCTCCGCCGACAACATGGCGGACGCGGCGCAGAAAATCGTCGCCGCGGTCGCCGGGAAATAGGGAATCATTCATGAGCATTCTGATCGACAGGCACACCAAGGTGATGACGCAGGGCATCACGGGCAAGACCGGCGCATTCCATACCCGCCTCTGCCGCGAGTACGCGTACGGCAGGGACTGCTTCGTCGCCGGCGTGAATCCGAACAAGGCCGGGGAGAGCTTCGAAGGCATTCCGATCTTCGGCAGCGTCCGCGAGGCCAAGGAGCAGACCGGCGCGACCGTGTCCGTGATCTACGTGCCCCCGCCTTTCGCCGCCGGCGCGATCGATGAGGCGGTCGATGCCGAGCTCGACCTCGTGATCTGCATCACCGAGGGCGTGCCGGTGCGCGACATGATCGCCACCCGCAACCGCATGCGCGGCAAGCAGACGCTGTTGGTGGGACCCAACTGCCCCGGCGTGATCACGCCGGATGAGATCAAGATCGGCATCATGCCCGGGCACATCCACAAGAAGGGGCGCATCGGCGTGGTGTCGCGGTCCGGGACGCTCACCTATGAGGCGGTGGGACAGCTCATGGATCTGGGACTGGGGCAATCGACCTGCGTGGGCATCGGCGGCGACCCGGTCAACGGCTTGAAGCACATCGACGTCATGCGGATGTTCAACGACGATCCGGAGACCGATGCCGTGATCATGGTGGGAGAAATCGGCGGCGACGATGAGGAAACCTGCGCGCGCTGGATCAAGCACCACATGAACAAGCCGGTGGTGGGATTCATCGCCGGCGTCACGGCGCCGCCGGGAAAGCGCATGGGCCACGCCGGCGCGATCATATCCGGCGGCAAGGGCACGGCCACCGAGAAACTCGCCGTCATGGAGGAGTGCGGCATCAAGGTCACGCGAAATCCCGCGGAAATGGCGCTGACGCTCAAGTCGGTGCTGTAGCCGTTCATGAACACGCTTTATCGCGCGCGAGGCCGGACTGGATGAACGCGGGGCCTCGATGAGCGGCGCGGCGCCCGCCACGACCCCGCCGGCGCTGTTGCGCCGAATGTTCGATGCCGCCATTGCGTCGGCGCAGCCGGCGCTGTGCGTGCCGCCGCACCTGCCGCAGCCCCCGCGCGGCAGGCTCATCGTTGTCGGGGCCGGCAAGGCTTCCGCCGCCATGGCGCGGGCCGTGGAGGATCACTGGACCGGACCGCTGTCGGGGCTGGTGGTCACCCGCTACGGCTACGCCGTGCCCTGCGAGCGCATCGACATCGTCGAAGCGGCGCATCCGGTGCCGGATGCCGCAGGTATGCACGCGGCACGGTGCATGCTCGAACGGGTCGGCTCACTGCGCGAGGATGACCTGGTGCTATGCCTGTTCTCCGGGGGCGGCTCGGCTCTGCTGCCGCTGCCGGCGCCCGGACTCGACCTCGACGCAAAGCAAACCATGAACCGCGCGCTGCTCACCTGCGGCGCCACCATCAGCGAGATGAATTGCGTGCGGCGGCATCTGTCCGCCATCAAGGGAGGCCGTCTGGCCGCCGCCTGCCATCCGGCGCAGGTGCTCACGCTGCTCATCTCCGACGTGCCGCACGACCGGCCGACCGACATCGCGTCGGGACCCACGGTGGCGGATCCGACCACCTGCGCCGACGCTCTCGCCATCGTGCGCCGCTACGGCATCGCCCTGCCGGATGCGGTACGCGACGTGTTGGCAAGCGGACGCGGAGAATCCGTGAAGCCAGGCGACCCGCGATTGGCGCGCTCCGACGTGCGGATGATCGCCACGCCGCAGATGGCTCTCGAAGCGGCCGCGGGTGTCGCCCGGGCAGCCGGAGTTACACCCCACATTCTCGGCGACGCCATCGAAGGCGAGGCGCGCGACGTGGGCAAGGTGTTTGCCGGCATCGCCTTGCAGGTGGCGGAACGCAATCAACCCTTCGCGGCGCCCTGCGTGCTGCTCTCCGGCGGCGAGACCACGGTCAGCGTGCGCGGCGGCGGGCGTGGGGGCCGCAATGTGGAATTTCTGTTGTCGCTCGCGATCACGCTCGAAGGCCACTGCCGCATCCACGCATTGGCCGGCGACACGGATGGCGTCGACGGCCAGGAAGAGATTGCGGGGGCCTGTATTCGACCCGACACCCTCGCGCGCGCCTGGGCGCTGGGCCTTCGGCCCAAGGATAGGCTCGACGACAACGACGGCCACGGGTTCTTCTCGGCGCTCGGCGACTCGGTGGTCACCGGGCCGACGCGGACCAACGTGAACGACTTTCGCGCCATCCTCGTCGAGAGCATCTGAAGGTCGAGAGCATCTG
>Ga0181537_10004910_pt1 | contig 10950 bp, 9 predicted proteins | sample PEATcosm2014_Bin_39_FD_119765 | JGI IMG/M metagenome (GOLD analysis project Ga0181537, IMG submission 119765) | Peatland microbial communities from MTU Mesocosm Facility, Houghton, MI, USA - PEATcosm2014_Bin23_10_metaG | ecosystem: Environmental > Terrestrial > Soil > Wetlands > Peat | place... | reverse complement strand
TGACTGGGACGATAAAGGGCAACGGGAGCAGTTGTTAACCGAGATCGTGCAGGACGGGCGGCGTCTGCTGAGCCGGGCCGAGGAGATCGAAAAGCAGCATCCCGCGCAGGCGGAAGCCATTGCCGCCGCCGCCGCTTTGCTGCTGCGGCTGATCACGCAGGACGTGGAAGAAAAGCCGGGAGGCGGCTTGCAAGTAAAGTCGGGCACGGCCAAGGATCGGGTGCTCAGTGTTCACGATCCGGAGATGCGGCATGGACGCAAGAGCGCCAGCAAGCGCTTCAACGGGCACAAGGCAGCGGTGGCAGTGGAGACGGAGAGTCAGTTGATCACGGGGGTGGAAGTGCTGGCGGGCAATGCTGGGGACCAGGAGAAAGCGCTGGAGTTGATGCAGCAAAGCGAGCGGGTGCTGGAGGCGAAGGTAGAGGAAACCGTAGGCGATTGTGCTTACGGAGGCGGCCCGACGCGGCGAGCCTTTGCGGACGAAGAACGAATGCTGACGGCCAAGGTGCCGGCCAGTCACAACCGCAATTGTTTTTCCAAGAGTGAGTTTGTGATCGATTTGGATCAGATGGAACTGCGTTGCCCGGCAGGCCAGACTACGCGCGACTATCGCTCCGCCGGAGAACGTCGAGGGGGGCAATTTCTTTTTTCCCAGACCTGTTGTCAGGCCTGTCCCCTGCGCTCGCAATGCGTTCGTGGGCAAGGGCCGCGGAGCATCAGCATCCAAGCCGAAGAACGACTGCAGCAACAGGCCCGCGCCCATAACCAGACCGAGGCGGGGCGGCAGAGTTTGCGTGAGCGGGTGGTGGTGGAACATCGGATTGCGCGCCTGGTGGGATTAGGGATTCGCCAAAGTCGCTACTTCGGGAAAAAGAAAACCCGCTGGCAGGTGGTGATGGCGGCGGTAGTGGCGAACCTGAGTTTAGTGGTCGGGTACTGCCAGCGGCGGGCTCAGAACCCCGACGCCGCCACCCCAACCCAGGCCTCGGCACAGCCCACTAACGTTTTTTGGTGGCCCTTTCGACCTTTTGGGCCCGATTTCTTTGCCGGAACGCCAACCCCGACTTAAGCGCAGTGTTAGTCGCAGGGTAATGAATGCGAGGCGCACAAAAAATCATCCCGTCGCCCGCGCTTACCTCAGCACCGAAACGCGGGTTTTCGGATCGATTTCTAGTTCGCTTCCTCCGGCACCACTTTCAACTCCAGCTTATCGGTCCACCGCAGCAGGGTCAGCGAGCAACTCACGCCCACGCGCACATCCGTCAGTACGCGGTGCAGATCGTCCACGCCCGCCACCGGATGGTCTTCCAGCGCAACGATCACGTCGCCCTCGCGCAATCCCGCACGCTTCGCCGGACTGTTTTCCTCCACCGAGATTACCACCACACCAGTCTCCTTCGGCAGATCGTAAAACCGTACTATGCGCCGATGCACCGGCGTGGTCTGCGCCGAGACGCCAATAAAGCTGCGGCGGATGCGTCCATCGCGCAGCAAACGGCTGGCCACAAACTTCGCCGTGTTGATCCCAATAGCGAAACAAATCCCCTGCGCTGGCAGAATGGTCGCGGTATTCACCCCCACAACTCGCCCGGCAGAATCGACCAGCGGGCCGCCGGAATTTCCCGGGTTGAGCGCCGCGTCGGTTTGAATCACGTCGTCGATCAGCCGCCCGGAATACGACCGCAGCGACCGTCCGAGCGCGCTCACCACGCCCGCTGTCACCGTCGACTGAAACCCGTAAGGCGTGCCAATCGCAATCACCACCTGCCCCACGCGCAGTTGCTGCGAATCGCCGAGCACGGCCGCCGTCAGGCCGGGTTCCTCCACGCGTGGCTCATCGATACGAATCACCGCTAAGTCGCTCGGCGGATCGTCGCCGATCGCGCTGGCCGGCATGCGCCGCCCGTCGGTCATCGTGACCTCGATCCGCTTGGCATCGTGCACCACGTGGCTGTTGGTCAGGATCAGCCCATCGGGGGTGAAAATAAATCCCGACCCTCCGCCACGCCGTTCCCGCGGCTCCCCCGGTCGCGCACGTCCTGTCCCGGGCAAAGATTGATGCACCTCAATGTTCACCACCGACGGACTGATCCGCTCCACCGCTCCGGTCACTGCATTCGAGTAAGCATCGAGCAAGGAGGAGTCGTCGGCTCGGTCGTGCGCCGCAGCATCGCTGACAGACTCGGAACTCCAACCTGCCACCTGGGAATGGCCTACCACCGGAGAAGAACCTACTTCAGTTTGGTCAAAACTCATGACAGATAGATGTCAGTCGATGTACCGGGGATTCATGGCCCCGAACACTGAGCCTCGGACTCCCTCGTCGGGGAGTCGTGCCCCGGGAGCGTCCGGACGAGGGGCGTCCGCCGCTCCAAGAACAAAAAAAGCCGGGACCAGAGGATGGTCCCGGCATCGAGTTGGCTGGTTGCCCGGAGTAAAGTCGTGTAGCGACAGCCGCCCCGGCTGTCGAGCCGGGCGCAAGCCCGGCAGTCAGTCAAGCGCTACGCTTAAGCGCTCCGCCTCGGCCGCACCGTCAAATCCCGCACCTGCATCAGGATGCTCGACATCTGCATCCCATTCAGCTGCGAGACAAACGGCAGAATCTCGGCGACAAACTGATCTTTCACCAATTCGCTGATCTCATCCTGACGGCTCTTTTCTCCGCCGCTAAGCAGTTCGGGCACGGTCACCTCCAGTGCGCGCGCCAACCGCTCCAGGGAAGACAGCGTGGGCGTGGCTTTCTCGTTTTCAATTTTAGAAACGTAGGTTCGAGGCACGGACATGCGCCCCGCCAGTTGCCGCTGGCTCAACCCGTTCCGCAGCCGCAGCGAGCGGATCGACGTCGCCAGGTTCAAATGCCCGCGGCCGTTTCCAGCCACCGCCATCATCACCGGCGGCGCAGTCATAATCGGCTGCGGCTCAGGCTCCTCATCCATGGAAGCGTGGCAACGTCGGCAATTGTTATTGGTGGTGCGAAACTGAACCAGCAGGCAGTGATCGCATCGAACGACTTCCCTAGAATCTACCGGGGCAAGAGTCGTGGCCATCGAGTTGTGGGAGTGCCAGAGCGGGCGCTCCTTACAAACACTGGAACTAAACTTTTGGGGGACCGTTCCGGTGTAGTGCCCAATCTGCGGTCATTGCCCTGTGGATGTCAAGGATAAAATGCGTCGAAACCAGAAGTTACGCCGGCAATAGCCAACCGATACTTGGAAAAAAGCAGCTAAAACCCGCAACCACAAGGCCAACTAGCGATGATGCACCGCGAATCCGTACGGTGTTTACTAAGAAGGTTCTTTTTTTCATCTTAGGTGTCACCCGATGCGAATATCCTGCAGGACAAGTTCATGCCAGTTCTCCGATCAGCCCGATTCGACGACTCCGCCGCCGTGCCGATATGGCTTCAGTCGAAGAGGGGTGTCTGCCTAACGGGCGATCCGTGCGACGAGCAGCAATACGAGCTTCTGCTCCGAGCTCTGCATAAGGCGCCGCCTCCTCCCGCTGGGCCGAAACTAGCGTTTCTGACGAGCGATGCCGTCGGTCTGGCTCCGAACGCTGTAAACGAAAGCATTCCGCAGGCGACGCCAACGACCAAGGGAGACGATCGGCCGCAGCAAAGCCCGATCGCGTATGCTTGGTATGAGGCCGCAGGGTCCAATGTTCCTCGCATTCAGGTCTACGTCCGACCAACTGGCGAGGACAGCCGAATGTTCAAGTTCGAGACTTCGACTGGTGAGCGCATGAGCGGGACTGAGTTGGAGGTCGCGGAGAAATATTTGACGTTCGACATGCGGCTTAAAGATAAGGGATATCGACGCATGACAACCTTAAAGGGGACCGGCAAGGGGACCGGTCGGAACTTCAATCTGGCCTAGTGTAAACCGCAAAACGCGGCTTGCTCGTGGGCAGCCATTCCAGGCCGAAGGCCCGTAAAATGAAGTGCTCTCGGCCTTAGTCTCCGGGAGGGGCGAGGACTGGCAGACGTTGCCCTCCAGTCGCAAAGTCCTACGTTAGGAGGTGAGAAATCATCACACGCGAAGCAGCCTGGCAGCTCCTCACCGAGTTCACCCAATCCGAAAGCCTGCGCAAGCATGCCCTGGCCGTGGAAGCCTGCATGCGCGCCTGCGCCAGAAAGTTTACCGGTCGTTCGACCGAGGAAGGTTCAGCAGAGGATACTACGGCCGAAGAAGAAGACCTCTGGGGCATCGTCGGCCTCATCCACGACTTCGACTACGACCGCTGGCCCAGCCTCGATGATCATCCCTACAAAGGCAATGCCATCCTGAAGGAGCGCGGATGGACTGAGGTCATCAGCCGGGCCGTCATGTCGCACGCCGAATACACCGGCGTCACCCGCGACTCGCTGATGGAAAAAGCTCTCTTCGCCTGCGACGAGCTCGCCGGATTCATCACCGCCGTGGCTCTCATCAAACCCAGCAAGTCGCTCGCGGAAGTCGACGTGAAGTCCGTCCGAAAAAGAATGAAAGACAAAGCCTTCGCCCGCAAAGTAAACCGCGACGACATCATCAACGGCGCCGCCGCCCTCGGCGTCGACCTCGACGAACACATCGCCCTCTGCGTCGCAGCCATGAAGCAAATCGCCACAGAGCTAGGCCTGGATGGCAGCGCCGCAAAGCCAGCGTAGAGGTTGTGTGGGGCAGGTTGTGTGGGGAGACGGGCGACTGCCCGTCCGAGCGAAGCGCAGCTCCGCAGTAAGTGAATCCGACATGATCGGGCAAAAAGACCCAGCCCTAGGTGGCAGCGCCGCGAAGCCGCCCAAGTCGGTGCCCATGTGGGGACAGCCGCCCTCGGCTGTCCGCCGGGCGAAGCCCGGTAGTTTTTACTCGCGTCGAAAAACGACAGCCCCAAGCTTCCGTATCTGCTCCCGCATCGCCCCCCGAAGAAACATAAAGTCGAGCGACTGCCCACCCTTCAGCTCCGCCTGAACAGAAGCTCCGAAACTCCGAGCAATTTCATCCTGCTGTTCTCTGGACACATCCTCGCCAAGGTTGATCCCAATCACAGTATGGCTGGGCCCAGCCTGAGTCGCCATCTGAAACACATAAAGTTCAGCAATCGCCGCGAACGAGGTCGCCGTGCTTCTCAACAACTGTTCCACCGCCGGACTCGGCGGACTGGCCGGCCGTCCAATCAAGACTTTTTCATTAGCCCTAAGTTGAAACTGCACAGCCTTCGACTCAGCCGAGCCCGGGACGACCCGACTTGCGAGCAGTTCAAGCTCCGCGCGGGTCACGCGTCCGCCGGCCCGAATCATTTTCCGTACGGGATCAAACGGATTGATAGCGACTTCTTGAATATCGGTGAGCATCACCAGCCGAAACAAGTCCGGAGCATTGAGCCCGAGGTATGGCGTATTCGGATCCCAATTTTTGAGCGCCTCAAGATCGGTGAAGGCAGTTGTGATTGGAATCTGGTTGCGATCAATGACTCGCCTCAACTGAATCTGCGTCTTGCTGGTCGCCGTGTGCAAGCCCGGACCGAGACCACTCAGGTCAGCCGGAATTTCGGGAACCGGAACCAAAAGCATGGATCCCAGCAACGCCTCGTAAACTTTCTTGCGGTTTTCCGGATTCTCGTTGAGCGCAATGTCGTGCATAGCTCGCACGAGCACGGGATTGCCCTCTACGATGCGAACGTCTGTTTTCTTCCCAGGCCCCGACTCAGTAAACGTCATTGGTGCTCTTGATCGGCACAGCTCGTGTCGAGACGGCTCGTGTGTGGACGGCTTGTGTGGACACGGCTCGTGTGGGGACGGGCGACTCGCCCGTCCGAGCGGAGTGCAGCTCCGCAGCGAGTGGGTGTAGGAGCACTGAGGCCAGCCAGAGTCAAGTCCACTTTAGTAGACTCCGACGTACACAAGAGAAGGCACATTTTCCACAGCGCTCCTTCAGCAACACTTCTCAAAAAGCGCTCTCACCGCAGTATCTCCGCCAGCTTCCCGCTGGCAATCAGTTCCGCCAGCCGCGCGAAGTCCTGGTACATCACGCGGTCCTTGTCCATCGTGGCGCACACCGACCGGATCGCCGCGTGCGCCGCCTGCCCGCGCTTCGAAGTTTTCAGCGGCGTCGCGGCATGAAGATAAAAATCGATCGCCTGAGCCGCAGCCATGGCTTCAATGGCGAGCACGTGGCGCGTGTTCTCGACGACGCGCTTCAGTTTATTGGCCGCCGTCATGCCCATGGAGACGAAGTCTTCTTTGTTGCCCGAAGTCGTGATCGAATCCACCGACGCGGGATGGGCCAGGACTTTGTTCTCGCTGGCCAGGGCCGCGGCCGTAACTTGCGGCATCATGAACCCGGAGTTGAGTCCGGCACCCGGCGCGAGAAACGGCGGCAAGCCTTCGCTGAGCGCGGGATTCACAAGGCGTTCGATGCGGCGCTCGCTGATGCCCGCCAGGGCGCTGAGGGCGATGGCGAGAAAGTCGAGGGCGAAGGCCACGGGCTCGCCGTGAAAGTTTCCGCCAGAGATTATTTCTCCTTCACTCGCTGCGGAGCTGCGCTCCGCGCGGACGGGCGAGGCGTCCGTCCCCACACCAGTCCTTTCCACACGATCCATCCCTACACGATCGGCGATGAAGACCAGCGGGTTATCTACGGCCGAGTTGGCCTCCGTCTCGAACACTTCGCGGCAGTGGGCCAGCGTGTCGCGGACCGCACCATGCACCTGCGGGATGCAGCGCAGCGAGTAGGCGTCCTGCACGCGGCCGCAATCGCGGTGCGACTCGCGAATCTGGCTGCCTTCGAGCATGCGCCGCAGGTTGGCTGCGGTATGGATCTGGCCGCGGTGTGGACGCACTTTGTGAATGCGTTCGTCGAAGGCCGTGTCGGTGCCCTGTAGGGCGTCGCAGGCCATGCCGCCGATCACGTCGGCGGAATCCACCAGCGTTTCGGCGGCCAGCAGCGCCAGCGTGCCCACGGCCAGCATGGCTTGCGTGCCGTTGATCAGCGAGACCGCTTCTTTAGCCGCGAGTACCAGCGGCTTGATCTGCGCGCGCTTGAGCGCTTCGCCGCTCGGAATGCGTGCGCCTTTTTCGTCGACGCATTCTCCTTCGCCGATCAAAGCGAGCGCGAGATGCCCCAGCGGAGCGAGATCGCCGCTCGCGCCGACGCTGCCTTGGGACGGGACGAAAGGAGTGACGCCGCGGTTGAGCATTTCGCAGAGCGTGTCGATGACGACGGCTCGCACGCCGGAATAGCCTTTGGCAAGAGAGTTGGCCCGCAGCAGCATCATGGCGCGAGTTTCGGCAACAGGGAGAGGCTCGCCGACGCCGACAGCGTGCGAGCGCACCAGATTCACCTGCAGTTCGCGGATCTGGTCGCCGGCGATGCGCACGTCGCTGAGTTTGCCGACGCCTGTGGTGATGGCATAGGCGAGGTGGTTGCCTGCGACGAGCGCGTCTACCACGGCGCGTGCGCGGTCGACCGCCTCGCGCGCGTCCGGCGCCAGCAGTACGGCGCGGCGGTCGTTGGCGTTGGCGACTTCGCGGACGGCTTCCAGAGTGAGGTCGTTACCGTTGATGTGGAGTGCGTTCAAGAGTTTCCATTTGCTATTTGCTAGTTTCTAGTTTGCAGCTTTTAATCTTACAGTCAGAGTCGTCATTCGGGCCGGCAAAAGTCCACGAGGAATTTGTTTTCTGATGGCGGCAACAAGCAGCAGATTCCTCACCGGCTTCGCCGGTTCGGAATGACAAAGAGTATTTCTTGCAGCGCGCGGAGGCAACATCTACTGATGGGACCGCCCCAGCGCTTTGCGGAATGCTTTCAGATATTTTTCCGGCAACGGCGCCACTTTCATTTTTGCATCTGTCACGACGTGCACGGTTTCGCCTTCGGCCAGCACCTCGCCGCCCTCGGCTCGGCGCAGTTCGTAGCTGAACACGACGACTGACTTGCGGACGTTCCTCAGGCGTGTGCGCACTACCACTTCCTCGTCGTAGCGCGCTGGTGCGCGGTAGCGGCAGGTGACCTCGGCCACGGCGATGAAGCGATCTTCGTCGCGCTCCATGTCGCGATAGGAGAAGCCCATTTGCCGCATGAGTTCCACGCGGCCTACTTCGAACCAGATCAGGTGGTTCGAATGATAAGCCACGCCCATCTGGTCCGTTTCGGCGTAGCGCACGCGCAGCTTGGTCTCATTCACCGCGAGGTTGTGAGTAGAAGTCATTTCCCCGTCCAGGTGGGCTTGCGTTTTTCGAGGAACGACGAGATGCCTTCGCGGAAGTCGGCGGTGTTGCGGATGGCCGCGTTCTCGCGGAGCGCCGCGTCCAATTGAGCGTCGAGTTCGGCGCGGCGTGATTGGTGAGCAGTTGCTTGGTCGCACGCAGGGAAGAGGGACTGTTCTCCATCAGCAGCGCGGCCAGTTCGCGGGCGCGCGTCATCAAATTTTCTGGCGGGACGATTTCGTTGATCAAGCCTAGGCGCGCGGCTTCGTCGGCGCCGAAAAGTCTTCCGGTGAGCAGGAGATCGCGCGCCTGCTTTTCGCCGACCTGGCGCAGCAGGAAAGTTGAGACGATCGCTGGGACAAAACCGATGCGAACTTCTGTGTAGCCAAATTTGGCTTCGGGAACCGCGAGCGTGAAGTCGCAAAGGAGCGCCAGGCCCGTGCCTCCGGCGATGGCGGCTCCGTTCACCGCCGCGATGGTGATTTTGGGAAATTCGTAGAGCGCGCGGAACAAGCGAACCATGGTCTGGGAATCCTGCAGGTTCTGTTCGGGTGAGCGGCCAAGGAGGGCTCTTAGATTATCCAGGTCGAGGCCGGAGCAGAAAGCTTTGCCCGCGCCGGTTAGGATGAGGACTAGGGCGTCTGACTCTGCGATTTCGTCGAGGGCACGCAGGAGGTCGTCGATTAGCTCAAAGCTAATGGCATTGCGCTTGTCGGAACGGTTCAGCGTGATGGTGGCTATGGGGGCGTCGTATGCGAGTTGTATCGTTTTGTATGGCATGTCCAAGGTTACTTTTCAACGTCGGCGTTCCGTGGTGATCATAGAGATGCTTCGACCGCTCAGCACGACGAAGCGAACCCCCAGTACTCTCAGCATGACAAAGCAATCCGGTGCGCTCGCGTGACAAAACTGCCCAGTACGCCCGGCCTGGCAAAACCGCATCTCACAACCGCACGACGATCTGGCTTCTCAGTCTGCCGCGATTGGATTTGAAAACTTTGCGGAGATTCCGGCCGTTGCCTTCAGCAGGGTATCGAGCGGCTTCAGTGCTGGCAACTCTGCGGCGCGCTGCTGCAGCGCTTCGACTACTTTCTCCGTGGGAATGTTGCCGACCAAAGCGTCCTGAGCGAAGGGACATCCGCCGAGTCCTCCCAGCGCGGAATCGAAGCGGCGGCATCCGGCGTCAAATGCAGCGAGAATCTTTTCCGCAGCTTGATCTGGTCGACTGTGCAGGTGCACTCCGATCTCGAGGTAATCATATTTTGTCATGACCGCGCCGGCGATTTCGCTGATTTGCTGCGCCGTGGCCATGCCGACCGTGTCTGCCAGGGAAATCATACGGACGTTTTCGATTTCTAAAAGGCTCACCGCTTCGACGACTTCGTCCACGTTCCAGAGATCGCCGTAGGGATTGCCGAATGCCATCGAAATGTAGACGACCACGCCGAGCCCGGCGTCTTCGGCCTTCTTCTGAATCTTTTCGAATTCTTCGAGCGCGTCTTCCGCCGATTGGTTCTGATTCTTGCGCAAGAATGTTTCGGAAATCGAATAGGGAAACCCCAGCGTCTTCACTGCTTGCGTATCGATCGCTCGTTGTGCGCCTTTTTCGTTGACCACGATGCCGATGATTTCCACGTCGTCGGGCGGATCGAGCAGTTTCAGAACTTCTTCCGAGTCGGCCATTTGCGGGACGGCTTTCGGCGACACGAAGGAGACGGCGTCGATATGCTTGAAGCCCACGCTGATCAGGGCTTTCAGGTAGTCGGCTTTGAGGTCGGCGGGAAGTTGGCCTGGCAGGCCTTGCCAGGCATCGCGGGGACATTCGATCAATTTGACGGAATTAGCTCTTAGCATTTAACTCTTAGCCTTTAGCTAAAAGCAACAGCTTCCTCGGCCGCTGCTTCTGGTTTCCTTGCCACCGCAAATTCGGGTTCATGCGTGCGAATCCGTGGCGAAACGGTGAATCATGTTTGTAAGACTCCCACTTTGAATTCTGGCACGTCGGGGTTCAGGGCGGCGGCTTCGAGGGCTTGCGTTATCGCGTCCCGGGTTTCGACGGGATCGATGATGCGGTCGATCCACAGGCGGGCTGCGCCGTAGCGCGGGTCGGTCTGCTCGTCGTAGGTCCGCTTGGTGGACTCGTGGAGTTCTTTTTTTTCTTCTTCGGTGAGTTGTTTGCCGCTGCGCTCGAGCTGCTTCACTTTGATTTCGACGAGCGTTGCGGCGGCGGAATCGCCGCTCATCACGGCGTAGCGAGCGGTGGGCCAGGCGAAGACGAAGCGCGGATCGAAAGCTTTGCCACACATGGCGTAGTGTCCGGCGCCGAAGGATCCGCCGACGATCACGGTGATTTTCGGCACTACGGAGTTCGACACCGCATTCACCATCTTCGCGCCGGCTTTGATGATGCCGCTCCACTCGGCGTCGCGGCCTACCATGAATCCGTTTACGTCGTGAAAGAAAACCAGGGGAATCAAATTCTGATTGCAATCCATGATGAAGCGCGCGGCCTTCTCGGCGGACTCGGTGTAGATGACGCCGCCGAACTCGGTGCGTTTGCGGCCTTCGTGATCGGTCTGCTGCGCGTGGATTTTCTGATTGGCGACGATGCCGACGGCGAAACCGCCGATGCGTCCGTAGCCGCAGATGATCGTCTTGCCATACTCGGCTTTGTATTCATCGAAGCGGCTGCCATCGAGCACACGCGCGAGAATTTCTTTCATGTCATAGGGGCGGGCGGGTGAGGAATCGTAGATGCCGTAAATTTC
>Ga0181537_10004909_pt1 | contig 10951 bp, 11 predicted proteins | sample PEATcosm2014_Bin_39_FD_119765 | JGI IMG/M metagenome (GOLD analysis project Ga0181537, IMG submission 119765) | Peatland microbial communities from MTU Mesocosm Facility, Houghton, MI, USA - PEATcosm2014_Bin23_10_metaG | ecosystem: Environmental > Terrestrial > Soil > Wetlands > Peat | place... | reverse complement strand
TCGGGGCGCTTCGGCGTCACGGCGCGCTCGAACAGGATGGGCATCCGGCTCGACGGGCCGAAGCTCCTGCGCGCCCCGGGCGACGACCTGGTCTCGACGGCGGTCGCGCCGGGCACGATCCAGGTGCCGCCGGACGGAAACCCGATCGTGCTCATGGCGGACGCGCAGACGCTTGGCGGGTACCCGCGCGCGGCGCACGTGGCGTCCGTCGACATCCCCCTTCTGGCCCAGCTCGCGCCCGGCGACGGCGTCCGGTTCGCGAGGGTCGGCGTCGCCGAGGCGCACGCGCTGTCGCAGTCGTGGGAGCGCGGCCTCGCGCTCCTGCGCCAGGGGCTGGCCGGGAAGGTGAGGCAGGCGTGAGGCGCGAATCCATCGACCTGAACGCCGACATAGGCGAGGGGTGCGGCTCCGACGACCAGCTCGTGCCGCTCGTCTCGTCCGTGAACATCGCCTGCGGCGCGCACGCGGGCGACGACGACACGATGCGGGGCGCGGTCGCCCTCGCGCTCCGGCACGGCGCCGCGATCGGCGCCCACCCGGGATTCGCCGACAGGGAGAATTTCGGCAGGAGGGAGCTGCCGATCAACCCCGTCGCGGCCGCCGGCCTCGTCGTTGCGCAGACGAGGATCCTGCGCGACATCGCCTGGGCCCTCGGCGCGAGGCTGGGCCACGTCAAGCTCCACGGCGCCCTTTATAACATGGCCGCGAGGGACGCGGCCCTCGCCGAGGCCGTCGTCGACGCGCTCGTGGCCGAAACGCGCGAGCCCGGCCGGGCGCTGATCCTGGTGACGCTTGCCGGGAGCACGATGGAGGCGATCGCAAGAAAGAGGGGCCTCAGGGTCCTGGGGGAGGCCTTCGCCGACCGGACCTACCGCCGCAACGGCTCGCTCATGCCGCGGTCGCAGCCCGGGGCCGTCATCTCGGACGCCGCCGCCGCGGCGCGACAGGCCCTCAGGATTGCGGCGCAGGGCGTGGTGCGGTGCGAGGACGGGACCGACATAGCGGTGGACGCCGGGACCGTCTGCCTCCACGGCGACGGCCCCTCAGCCGTGGAGTTCGCCAGGGCAATCCGAAGGGATCTCTCCCTGGAGGGGATCGCCGTGCGCAGCCCGGCGCCCTAGGAACGGAAATGGGCTGGCCCTCCGCGAAAGACTTGGCGCCCCGCGCCGCAGGATCGTCGGGATTGCCTCCCGGTTCGGCCTGATCAGGCTGGCGATTAGCCTATGTTCGACAAAAACCTCCTGGCAGAGTTCGAGAAGGCCGGCGTTGCCGCGGTGCTGACGGTCGCGGACCCGCTCGACGCCGTGCCCGCCGCGCGCGCGCTTCTCGCGGGCGGCGTGTCCGTCATCGAGCTGACCTACCGGACGTCGGCGGCGTCGGAGGCGATCCGCAGGATCCGCGGCGAGGTGGCCGGCGTGCTTGTGGGAGCGGGGACGCTCCTCAATCCCGGCCAGGTCGAGGAGGCCGCCTCGGCGGGGGCGGCCTTCGGGGTAGCCCCCGGCTGCAACCCCGGCACGATCCGCGCCGCGCGCGAGCGCGGGCTGCCCTTCGCCCCGGGGATCATGACCCCCAGCGAGATCGAGATCGCGCTCGAGGGCGGATGCCGCCTCATGAAGTACTTTCCCGCCGAGACGGCGGGGGGCCTCGCCCACTTGAAGTCGGTCGCGGCCCCCTTCCTCCACCTCGGCGTCCGGTTCATCCCCCTCGGGGGAATAGACGCGCGCTCGCTCGCCGACTACCTGCGCTCGCCGCTGGTCGCCTGCGTCGGCGGCTCGTGGCTCGCCTCCTCGGAGCTCGTCAAGGCCAGGGACTGGGACGCGGTCACGGGGAACGCGGCCGAGGCGGCGGCCATCGTGGCGGCCTGCCGCAAGGCGTAGCCGCCGGCCCCGGGGGCGGTCACGTGTTGAACCTGAAGAGCGCGACGTCCCCGTCCTGGAAGACGTACTCCTTGCCCTCGAGCCTGTACTTGCCCGCCTCCCGGGCGGCGGCGACGCTCCCCAGCCTTGAAAGGTCCGAGTAGGAGACGACCTCGGCCTTTATGAAGCCCTTCTCGAAGTCCGTGTGGATGACGCCGGCGGCCTGCGGCGCCTTCCAGCCCTTCTTCACCGTCCAGGCCCTGACCTCCTTCTCCCCGGCCGTGAAGTAGGTCTGGAGCCCGAGGAGGGCGTAGGTCGCACGGATGAGCGAAGAGACCCCGGAGTCGTCGACGCCCAGGTCCTTGAGGAACGCCTTGGCCTCCTCCGGGGCGAGGTCGACCAGCTCGGCCTCGATGCGCGCGCTTATCGGCACGTAGGCCGCGTCGTGGTGGGCGCGGACGAACTCCGCGACCTTCTGGACGAAGGGATTCTGCTCGGCGGCGGCGAGCTCGCCCTCGGCGACGTTGCAGGCGTAGAGGACGGGCTTTGCGGTCAGCAGCTGGAAGAGCTTGAGGAGCTTCACCTCGTCCTCGGTCGCCTGCAGCACGCCCGCGGGCTTGTTCTCGTTCAGGTGCGGGACCAGGCGCTCGAGGAGCGCCAGCTCGGCCTGCGCCTCCTTGTCGCCGCTCTTCGCTTTCTTCTGCGTCTTGTCCATCCGCTTCTGGACGGCGTCGAGGTCGGAGAGGACGAGCTCGGTCGTCACGACCTCGATGTCCCTCACCGGGTCCACCGACCCCATCGTGTGCACGACGTCCGGGTCCTCGAAGCACCGCACGACGTGGACGATGGCGTCGACCTCGCGGATGGTGGCCAGGAACTGGTTGCCCAGGCCCTCGCCCTTGCTCGCCCCGGCGACGAGGCCGGCGATGTCCACGAACTCGATGGCCGCCGGGATGACGACGCCCGTCTTGGCGATCTTCTGCAGAACCGCGAGCCGGTCGTCGGGGACCGTCACGACCCCGACATTCGGGTCGATCGTGCAGAACGGGTAGTTGGCCGCCTCGGCCTTCCTGGAGCGGGTGAGGGCGTTGAAAAGGGTGGACTTGCCCACGTTGGGCAGCCCGACGATGCCTGCTTTGAGCATGAGGGTTCACGCTCTGCCCCGCCCGGGCCGCGGTCAATGGCAAAGCCCGGCGCGCCGTCAGCCCGGGTCCGGCCAGACGAGGTCGATATAGGCGTCCGACGCGACGGGCGGGGGGTCCTTGGCGGCCCGCGCGGCTGCGGCCCATTCGTCCGGGATCGGATTTCGGTAGTCGGCGCCGACGGGGCGGTCCTTGCCGTCCCCGCCGGCGATGAGGCCGGTGAACCCCAGGATGACCGGGCCGCCGCGCACCTCGAGCGGCGGCACGCGCTCGAGGAGGCGCCTCAGCGGCTCGAGGTCCGGCGACGAACCCTTCCGCCGGGAGGAGACGAACCAGACCCTCGAGCGCCGTCCCGGGCGCGTGACGACGACGATGCTCAGCGTTTCCGGCGTCGCGTCCCCGACAAAGAAATTGTGCGTCACCTCCTGGAGCTCCTCCACGTAGGCCTTCGTCCTCTCGTTGGCCGCCAGCCGCGCGGTGACGATGTCGTTCGGCTGGTACACGACGACCCGCTGCATCTTGAACCCGTTCGACTGGTCGGTCGGCCCGAAGCTGAACTCCTGCGCGGCGGTGGTCGCGACCGCGACCCCTTTCACGGTCCCCGGCGCGAAGCGCCAGCCGGCCATGACCTCGACCGCGACGCGGCACAGGCGCTCGTCGCTCCACTTGACCATGACCGGGTCGGCGACGACGCCGTCGGCCGTGACGATGTAGGTCGCGAGGACGTAACCGACGATCATCTTGCCCTGGCCGTCCCTGACGACGGTCGGCAGCTCGCCCGCGAGCGCCTTGGGCGCGACGAACCCCATGGCCGCGCTCGTGTCCACGATCGTGTACTTGGACGAGTAGGCCTGCCGGATCGACCTGTCGATCTCCACGCCGCCGTCGCCCTCGAGGTCATTGAAGACGATCGGCTTCGGCGCGGGCGAGGCCAGAGCCTGTGCGGAGATCAGAAGTGCGGCGAGGGCGCCGAGGGCGTTCTTGGGCATGGGGGGCGGCGATGGGTCCTTGGCGAGCCTGCCCGCGGCGCCCGCCGATAACAACCCCCGATCCGGCGCCCGGCGGACCCGTCTGGGGCAACATTAGGGCTGACGCCGGCCCGCAATCCGCCTCAGATGCCGCCATGGAAACAACGCCCCAGCCCCCGGTCTCGAAAGCAGCCCTCTGGACCGGCCGCGTCCTGAGCGCCGTCCCCGTCCTCATGCTCCTCGTGAGCGCCGGCATGAAGTTCGCAAAGCCCCCGCCGGTCCTCGACGGGTTCGCGCACCTCGGCTATCCCGCGGCCACGATAACGGGCCTGGGGGTCCTCGAGGTCGTCTGCACCGTCGCCTACCTCGTCCCGGCGACGTCGGTCCTCGGGGCCATCCTTGTCACGGGGTACCTCGGGGGCGCGGTGGCGTCCACGTTCCGCGCGGGCGACGCCTACGCCTGGCCTCTGATCCTCGGAATCCTGGCCTGGGCGGGGCTCTACCTGCGCGAGCCGCGCCTGCGTGCGGTCCTGCCGTTCACGGGGTCGCGCAAGCCGGTGCCGCCGGCGGGGTAGGCGCTTGACAAGGCCCGCCGCCGCGGGTGTTATCAGCCCCTTTTCCAAGTCGAACCCATCCGAAATTCCTTCTCCATGGCACTCAAGATCCGCCTTTCCCGCATCGGAGCCACCCACCAGCCGCACTACCGCATTGTCGTAGCCGAGACTCGCTCGCGCCGCGACGGCGACGCCGTGGAGACGGTCGGCACCTACGACCCGCGCACCAAGGGCCAGCAGGTCCACATCAGGCTCGACCGCGTCGACTACTGGATCGCGAAGGGCGCCAAGCCGACGGACACGCTCCATTCCATCATCAAGCGGGCGCGCCGCGGCGCGACCGCGGCGCCCGAGTCCGCCCCGGTGAACCCGGAGGCGGCCCCCGCGGCCGCCAGCTAAGGCGGCCCGCCGGAAGGGTGGGGCCCCATGCCCCGCATCGACGTACTCACGCTTTTCCCGGGGATGCTCGACGGCTTCCTCGCCGAAAGCATCCTCGGCAGGGGCCTTGAGAGGGACCTGCTCTCCGTCCGCGTGCACGACCTGCGCGGCTGGACGACCGACAAGCACCGCACGGCCGACGACCGCCCCTTCGGAGGGGGCGCCGGAATGGTCATGAAGCCGGAGCCTGTCTTCGCCGCCATCGAGGAGCTGCAGACCCCGGGATGCAGGCGGATCTACCTCACCCCCGACGGGGTCCCCCTCACGCCCGCGATCGCCGCGTCCCTGTCGGCCGAGCGGCACCTGATCCTGCTCTCGGGCCACTACGAGGGGATCGACCAGCGCATCCGCGACAGCGTGATCGACATGGAGCTCAGCATCGGCGACTACGTCCTCACGAACGGCACGCTCGCCGCCGCGGTCGTGATCGACGCCCTCAGCCGGTTCATCCCGGGCGTCCTCGGGGAGGAAAAGTCGTTGACGCACGAATCTTTCACGGGCAAGTTGCTCGACTTTCCTCAATACACGCGTCCCGCCGAATTTCGGGGCATGTCCGTGCCGGAAGTCCTCCTTTCGGGCAACCATGCCGAGATAGAAAAATGGCGTGCCGCCCGTTCTCTGGAAAAGACGAGGACGGTCCGACCGGACCTTCTCAAGTAACTTTCAATCAAATACAAAGCCATGAACCCGATCATCAAGGAAGTCACCGCGAGCCAGGTGAAAAATGACATCCCGCCGTTCAAAGTCGGCGACGGCGTGCGCGTGCACACGAAGGTCCGCGAGGGCGACAAGGAGCGGATCCAGATCTTTTCCGGGATCGTGATCGCGCGCAAGGGCGCCGGGATCCACGAGACGTTCACGGTGCGGCGCATCAGCTACGGCGAGGGCGTCGAGCGCGTGTTCCCCGTCAACTCCCCGAACATCGAGGCGATCGAGGTGGAGCTCGAGTCCGAGCCGATGAAGGCGAGGCTCTACTACCTGCGCAACCGCACGGGCAAGGCCGCCGTGGCGGTGACCGTCAAGACGCGCCGCCCCGAGGAGGCCGCGGCCCCCGCCGCGAGCTGATCCGGGTACCAGAAAATCGGCTTCCACGTTGCGTTTGTTGGGGGTAGGGGTTATCGGAATTTCTCCCGATGACCCTTCAAACAACCCTCCTTGAAAAGGCCGCGAACCAGGCGCGGGGACTGGCGATAGACGCCGTCCACGCCTGCGCCTCCGGCCACCTCGGACTGCCGCTCGGCTGCGCCGAGGTCGGCGCCGTCCTCTTCGGCCACGCCCTCTCCCTGAACCCCCTGGAGCCGAGGTGGCTCAACCGGGACCGCTTCGTCCTTTCGGCCGGCCACGGCAGCATGTTCCTCTACGCCTGGCTGCACCTTTCCGGCTTCGACATCCCGATCGAGCAGATCGCCAAGTTCAGGAGCCTCCACAGCATCACCCCGGGCCATCCCGAGTTCCGCGAGACGCCGGGCGTCGAGGCGACGACCGGCCCCCTCGGCCAGGGCATCGGCAACGCGGTCGGCATGGCGGTCGCCGGGCAGATGGCGATGGCGCGCTTCAACACGGCCGAGCACCCCCTGTTCGACTACCACATCGTCTGCCTGGCCGGCGACGGGTGCATGCAGGAGGGCGTCGGCATGGAGGCCGTCGAATTCGCCGGGCACCAGAGGCTGGACAACCTGATCCTCATCTACGACTCGAACAAGGTCACGCTCGACGCGATGGCCTACATGACGCAGAGCGAGAACACGGCTCAGAGGTTCAAGGCGATAGAGTGGGACGTGCAGACGGTCGACGGCTACGACATGGCGGCGTTCCTGAAGGCCTTCAACAAGGCGAAGAAGGCGAAGAGCGGGAAGCCCCAGCTCATCATCATCCACACGATCATCGCGAAAGGCATCCCCGAGGTGCAGGGCACCCAGAAGGGCCACGGCGAGGGCGGCGCCAAGTTCGCCGACTCGGCGCGCGCCGGCCTGGGCCTGCCCGCCGACCAGCATTTCTACGTCAGCGACGACGTGAAGGCGTATTTTGCCGACCGCAAGAAGAGGCTCGTGCGCGCCTGCAACCGCTGGCACAGGATGTTCAAGGCGTGGAGGGAGGCGAACCCCGACAAGGCGGCGGTTCTCGACACCTCGGGCGCGACGCCGAGCGCGGCCCACCTCCTGAGCAAGATCCCCCTGTTCGCGCCCGACGTGAAGCTCGGCGGGACCCGCGCCGCCGGGCGCGACGTGCTCCAGCCCCTCGCGGCCGAGCTCCCGCTTCTGATCGGCGGCAGCGCGGACCTCTACGGCTCAACGCTGAACTACATCGCCGCCGACAAGGACTTCGACCCGACCAACCGGTCCGGCCGCAACATCCGCTTCGGCATCCGCGAGCACGCCATGGCCGCGATCGCGAACGGCATCGCCTACGACGGCCTCTTCAGGCCGTCGATCGCGACCTTCCTCGTGTTCTCGGACTATTCGCGGCCGCCGATGCGGCTCGCCGCCCTTTCCAAGCTGCCCGTCGTCTACATCTACACCCACGACTCCATCGGGGTGGGGGAGGACGGCCCCACGCACGAGCCCGTGGAGACGGTCTCGGCGCTCAGGCTGATCCCGAACATGGAGGTGATCCGCCCCGCGGACCCGGAGGAGACCGCCGGCGCCTTCGCCGCCGCGCTCGAGCGCCTGGACGGACCGACGCTGATCGCCCTCAGCCGCCAGGCGGTCCCCGTGCTGAACGAAATCCCCGCCCACGAGCGGCGCGCCGGCGTCCTCAAGGGAGCCTACGTCGCGGTTCAGGAGACGGCGCCCCTCGGCCTCATCCTCCTGTCGACGGGGAGCGAACTCCAGCTCGCCATCGCGGCCGCGAAGGTGCTCGGCGAGGCGACCCGGGTCGTCTCCGTGCCTTCCTTCGAGATCTTCGACCGCCAGAGCCCCGAGTACAGGGAGGCCATACTGCCCTCGTCGTGCCGCAGGCGCGTCGCGATCGAGGCGGGCGTGACCGGCCTCTGGCGCAAGTACGTGGGCCTGGACGGCAAGGTGGTCGGCATCGACCGCTTCGGGCTCAGCGCGCCGGCGCCGGAGGCGTACAAGGCGCTCGGCATCACCGCCGACGCGCTCGTCGCCGCGGCCCAGTCGCTGCCCGCCTGAGCGCCGCAGCGCCCGCCGGGCTCATCCTACCGGGGTTCCGGTAGATTATGGCATTTTTTCCGGCTTGAAACGGGGATAATTAGCTTCCTAACTATCGGACTGCCTCCGCCGAACGACCTCCTGCAAAGCGTCATGCCCATGCTCATGCTCAAGGACCTGCCCCGCTACGAGTGCCTCCTCGAGGCCGTGCGGAAGCATCCCGACCTGGACCCATCCGCCTGCGAGGCCTACCTGAACCTGCTGCGCGCGGGCGACGAGGCCTACCGCAGGAGCGAGGCCTTCTTCACCGAGCACAACATGACGCCGGGACGCTTCACGGTGATGATGCTCCTCTACGACAAGATGGAGGGCCATCCCATCCCGCGGACACCCGCGGAGATAGCGGAGATGGCGGGGGTGACGCGCGCCACGATAACCGGGCTCGTGGACACCCTCGTGCGCGACGGGCTCGTCACGCGCGCCCACGACTCGGGGGACCGCCGAATGATGCTGATCCACCTGACGCCCAAGGGGCACGACCTGCTCAAGGACATCCTGCCCCGGCACTTCAAGCAGATGGCGGCGCAGATGGCCCCGCTCGACGAGCACGAGCGCAGGGCGCTCGTGCGCCTGCTCAACAAGCTGGCCGGCGACCCGGCGGCCTCGCACATCGAGGCGCAGGAGCACACCGCCCAATCGGCCTGAGCTTTCCTGGCCCGAACCCAGCTTCCGAACTCCCATGAAAAAATTTATCGTGATTGCGGCGCTTGTCCTCACCGTGGCCGCCATCGTCGGCGTCAAGGTGTTCCAGATCATGACGCTCATCCACCAGAAGCCCCCGCTCCAGAGGGAGGCCGTGTCGACGGCGGACGCGAAGCAGGAGACCTGGCAGGAGGCCCTCACTTCCGTCGGCTCGCTCACGGCGGTGCAGGGCGTCACGGTGGCCGCCGAGCTCGACGGCAAGATCGTCGAGATCGCCTTCGAGTCCGGGAAGAACGTCAAGGCGGGCGACGTCCTCGTGCGCCAGGACACCTCCGTCGAGGAGGCCCAGCTGAGGTCCGCCGAGGCGACGGTCGAGCTCGCCATGGTGAACCTGAAGCGCACGAAGGAGCTGCTCGACAAGGCGACCGTCTCGCAGGCGCAGTACGACGCCGACGCCGCGACGGCGAAGCAGTCCGCGGCGGCCGCCGACAACATCCGCGCGACCATTGCGAAGAGGACGATCAAGGCGCCCTTCTCGGGCCGGCTCGGCATCCGCCTCGTGAACCTCGGCCAGAACCTCAAGGCCGGCGACGCGATCGTCTCGCTCCAGGCGCTCAATCCGATCTACGTCGACTTCTACCTGCCCCAGGAGCAGCTGGATCGGCTGGCCAACGGCCTCACCGTCCGCCTCACGGGCGACGCGCTCTCCTCGGGGGCCCCGATCGAGGGGAAGATCACGGCGATCAGCCCCGAAGTCGACTCCAGCACCCGCAACGTCCGCGTCCAGGCCACCGTCGACAACACCTCGGGCCGGCTGCATCCGGGCATGTACGTCGACGTCGCGGTGGAGCTGCCCGTCATGGACAAGGTCCTGACCATCCCGGCGACCTCGGTCGTCTACGCGCCGTTCGGGGATACCGTCTATGTCGTCGAGTCGAAGAAGGACGGCGACAGCGGCGAGACGCTGAAGGTCGTGCGCCAGCAGATCGTGCGCCTCGGCGCGAGGCGCGGCGACTTCGTGATCGTCAACTCGGGCCTCAAGGCCGGCGACACGGTCGTGACCTCCGGCGTCTTCCGCCTGCGGCCCGGAAGCGCGGTCCAGGTCAACAACTCGCTGGCCCCGAACGCCCAGCTGGCGCCCGCGCCGTCCGATTCCTGAGCGGGATCGGGACGCCCACCCCATGAAATTCACAGACCTGTTCATCCGCCGTCCCGTGTTGGCGCTCGTCGTCAACCTGGTGATCCTGATCGCCGGCGTGCAGGCCTACCGGACCCTCAACGTCCGGCAGTATCCCCAGAGCGAGAACTCGACCGTGACGGTGACCACCGTCTACGTGGGGGCCAGCGCGGACCTCGTGCGCGGCTTCATCACGACGCCGCTCGAGCGCTCGATCGCGGCGGCCGACGGGATCGACTACCTCTCGTCGACCAGCGTCCAGGGCGTGTCGACGATCTCGGCCAGGCTCAAGCTGAACTACGACCCGATCAAGGCCCTCTCCGAGATCAGCTCGAAGGTGGACCAGGTGCGCAGCAACCTTCCCGTCGAGGCGCAGGTTCCCGCCATCAACGTCGAGTCGGCCGACTCGCAGTTCGCCTCCGCCTACCTGAGCTTCACTTCGGAGACGCTCCACCAGAACGAGATCACGGACTACCTCGTCCGCGTGGTCCAGCCGAGGCTGTCGGCCGTCCCGGGGGTCCAGAGGGCCGACATCCTGGGGGCCCGCACCTTCGCGATGCGGATATGGCTGAAGCCCGACCGACTTGCGGCCTTCAACGTGAGCCCGGCGCAGGTGAGCGCGGCACTCGCCAACAACAACCACCTGAGCGCGCTCGGCAACACGAAGGGAAACCTCGTCCAGGTCGCCCTGACGGCCAACACCGACCTGCGCTCCGTCGAGGAGTTCAAGGACCTCGTGGTGCGCCAGCAGAACAACGCCATCGTGAGGATAAGGGACATCGCCGACGTGGAGCTCGGCGCCGAGGACTACGAGACCGACGTCAAGCTGTCGGGCGAGACCGCGGTCTTCATGGGGATCTTCGTCCTGCCGACGGCGAACTCCCTCGACGTGATTCGCCTCGTGAAGGGCGAGATGGCCGCGATCGAGAAGGACCTGCCCGGCGGGATGCAGGCCAAGGTCGCCTACGACGCGACCGCCTACATCAGCGACGCGATCCACGAGG
>Ga0181537_10004908_pt1 | contig 10954 bp, 9 predicted proteins | sample PEATcosm2014_Bin_39_FD_119765 | JGI IMG/M metagenome (GOLD analysis project Ga0181537, IMG submission 119765) | Peatland microbial communities from MTU Mesocosm Facility, Houghton, MI, USA - PEATcosm2014_Bin23_10_metaG | ecosystem: Environmental > Terrestrial > Soil > Wetlands > Peat | place... | reverse complement strand
GTGCTCGATATCCTTGACGAGCAGCCCGGATTCACCATTGACCACATAGCCGCGGACACTGCCGAAATCGGTGGCGATGATGGTCTTGCGGTTGCGCATCAGCCGCAGCATCACGCTCTGGCCGGACGCTCCGGTGTCGTGCTTTAGCGGGATGATGCACGCCTTGGCGTCATGGACATAGGCGTCAAACGTCTCGCTCGCCACGTCGCGCAGCACGCTGACATTGAGCGGCAGCTCAAGCGCGTCGATCTCCTTGTTGAGCGCCGAGCAGACGATGACGAGCCGCGCCGGGATCGCGCGGAACGCGGCGATCAGCGCAGGGTAGTCGCGGTTGCTGTAGCCGCCGGCGAAATAGTAGTCGCCAGCAACGGGCTCCGGTGCCGCGTCGTCCGCCGATCCCGACCAGTCACCATAGGGGAGGAAATGCATGCGCTCTTTGGCGATACCGAGATTTTGCTGATAGAGGCCGATCTCGAACTCGCTGAACACGATGTAGTGGTCGCCGCCGCCATCGAGCCGGCTCAGCGCGCGAAACACCGGAAACCAGCGCGGCGAGCGGACATGCCAGCCGAGGCAAAACGATGTCTCGTAGCGGATCAGCCGCAACCGCCGCAGCAATTTGATCAGATACGAGATGGGGCCGATCGCGATCACCACACGGCACCGCCGCAAGCGGCCGAGCGAGCGCATCAGGTCGAGCGATTGGCGCAGCAATCCGCCGAGATGGGCCCATTTGCTCTGCGCTCGGTGGATTTCATAATCGCTGAGCTGAAGCAGGTCGAAGCCGAATTTCCGGCTGATAAACGCGGCCATGTCGGGAAACGCGTTGCGACCCGGCTGAACGAGTATCCGCCGATCGGCAAGATCGGCGGCGGCAAGATCGGTAGCGACGGTCATGCCGGTGAGTCTAGCCGCGCGAACCTTTAAGAAAGGTTGGCGTCGGCAAAACATTCGGTCCGCGTTGCGGGGTGGACCAGGCCGCCGTCGTGATCGATACCAGCGGCGGTTTGTCGCTTGGCGCGGCGGCGCTTTTTTAGGGCGCCGTCAGCTCAAGCGGGGCACCCGATTCCTTATCGCGCGAAACCGGGCGCGGCGGGGGGAGTCGCGTCGCGCCAGCGCGAACGGGCGAGTTGGCGGTCGCGCCGGCGCCATAGCCGCGAGGGCTGGCGCGCCGGGCTCGCCGCGCCGGATTTGCCGATGAACTCGCGGATCGTGCTGTCGGCGACCCGCGCACCGACCGGGCGCTGACCCGCGCCAAGCCCAGCGATCAGCACATTGTCGGCGAGAATATTGATCGTCCGCGGAATGCCTTGCGCCGCCTCGACGATATGCCATGCCGCGCCGGGCGAGAGGATCTGCGTCAGATCCTCTGCGCCGCTCGCCAGCAGGCGATGCTCGACATATTCGATGCTTTCATTGAGGCTCAGCGGCGCGAGGCGCGCGCGCAACGCGACGCGTTGGTTGACCTGCCGCATGTCGCGGCGCGCCAAGGTATTGTCGAGCTCGGGCTGGCCGACCAGCACCGTCTGGATCAGCTTTTCACGGTCGGTTTCGAAATTGCTGAGGAGCCGCAGAAACTCGAGGGTTTCGGGCGGTAGCAATTGCGCTTCGTCGATCATCAGCACGACGGTCTTGCCGCTTTCAAAAATCTCGAGCAGCTTCCATTGCAGCCGCGGCAAGGCGGTGAAAACGCTCGGCGGATCGTCCTCGTTGAGCTCGCGGCAGATATAGATCGCCATCTCCAACGGGCTGATCTGCGGCGCGAAGCTATAGATGATCTCGAAGCTCTCGCTCGCCGCCTGGTCAAAGATCGCGCGCACGATTGTGGTCTTGCCGGTGCCGACCTCGCCGGTGCAAACGATAAACCCTTTTCGTGTCTCGATGCCGTAGACGATCGTCGCCAGCGCCTCGCGGTGAACCCGGCTCATATAGAGCAGGCTCGGATCGGGCGTCACCGCGAAGGGCTGTCGCTGCAGCCCGTAAAACCGCTCGTACATCGGGCCCCCAATCTGCCGATGCCCCCCAGCCTAACGGCGATGCGAGGACGGCGCCAGCGGTCCGAGAACGACTTTTCCGCGCGACGGATCAGCGCGACAAATCGGCGGGTTTGCCGAGGAACGAGCCGCCGCCGCGAAGCCGGGAGCGGCGCGTCTTCGCCCACGCGGCATCGTAGGCCGCCAGCAGATTCGGCACCGAATATTCGAAAGCCAGCGCGTTGCGCAGACGCTGCTGACCAAAGGCACCCATCTGTTTGCGTCGCGCCGGGTCGTCGAGCAGCGTCGCGATGCCTTCGGCCATCGCCCGCCGGTTGCCCGGCTCGACATAGAGCGCCGCCTCGGCCGCCGAGACGCGCGCCTCGGTCAGCGCGCCGACGATGATCGGCAGCCCAAAAAACATGTATTCGAGCACCTTGTTCATCGTGCTCTTGTCGGACCAGGAATTCTTTGGCAGCGGGTCGATCGCGACATCCGCCGAGGACAAGAGGCGGCACAGCATCTCGTCGCTGACGATGCCGGTGAACGTGCACAAATCTGCGATGCCGATTTCCGTCGCGTAGGCCGCGACCGCCGGCTGATGGGTGCCGCCACCGATAAACACGCAATGAAAGTCGTTGCGGTCGAAATCGTCGTGCAATACCCGCAAGGCGCCGACCAGATTGTCGACCCCGTCCTGTGGGCCCATCTCGCCAAGATAGAGGATCAGGTTGGGCTTGCCCTTTTTGAAAGAGGGGTCCGGCTCATAAAGCTTGAACTTCGCCAGCGACGGGGCCGAGCGCACGATGAAAATGTCCTCGGCGCGTTTGCCACCGCGCTCGATCGCGATCCGCCTGTAGCTTTCATTGGTCGCAACGACGATTTGAGCGGCGCGAAATGTCAGCCATTCGAGCAGCAGCAGCGCGCGGATGATCAGGCCGTCGCTTTTGCCGAATTTGGCTTCCGCGAGCTCGGGGGCCAGATCGCGGTGATCAAAGATGAAAATCTTGCCGAACGCGCGCCAGAACCACGCCATCGGCCAATAGATTTCCGGCGGGTTGCAGACATGGAGGATGTCGAAACCGCGCCCGAACAAGGCGACACGCAACGACAGCAGGAACGTCGCGCAGAAACACCACAGCGATTCGGCGATAAACGCGAGCTTGCCCTCGCCTTCGATGGGCCGCCAATAGCGGTAGATGTCGACCCCTTCGCGCTCTTCGCGCGAGCGGTCGAAGCCCCGCCCCTTCGGGCAGATAAAGCTGACCGCATAACCGTTGTTCGCCAGCGTCGTCGCGTGCAGCCACGCGCGCCGGTCAAACGGCACCGGCAGGCCTTGCAGCACATAAAGAACACGTCGTTGCGGGGACCCTGGATCCATCATCGCGGCGCCTATCCGTCGGTTTGGACCGGATAGTGGCCGCGCGACGATTAAGAACTGGTTTGCCCGGCGAACTGTGCGGCAAGGCAGTCAACTCCAGAAAACTGGATCAAGGCCTTCGCGTCCTTCGAGACGCGCCTTTGGCGCTCCTCAGGATGACGGATTTTCCTGGTGCCATCCAAAACCATCGTCATGGTGAGGAGGCGCGCGCAATGTGCCGTCTCGAACCACGCGCCACCGATTTTCAGTGAGCTCCTCCCGCCGACTGGTGGTCGTTATAAACGCACTGAATTTTGTTCGATGCGCTCGACAAACCCGTGCCTGGCGCTATGATACGTCGGAACAAAAAGGGAACTCTACATGCCTGGCACTCCCCGCAAGGCCCAGCGCGAGGCTGAACGGCATTTCCCGGTGCGGGTGAGGATCGCCGTGCCGCCGGGTGGATTTGGCCGCCAGCTGCCAACCATGCATGCCTGGCTCGACGAGGTTTGCGGCGAAGCCGGCTGGACCTCGGCGCCGGCCGGGTTTGCCGGGATCGTCAATGACGCGGTCGCGTTTTATTTTGACGATGCCGCCTTCGCGCAGGCCTTTGTCAACCGCTTCTGCTGCGGCTACCGGCCGGTCGAGGTCAACCGCACAGTCGAGGGCGCGTTCTCGCTGCGCGATGAAGCGCCGCCGCGCCGTGCCGCACTGATGCACAAGACGCCCTAATCCGCCGCGCGCGCGACCCAGCGCCGATGCGACGCGCCGCGGTCCGATGACCCTCGCCCCCTGGCTCGGCATGGCGGCGACGAGTTTTCTCGCCGCGATGCTGCTGACGACCAACGGGTTCGGCTTCGCCGTGCTCGCGGTGCCGTTCTTTCTGCTGTTCGCGCCGCCCGGCGAGGCGATCCAGGTCGCGATCATCCTGAGCCTGGCAATCTCGCTGACCGTCCTGCCCGGCTTGCGCCACAATATCGAATGGCCGCTCTTCTGGCGCATGGCCATCGGCAGCCTCGCCGGTCTGCCGCTCGGCCTCGCCGCCTTCACCTATGCTGAGCCGGTGCTCGTGCGGGCGGTCGCCGGCGCCGTGATCGCGAGCTTTGCCGCGGCCCAGGGATACAACCACTACCATCAGCGCCCGCCGAGCCTCGTGATGCACCCGATCGGCGATCTCGTCGCCGGCGCGGCCGCTGGCGCCGCGACCGGACTTGTCGGCATGCCGGGGCCGCCGGTGGTGATCTACCTATTGCTGGTCGGCGCGCCGACACAGATGTCACGGTCGACGCAGATCGCGTTTTTCGCCTTGATCTTCGCGGCGACCCTCGCGGCGAATACCGCTTTTCGCGGCGTGCCGGGTCTGGATTGGGCCATCGCCGCGAGCCTGATGCCGGTGACCGCGCTCGGCGCCTGGGTCGGAACCCATATCGGCAACCGGCTCGACGACAATGCCGCGGCGATCCTCGCGGTCGTGGTGCTCGGCGCCGCCGGCCTCTACACCCTCGCCGCCGCCCTTGCCGCCGCGCTATGGTGAGGCAAGACCAAACGGAGGGACCATTCATGCCGCCGCTCGACAGCATCGCCGATTATCATGCCGACATGACCGGCTGGCGGCGTGACATCCACGCCCATCCCGAGCTCGGCTTCGAGGAGCAGCGCACCGCCGATCTCGTCGCGGCAAAGCTCGAGGAATTCGGCATCGAGGTCACGCGCGGCATTGGCAAGACCGGTCTCGTCGGCCGGCTGCGCGCCGGCAACTCGCCGCGCACGATCGGCTTGCGCGCCGACATGGACTGCCTGCCGATCCTCGAAGCCAACAGTTTCGGCCACCGCTCGACCAGCCCGGGGAAGATGCACGCCTGCGGCCATGACGGGCACACGACGATGCTGCTGGGCGCGGCGCGCTATCTGGCACAGACGCGCCATTTTGACGGGACGGTGCATTTCATCTTTCAGCCGGCCGAGGAAGGGCTTGGCGGCGCATCGGCGATGATCGCGGACGGGCTGTTCGAGCGGTTTCCATGCGACGCGCTGTTCGGCATGCACAATCGGCCCGGCCTGGCGGTCGGCAAGTTCCAGACCCGGCCCGGTCCGATGATGGCGGGCGGCGGATATTTCGACATCAACATCTCCGGCATCGGTGCGCATGGCGCGCGCCCGGAATCGAGCATCGACCCCGTCATCGTCGGGTCGCACATCGCCGCGGCGCTGCAGACGATCGTCTCGCGCAACGTGCGGCCGGCCGAGACGGCGGTGGTCAGCATCACCCGGTTCCATGCCGGCCAAGCCTATAACGTGATCCCCGACAAGGCGGTGCTGGGCGGCACGGTGCGCTGTTTCAGCGACGCGGTCATGACCCTTATCGAGAACAATATGCGGCGCACGGCCGAAAGCATCGCCGCCGGGTTTGGCGCCACCGCCGAGCTCGATTTCCGCCCGCTCTTCCCGGTTCTGATGAACCATGCCGACGAGACCCAATTCCTGCTCGACTGCGCGGCCGAGCTGGTCGGCGAGGAAAACGTCAACCGCAACATGACCCCGACGATGGCGTCCGAAGATTTCGCCTACATGCTCAAGGCGGTGCCCGGCGCCTATATCCAGATCGGCAACGGCGACGGCGAGGGTGAGGGCGCCTGCGAAGTCCACAACCCCGGCTATGATTTCAACGACGCGGCGCTGCCCTTTGGCGCCAGCCTCTTTGTGCGCCTGGTCGAAAAGCGGCTCGATCGGTTGGGCGGATAACGAGGACAATTGAAAATGGCGCGGTGCGGTAAGCGACGCTAGTCTAGAGCCAATCTCTGGGAGGAGCTGACATGACGGATTTTGGCGTTGAGATCGATTGTCTCGAAGGGATCAAGGTCGTCGACTTCACCCAGTTCGAGGCGGGGCCGTCCTGCACCGAATCGCTCGCCTGGCTCGGCGCCGAAGTCGTCAAGATCGAGAACCCGCTTACCGGCGATCCCGGCCGCCGTCAGCAACCCGGCAAGCCCGACAACGACCCGTGGTATTTCCATCAGTTCAACGCCAACAAGAAATCGCTGGCGATCAACCTGAAATCGCCGCGCGGGCTCGAAATCGTCAAGGCGCTGCTCGCCAAGGCCGATGTCACGATCGAGAACATGGCGCCGGGCACGATCGAGCGCCTCGGACTCGGCTATGACGAGGTCAAGAAGATCAACCCCGGCATCATCTATTGCCAGGTCAAGGGGTTTGGCGCCGGCAGTCCTTACGAGAAAAACCTCGCCTTCGACATGATCGCGCAAGCCGCCGGCGGCCCGACCAGCGTCACCGGCGAGGCCGATCGCCCGCCGGTCAAGCCGGGCCCGAGCTTTGGCGACACCGGCACTGGAATGCTGATGGCGATCAGCCTCTTGGCGGCGCTCTACAAGCGCTCAAAGACCGGCCAGGGCCGTCGCCTGCAGGTCGCGATGCAGGACGCGATGATCCATTACATGCGCGTGCCGTTCTCGCGCACGCAACTATCCGGCAAGGCCCCGGCCCGCGGCGGCAGCGCCCGCTCGGCGCCCGGCGGACTGGTGCCCTCGGCGCTCTACCCGTGCAAGCCGGGCGGCCCGAATGATTACGTCTATGTCTTTTGCAGCCGCGGCAACCCCGAGCATTGGCAGCGCCTGCTCAAGGCGATCGGTCGCGGGGATTTGAAAGGCGACGCGCGCTACGACACGCAAAACGCGCGCAGCGAGCACGCCGCCGAGGTCGACGAATTGATCGCCGCCTGGACCCGCGAGCACACCAAGGAAGAGGCGATGAAGCTGATCGGCGAGGCCGGCGTCCCGGCCGGCGCGGTGTTCGACACCGTCGAGCTGATGGATGACCCGTCGCTCGCCGAGCGCGGCATCATGCAGACGTTCGACCACCCGACCACCGGCAAGGTCAAGATGCCGGCCTGGCCGGTCCGCTTCGACGGGTCGCCCGCCAAGGTCAAGCCATCGCCGCTCCTCGGTCAGCACAGCGCCGAGGTGCTGCAAACCTGGCTCGGCATGAGCGCCGGCGAGGTGGCCGGGTTGAAGCAGGACGGCATCCTCTAACCCCCCAATTTTCCCACCGAGCGAGGTCACCCCCATGAAGCTTTATTATATGCCCGGCGTCTGTTCGATCGGCATCCATGTGCTGCTCGAGGAGATCGGCAAGCCCTATGAGTTGGAGACCGTCAATTTGCGCGAAGGCGCGCAATACCAGCCGCAATTCACCGGCAAGAACCCGAAATCAAAGGTGCCGGCGCTGGAACGCGATGACGGCTCGATCCTGACGGAGTTCCCGGTCATCGCCAGCTGGCTGGCGAAAAAGAACCCGGAAGCGAAGCTGATTCCGGCGGATCTCGAAGCCGAGATCCGCGCCATGGAGGCCATGGAATACGCCGTCGCGACGATGCATGGGCAAGGCTTCGCGCGCATCTTCCGCCCCGGCAATTTCGGCCCAGCGGAAAGCGAGGAGCAGGTCAAGGCGCGCGGCAAGGAGATGGTCGAAAAGGGCTTCGCCGTGCTCGACGAGGCACTCGCCGGTAAGGATTATATCGCCGGCAAGGACCTGTCGATTGGCGATTCGGCCCTCTTCTACGTCGAGTTCTGGGCCGCCGCACGCCTCGGCATGAAACTCCCGCCTAACGTCGCCGCGCATTACGAGCGCATGAAGGCCCGCCCCGCGGTGCAGCGCGTCATGCAGCAGGAAGGCGTGGCCTAACTTCCCCGCGTCCCAAACGCGCTCCTCCCCCGCTCGCGGGGGAGGGTTGGGGTGGGGCGAGGCCACAAAAGGACATCGCATGCCCGACACGACCAACACCGCGATGGGGCGATACTGGAACGACGTCGCCGGGCCGCGCTGGGTCGGGCGCGCCGGGCTTCAGGAAGCGCGCAATATCGAGGTCGCGCATCTGCTGCAACAAGCGGCGGCGCCACGACCGGGCGAACGGGTTCTCGATATCGGCTGCGGCACCGGCGCGACGGCGATCCCGTTCGCCGCCGCGGTCGCGCCCGGCGGCCATGTCACCGGTGTCGACATCTCGGCGCCGATGCTCGCGCAGGCGCGGCAGAATATCGAAGCGGAGGGCGCCGACAATGTGACGCTGGTGCAGGCCGACGCACAAATCCACCGCTTTCCGCCCGACAGCTTTGATCTGTTGATCTCGCGGTTTGGCGTGATGTTTTTCGCCGATCCGGTCGCCGCCTTCACCAACCTCTTTGCCGGACTGCGCCAGGGCGGAAGGCTGTGCATGGCCGTGTGGGCGTCAATGGCGGACAACGTCCACTGGCAGATCCCGTTTGACATCGCCGTTAAACACCTCGGCGCTCCGGCGCCGGCCGATCCGCACCAACCCGGCCCAATGGCGTTTCGCGACCCCGCCTATCTGCGCGATATTCTTGAGAAAGCCGGGTTCGTCGGCATCAACATCGCGCCGCAAGGCTTCAAGATCATCGGCGAGACCGCGCGCAGCGAGGCCGAGCATGCCGCGATGTTCGGCCCGGCCTGGCGGCTGCTGGAGGAGAAACAGGCCTCCGAGGAGGCACGCGACACGATCATCGCCGAAACCGCCGGCGCCTTCGCCCCTTACATGACGCCGGACGGTCTGCGCCTGCCCGGCACGATCCTGATCGCCAAGGCCGTACGCGGCTAGCCGCGCGGGTGGCTCGCTACAGCCGCCGGGGGCGCAGGCCGACCGACGCGACGACCGGCAGCCCGATGATCCGCTCGACGCTTTCGACCGTGATCAGCGTCTCGCGGAACACGAGGCGGTAGAGCAGCACCCCGGACGCGCCGATGAGGCCGATCAGAATCCCGGCGAGCGCGAAGGGCAGGTGGCGCGGCCCCGCCGGCCGGGCCGGCGCGTCGGGCCGCTGGACGATGCTGACGCTAACCACTCGCTCGCGGTCGAGGTTTTCGTTCATCCGCGCGTCTTCGTAGCGCGTGCGATAGGTGTGGACGAGCTCTTCCAGCACGCGCCGCTCGCGTTCGAGATCGCCGATCTCGGTCGCGCCTTCCTCGAGATCGCGCAACCGCGTCTCGATCGATTGTTCCTCTTTCTGGCGCTGCGCGATCTGTGCATCGAGCGGCGCCGCATCGGCGAGCGCGCGGTTGAGCGCCACGACCATGTCGTCATAGGCGGTATTGCGCTGCGACCATTCCTTGCGGTTGATCGGGTCGTTGCGCGAGACGAAGTCACGGAGCTTGGCCATCTCGGCCGCGGCATCCTGCAGCGGCTTCACGTCGCCGACATAACGTTCCTTCAGCTGCAGCTGCTTGATCTGCAGGTCGAGGAGCCGTGCCTTCGCCTGCTCGACCGCGTCCGCCGGCGCCTCGCCAGCCGGGATCAGGACGGGGGTCACCTTGAGCCGGTTGGTCAGGAAATCGATCCGCTGATGCGCGTCGATCGACTGGCTTCGCAATTGATCGATGATCGACTTTGTCGAGGCGCGATCGTCGAGCAGCTTGGCGCGCTGCGCATCGACATCGAACAGCGATTTCTGATTGCGGATGTCGGCCTCTTTCTTGACCACCGCGTCGAGCTGATCCTGATATTGCTGGGTCTGCTGCTCGATAAATTTGTAACGCGGGTCGGCGAACATCTCGGCGTGCTTTTGCTGATAAAGCTCGACGACCGCGTTGAGCGCCATGACCGCGACATCGCGGCTGGAGTTGCGATAGCTGGCGTCGATGACATCGGCCTGCTCGACCGGCGCCGCCTTGAAATCGCTCTCAAAACTACGGATCGCCGCATCGGTGTTGGCGCTGCCGGGATAGAGCCGTTGCGCGCCGATCTTGTTGACCACCCCTTCGGCCAGGTCGCGGCTCGTCAGGATTTGGATTTCGGAATTGACGATCTCCAGCTTCGTTGTGCTCGGCACCCCGGCGATCGGCTGATTGGGGTCGGACCGCGTCTGGAACTCGGGGCCGGTTTTGACGAGGAGCCGCGTCGTCGCCTCATAATACGGCGTCAGCAGATAGGAATAGCCGATCACCAGCGCGCACAACACGGCGAACACCATGAACAGCCTGAGCTTTTCCTTGAACAGGAGGCTCAGGAGCTCGCGGCTCGTCAGATCGTAGGGGTTGCCGGCCATCAGCGCGTTCCGGTGCAACGATAGGACAGGTTGGACGGCAAGGTTAATGCCTATTGGATCGTGTAATTGACATAGAACGGCACGTTCTTGAGGTAATTGGCGAGGAAATCCGAGATCGAGCCCAGAACGCCTTGCGGAACATAGACGACGTCGTAGGTGCTGAGCATCGGATCGTCGCCCGACCCGGCGCCGGCGTAATTGCCAAGGGCGACCTGATAATAATGGACGACGCCGTCGGGTGTCCGGCGCAGCACCAGCACGGCGTTGGTGTGCGCACCCGACTTGGCGCCGCCCGCCTGGGCGATCGCGCGCGACACGGTCAGCGGCACATCGCTGCGCACCAGCCCCGGATTGGCAACCCAGCCGTCGACAAAAATCTCCTCCGACGCATAGGTGCGCATTGTCACGCTCGCCTGCGGATCGTGCAGCACCCTGGCGTAGCGCTCATTGAGCAATCTTGTCGCCTCGGCGACAGTCAGGCCGCCCACCGCGACCGTATTGATCAGCTGCAGCGACAGCCTGCCATCCGGACCGACAATCACCCGGTC
>Ga0181537_10004907_pt1 | contig 10954 bp, 10 predicted proteins | sample PEATcosm2014_Bin_39_FD_119765 | JGI IMG/M metagenome (GOLD analysis project Ga0181537, IMG submission 119765) | Peatland microbial communities from MTU Mesocosm Facility, Houghton, MI, USA - PEATcosm2014_Bin23_10_metaG | ecosystem: Environmental > Terrestrial > Soil > Wetlands > Peat | place... | reverse complement strand
TGCGCATCGAGCTGGCCGATGTCGCTCGCGGTCTGCGGGTCGAGCCAGCGACGGCTGATGACCGCCTGCGTGCGCCGCTCCTCGAGCGGCGCGTCGTCGAGGAAGGCGTAGGGCCGCGCCGAGAGCACCTCGAGCGCGAGCGGCGAGGGTTCGGTGAGGTCGCGCGCCAGCACCTCGATGCTGCCGCTCTCGAGCGCGCGCAGCAGCTGCTCGAAGCCCTCGATGTCCATGGCCTCCTCGAGGCAGTCCTTGATCGCCTGGCGCACCAGCGGGTGGTCGGGGATCTCCAGCTCCCCGGGCAGGTTCTCCGCGCACGCCACCTGGTCGGGAAACACCGCGCTCAGCAGGTCTTCCGCCGCCATGCGCGCCAGCGGCGCCGGCACCTTCTTGCCGCCTCGCAAGCGCGGCAGGGCGAGCGCGATGGTGGCGCTCCAGCGCCAGCGCACCGGGAACATGGGCGCGGCACACAGTGCCTGCACCAGCAGCGGCCGCACCGTGTTGGAGTGCAGGTAGCGCGCCACCTCCGCGAGCTCGAAGCTGTGCGCGGTGGTGAGCGAGAGCACGATGGTGTCCTCGGTGGCGGCCGCCTGCAGCTCGAAGTTGAAGGCGCGGCAGAAGCGCTTGCGCAGCGCGAGGCCCCAGGCGCGGTTGATGCGGCTGCCGAAGGGGGAGTGGATGACGAGCTGCATGCCGCCCGCCTCATCGAAGAAGCGCTCGAACACGATGCGCTGCTGGGTGGGCAGCGCGCCCAGGGCGGCGCGGCCGGACGCAAGGTAGGCCACCAGCTGCGCGCCCGCCGGCGCCGAGATGCCGGTGGCCGCCTGCAGCCAGGCGCCGGCGGCCTCCAGGCCCTCATCCAGGTGCGCCTCGAGCTCCTGACGCAGCCGCGATACGGACGCCGAGAGCTCGGCACTGCGCCCCGGGGCCTCCCCGAGCCAGAAGGGGATCGAGGGTGGCTCGCCACGCGCATCCTCCACGCGGATGCGGCCCTGCTCGACGCGCAGGATGCGGTAGGAGATGTTGCCCAGCTGGAACACGTCCCCCTGCAGGCTCTCGACCGCGAAGTCCTCGTTCACCGTGCCGACGAACTGTGCCTGCGGCTCGAGGATCACCTGGTAGTCCCCGGTATCCGGGATGGTGCCGCCGCTGGTGAGCGCGGTGAGGCGCGCGCCGCGCCGGCCCTTCACGGTGCGGTTGACGGCGTCATGGTAGAGCAGGGCACCGTGGCGGCCGCGGCGCGTGGTGTAGCCCTCCGCGAGCATCCGGAGGACCTCCTCGAACTCGCCGCGCCGCAGGTCGCGGTAGGCGAACGCGCCGCGCATCAGCGCGAACAGCCCGTCCTCGTCCCACTCGCGCGCGGCGCACTCCGCCACGATCTGCTGCGCGAGCACATCGAGCGGCTGGCGCGGCATGGTGAGGCGGTCGAGTTCCCCGCGGCGCACCGCGGCGATGAGGGCAGCGCACTCGACCAGGTCGTCGCGCGACAGCGGGAACAGGCGCCCCTTGGGGGTGGCGCCGACCGAGTGGCCCGAGCGCCCGACGCGCTGCAGGAAGGCGGCGATCGAGCGCGGCGAGGCGAGCTGGCACACGAGGTCGACGTCGCCGATGTCGATGCCGAGCTCGAGCGAGGCGGTCGCCACCAGCGCGCGCAACTGCCCGCCCTTCAGGCGCTGCTCGGCGCTCAGGCGCGACTCCTTTGCCATGCTGCCGTGGTGCGCGGTCACGTGCTCCTCCCCCAGGCGCTCGGAGAGGTGGCGTGCCAGGCGCTCGGCCTGGCGGCGCGTGTTGACGAACACGAGCGTGGTGCGGTGCTCGCTCACCAGCTGCGCCAGGCGGTCGTAGAGCTGCGTCCACACCTCGCCCGACATCACCGCCTCCAGGGGTGCGGCGGGGATCTCCAGCTGCAGGTCGCGCGCGCGCACGTGGCCGGCGTCGACGATCGCGCACTCCGCGCTGCCATCGGCGCGCAGGTTGCGCGCACCGACGAGAAAACGCGCCACGTCCTCGATCGGCTTCTGCGTGGCCGAGAGGCCGATGCGCGTGAGCCTGCGCCCGGCGAGCGCCTCGAGGCGCTCGAGGGTCAGGGCGAGGTGCGCACCGCGCTTGCTCGCGGCCATGGCGTGGATCTCGTCCACGATGACGGTGCGGGTGGTGCCAAGCATCTCGCGCCCGGACTTGGAGCCCATGAGGATGTAGAGCGACTCGGGGGTCGTCACCACGATGTGCGGCGCACGACGGCGCATGGCGGCGCGCTCGTGCTGCGGCGTGTCGCCGGTGCGCACGAAGGTGCGGATGTCCGGCTGCGGCAGGCCGAGCGCGCCGAGCTCGGCACGGATGCCCTCGAGCGGTGCCTCGAGATTCCGGTGGATGTCGTTGGAGAGTGCCTTGAGCGGGGAGACGTACACGACGCTCGTCTCATCGGGAAGCCCATGGGCGTCGATCCCCTCGCGCACCAGCCCATCGATGACGGCGAGGAAGGCGGCGAGGGTCTTGCCCGAGCCTGTCGGCGCTGCGATCAGCACGTGCTGCCGTGCGGCGATCAGCGGCCACGCCGCCTGCTGCGCCGGCGTCGGGGCACTGAAGGTGCGCCGGAACCAGCGGTCCACGGCCGGATGGAAAGCGAAGGGCATGGCGCGGATTGAAGCACACCTCGGGTGCTCGCAGCAGCGTGGCCGCGCTGCCCGCCGCTCCCGTACAGGTGCACACATCCCTTGCCGCTGTATGCCCTGGCGCCCGCCGTGCCGAGGATGGGCGGCGGTCCGCACCGTCCGACAACCTGACAGCGCTGCGCTGACACCGGGGGCGCCAAAAGGGGAGTAAAGTCTCTAGCCCCCTTCAAGATGTCCGAGGGTGTGCGGATGTGGGAAGACGATATGGAGGCCTCGGCGCGCCGCAAGGTGGTGTGGCTGGCAGGCGCTGTCGCCGTGGTGCTCGCGGCCGCGGGCGCCTGGTACTGGTACTCGGGCCGCGAGGCGGCCGCGCCACCCGCCCCGGCGGCGGCCGTGATCCCCGCGGCCCCCTTGAGCACCGAGCCGCAGATCTCGCACCCGATCCCCGCCGATAGCGACGCGACCGCGCTGCCGGGCCTCAATGACAGCGACCAGGTAGTCCACGATTCCCTCGCCGGCGTCGTCGGGCACGACCCGGTCGAGCAGTTCCTGGTGCCGCAGAACATCGTGCGGCACATCGTCGTCACCGTGGACAACCTGCCGCGCAAGAAAGTGGCGGTGGACCTGCGGCCGCTGAAGCCCACGGCCGGGCAGACCGCGACCGCGACCCAGGGCGACATCGTCACGCTCAGTCCGGAGAACTTCGAGCGCTACGCGCCCCTGATGCGCGTGCTGGAAAGGACGGACGTGAAGGCGCTGGCGGTGGTTTACGAGCGGCTCTACCCCCTGTTCCAGCAGTCGTACGAGGACCTGGGCTACCCCGGCAAGTACTTCAACGACCGCCTGGTGGAGGTCATCGACCACCTGCTGCAGACCCCGGAGGTGACGAGCCCGATCCAGCTGGCGCAGCCGAAGGTGTTCTACGAGTACGCGGACCAGGACCTGGAGGGCCGCTCCGCCGGCCAGAAGCTCCTGATCCGCATGGGGCCGGCCAACGAGCGCATCATCAAGGCCAAGCTGCGCGACTTCCGCGCCGAGATCGTGAAGAAGAAATGAGCGCGCTTGCCCTGGGCTGTTGCGTGCCGGTGCCACCGCCATGAGCACTGTGCCGGAGGCGGCGGATCTGGCGGGCCCGCTCGCGCAGCTGCGCGGGGTCCTCATCCCCGGGGAGACGCTCGAGGCCTTCGCCATCCAGCGGCGCCTGTTCGCCCTCACGCACCGCCGCGTACTGCTTGCCGCGACCAGTGGCCGCCTCGTGGTGCTGACACGGCGCCTCCTCGGGGGCTTCGATGTCACCACCATCCGCTGGCAGGACCTCGAGGAAGTGACGCTGCACGTGGGCATGCTGAGCGCCGACCTCTCCGTGCGGGCCGGTAAGGCCACCGATCTGGCCTCGCTCGCCACCCAGGGCAGCCAGCGGGTGGATTTCCGCGGCCTGCGCAAGGAGCAGGCGCAGGCGGTGTACCGCATCTGCCAGACCCAGGACCAGGCGTGGCGCGAGAAGCGCCGCGTGCGCGAGCTCGAGGAGCTGCGCGCCCGCGCCGGCGGAATACAGGTGAGCTCGGCTCCGGCCGCCGCCCCGGCCGGCGATGATGCGGTGCGGCGCCTGCAGGAGGCGAAGCAGCTCCTCGAGGCGCGGCTCATTACCGACGCCGAGTACGAGGCCATCAAGGCGAAAATCGTCTCCTGATGATGAGCTTTGCACAGGTAATCCACAGGCGATCCACAGCGCGGCTGCGTTAGTCTTGCCCCATGGCCATACGTTTGCGGCGCCGCCGGTCGGCGGACAATGAAGTCCTGGGCGTGTACGAGTTTCCCAGCCGCACGGTGCGGGTGCTGAAGACACAGGACGACCGGATCCTCTGGACCTGCGACTGCGAGCGCTTCCGGCGCCAGTCCGAGCAGCGTGAGCCGCTGTGGTGCAAGCACATCGCCAAGGCCGCCGCCCGACGCTCGCTCGAGCGCATGACGCGCCGCGTGGCGGCCGGGCGTAACCTCGACCCCTAGGGAGCCTGCCCCTTAAGCCTCGATCAGTCCCTGGCGGATGGCGATGAGTGTCAGCTCGGACTGGTTCGCCACCCCGAGCTTGTGTTTGATGTTGTAGAGGTGCGTGCCGATCGTCGAGGCAGAGAGCTTCAGATCGTCCGCGATCCGCTGCACGGTGTGCCCGCGCGCCAGGCGCACGAACACCTCGAACTCACGCTCCGAGAGGCGCTCGAGCGCCGAGTGGCCGCCGCCCTCGGCCTCGGCGAGTGCCAGCTTGGCTGCCAGTTCCGCATCCAGGTAGCGCTCGCCGGCGGCCACGGTGGTGATCGCTTCCAGGAGCGTCTCCGGCGCGCTGCGCTTGGAGAGGAAGCCGCGCGCGCCCTCGCGCAGCGCGCGCTGCGCGTGCTGCGGGTCATCGAGCGCGGAGAGCGTCAGCACGCGCGCCTGCGGGTGGTGGGCACGGATGCGCCGCAGCGCTTCCAGGCCGCCCATGCCGGGCATCGAGAGGTCCATCACCACGACATCGGGGGCGAGCTCGAGGAAGCGCCGGTAGGCGCTCTCGCCGCTGTCGGCTTCCCCGACCACGGTGGTGCCCGGGTGTGCCTGCAGCAGCAGGCGAAAGCCGGTGCGCACCACCGCGTGGTCATCGACCAGCAGCACGCGGATCATGCGGTCCCCAGCGGTATCTCGGCGCCGATGCCGGTGCCGCGCGGCTCGAGACTGCGCACGCTGAACACACCTCCGAGTCGCTCGACGCGCTCGGCGAGGCCGCGCAGGCCGAAATGCCCCGGACGCGACCAGTCCGCCGGCAGCCCGATGCCGTCATCGCGCACCGCCACCGACAGACGCTCGCCATCGGCGCGCACCTCGATGGCGACCTCGTCCGCCTGTGCGTGGCGCACCGCATTCACCAGCGCCTCCTGCACCACGCGGTAGGCGGCGAGTGTCACGCTGGCGCCGAGGGCCGCGGGCAGCTCGTGCGTGAGCGCAAGGTGGGGGCGCGGGTGGCGGCGCTGCCAGTCGCCCACCAGGTTCTCCAGCGCCTGCGCAAGCCCCAGGGAATCGAAGGACAGCGGCGTGAGGCGCGGGATGAGCCCGTGCATCGCATCGTAGAGCCGTGCCGCCTCCGCGCCGATCAGGCGCGCGGCTTCGCCCACCGCTGGCTCGCTCGCCTGGCCGACGATCGCCATGGCGAGCGAGCGTATCGCGGTCACCGACTGGCCGAACTCATCGTGCAGCTCGTGCGCGATCTGGCGCCGCTCCTCCTCGAGGCTCTGCTCGATCAGCAGCGCAAGCTCGCGCCGCTCCTCCAGCCGCGCGCGTGCGTCCTGCGCCTCGCGCTCCGCCTGCACGTTGCTTTGCACGCTCTGGGCCATGCGGTTGAAGGCGCTGCCGATGGCGTGTGCCTCCGCGCCCGGAAGCACCGGCAGGCGGTAAGTGAGCTCGCCGTGCTGCAGCCGCTCGAGTCCCCCGACGATGACCCCGAAGGGCGCAAGCGCCCGCCCCACGAGCCAGAACGCGAGCGCACTCACCGCCGCCAGCAGCAGTGCCGAGATGGTCACCAGGCGCGTGAGCTCATCCCAGGCATCGAGGATGGCGCGCGAGGGCTCCGCATCGATGGCGAGCTGCGCGCCATCGGGCAGCGCGAACAGCTGCCGCGTGGTATGCGGTGCCAGCAGCCGCTCGAACCACTGCGGTGCCTCGCGGCCGGACTTGTAGGAGGCGGGCGGGGAGCGGTACAGCACCACCCCGTCCGCACCCCGCAGCGTGATGTCGTTGGCACGCACGTGCCCGAAGTGCTCCAGCAGCTCGCGCACCGCCGGCGTGCCGCCGCTGTCTGCGTAGGTGAGGGCGAGGCGCCCGAGCATCTGCGCGGCGACGCGGTTGGCGGCCTCGATCTCCTCGCGGATCGAGGAGCGGGTGGCGCGGATCTCATCCAGCACCAGCACCACGATGAACACCGCCGTGAGGCCGGTCAGTACCAGGTTGAGGCGCGTCCGCAGTTTCAAGGGGTTAGCGCTGATGGCCCCGGGCAGGGCGGGGGCGTTGCGGGGCTGGCGTTCGAGAAAATCATGAAACTGGCTTCTGGGCAGGGTGCGGGGCATCCGCCGAGGCGTGGCCGAGGATACACTGGCCCTGTCGATAGTGAGCAACCGGCTTTTCAGGAGCTAGAACCATGCGTTGGGAAATGCCACAGGCTGTTGATTTCCGTTTCGGTATGGAAATCACGATGTACATCGCGAATCGGTAACAGTCGGATTCGGGCTGGGAGCCTGGTCTTCAGGCTCCGTAAGCCCCTCCTAAGAGGCGCACGACCCGGGTGGCGCCTTACTCAAGCGTGAAAATTCGGGTACTGGGGTCGGCTGCCGGAGGCGGGTTCCCCCAGTGGAACTGCAACTGCCGCAACTGTGCCGGCCTGCGCAATGGCAGCGTGCGCGCGAGCGCGCGCACCCAGTCATCCATCGCGGTGCGCGGCGCCGCTGAGCACGCCTGGGTGCTCATCAACGCCTCCCCCGACATCCTGCAGCAGCTGCGCGCGACTGCGGAGCTGCAGCCGGCGCGCACGCCGCGCGACAGCGCCATCAGCGCCATCGTGCTGGTCGACGCACAGATCGACCACACCACCGGCCTCTACATGCTGCGCGAGTCGACCCGCGCGCTGCCCATCTGGTGCACCGACAACGCCTACGCGGACCTGACGCGCGGCAACCCGATCTTCGGCGTGCTGGGGCATTACTGCGGCATCGAGCGCCATGAACTCAGGAGCGATGGCAGCGTCTTCGCGGTCGGCGGCATCGAGGGCATCCGCTGGCGCGCGCTCAGCGTCGCCTCCAAGCCCGCGCCCTACTCCCCGCACCGCGAAAACCCGCAGCCGGGCGACAACGTCGCCCTGGTGCTCGAGGACGAGGCGAGCGGCCGCTCGCTGGTGTACGCGCCGGGCTTGGGGGCGATGGAGGAGGCGGTGTGGGGTGCCATGCAGCAGGCCGACTGCGTCATGGTGGATGGCACCTTCTGGACGGACACCGAGATGCTCGACCTCGGCATGTCCGGCAAGCGTGCGCGCGACATCGGCCACCTGCCGCAAAGCGGTGCCGGCGGCATGCTGGAGTGGCTGGGGCGGCTGCCAGCTCGCACGCGCCGCATCCTGATCCACATCAACAACACCAACCCGATCCTCGATGAGGACTCCGCCGAGCGCGCGACGCTCGATGAGCTCGGCATCGAGGTGGCCCGCGACGGGCTCGAGGTGCAGCTGTGAGCGACACCACCCCCTGGACGCACGCGGAGTTCGAACGCCAGCTGCGCGAGCGCGGCCGCGCCTACCACATCCACCACCCCTTCAACGTCATGCTCAACAGCGGCAAGGCGACGCCGGTGCAGATCCGCGGCTGGGTGGCGAACCGCTACTACTACCAGATCAACATCCCCCTCAAGGACGCCGCCATCATCGCCAACTGCGAGGAGCGCGAGGTGCGGCGCAACTGGGTGCAGCGCATCCTCGACCACGACGGCCACGGCGAGGACCCCGGCGGCATCGACTCGTGGCTGCGCCTGGCGCAGGCGGTGGGCCTGCAGCGCGCCGAAGTGGAGAGTCTGGACGCGGTGCTGCCCGGGGTGCGCTTCGCGGTGGACGCCTATGTCAACTTCGCACGCCGCGCCCCCTGGCCGGAGGCGGTGTGCGCATCCCTCACCGAGCTCTTCGCCCCCGAGATCCACAAGCAGCGCCTGGCGACGTGGCCGGAGCACTACCCGTGGATAGAGGCGGGGGGCCTGAAGTACTTCCAGAGCCGCGTGAGCCTCGCGCGCCGCGACGTCGAGTTCGGGCTCGCGGTGACGCTCGAGCGCTTCCGCAGCCGCGCCGAACAGGAACGGGCGCTGGAGATCCTGCAGTTCAAGCTCGACGTGCTGTGGCAGATGAACGATGCCATGGGGCTCGCCTACGGGGTGCAGCCATGAGCGGGATCGACGGTCGCCTGAAGCCTGCCATTGCGCACGGCATGCGCCTGCAGTGGGAGGAGGCGCAGGCCGCGCACGTGCTGCTCTACCCGGAAGGCATGGTGAAGCTCAACGGCACCGCGGGCGCCATCCTCACGCGCTGCGACGGGGTGCGCTGCCTCGATGAGATCGTCGCGGACCTGGAGCGCAGCTACGGGGCGAGCGGCCTCGCCGCCGACGTCACTGCCTTCGTCACCTATGCACTCGAGAAGCAGTGGCTGGAGCTGCGCACGTGAACGCCACGGTCATCACTGCCGGCGCCGCACCGGGACGCGCCGTGGGGCCGCCATTGTGGCTGCTGCTGGAACTCACCTACCGCTGCCCGCTGCACTGCGTGTTCTGCTACAACCCCACAGACTTTGCCGCCACCGCAGCGGAGCTGCCCACGGCCGAGTGGCTGCGCGTGCTGCGCGAGGCGCGCGCGCTCGGCGCGGTACAGCTCGGCCTCTCGGGCGGGGAGCCGCTGGCGCGCGAGGACCTCGAGGAGATCGCCGCCGAGGCGCACAGGCTCGGGTTCTACATCAACCTCATCACCTCGGGCGTCGGCATGACCGAGAGCCGCATCGCCGCGCTCAAGAGCGCCGGCGTCGACCACATCCAGCTGTCCTTCCAGGACAGCACCAGGGAGATGAACGACTTCCTCAGCAGCACCCGCACCTTTGACCTCAAGGCGCGGGTGGCCGAGCTCATCCGCGCCCACGGCTACCCGATGGTGCTCAACGTCGTCCTGCACCGGCACAACATCGACCATGTGGGGCAGATCCTGGCGATGGCCGAGCAGATGGGCGCGCAGTACGTGGAGCTCGCCAACACCCAGTACTACGGCTGGGCGTGGCTGAACCGTGATGCGCTGCTGCCGAGCCGCGCGCAGCTGATGCGTGCGGAAGCCGTGACGCGCGAGTTCCGCGAGCGCGTGGGCAACCGCATGAAGATCTACTTCGTGGTGCCCGACTACTTCGAGACGCGCCCCAAGCCGTGCATGAGCGGGCTCGGCTCGGTGTTCCTCGCCCTCACTCCCGATGGCACCGCGCTGCCCTGCCACGCCGCGCGCATGCTGCCGGGCCTGGCGCTGCCGAACGTGCGCACGATGGGCCTGCGCGAGATCTGGTACGACTCGCAGGCCTTCAACCGCTTCCGCGGCCAGGGCTGGATGAAGGAGCCCTGCGTCAGCTGCCCGGAGCGCGACAAGGATTTCGGCGGCTGCCGCTGCCAGGCCTACCTGCTCACCGGCAATGCGGACAACGCCGACCCGGTGTGCGACCTGTCTCCCCACCACCACCTCGTGACCGAGGCGGTGGCCCGGGCGGAGGCGGCAGTGCAGTCGGGCGCCCCGGCGCGCGAGCACGTGCTGAAGTTCCGCGACCACCGCACCTCCATCGCGCTCGCGCCGGGCGTGCCGCCGGGGCACGGTTCGGGCTAGAGTTAGCCGCATGGCGGTGCGGCGGGTTCTGCGGATGGGCGAGCCACTCCTCAGGGAGGTGGCGCAGCCGGTCGCGCGCTTCGACCGCGCGCTCCTGGACCTCGTGGCCGACATGGACGACACCATGCGCGCCGAGCGCGGCGCCGGCATCGCCGCCCCGCAGATCGGGGTCGGGGCGCGGGTGGTCATCTTCGAGCTCAAGGACAACCCGCGCTACCCGCACATCAAGCCCGTGCCCTATACCGTGCTCGTGAACCCGCTCCTCACGCCCCTCACCGAGGAGCAGGACGAGGGCTGGGAGGGGTGCCTGTCGGTGCCGGGGATGCGCGGCCTCGTGCCCCGCTTCACGCGCCTGCGCTACCAGGGCTTTGACGCGCAGGGCCTGCCGCTGGACCGCACCGTGGAGGGCTTCCACGCGCGCGTGGTGCAGCACGAAGTCGATCACCTGGACGGCATCCTGTTCCCGCAGCGGGTGCGGGACCTGCGAAACTTCGGCTTCGAGGACGTGCTTGCCGGCCAGATGACAGCGATGCCGGACTAGAAGCCGCGGCACCGAACACCGACCCCAAGGAGACTTCCATGAGTCAGCGCGCCACCGGATCCTTCGACGTGAAGGTCACCCCGCAGAAGCCGGACACGCAGGTCGCGCGCGCCGCGAACTTGAGTCGCCTCACCATCGACAAGCGCTTCCACGGGGACCTCGAGGGCATCAGCAAGGGCGAGATGCTGGCGCTGCAGACCGAGGTGAAGGGCTCGGCGGGCTACGTTGCCCTCGAGCGCGTCACGGCCAAGCTCAAGGGGCGCTCCGGAAGCTTCGTGCTGCAGCACTCGGCCAGCATGACCCGCGGGGAGTCCAGTTCCGAGATCACCGTGGTGCCGGACTCGGCGACCGGCGAGCTGCGCGGCCTGAGTGGCCGCATGAACATCAGCGTCGGCGCCGACG
>Ga0181537_10004906_pt1 | contig 10954 bp, 8 predicted proteins | sample PEATcosm2014_Bin_39_FD_119765 | JGI IMG/M metagenome (GOLD analysis project Ga0181537, IMG submission 119765) | Peatland microbial communities from MTU Mesocosm Facility, Houghton, MI, USA - PEATcosm2014_Bin23_10_metaG | ecosystem: Environmental > Terrestrial > Soil > Wetlands > Peat | place... | reverse complement strand
TCAGGCAGCGCTCGATGGCCGCGAGGATTTCCATCGGTTCGGCCATGCGCCCGGAGCCGACTTCACCGCACGCAAGATCGCCGGCATTGGGGCCGACGCGCCGAACCCCGCGCGCGGCGAGCGTCGCGACGTTGGCCTGGGTCGCCGGGTGCGCCCACATCAGCGTGTTCATCGCTGGCGCGATCAAGATCGGCTTGTCGGATGCCAGCAGGGTCGTCGCCGCGAGATCATCGGCCATGCCGGCCGCCATGCGCGCCATCAGATCGGCACTCGCCGGAGCGACGACCAGAAGATCGGCCTCGCGCGACAGCCGGATATGACCCATCTCGCTCTCGTCGGTCAGCGAGAACAGCTCGCTGTAGACCTTGTCCTCGCTCAGCGAAGCGACCGACAGCGGCGTCACGAATTCCGCCGCCGCCCGCGTCATCACGCAGCGCACCGCGGCACCGCGGTCGCGCAACCGGCGGATCAGCTCAAGGCTCTTATAGGCGGCGATGCCACCCGAGATGATCAGGAGTATCCGTTTGCCCTGCAGCAATTGCCGCCTCCGCGTTCAATCCCCCGAGTATATGCTATCGCCCGAGCCAAAGCGCGATGGCGATCGCGATCAGCCCTATTGCGCTGAGCCACAACGGCGCGATCAGCCAGAACAGCGCGCGCCAGCGATGCTCCGCATGAGCGGCAAGGGTCTCGGCGTGGAGCACGACGCCCTCCTCCGCCCAGGTCCCGACCAGCTTTCGCGCGCTGCGCAGCAGATCGGGCAGCGCGTCGAGGGCACCGACGAGGTTTTCGATCCGCTGGCGCAAGCGCGCCTCGGGACCGCGATTGTCGCGCATCCAGGCTTCGATCGGCGGTCGCGCCAGCGCCCAGATATTGACTTCGGGATCGAGCTGCCGCCCGACCCCCTCGACCAGCACCATCGTCTTCTGCAGCAGCAGCAATTGCGGCTGGGTCTCCATCTCGAATTGCTCGGTGACGCGAAAGAGCTGCGCCAACAGCCGGGCGATCGAGATTTCGGCGAGCGGCCGCCCGAGGATCGGCTCGCCGATCGAGCGGCAGGCCTGGGCGAATTCGTCGACCGAGCGACCCTGAGGGACGTAACCAGCCTCGAAATGGACTTCGGCGACGCGGCGGTAATCGCCCGAGAGAAATCCGACCAGCATGTCGGCGAGGAAGTATCGCGTCGCGCGGTCGAGCCGCCCCATGATGCCAAAATCGACGACCGCGATCGCCCCATCAGGTTCGACGAACATGTTGCCGGGATGGAGATCGGCGTGGAAAAACCCGTCGCGGAAGACCTGGTTGAAAAACGCCTCGGCGGCTTTCTGCAACAATGCGTCGATGTCGTGCCCGGCGGCGACAAGCGCGGTTCGGTCATCGACACGGATGCCGCCGACGATGCGGTCGGTGGTCAGGACGCTGCGCCCGGTGCGCCGCCAATCGACGCGCGGCACGTGAAATCCGGGATCGTCGGCGAAATTCTCGGCGAGTTCCGACGCGGCGGCCGCCTCGAAGCGCAGATCGATTTCGATCTCGACCGATTTTTGCAGCGTGCGCGCGATCTCGACCGGTTTCAGCCGGCGAAAGGCCGGCCGCGTCCGTTCGATCAGGCCCCCCAGCCACAGCAACAAATCGAGATCGCGGGCAAAGGCATCGGCGATCCCCGGCCGCAGGATTTTGACCGCGACCTCCCTGCCCTCGCTGGTCACGGCAAAATGCACCTGCGCGATCGACGCGGCGGCCACCGGCTCGTCGGCAAAGGCGCGAAACAGCGTGTCGAGCGGGCAGCCAAACTCGGTCTCGATCAGCGCCCGCGCCTGTTCGATCGGAAACGGCGGCACGCGGTCCTGCAGCAGGGCGAGATCCGCGGCGACGTCGTCACCGAGCAGGTCCGCCCGCGTCGCCAGCGACTGGCCAAGCTTGATAAAGGCCGGGCCGATCTCCTGGAAAGCAGCCGCGAGGCGCTGGCCAGGGCGCAACGCGCCGCCGCGGCGGCGGAACATCCGCAGCACCCAGAACAGCCGCATCGGCCCGGCGATCGGCGTGAACAGGAACAGCGCGTCGTGGCGCGCCAAGATCACCCCGATGCCGACGAGGCGCGTCACATGACGAAGGCTGCGGAAAAGCCCGAACACGGGTCAGGCGGCTAAAGCCGCCAAGCCGAATGCAGCGCGGCAACACCGCCGGTCAGATTACGAAACCGCACCCGTTCCAGCCCCGCCGCCTCGATCAGGTCGCACAGCACGGTCTGCGACGGAAAGCGGCGGATGCTTTCGACGAGATAGGTGTAGGCGTCGCGATCGCCGGTCACGACCCGACCGATCAGCGGCAGCACGTGGAAACTGTAAAAATCGTAGGCCGGAGCCAGCCAGGGCGCGGCGGCGGGCGCGAATTCGAGACAGAGGAACCGGCCGCCCGGTCGCAACACGCGCCGCGCCTCGGCTAGCGCCCGCTCGATATGGGTTACGTTCCGCAAACCAAAGCCGATCGTGTAGAGGTCGACACTGCGATCGGCGATCGGCAAAGCCTCGGCGTCACCGCACAGCCACTCGAGACCGGCGAGGATGCCCTCATCGATCATCCGGGCGCGACCGACTTCGAGCATCTGCTGGTTGACGTCGCAGACGATGACGCCGCCGGCCTGGTGCGGTTGCGGGTTCATCCGTTTCAGCACGCGGCCGGCGATATCGCCCGTGCCGCCGGCGACATCGAGCAGTGTCTGGCCGGAGCGTGGGGCTAGCCAAGCGACAAGCTCGTCCTTCCAACGCCGGTGTATGCCGCCGCTCATCAAATCGTTCATCAGGTCATAGCGGGGCGCGACGCTGTCAAAGACGGCCCGCACCAGCGGCGACTTCGCCTCTTCCGGAACGCGACGGAACCCGAAATCGGTTTCGGCGCCGGGCTCCCCGGGTTGGTCTTGGCTTGTCTCTTTCTCGCTCATCGGGCAGGAAGATAATCTTATTTCCGCTTGCGCGGAAACGGCGCCGGCCGCAACCAACCTGGCCACCAATGCCCGAGCTTCCTGAAGTCGAAACCGTACGGCGCGGCCTGGCGCTAAAGATGACCGGCCGCCACATCGTCGACGCCGAATTGCGGCGTCAGGATTTGCGCCGGCCGTTCCCGCCGATGCTAGCGCGCACGCTGACCGGCGCAAAGATCGGCGCGCTCGGTCGGCGGGGCAAATACATCCTGATCGAGCTCGACGACAACGGGACATTGCTGCTGCATCTCGGCATGTCGGGGCGGATCACGACCGGGCCCGCAGGTGTGCCGCATGCGCCGCACGATCATGTCGTGCTGACGCTCGACGACGGCACGGTCGTGCGCTTTAACGACGCGCGCCGGTTTGGGCTGCTCGACTACATGCGGCGCGGCGAGGAAAATACGCATCCGCTGCTCGCGGGCATGGGCCCGGAACCGCTGGAGCCGGGTTTTGACGGCAAGTACCTCGCCGAAAAGCTCGCCGGCAAGATGACCCCGATCAAGGCCGCGCTGCTTGACCAGAAAATCGTTGCCGGGCTCGGCAACATCTATGTCTGCGAGGCGCTTTATCGCGCCGGATTGTCGCCACATCGGCTCGCCGCAACCGTGTCGGGCGCGCGCGCCAACAAGCTTGCCGCCGCGATCCGCGCGGTGCTGACCGAGGCGATCGACGCTGGCGGATCGTCGATCCGGGATTACGTACAGGCCGATGGCGAGCTCGGCTACTTCCAGCATCACTGGGCGGTCTATGGCCGCGAAGGCGAGCCTTGCCCGGGATGCACCTGCAAGGAAGGTGTGCAGCGCATCGTCCAATCCGGCCGTTCGACATTTTTCTGCGCTAAGAAGCAGCGCTGAACCTAATTTGTCATTGCGAGGAGCCGCGAGGCGACGAGGCAATCTCATTCCATCTCGGCAGCCCTCCACGCCGCTGGATTGCTTCGCTCCGCTCGCAATGACAGGCTTGTCGTCAACACTGAACCAGGGAGCGGAGATGAGCGATAGCCACGAAAAGACCGTCCTCGTCGAGCGCCAGGGCGCGGTTGGCCTGGTCCGTCTCAACCGACCGTCGGCGCTCAACGCGCTCAACGCGCAGCTGATCGGCGAGCTCGGTGCGGCGTTTGACGACCTTGAATTTGATCCGGCAATCGGCGCGATCGTGCTGACGGGAAGCGAGCGCGCGTTCGCAGCAGGAGCCGATATCAAGGAGATGCAGGCTAAAACCTACATCGAAGCTTACACTCAGGACTTCATCACCCGGGGCTGGGAGCGGGTCGGACAATGCCGCAAGCCGGTTATCGCCGCGGTCGCCGGGTTCGCGCTTGGCGGCGGCTGCGAGGTCGCGATGATGTGCGATATCGTCATCGCCGCCGACACCGCCAAATTCGGCCAACCCGAGATCCAGCTCGGCACGATGCCGGGCGCCGGCGGCACTCAGCGCCTGCCGCGCTTCGTCGGCAAGGCGAAGGCGATGGATTTGTGCCTGACCGGCCGGATGATGGACGCCGCCGAGGCCGAGCGCGCTGGCCTCGTCAGCCGCATCGTGCCGGCCGACAAACTGCTCGACGAGGCGCTGGCCGTCGCCGCGCGGATCGCCGGCATGTCGCAGCCGGCGGCGATGATGGTCAAGGAGTCGATCAACCGCGCCTTTGAGACCACGCTGGCGGAAGGCGTGCGCTTCGAACGGCGCCTCTTCCATTCGACCTTCGCGACCGACGACCAGAAGGAGGGAATGGCGGCCTTTGTCGAGAAGCGCAAGCCGATGTTCCGCAACCGCTAATCGGCGCCATCGCGGGTTCGGTTGACGCCCGGCCTCGCCATCGATATAAGCGCCGTCTTCCAAAGCTCGGGCCAGCGATCATGCCTCATCATAAATCGGCGGAAAAACGCCTTCGTCAAACCGAAACACGCACCGTGGTCAATCGCTCGCGGATGAGCCGCGTGCGCACCTTTGTAAAGAAGGTCGAAACAGCGATCGCGAGCGGTGATAAGACCGCTGCGCAGACCGCGCTGCAGGTCGCCCAGCCGGAGTTGCACCGGGCGACGACAAAGGGCGTCATGCACCGGAATACGGTCGCTCGCAAACTGTCCCGTTTATCGGCCCGAATCAACGCGTTGTAGGGAGATACCTCAACCCTGCGCGGCTCGCGCGCAGGGCGTGGACTCCGTCCGCCCTGGCAATCGTGTCACGCGTTGAAAAATTATCTCAGTTCTCGTTTCGGTCTTATTGCCATCGATCCGTCATCTAGCTAAAGTTTCTCCCACCGGAGCAAAAACCACCAGCGCTCCGAGCAAAACCCGGTAGTTCGCATAAATTGTCGAGATTAAAGAACACGAACGCAATAAATGCGTTCGCGAGCAGGGGGAAATACTGTGTTAGTCAAACCTGTGGAGCGGTGTTTACTGGCTCATGGAGAGCTAGCTGCTGGAGCGTGACCGAACTTTTGGCATGTATATTTATACTTGTTTGAGGGGGTGACATTGGTGGGGGAAGTGACCGAGTCCACGCTGTCGGGCGCCATGTCACAGGGTTCTTCGGGTGATTGGAACCGGGTGTTGGGCCGAATGCGGCGGGAAGTGGGTGAAACGGCGTACCGCTCCTGGTTCGGATCGATGACCGTGGAGCGCGTCACCGGCGGCGAGGGAGTGATCGCCGTGCCCACCCGCTTCTTGCGAGACTGGGTCACGACCCATTACGCGGATCGGCTGCTTGCCCTCTGGCACTCGGAAAATCAATCGGTTCGACGCATTTCCTTCATCGTCGATCCGCGACACACCCACGGCGAGCGGGCGTCTTCGATCGCGCGGGAGCCGGCGCGGGAACTGCCGCCGACAGAGCCTGCCACCACAGAAAATGGCGGCGTGCCCGATATCACCGACGACAAGGGGCTCTCCGCGCCGCTCGACGCGCGCCTGACCTTTGACAATTTTATCGTCGGAAAGCCCAATGAATTGGCGCATGCGGCGGCGCGACGCGTCGCGGAGGCCTGTGCCGCGCCGACCCATTCGGTGCCGTTCAATCCGCTGTTCCTTTATGGCGGGGTCGGACTCGGCAAGACGCATTTGATGCACGCGATCGCCTGGCATGTGCGCAATCAAGCGCCGGCGCGCAAAGTCATTTATTTGTCCGCCGAAAAATTCATGTATCAGTTTATTCGCGCATTGCGCTTCCGTTCGACAATCGACTTCAAGGAACAGTTCCGTTCGGTCGATTTATTGATGATCGACGACGTGCAATTCATCAGCGGCAAGGACTCGACGCAGGAGGAGTTCTTCCACACCTTTAACGCGCTCGTCGACCAGAACCGGCAGATCGTGATCTCGGCGGACAAATCGCCGTCGGACCTGGACATCGAGGAGCGCATGCGCTCGCGGCTTGGCTGGGGCCTGGTCGCCGACATTCACCCGACGACCTACGAGTTGCGGCTGGGTATCCTGCAATCCAAGGCCGAGCAGATGGGTCTTACCCTGCCGCAAAAGGTCATGGAGTTTCTCGCCCACAAGATCACCTCCAATGTGCGCGAGCTCGAAGGCGCGCTCAACCGCATCGGCGCGCATATTCAGCTGGTGCGGCGCGACCTGACGCTCGAAGCGACGCAGGATTTGTTGCAGGACCTGCTGCGCGCCAATGAACGCCGGGTGACGATCGACGAGATCCAGCGTCGCGTCGCCGAGCATTTCAACATCAAGATGGCCGAGATGACGTCAAGCCGGCGCGCCCGCGTCGTCGCCCGGCCGCGCCAAGTGGCGATGTATCTGGCAAAGCAGTTGACCCAGCGCTCGCTGCCCGAGATCGGCCGCAAGTTCGGCGGGCGTGATCATACCACGGTCATGCACGCGGTCAGAAAGATCGAAGAACTGACGCTGAGCGACCGTGCCTTCGCGGAGGATGTCGAGCTCCTGCACCGTATGCTCGGCGGCTGAACCGACGCTGCGTCGCATTTGCGAAACAGATAGGGTCAAGGCACTTCCGTGCTATGATGTTTAACCGTCCGCCCAAGCCGATGCGTCGCGCTCGGAGAAGCGGTCGGGACCCACTTCCGACCTCAAAAACAGTCGCGCCACAACCATGAAGCTTACGATCGAACGGGCCGCTCTACTCAAGGCGCTGAGCCACGTACAAAGCGTTGTCGAGCGGCGAACGACCATCCCTATTCTGTCCAATGTGCTGCTGCGCGCCGGTTCCGGCAAGCTGGCGATGAGCGCCACCGACATGGATCTCGAGATCATCGAGTCGGTGCCCGCGCGAATCGACGGCGACGGCCAAACCACCGCACCCGCGCATACGCTCTACGACATCGTGCGCAAGCTGCGCGACGGCGCCCAGGTCGAGCTCGAAACGGTCGGCGAACGCAACGAAATGGTGCTGCGCTCGGGCCGCTCGACCTTTACCCTCTCGTGCCTGCCGCCCGAGGATTACCCGGTGATGACCAGCGCCGAGCTGCCGCATCAGTTCACGCTGACCGCGGCCGAGTTGCGCGCGCTGATCGATCGCACGCGGTTCGCGATCTCGACCGAGGAGACGCGTTATTACCTGAACGGCATCTATCTGCATGCCACCAAGAACAACGAGGTGCCGGTGCTGCGTTCGGTGGCGACCGATGGTCATCGCCTGGCCCGCATCGAAATGGTCCTCCCCGAGGGCGCGGCCGGGATGCCGGGGGTCATCGTCCCACGCAAGACGGTGCTCGAATTGCGCAAGCTGGTCGAGGAAGGCAATGATGAGGTCCAGGTCGCGCTCGGCGACACCAAGATCCGTTGCGCGATCGGCGAGGCGGCGCTGACCTCCAAGCTGATCGACGGCACCTTCCCCGATTACGACCGGGTGATCCCGACCGGCAACGACAAGATGCTCGAAGTTCCGTGCAAGGAATTCGCCGAGGCGGTCGATCGCGTTTCGACGATCTCGACCGAGCGCAGCCGCGCGGTAAAGCTGGCGATCGATCGCGGCACCCTGACAGTCTCGGCGACGAGCCCGGAAAACGGGACGGCGATCGAGGAATTGGAAGTGCGCTATCAGAACACCCCGATCGAGATCGGCTTCAATTCCCGCTATTTGCTCGACATCACCGAGCAGATCGAGGGCGAGGCGGCACTGTTCGCGATGTCGGATGCGGCCTCCCCCACGGTGGTACGCGACAGCGCAGACGCAAGCGCGCTTTACGTGCTGATGCCGATGCGTGTCTGAGCGCGGAATCCTAGGAACTTTCAGGCTTTTAGGCTGGTTTTTGGGGCTCCCCCACCCCATATGAGCGAGCATGAGGATGGGGGTGCATGACGAGCGCAATACCGCCGATTTTGCGGTCTTGCCGCCCCGCTTCGGGCCGGTCGGCGTGACCCGCTTGGCGCTCACCGATTTCCGCAATTACCGCTCGGCGCGGGTCGAACTCGCGGCCGGGCCCGTGGTGCTGACCGGTCCCAACGGCGCCGGCAAGACGAATTTGTTGGAGGCGGTATCGGTGTTGTCGCCCGGCCGCGGCTTGCGAAACGCGCGGCTCGGCGATCTCGACCGGCGATACGATGACGAGGCCGCCGATACCGAGCCACCGGGCCTGCCCCGGGGATGGGCGGTCGCCGCGACGGTCGAAACACGGCGCGGCCCGGTCAAGATCGGCACCGGCCGCGATCCGGCGGGCGGCGAACGCCGCGTCGTGCGCATCGACGGCGAGACCGCACGGGGTCAGGCGGCACTAGGCGAAGTGATCGGGGTTACCTGGCTGACGCCGCAGATGGACCGGCTGTTTATCGAAGGCCCGTCGGCGCGGCGGCGGTTTCTCGACCGCTTGGTGCTGGGTCTCGATCCGGCGCATGCCGCGCGCGTTTCGGCCTATGAGCATGCGATGCGCGAGCGGTCGCGGCTGCTGCGCGATGGCGCCGCCGATCCGAGCTGGCTGAATGCGATCGAAGAGACCATGGCGGCGCACGGCGTGGCTGTCGCGGCGGCGCGGCGCGACGCGGTCGAACGGCTCGACGAGGCCTGCGCCGCGGCCGAGGGTCCCTTCCCGCGCTCGCGCCTCGGTCTCGCCGGCACCGTCGAGGCCTGGCTCGACGAATTGCCGGCGCTCGCCGCCGAAGACTGCTTCCGCGCGGCACTCCGCGACGGTCGAGCGGGCGACGCGCTCGCCGGCGGCGCGACCGTCGGGCCGCATCGCTCCGACCTCGCCGTCACCCACGCCGACCGCGGTGTTCCCGCCGAAAGCCTGTCGACCGGCGAGCAGAAGGCGCTGCTGATCTCGATCGTGCTCGCCCATGCGCGGCTGCAGCGCCAGACACGAGGCGAACCACCGCTGCTGCTGCTCGATGAGGTTGCCGCGCATCTCGACGCCGCGCGCCGCGACGCCCTCTTCGCCGCCTTGCTGGGCCTTGAAAGCCAGGTCTGGCTGACCGGCACCGATGCCGCGCTGTTTGCGCCGTTGCGCGACGCCGCGCATTTCCTGTCGGTCAGCGATGGTGCCTTGTCCGAAACAACATTCTGAACCCAATGACACACAGCACACCCTCATCCGAACCGGTTCCCGGCGGCCCTGTTCCCGGCCCGCGCGCCTACGATGAATCGTCGATCACCGTGCTGCACGGGCTCGACCCCGTGCGCAAGCGGCCGGGCATGTATATCGGCGACACCGATGACGGCTCGGGTCTGCACCACATGGTCTACGAGGTCGTCGACAATGCGATCGACGAGGCGCTCGAAGGTTATTGCGACACGGTCAACGTGACGCTGAACGCGGACGGCTCGTGCACGGTCACCGATAACGGCCGCGGCATCCCGGTGGGCATCCATCAGGAGGAAGGCGTCTCGGCCGCCGAAGTCATCATGACCCAGCTCCATGCCGGCGGGAAATTCGACCAGAACTCGTACAAGGTCTCGGGTGGGCTGCACGGCGTCGGCGTTTCGGTGGTCAACGCGCTGTCGACGACGCTCGAGATGCGCATCTTCCGCAACGGTTCCGAATGGTTCATGCGCTTTCATGACGGCGTGCCGGAAGCGCCGCTCAAAGAACTCGGCCCTGCGCCGCTCTGGCCAGAAGGGTCAAAACGCCAAGGGCTGAAGACCGGCACCGAGATCACCTTCTCGCCGAGCCCGCAGACCTTCACCCAGATCGAATTCGACTTTACGACATTGGAACACCGGCTACGCGAGCTTGCCTTTCTGAATGGCGGGGTCACGCTGATCCTGACCGATGCTCGCGGCGTCGAGCCGAAAAGCGTGACCTTTCATTACGAAGGCGGGCTCGAAGCCTTTGTCGAATACCTCGACCGCTCGAAGCAGGCGCTGCATGCGCCGGCGATCGCCATTCGCGGCGAGAAAGACGGCATCATCGTCGAAGTCGCCATGGAATGGACCGACTCTTATCACGAAACGATGCTGTGCTTTACCAACAACATCCCGCAGCGCGACGGCGGCACGCATCTCGCCGGGTTCCGCGGCGCGCTGACCCGCACCGTCAACACCTATGCGACCGATAGCGGCATCGCCAAGCGGGAGAAGGTCACGCTCAGCGGCGAGGATATGCGCGAGGGCCTGACCTGCATCCTCTCGGTCAAGATGCCCGACCCGAAATTCTCGTCGCAAACCAAGGAAAAACTGGTCTCGTCCGAGGTTCGCCCGGTGATCGAGGGAGTGATCGGCGACCGGCTGACCCAGTGGTTCGAGGAACATCCGGCGGAAGCGAGGAAGGTCGTCGCCAAGGTCGTCGAGGCGGCGGCGGCGCGCGAGGCGGCGCGCAAGGCGCGCGACCTGACCCGGCGCAAGAGTGCACTCGACATCGCCAATCTGCCGGGCAAGCTCGCCGACTGCCAGGAGCGCGACCCGGCCAAGAGCGAGATCTTTATCGTCGAGGGCGACAGCGCCGGCGGCTCGGCGAAACAGGGGCGCGACCGGCGCTTTCAGGCGATCCTGCCGCTGAAGGGCAAGATCCTCAATGTCGAGCGCGCCCGGTTTGACAAGATGCTCGGCTCGGCCGAGATCGGCACG
>Ga0181537_10004904_pt1 | contig 10955 bp, 4 predicted proteins | sample PEATcosm2014_Bin_39_FD_119765 | JGI IMG/M metagenome (GOLD analysis project Ga0181537, IMG submission 119765) | Peatland microbial communities from MTU Mesocosm Facility, Houghton, MI, USA - PEATcosm2014_Bin23_10_metaG | ecosystem: Environmental > Terrestrial > Soil > Wetlands > Peat | place... | reverse complement strand
GGGTCCGGCGCGGCGATCCCCAGGGCGCCCGGATCCGAAGTCCGGCCGCCGGCAAACGCCTCCGCGCCCCTGATGGGGTAGAGAAGGTAGGCGTACTCCGACGCTAGGGAGGGGGAGAGCATCCTCCTCCAGGACTGGACGAAGTCGTCGGCCGTGAGCGGCTCGCCGTTGGACCAGCGCAGGCCCTCCCTCAGGTGGAAGGTCCAGGTCAGCCCGTCCGCCGACACCTCCCACGAGCGGGCCTGGGCCGGGACGGCCTGGGAGGTCTTCTCGTCGATCGCGGTCAGCCCCTCGAAGAGGGCGAGCAGGATGTTCTGGTCCGAGTAGATCGTGACGACCTGCGGGTCGAGGTCCTCGGGCTCGGCTCCGTTGCCGAGGAGCAGCGTCTGGGCCCTCGCCGCGGATTCCACGGGCGCCTCCCGCCGGGCGCACCCGGAAAGGAGCACGAGGCCCAGGGCCGCAAGGCGGGCCGCCCTCGGGATCAACTGCGGCGGCGCCTGCGGAACGCGGCGCCCACCGCGCACAGGCCCGAGGCCATCAGCATGACCGTCGACGGCTCGGGCACGGGCGAGAAGTTGAGTTCCAGTGTGTTCCCGGTGCTGGTGACGTAGAACTGCCCCACGCCGGTCGAGTTCAGGAAGCTCGTCCCGTTTTCGGTCGAGAGGTTTATCTGGAAATCGTTCGCGTTGAAGTTGGTGATGCCGCCCGTGGCGGTCAGGAGCGTCCAGTGGTAGGCCTGCGTCGGATCGAAGTTGGCGGCGCTGGTCGCATAGGGCGTGTTGGTCCCGGGCGCCGCCGTGAACAGGTAGAGCTCGAACGGGTTCCCCACGCTCGCGGTGAAGGTCAGCCCGCCGACGACGTTCACGGTGCTGTAGCCGGCTCCGGGTCCCCCGTTGGCATCCGTCATGCTGAACGCCATCATGCCGCCCGGCGCGAAGGTGAGGGAGGTCGGGAACGAGACGCTCCCGAACGTGAGCGTGCCGAGCGCCGGCACGTTGGCCGCGTTCGAGCTGTTCAGGAGGGGAAGGGAGCCGGCGACGATGGCCACTCCGTTCTGGATGGCGATGTTGCCGCCGGGCGCATACGTGCCGAAGCCCGCGAGGAACGCGCCGTCATTGAGGGTGAGGCCGTTGTGGACCGTGACGCCGGTGTTTGTTACCAGCGTCGCGTTCCCTTCCACCATGACGGGCCCGGTCCCGAGGGCCGAGTTCGAGCTCGCGATTACCGTGGCCCCGGAATCGATCAGGGTCCCGCCCGCGTAGGTGTTCGCGCCCCTCAGGTCCAGCGAGCCGCTTCCGACCTCGATGCTCCCTGCGCCGATGATCGTGCCGTAGAAGGAGGGGTCCGTGCCGAAGCTGAAGTAGAGCGACGCCCCCGTCGTCGTGCCGAGGCTGATCACGTTGGTCGACCCCGGCGAGTCGCCGCTCAGGCCGTCGATCTCCGGATAGGTGCCGTCCGCGAAGTTGATCGTGGAATTGGTCATCTGGAGGTTGCTGATCGTCGGGCTGCCCGCGAAGTTGACCGTCGAGCCCGAGAAGCTCGCGCTGGTGAACGAGGGGGCCGAGCCGTTGAAGTTGATGATGCCGCCGACGGCGCCCAGGAAACTCGAGCCGAGGCCCGAGCTCATCCCCACCGTGATCACCGTGGAGGGGCTCACGTTGATGAACGTCCCGCCCCGGAAGGTGTTGCATCCCTCGATGTCGACGGGGCCGAAGATGTCGAGGAACCCGAAGTCCGTGCCGTAGTCGCTGATCAGGCCGGTGAGCGTGAGCGTGCTCGTGGATCCCGTGTTGAGCGCGAGGCCCTGCTGTGGGATCTGGATGGCGTTGCCGATCGTTACGGGGCCGCCCACGGCCGAGAGCGTCCCGACGACGCCGCCCGAGGTGTTCGAGTTGTCCGGCACGACAAGCGTGCCGGTGCCTAGCGAGGCGCTGTTGGTCACGTTGAGCGTGCCGCTGTTGAGCACCGTGCTGCCGCTGTACGTGTTGGCGCCGGAAAGCGTGACGGACGAGGTTGAGCCGAAGCTCTCGATCGGCTTGGGAAGCCCGATCACGACCCCGGTGGCGCCGTCGACGTCGCCGAGGACCGTCTCGACGGTCAGCTGGCCGCCCTTGACCGCCGCGAACTGGTACGGGCCCTCCTCCACGGGGGTGATGCTTCCGTCGAGCGTCGCGATCGTCGCCGTGCCGAGGTACGTGTTGCTCGAGAAATCGTGCGAGGACAGGTCGATCGAGCCCGTGATGACGACCGGGCTGCTCGTGTTGTGGGAGTCGAAGCCGACGACGCCGTTCACGGTTGAGGCGTTGATGTAGCACAGGAACTGCGAGGGCGTGAGGCCGGCGGCCTCGGTGATCCCGATGTAGCCCGGGGTGCAGCTGTTGCCGATCTGGAAGGAGCCCATGCTGATATAGCTGGAGAGGGCCGTGTCGAAGATGAGCGCTCCGCCCGTGGATGATGTGTTCCCCGAATACGACAGGGCTCCCTGCAGGACGAGCGTCAGGGGGGCGTTGCCCGGCGAAAGCTGGAGGTTGTTCGTTTCGCTGTTGTACTCCTCGCCGTCGTAATAGCTGCTGTCGACGAGCGCGCTCTGGACGGTCAGCTTGCCGCCGCCGCCTCCGAACACGTAGGTCGCACCGGACTGCTGGCCCAGCCCCCCCGGGGGCGTGATGGTCCCGGTCAGGATGGCGGACGTCGCCGAACCGAGGCCGATGAAGTCTGTGCCCGAAAAGGCGCTGAGGTCGATGTTGTCGGCGAAGGTCGCGGTCGCCCCGCTGACCGTGTCGAACCCGAGCGTGCCGGCGAATGCCGAGGGGGAGAGGTTGCTCGAGATGAACGAGGGGACGCTGCCCGCGTTCGAGGAGCCGATCCCGACATAGGTGCTGACCGTGGTCCCGATCGCGTCGCCGAGCGTGAGCTGGCCCGGGCCGCCGTCGAAGATCACGGAGGCGCTGTCCTCGAGGTCGAGCCTCGAGGCGCTCGTGGGCCCCGAGACGATCGCAAGGGAACCCGAGCCGGAGCCGCCGCCGCCGAAGTCGAGGCAGAGGCCGGCGCCGTTGATGCCGCCCGTGAAGGTCACCCGGGATGCGTTGCCGACGTCGATCTCCGTGTCCTCGTCCTCGATCGCGACCATCCCGGTGAGCGCGAGGGTCGAGCCCGTGCCCGTTCCGCCCCCGATCGTGATGCCGTTCCCGTTGCTGTTGTCGCCGAGGTTGATCGCGTTGGCGATCGTGACGGGCGAATTGGTGGCCGTCGTGAAATGGGTGCCGTCGCCGAGCGTGAGGGTCCCCGTGCCGACCGGCCCGGAGGTCGGTGCGTTGGCCGGACCCGACGAGCTCGCGCCGACGACCAGCACCGTGCCGTTTCCGGCGACCGTGAGGCCGCCTGAGAACGTGCTGGCCCCCGAGTAGAGGCTGAACTCCCCGTCATAGCCGCAGGGGCTGGTGAAGGTGAGCGACTGGGGCCCGCCCGTCTCGGTGATCGCCCCGTACACCGCTAGGCTGCCGCCGCTGCCGGGGATGGACCACGTCTGGGAATTCTCGGAGGCGGCCAGGATGACGCTGCTGTTGATCTGAAGGGAGCCGTTGCTGTCCGAGTTCCCCTCGACGGTGATCCCGTTGTCCCGGATCGTGAGCGAGCCGGGTCCGTTTATGACCTGGTAAGTGGGGTTGCACGCCGTGCCGACCTGGATCCCCAGGAAGTCGGCCGCGACATTCAGATCCATGGTGTTGTCGCCGTTGTCGGTGAACTCCAGGGTCTCGGTGCCGTTGCTCAGCGGGGAGACGTCGCCCGCCCAGTTGGTGGCGTAGCTGAAATTTTCATCGGGAAAACCGCCGCCCCAGATAACGACAACCTGCGCGCGCAAAAGCACGGGGGTTGCGAGGCACGCCAATATGAGGGCTGAGCGCAAGCCGTGCCGAATCTGGAACATGCCACGAACTTTGATACAATTGATTTGCATCGGCAAGGCAGAATTCCTCGCCTTTCTGGGAAACCCCAAAAAACAGGCCAACTCCTTACATCCCAAACTTTTATCTTGTCCCCTGAAGCAGGACCGGCCGGATCACCTTCCAAACGGTGTCCGCCACGAGGGCCGCGCCCGTCGGGTTTGGGTGGATACCGTCGGCCTGGTTGAGCGCGCTGTCGCGGGCCACCCCCTCCAATAGAAAGGGGACCAGCGTCGCATGGTTGCGGGCCGCAAGCGCTATGAAGGTCTCCCGGAACGACTCATCATAATCCGCGCCCATGTTGGGGGGCATCCTCATCCCGGCGATGACGACCGGGGTGCCCGGGTAGCGGGTAAGCACGCGATCGATGATCGCCTGGAGGTTGGCCTGGGTCACCTCGGGCGCGGTCCCCCGCAGGCCGTCGTTGGCCCCGAGCTCGAGGAAGAAAACGTCGGGCTTCCGGCTTAGGACCCAGTCGATCCGGCGCAGCCCGCCGGCGCTCGTCTCCCCGGAGAGCCCGGCGTTCTCGACGTGCCAGGGCAGATGCTCGGCGTCGATGTGCGCCTGGACCCGCGCCGGAAACGACTGGGTGCCGGGGTCCGGCAGCCCGTACCCGGCGGTCAGGCTGTCCCCGAAGAACACGATCGTGCGCTGCGGCGCCCCGGAGTCGGCCCCCTTCATCAGGCAAAGCCCTATGCTAAGGGCGGCCGCGGCCCCGAGCACCCTTCGTCCCCCCCGAATTGCCTTCCTTGTCATCATGTTCCCTAGAGACCAGATGCCGGATCACCGGTGCCCCTTCGAGCGTTTTCGGGGCCAAGGGACCCGCGGGGCCGCCCCGTTATCCCGTTTGCGCTGGCGGGGCCGCGGGTGTTGGGTGGCGCCATGCCTTCCCTCGCGATGCTCAAGGTGAGCCGGCTCTCGAAGACCTATGCCACGGCCGCCGGTCCCCTGACCGTGCTCCACGAGGCGAGCTTTGAGCTCGGGGCCGGGGAGAGCATCGCCATCGTGGGCCCGAGCGGAAGCGGCAAGACGACGCTCCTCGGGCTCTGCGCGGGGCTCGACCGAGCCACGGGCGGCTACATCGAGCTCGCCGGCGAGCGCCTCGACGGGCTGGACGAGGACGCGCGGGCGCGCGTGCGCAACGCGAGCGTCGGCTTCGTCTTCCAGAACTTCCAGCTGATCCCGACGCTCACCGCGCTCGAGAACGTGCTCGTGCCGCTCGAGCTGCGCGGCGAGAGCGGCTGCGAGCCGCGGGGCCGGGAACTCCTCGCGCGGGTCGGGCTTTCCGAGCGCGCCGACCACTACCCGGTCCAGCTCTCCGGCGGGGAGCAGCAGCGCGTCGCGCTCGCCCGCGCCTTCATCAACGCCCCGAAGATCCTCTTCTGCGACGAGCCCACCGGAAACCTGGACGGCGACACCGCGGCCTCGATGGTCGAGCTCATCTTCGGGCTCAACCGCGAGCGGGGGACGACGCTCGTCTTGGTCACGCACAACTTCGAGCTGGCCGGCCGCTGCCAGCGCATCCTGCGCCTGAGGAACGGCACCATCGTCTCCGACGAGAAGGCCCCCTGACCCCCGTGCGCTTCGTCCTCCTCATGGCCTGGCGCGACTCCCGCGCCTCCCGCCGGCGCCTGCTGCTGTATTCGCTGTCTGTCGTCCTCGGGATCGCGGCCCTGGTCTCGATCGGCTCGTTCAGCGCGAACGTGAAGCAGGCGATCGACCTCGAGTCCAAGGGCCTCCTCGGCGCGGACCTTCTCGTGACCTCGGCCGCACCGCTCACGGACCCCGTGCTCGCCTACCTCGGCTCCCTCGGGGGCGCGGTGTCGCGCGAGCAGACCTTCTCGTCCATGATGACCTTCCCGGGGACGCGCAGGCTGCGCCTCGTGCAGGTCCACGCCGTCGACGGGGACTTTCCCTTCTACGGGAAGTTCGAGACCGACCCGGCGGGGGCCTCCGGTTCGCTCGGCGCCGGCGGCTCGGTGGCGATCCTCGAGCCGACGCTGATCGCGCAGTACGGGCTCAGGGTGGGGGACAAGGTGAAGCTCGGCTCCTCCCTCCTCACGGTCATCGGCGGGCTCAGGAAGGTCCCCGGCGAATCCCCCGGGGTCGCGATGATGGCCCCGCGCGCCTACCTCCCGCTGTCGATGCTCCCCGCGACGGGGCTCGCCGGCAAGGAGGCCCTGGCGCGCTACCGCGCGATGGTGCGCCTGCCCGCGGCGCGCGACGCCGACCAGATCGTGCGCGAGATGAAGGAGAGATTCCCCTCGCTGCGGCTCTCGTTCGAGACCGTGGCCGAGCGCAAGCGCAACCTCGGACGGGCCGTGTCGAACCTGGACGGTTTCCTTAGCCTCGTCGGGTTCGTGGCGCTCGTCCTCGGCGGGATCGGCGTCGCGAGCTCGCTCCACGCCTACATCCGCGGGAAGGTCGCGACGGTCGCGGTCCTGCGGTGCCTGGGCTCCAGCGCCGGCCAGGGCTTCGCGATCTACCTCCTGCAGGGCCTCGCGCTCGGGCTCGCGGGCGCGTGCGCCGGCGGGGCCCTCGGCGTGGCGGTCCAGAAGGCGCTGCCCGCGCTCTTCGGCGGCGTCCTCCCGATCGACGTGCAGTTCTTCGTCTCATGGCCGGCGCTCCTGCGGGGCACCGGGGCGGGCGTGGTCATATGCCTCCTCTTCACGCTGCTTCCCCTTCTATCTGTCCGCAGGATCCCGCCGCTCGCGGCGCTGCGCTCGGCTATCGCCGAGCGCGCCTCGACCGCGCCCGACCCACTGCGGATCGCGGTCGGCGGCGCGATCGCGGCGGCCGTCGCGGGTTTCGCGGTCTGGCAGACCGGGTCAGTCGTGGTGGGGCTTGGGTTCGCCGGGATGCTCGGCCTCGGGTTCCTCGTCCTCGCGGGCCTCGGCCGGGCCCTGTCGTGGGCGGCCCGCCGGCTCACCCCGCGCAGCCTCCCGTACGTCATCCGCCAGGGCCTGGGCAACCTGCACCGGCCAAACAACCGGACGGTGCTTCTCCTCGTCTCGCTCGGCCTCGGCACCTTCCTCGTCCTCACGCTCTTCCTCGTGCGCACGACGCTCCTGAACGAGATCCAGGGCGCGGGCGCGCTCGGCCGGCCGAACCTCATCTTCTTCGACATCCAGGACGACCAGATCGACCCCCTGGCGGCCGCCGCGGCGGCCGCGGGTTCGCCCGTCGCGGTGCGGGCCGCGATCATCACGATGAAGATCACCGCGGTCCGCGGGAAGAGCGTCGACGAGCTCCTCCGGGAGAAGGACGCCAAGATCGCGGCGTGGGCGCTCCGGCGCGAGTACCGCTCGACCATCAGGGACAGCCTCTCCGAGACCGAGAAGCTCGTGGAGGGAAGCTTCACCGGCCACGCGGCGCCCGGCGCCGGCCCGGTGCCGATCTCGCTCGAGGAGGGCCTCGCTCGCGACATGCAGCTGCACCTCGGCGACGAGGTCGACTGGGACGTCCAGGGCCTCGCGGTCCGCACCCGGGTCGGCAGCATCCGCGCCGTGGAATGGCGCCGTCTGGAGCCGAACTTCTTTGTCGTCTTCCCGGAGGGGGTCCTGGACGACGCCCCGAGGACCTACCTTGCGGCGCTGCACGTCGCCTCGCCGGAGCAGTCCGCGCGGGTTCAGCGCGCCGTGGTGGACCTCTTCCCGAACGTGACCGCGATCGACCTCGCCCTGGTCGTCGAGACGCTGGACGGGATCTTCTCCAAGGTCGCCTTCGCGATCCAGTTCATGGCGCTCTTCACGGTGGCGACGGGGCTGATCGTGCTCGCCGGCGCCGTCCTCATGGGCCGCCACCAGCGGATCCGCGAGACCGTGCTCCTGAGGACCCTCGGGGCGACCCGCAGGCAGCTGATGGCGATCCACCTGGTGGAATACGCCGTCCTCGGGGTCCAGGCCGCGGTCGTGGGCTCGGTCCTGGCGGTCGCCGGGGCCGCCCTTCTCGCCCGGTACGTGTTCCATGTGGACGCCTCGGTCCCCCTGGGCCAGGTCGGCGCCGCCGTGGCGGTCGTCTCGGCGCTCGCGGTAGCGACCGGGCTCGCCGCGGGCCGGGGAATCCTGGACCATCCCCCGCTCGAAATCCTGCGCCAGGAAACCTAGGTCCCTGACCATGACCCGCCTACAGAGATTCGCGTAATTCCGAAACTTGGCACACCGGCATGCGTCTCCTGTCCTACTGCCGTCGTCCCCGCCGCCTTAACCCCGCCGAATCGATGTCCCACCTGCTCCACCGCCTTACGGGCCGCCTCCTCGCGTCCCTCGGTGCCGTCGCCCTCTGCTGCACCGCCCACGCCGCGCCGAGCTTCAGGTCGGTGGGCCTGAACGCCGCCGAGATCGCCCAGGGCTACAAGGAGGGCGTCGTGATGGCGAAGCCCAAGGCGGGCATGATCCCGATCGCCGACCAGGCGGAGCGGAGCGAGGGCCTCGGGATGCGCGAGCGCTTTGAGCGCTTCGGCGGCGTGCGGGAGCTCAAGCTCGCCGCGGGCGACACGGTTCCCGCGGCCATCAAGCGCCTCATGGCCACCGGCCGCTACGATTACGTCGAGCCGGTGTACGTGCGGCACATCCTCAACACCCCGAACGACCCCGACTTCAGCTCCCAGTGGGGCCTGAGCAACAGCGGGGCGAACGCCGGCATCGCGGGCGCCGACATCCACGCCGTGACAGGCTGGAACACGCTGACCAACGCCCCGAACGTCATCGTGGGCATGCTCGACTCCGGGGCGCTCACGACGCACGTGGACCTGATCCCCAACCTCTGGGTCAACCCGCACCCGGGCTCGACGATCAGCCTGACGGACGGCGCCAGCCCCGTGACCGAGACGGACAGCCTGAACGGGCTCAACGGCGTCGACAAGACGGGGATCCCCGACGACGACGTGGGGCACGGCACGTTCACCTCGGGCGTCGTCGGCGCGGCCGGAAACAACGCCATCGGCGTCTGCGGCGTCGCGTGGAAGGTTCAGCTGATGGAGCTCAAGTTCCTGGGGAGCGACGGCTCCGGCACCACCGCGGACGAGCTCCCCTGCATCGACTACGCGATCAAGAACGGCGTGAAGGCGATCAACGCCAGCTTCGGGAGCTCGGGCGGCTCCCAGGCGGAGGCCGACGCGATCCAGGCCGCGGGCCAGGCGGGCATCGTCTTTGTCGTCGCGGCCGGCAACAGCTCCGAGAACATCGACATCTCGCCGGCATTCCCGGCGGACTACCCGCTGGACAACATCGTGTGCGTCGGCTCCTCCGACAACCGCGACCTCCCGTCGTTCTTCTCGAACTACGGCTCCGGCTCGGTCGAGATCTTCGCGCCGGGCGAGAACATCATTTCGACCTCGAACGCGGGCACGACGAGCTACGGCTACGAGAGCGGCACCTCGCTCGCGACGCCGTTCGTGACGGGCGCCGTCGCGCTCCTCATGGCGCAGCACCCCACGGACACCTACCGCGAGACCATAAACCGGATCCTGAACAGCGCGGACCCCATCGCCGCGCTTGCCGGCAAGGCCCAGACAGGGGGCCGCCTCGACCTGGCGACCGCGCTCACCACGGCGCCAAACACGCCCCCCAACTGCACGTTCGCCGGGCGCGTGAACCTGGTCGGCCTCGACCCGTACACGCGCTCCAACAACGCGGATTCCCCGGCGACCCCCGAGGCGGGCACGCCCGCAACCATAGCCGGGCAGGCCGGCAGCCACTCCCTCTGGTGGCAGTGGACGGCCACGCAGGACGCCACGGTCGAGATCGACACCAGCGGCACGAACGGCGGCCAGTACCTGAAGGGCGGCAGCACCTTCGCGACGCTCCTGGGCGTGTACACGGGCAGCGCGCTCGGCGCGCTCACCTCCGTCGCGGAAAGCGCCACCTTCGCGTCCGAGCCCCTCGAGGCCGGCGGCGGCCTGGTCGGCTACAGCGAGGTCAAATTCCACACGTCCGCCGGCACCACCTACCAGATCCTCGTCCAGGGCCAGAACGGGGCGACCGGCCAGGCGGTCCTTGCGATCAATACCGACCCGGACAACGACTCGATATCGTCGCCGAGGGTCCTCTCGGGGCCGAGCGTCTCGGTCCTCGACGCGAACGACAACGCCACCGTCGAGGCGGGCGAGCCCTCGATCCTCGGCAACGCGGGCGGCCACTCGCTGTGGTATGCGTGGACGGCGCCGACGAGCGGCCCCGTCGGCGTCTCGGGCTACAGCTACGACTTCGACCCGGAGGTCGCCGTCTACACGGGCACGTCGATCCCGAGCCTCTCGCTCGTCGCCTCGGCGGCGTCGACCGGCACCGCTGGCACGGCGACCGCCGCCAGCCAGTGCCTCTGCACCTTCAGCGCGACCGCGGGGACCACCTACCTCATCACCGTCGACGGGAAAACGGCGGACGACCTCGGGGAATTCACGCTCTCGATCGACGACTCGCGCTGGCAGGTGACCGCCGGCGACGAGGTGACCTGCTCCCCCGCGGTCGGGCCCGACGGGACCGTCTACGTCGGCAGCGACGACAACTCCTTCTACGCCATCAGCCAGTCGGGCGCCATCAAGTGGAGCCAGACCGCGACCTCGTCGTACGACACGAGCTCGGCGGCCATCGGGTCCGACGGGACCATCTATGCCGGGTCCACGTCCGGCACCCTGTACGCGTTCACGCCGGGCGGCTCGGTGAAGTGGACCTACGTGGTCCCGACCCCCGCGGCCTCGACCGGCCTGGACAACGGCATCTCCTCGTCGCCCGCGGTGGCCGCCGACGGGACCATCTACTTCCACGACGACGACGGGCACCTCTACGCGATCAACCCGGGCGGGACCCTCAAGTGGACGGCCGCGGTGTCGGGCGTGTCCTACGCGGCCCCCACGATCGCCCCGGACGGCACGATCTACATCGGCGACGACAGCGGGCACTTCTACGCGGTGAACCCCGCCGGCACGTTCAAGTGGACCTACGACACCCCGGTCGCCGGCGAGCAGATCTACACCGCCGCGGCGATCGACGCCTCCGGCAACACCTACTTCGG
>Ga0181537_10004903_pt1 | contig 10956 bp, 11 predicted proteins | sample PEATcosm2014_Bin_39_FD_119765 | JGI IMG/M metagenome (GOLD analysis project Ga0181537, IMG submission 119765) | Peatland microbial communities from MTU Mesocosm Facility, Houghton, MI, USA - PEATcosm2014_Bin23_10_metaG | ecosystem: Environmental > Terrestrial > Soil > Wetlands > Peat | place... | reverse complement strand
TGTTCCCCTACGACAACAACACGCTCGTCGTTGAGTCTTACCGGGACACCGAAGCCGATGCCTGGGTGTTCGTGAACCAACGCGACGTGAAGCTGCGCAACCTGGTCACGGGGGAAGTCCTGACCGGCAACCCCGGCGGGACGTTTCTTAAAAGCGCGGGATTCGGCGGCAAAGACTCGCGGTTTGTATCGTTCAAATTGCATCTGACGCCTCATTCCTATCTGGCGTTTGCCGTCCAACCCTGAAGCCATGGCCGCCTCGCGCCCGATTCTGCTCGCCTTGTTTTTTAAGGCGGGGCATGGTCGGACGCCATGAATTCCAAACCGGGCGCCTACGTTTTCCCGACACGGAACCTGAAGCGCTACCGTTTCCCGACGCACATCAACGACCTCGTCATGGACCGCGCGGACGCCGAATGTTCCGAGGTCTTCATGGTGGTCGTGCCCGCCAACGAGGGCGCGCCGTTGCACCAACATGACGATACCGAGCAGATTTTTTATCTTTTGGAGGGCCGCGGCACGCTGACGGTCGGAGCGAATTCCTTTCCCGTTGAGGCGGGCGACGTGGTCCGCATCCCGATGAAAACGCTCCACTCCGTTCGCGCGGACAAGGGCGAGGCGGTGAAATATCTGTGCGTGGATTGCTTCGGAGCCCGCGCCGCCGGGGACGAACCAACCTGGGACGCGCATGTGCGGGCGATGTGCCGCCAGCACGGATGGAATTACGAATCCGTGGCAGGGCTTAGCGCGCGGAAACCGTCGTCGGTATGATGTTCCAGCCCCCGTCACCAGCCCCGGCGGCGGCGGGAACAAATGAAACCGTTTGCGGGGAGCCGGCCGGGTCAGGCGGCAGCTTTCAGGCGGTCGTTCTTGATCAATTTGCCGTCGTTGGCTTTCAGGTAATCCTGAATCAGGCGAACGCGCGCCATCGTGGTGGAAACGCGGGTCCGGCCTTCGGCAAAAAAACGGTAATGGGCGAGCAGCTTTCCCATGTCCATGATCTCGACGCGGGCGGTCTTGGTTTTCCAAAGCTGGCCCTTTTCGAGAGTCGGAAGCGGGGAGGATTTTTTGGCGTTCATGTCGGAGACAGCCTGCCCCAAAAGTTGAGGAGAAACGAGCTTTATTTAACAGAGGAGACAGAAACCCGCAGGCAGGGCCCGGCGACCAGGTCTTATTGGGCCGGTTTGCCGGCGGAAGCCTGCTGGTGGTCGGCGACCGACGACGCCATGGTGTTGACGTTCTGAAGAATCCGGCGCGCGGCCTCGGGATCGGTGACTTTGAGGCCGTAGGCCTTGTCGAGGGCCACAACCAGTTGGAGGGCGTCCACGGAATCCAAGCCCAGGCTGCCGGGACCGAACAAGGGCTGGTCGTCACCGATTTCCTCGGGGCCCACCTGGAGCATGAGGTTCTCCACCATCAGCTTTTTGATGTCCCTTTTAAGGGTTGCGATGTTATCCATTACAAATTGCGGGCGCCAATATGAGGGGGAATCCTGCGACATGCCGCAATACAGTGCAAGGACAGAATCGGCCGGAACGGATGATCCCGCCCGGTTCCGGGCTCAAATCGACCGCAAACCTCTGCGGTTCAGACAATTTCCACGGGACACTTGGGCAGGGCGTCGATGAAGGCCTGGCCGTAGCGCTTGACCAAAACGCGGTTGTCGAGGACGACGACGATGCCGGTGTCGGTCTTGGTGCGGATGAGGCGGCCGACGCCCTGGCGGAACTTGAGGATGGCTTCGGGCAGGGAAAAGTCGGCGAAGGAGTTGCCGCCGTGGGCCTCGATGTTTTCGATGCGCGCTTCAATCAGCGGATGGTCGGGCACGGCGAAGGGCAGGCGGGTGATGATGACATTGGAGAGCGCCTCGCCGGGAACATCGACGCCCTGCCAGAAGCTGTCGGTGCCGAAGAGGACGGAATTCACGTTGTCCTTGAATTTCTCGAGCATCACGGAGCGCGGCGTGCCGGTGCCCTGGATGTAACACTCCAGTTCGAGCCTTTCGAAGAACGGCTGCAACAATTCGCCGACTTCCTGCATGAGCTTGAAATTGGTGAACAGCACGAAGGCCTTGCCATGGGTCTGGCCGACAAAATGTTTGATCCAGTGGATGAGCGCGTCGCGATACTCCGAATCGCGCGGGTCGGGCATCTTGCGGACGATGTAGAGCTTCATCTGGCGCTCGTAATCGAAGGGGGTGCCGGTTTGGAGCAGGGTCGCGTCCTCGGCGCCGACGCGGCGGACAAAATAAGACAGCGCTGGAAGTTGAGGGTTGAGGGTTGAGGGTTGAGAGGCAGACCGGGATTTGGCGGGTTTGACGGATGGATTGGCGCTGGTGGCGAGGGTGGCGCTGGTCATGATGATGGAGGTGTCGCTGCCAAAAAGGCGGCGGCGCAGGAAATCCGCAACGTCCACGGGCGCGGCATTCAGGGCGAGGTTCTTTTGCGTGCGACCGGCGCGTTCGACCCAATAGACGTGGTCCCCGGCGCTCTGGCCCAGGAAGGTCCCGATGGCTTCGCGCAATTCCTGGAGGCGGCGGTTGCATTCGACCAGTTCCTGGCCGGTGTCCTTGTCGTCGGTGAGTTTGATGAGGTCGCTGACGGCCTCGCGCAACCGCTGGATGGGGAGGGTGACGTTGTCCTTGACGAGGTCGGGCTGGCGGATGCGCAGTTCCGTCCACGAACGCCGGGCCGCGGATTTCGCGTCGGCATCATCTCCACCGTTGCCGGATTTCTGCCGGCGCAAGTCTTCGCAGGCGCTTTCAACGTCGACAAAGAATTTGTCGGCCTCGCGCAGGAGATCGGCGACGAGCGTGACGGCCTTGCCCTGGCGCAGCGTGGCGAGGATGCCCTTTTCCGTGCGCGGATTCCAAAGCCGTTGCAGGGCGTAGCGGAGCTGGCCGCTGGAAACGCTGAGGCCGATGTGCCGCGAGGCGACGCTTTCCACCTGGTGCGCCTCGTCGAAGATGACGAAGTCGTTCTTGAAGAGAATGCCGCCTTCGACGTCCTCGTCCATCCCGCCGAGCAGGGTGAAGAAGAGCGTGTGGTTCACGACCAGGACATCGGCGGAGAGGATGCGTTTGCGGGCGCGCTGGAAGAAGCAGACGCTGTTTTGCTTGGCGAACTCGGACTGCGGGCCGCAGATTTTCGGCGAGCAAAGGCCGCGCTCGGAACAGACGTGCGACCAGACCTTCTGGTCGGGCTCGGTCTCGAAGTCCGAGAGGCTGCCGTCCTCGGTGGTCTTGGACCATTCAAAGATGCGTTTGAGTTCCTCGGCCTCGGGCGAGGTGAAGAGGCTGTCGGCCTGTTGCATGGCCTTGGCGAGGCGGCGGGAGCAGAGATAATTGGCGCGCCCCTTGAGCATGGTGTAGCTGAAGCGGACCGGGAGGATTTTTTCCAGCATCGGCAGGTCTTTTTGGGTGAGCTGCTCCTGCAAATTGATGGTGTGCGTGGAAACGACGGCCTTTTTCTGATGGCCCACGGCGTAAAGAATGGCGGGCGCAAGATAGGCGAGACTTTTGCCGACGCCGGTGCCGGCTTCGACGACCAAGTGCTCGCGCTTGGCGAGGGCGTTGGCGACGGCCACGGCCATTTGCTGCTGCTGCGGGCGGTATTCGAAATTGCTGGCCTTGGAGAGGATGCCGCTGGGCGAAAAGAGGGTTTCGACCTGCTGGATGAGGTCGGAACCGGGACCGGCGGGTTGGGGTTCAACGACGGAGATCATTTCAGAGTAATTTCAACGCAAAGGCGCAGAGGCGCAAAGACGCGGAGAGTTCAAATTCTTTTCCAGGTACATGACATGCCACAGAGTAATGCATCTCGTTACTTCTCTGGCGCTGATTTGGTTGCGACCAGTCCCGAGAGCAGGTTCTGTAGCTCGCCAAATTCCGCTTTGCCAAGGGAGCGTCGCATTTTTCCTTCAAGAACGTTTCCTTTAGTATCCACCACCGTTTTCTGCTTGCCATCATCCCAAACCAGCAAAAGCCTGACGCGCATTTCGTCAAACTCAGTCGTTTTATCACCGCCCGAAATTATGGTGAGTAACGCCGCCACCGACTTCGCATCGATTACCTCAATCTGATAATTCGCCTTTTCTCTAATGTTCTCTTGCGTGACTGGCACATAAGTTTCGATTTGAAATGGAATGTAATAGATCGAAGCCTTTGAAAAGCTCGGGCTCTCCGCCCAACTGACAGATGCCAAAAGAAATGCGACCAAGCACATCATCGTCGTCTTCATAGCGATTTCATTTGTTGGTGGGTTTTGCCTCCCGATCGCTATTCCCTGACGCGCCGGACGACGATTTCCTGGGCGGCCTTGTTTTTGACGATCATGTGGGCGGGCAGGATGCCGCGCCAGTTGGTGCCGGGATAAATCACGGAGCCGCGGCCGATGATGCTGCCGGGATTGAGGACGGAGTTGCAGCCGACGTCCGCGCCGTCGCCCAAGAGCGCGCCGAATTTGCGCAGGCCGGTGTCGAAGGGTTTGCCCTCGAGTTCGACGAAAACATTGCCGGGAAGAGATTTGAAATTCGAGAGGATGACGCCCGCGCCGAGATGGGCTTTCGCGCCGAGGATGGAATCGCCGATGTAATTGAAGTGCGGCGCGCCGGCCTTGTTGAACAGGAACGCGTTCTTAAGCTCGGTGGAGTTGCCGATGACGCAGCCGTCGCCGATGAGCACGTGTTCGCGGAGGTAGGCATTGTGGCGGAGCTCGCAGTTCTTGCCAATGATGGCGGGGCCCTTGATCAAGACGCCGTCCTCGAGGACGGTGCCTTCGCCGATGAAGACCTGCGGGCCGATGAAGACACCGGGACGGGCGAACCGGTGGCCATTGGGCTGCAGGTGTGATTCGATGTGGCCCTTGATTTTTTTGAGGGCGTCCCAGGCGAATTCGACCCCGTCGAAGAGGGCGGCGTGGTCGGTCTGGCTCAAATCAAAAAAGTCGGCCGGCTTGAACATGGATTGAGGGTAATGGAAACAGACGGCAAGTCATGCCTGAAATGGTGCTTGCGCACCGGCCAATGCAAAACCCCCGGATCGAAGTGATCCGGGGGCGCCGTGTCGGGCCGGTTTCGCATGCAGCAGCTCGGTTTCAGCCCCCTTGAATTCTTGGTGACTTGACGTCACAAAGTGAACCATTGGTTTGCCAGAACCACCGGGGTTGGCCGCGACGAGGAGGTTTTCGCAGAGGCTTGTTACGGTGTGATGGAGGGAAAGTGACGATGCGGAAACGTCGGAAGACGATGTGTCACTTCGATGTCCGAATTCACCACATTCAAGGCAGGTCAACAGATGGAACTATTTGGGACGCAATGGAATGCGTCAACTCAGTGTGAGGGAGAGACCAAGATTAATATGAAGATTAGGAATGACATTCCGAAGGGGGTTGAAATGGGGAATTGCCAGCGGGTGAGGGTTGGCGTTTGATGGAATCTGAATTATGGACCTGACACGGACGGCGTACGGAACCTGGAGCGGCGGGCGCTACATGCATTTTGGCGAGCCGCTGACGGAGGAACGGTTCGTGAGCGTGATTCAACATGCGTGGCGGCGCGGGGTGCGCACGTTCATGACGGCGGACGTGTATGGGAACGGCGCGGCGGATGAAATGCTGGGGCGCGCGCTGGGCGGGTTGCCGCGGGAGTCGTATTGCCTCGTGGGCGCGGTGGGCCATGATTTTTACAAGGGCGAACGCGCGGGGTCGAAGGGGTATCCGCGGTTCACCAGCACAAACACTCCGGCGGAGTACGCGTCTTATCTGCGGATGGCCACGGAAAAATCTTTGGCACGTTGCCGCGCAGAGAAGTTTGATTTGCTGCTTTTGCACAATCCCGACCTGACCGGTTACACGAGCGAGAAGGTTTGGACGGCGATGGACAAGGTGCGGGAGGCCAAGCTGGCGGAGCGCATCGGCGTCGCGCCGGGGCCGGCGAACGGGTTCACGCTGGACCTGCTGGTGTGTTTCGAGCGGTTCGGCCCGCTGCTGGACTGGGCGATGGTGATTTTGAATCCGCTCGAGCCCTGGCCGGGCAACCTGGTTTTGCCGGCGGCGTTGAAGCACGGGGTGAAGATCATCACGCGCGTGGTGGATTACGGCGGGTTGTTCCACGACGACGTGAAGCCGGGGCACAAGTTCGGCACGCAGGACCATCGCGGTTTCCGTCCGGCGGGCTGGGTGGAGGCGGGCGCGGAAAAAATGGAGCGGATGCGGGACATCGCCGCGAACCACCGGGTGACGATGCTGCAACTGGCGTGCCTGTGGAATCTGTCGCAGCCCGCGGTGAGCAGCGTGATCCCGACGTTGATACAGGAGACGGGCCCGAACGCGCGGCCCATCGAATCAAAGGTGGACGAACTGGCATCGCTGCCGGACATCAAGCTGACGGAGGAGGAACTGGAGCTGATCGCGGAGATCGGCGACAACAAGGGCTGCATGGAATTGAAGGGCGCGAACCGGGCGCACACGGGCGAAGCGCAGCCGGACCGTTGGGGATTGATTCCGGATCATGAAGCGGCGGCCCGGCGCTGGGGCATCCTGCCGGAGGAAGACCTGGCCTGCACGCACAACAAAACGGCGTGAGCGGGGACGCGTCAAACCTGCGCGCGAAGATCGGGTGCGCGGTGTTGCTGGCGCTGATCACGGCCGGCCTGTACTGGCCGGTGACGGGGTTTGACTTCACGAATTACGACGACCCGGACTACCTCATCTACAATCCGATGGTGCAGCACGGCGTCACCGGGCAATCGGTGACGTGGGCATTCACGACGGATCACGCCAGCAACTGGCATCCGCTCACGTGGATTTCGCACACGCTGGATTGCGACCTTTACGGGTTGAAACCGGGCGGTCATCACCTGACGAGCCTGCTGTTCCATGTGGCGAATGCGGTGCTGTTGTTTCTGCTGCTGGAAGGAATGACGGGCGCCCTGTGGCGAAGCGCGCTGGTGGCGGCGCTGTTTGCGTGGCATCCGTTGCATGTGGAATCGGTGGCGTGGGTGTCGGAACGGAAGGATGTGTTGAGCACATTCTTCTGGCTGCTGACGCTGCTGGCTTACGGGAAATACGCGGGCAAGTCCAAAAGTGCCAGTGCGGCGCCACCAAGTCCAAGGCCCAAAGTCTGGTATGCCGCCGCGCTGATGTTTTTTGCGATGGGGTTGCTGTCGAAACCAATGGTGGTGACGCTGCCGTTTGTGCTGTTGCTGATGGATGTTTGGCCCCTGCAAAGGAATTCAAAATTCAAAATTCAAAATTCAAAATTGGAGGCCGGGGAAGAGGGCGTCTCGTTGGGATGGTTGGTCGTCGAAAAAATTCCGTTCTTCGTGCTGGCGGGGGCCGAGTGCGTGGCGACGGTCTGGGCGCAGAAGTCGGCAAACTCGGTGGTGGCCGCGGCGGCGTTGCCGGTGACGGCCCGCATCGCGAACGCGCTGGTCAGCTACGTGCTGTACCTTTGGAAAACCGTGTGGCCGGTGGACCTGGCGGTGCCGTATCCGTTTTCGCATGATTGGACCTTCGCGCAGGCGGCGGGCGGGGGCGCGTTGCTCGTGTTGATTTCGGCGGGGGTGCTGTGGTGTTGGCGCACGCGGCCGTATCTGGCGGTGGGCTGGTTCTGGTTCCTGGGAACTTTGGTGCCGGTGATCGGGCTGGTGCAGGTGGGCCTGCAGTTCATGGCGGACCGTTACACGTACATTCCGCTCATCGGCGTGTTCATCATGGTGGCGTGGAGCATTCCCGCGCGCTGGGCGGCGTGGCCGCGACCAGGGCTGATGTTCGCAACCGTCACGGGCGCGGCGCTGGTGCTGTTGCTGATGACGACGCGGGTGCAGCTTTATTACTGGCAGAACAGCATCACGCTCTTCAGTCACACTGCGGCGGTGACGGAGAACAACATCCTCGCGGAATATAACCTGGGCGAAGCGCTGGCGCGCGCGGGCAATGATGACGCGGCGGTGACGCATTATTCGAAGGCGCTGGCGATGCCGCCCAACCGCGTGGAGGCGCAATATAATTCCCAACCGCAGGCGCGGTTCAACTTGGGGTTGATTTATCGCAATGCGGGAAAATGGCCGGAGGCGGCGGCGCAATTCGAGGCGTATTTGCGGGAGTTTCCCAGCGATCCGAACGGGCACATCGCTCTGGGCAGCGTGCTCCTGGCGATGGGCCGCACGGCGGAAGGCATCCGGGAAGACCGGGAGGCCGCGCGGCTGAATCCGGACGACGTGGAGTCGCTTAACCGGCTCGCCTGGCTGCTGGCCACGCAGCCGGACGCGAAATTCCGCGACGGCGCGGAGGCGGTGCGGCTGGCCGGGCGCGCATGCGAGCTGACCGGCGGACGCAACGCGCGGTTTCTGGCGACGCTGGATGCGGCTTACGCGGAAGCGGGCCGGTTCGCGGAGGCAATTACCGCGGCGCAAAAAACAATCGCGACGGCGCAGGCCGAAGGACAAAAGGAATTGGCGGCGGCGGCGGAGAAGCGGCTGAAATTATACGAGGCGGGGATGGCTTACCACGAGTGAGCGCGGGCGCTATTTGCTGCCGGGTTTCACGGCGGGAGTGGCGGCGAGGTCGGGGGGCAATTGGTCCGCGGGAAAAGCCTCCACTTGCAGGGAAAGCAAGCTGAACATCGGGACGCCGAGATTGACGGCGCCGTTGGAGCGGTCCACGGCCATGGCCACGCCGGCCACGCGGCCCTGATGAGCGCGGACGATGTCGATGGTTTCCTGGACGCGCCCGCCCTTGGTGACGACGTCCTCGACGATGAGCAGGTTTTCGCCCGGTGCGATCTTGAAGCCACGGCGCAGCACGAGCTTGCCGTCCTCCTTTTCCACAAAGATGAAGCGGCTCTTGAGCTGGCGGGCGACTTCCTGGCCGAGCACGAGCCCGCCCATGGCCGGCGAAATGACGGTGGCAATGCCGAGGGAACGGACGCGGCCGGCGAGCGCCGCGCCGAGCTTCTCCACGGTGGGCATTTGCTGGAGGGCGATGGCGCATTGGAAAAACTGCCGGCTGTGCAGGCCGCTGCGCAGGATGAAATGGCCCTCGAGCAGCGCGCCGGTGTCGCGAAAGATTTGGAGAACTTCGGCTTCGGTCATGCGATGATGTTAAGTTCAAAGGGGAAAGTTCAAAGGGGAAAGTTGCGCAGCCCAAGGCACGGGCGGAACACCACCACCTCTCCCCGGCCCTCTCCCCCGCAAGCGGCGGAGAGGGGGAAGATTTTGCGCGCCAAACTTGCGGAGCGTTGTTTTGTATTTTCGCGGCGCGCGGGCGGAGGGTAAGGTTCGCCATGCCGAAATGGTGCAAGCTGATTCTGGCGGTGCTGCTGCTGCCGCTGTGTTTCGGCGCGGCAGAGGCGCTGTGGCTGGTGCTGCTGCACAGCGGGGAGGCGACGACGATTTGGGTGGGGTTCCTTTCCGGCGCGGCCTGCTGGCTGGTCATCTTCTTTCTGCTGCCCAAGCCGATGTGGATTTACGTTTTTGGCCATGAACTGACCCACGCGCTGTGGACGTGGCTGATGGGCGGACGGGTGAAGCGGTTCAAGGCCACGTCGAAAGGCGGGCATGTGATCGTGACCAAGACGAATTTTCTCATCGCGCTCGCGCCGTATTTTTTCCCGCTGTACGCGGCGCTGGTGGTGGGAGTGTTCGTCATCGGCAACTTGATCTGGAACTGGGCGGCTTACGCGGTGTGGTTTCATTTGTTGCTGGGGGCGGCGTATGCGTTTCACCTGACGCTGACGTGGCACATTCTGAAAACCGAGCAATCCGACATCACGGCGCACGGATATTTGTTCTCGGCGGTGGTGATTTACCTGGGAAACATGGCGACGCTGCTGGTGGGCGTGCCGTTGCTGACGGCGCGGGTGGGGGTGCTGACTTCGCTGGGCTGGTGGCTGACATCCACAGGGCAATTGTTGCAGGGGTTGCAGAACCTGCTGCGGGGCATTCATTAGCGAAATCATCACAGTGGTGAAACATCTGCCGGATTGCGCTTGAACTGCGGGCGCAGTTCAGGCGAAATGGGCGGGTTGCGTAACGCGCTATGAACCTGGGTGACATTCTTGGACAGGACAATATTTTGCCGGAACTGAAGGCGGCGAACCGCTGGGACGCCATTGACGAACTCATCGCCAACCTGGTGGACACGGGAAAAATCAAGGCGGCCGACCGCGAGGCCATCGCCGCGGTGGTCAAGAAGCGCGAGACTTCCATGAGCACGGGCATCGGTTTCGGCATCGGCATCCCGCACGCCTCGACGGATTTGATTTATGAAGTGGTCGGCTCCTTTGGCCGTTCGAAGACGGGCGTGAACTTCGACGCCCTGGACAACCAGCCGGTGAATCTCGTCATGCTGTTCCTGGTGCCGCAGGGCCAGTTTCAGAAACATCTTCACACGCTCGCCAACATCGCGAAGCTGCTCCACAAGCGGGAATTTCGCCAGGCGCTCGAGGAAGCCTCGGATGCCGCGGCGATGTTCAAGATCATCCGGGAATTCGGCGGCAAGTGAGTTCGCGCCCGGTCAGAAAGGACGCTGTTTTTGAGAGAGTCGGTGGAATGCTCGCCCTGCCCGTGAACTGCAGCCTCACCTCACCCCGACCCTCTCCGCTCCCTTCGAGGGAGGGGAGAGGGAGAAGAACTTGACGCGCCACGAGAGGGTCAAATCTGTGTTGCCCCATAAAGCCATTGAAGAGCGGTTGCAGGCGGCGGTGTCGGCGGTGCTGCCCGGCGCGGACACCGGGGCGGTGCTGGTGCGGCCTTGTCCGGACCCGAAGTTCGGCGACTACCAGTCCAACGCGCTGATGGCGCTGGCGAAGGAACGCAAAATGAACCCGCGCCAGCTCGCCACGGAGGTGGTGGCGAAGCTGGACGTGGCGGATTGGTGCGAGAAGGTGGAGATCGCCGGCGCAGGGTTTCTCAATTTCCGGCTCAAGCGGTCCGCCCTGGCGCAGTCCCTGCAATCGG
>Ga0181537_10004902_pt1 | contig 10957 bp, 6 predicted proteins | sample PEATcosm2014_Bin_39_FD_119765 | JGI IMG/M metagenome (GOLD analysis project Ga0181537, IMG submission 119765) | Peatland microbial communities from MTU Mesocosm Facility, Houghton, MI, USA - PEATcosm2014_Bin23_10_metaG | ecosystem: Environmental > Terrestrial > Soil > Wetlands > Peat | place... | reverse complement strand
GCACGACCCCGCCGTCGCTCCAGACGTCCACGAGCACCTACCAGAACTTCCTGCCGGCGGTTAACCTGAACTACGACCTCGACAAGGACCAGGTCGTGCGGTTCGGGGTCTCGGAGGTCATCGCCCGCCCGAACACGGCGGCGGAGGCCAACTGGGTGGAGCTGTATGACTCGACGCTCAGCGGCGTTGGCGGCAACGCCTCCCTGAGGCCCGACGAGTCGACGAACCTCGACCTGGCCTACGAGAACTACTTCGCGAAGAACTCGTACTTCGCTGTCGACCTGTTCTACAAGGACATCTCGAACTACATCGTCAACGCGGCGAACCCCGAGCAGTGGACGGATTACTCGCTCACGGGCCACCCCGCGGAGACGTATGAGATCACGCGCCCGACCAACGGCGGCGCGGCCACATCGGAGGGCGCCACGTTCTCCTACCAGCAGGCGCTCTCGAACGGATTGGGGGTATCGGCCAACTACACGCTCCTGCACACCTCGAGCGCCAACGGCCCGCTGCCCTTCTCCTCAAAGAACCAATTCAACATCAGCCCCTTCTATGAGAACCGCTGGGGCTCGATCCGCTTCACCTACGCGTGGCGCGACGACTATGAGTCCAGCTCGTTCAACGGCCAGAGCGCGATCTGGACCGCGCCCTACGCCCGGGTGAATGCCACGGCCTCGATCAACATCACGAAGAACATCTCGCTCATCGTGAGCGCGACGAACCTCCTGGACGAGACCTACCGCCAGTACTACCTGAACCAGGGCGCGGCCTCGGTGATCGCCGACGAGTACAAGGACGGACGCGGCTACGAGGCCGCGATCCACTGGAACTTCTGATCTTGCCGCGGGCTGGCAGTGCCCGACGGCTAGGGACGATAGCGACAGGGCCCGGATGCTTCGGCATCCGGGCTTTTTCTTTGCACCCTTGGAACAGGATGGCGTGAGGCATGGAAAGGCGGCAACGTCGGCGGAGCGATGAAGGCGATCCTCGGCCTCTCGGCCTACTACCATGACTCAGCGGCCGCGCTTGTCGTCGACGGGCGCGTCGTCGCGGCCGCCCAGGAGGAGCGGTTCACCCGCGTGAAGCATGACAGCCGGTTCCCGGCGGCCTCGGTCGACTACTGCCTCAGGGAGGCGGGACTGTCCCCCGCGGACATCGACCACGTGGTGTTCTACGAGAAGCCCTTCCTCAAGTTCGAGCGGCTTCTGGAGACCCACCTTGCCTGCGCGCCGTCGGGCTTCCGGTCCTTCCGGATGGCCCTGCCGCTCTGGATCCACGAGAAGCTGCGGCTTCCCGAGCAGATGGGACGCGGGCTGGGAGGCGCCTACACAAGGCCTTTCGTCTTCGTAGAGCACCACGAGTCGCACGCCGCCAGCGCGTTCTTCCCGTCGCCCTTCGAGGAGGCCGCCGTCGTGACCCTGGACGGGGTCGGCGAATGGGCGACCGGGACCCTGGGCCACGGCAGGGGCAACAAGCTCGCGCTGAGCCACGAGATGAGATTCCCCCACTCCCTCGGGCTCCTTTATTCCGCCTTCACGTATTTCTGCGGGTTCAGGGTCAACAGCGGCGAGTACAAGCTCATGGGCCTGGCGCCTTTCGGGGAGCCGCGCCACGCCGACCTGATACTCGAGAGACTCATGGACCTTAAGGAGGACGGCTCGTTCAGGCTCGACCTGTCGTACTTCAACTACTGCGCGGGGCTCACGATGACCTCGCAAAGGTTCGACCGGCTCTTCGGCGGGCCGCCCCGCGGACCGGAGTCCCCGATCACGCAGCGCGAATGCGATCTGGCCGCGTCGATCCAGAGGGTCGCCGAGACCGTGATGCTGAGGACCGTCGCCCACGCGCATCGCCTGACCGGCTCGAGGAACCTGTGCCTCGCGGGCGGCGTGGCGCTCAACTGCGTGGGAAACGGCCGGATCCTGAGGGAGTCCCCGTTCGAGAGGGTCTGGATTCAACCCGCCTCGGGAGACGCCGGGGGCGCCCTCGGCGCCGCGCTCTTTGTCTGGCACCAGCTTCTCGAGAATGAACGGACGGCGCCACAGCCCGACGGCCAGCGGGGATCGCTCCTGGGGCCGGCCTTCAGCGCCCCGGAGACGGAGGCCGTCCTGAAGGCCAAGGGCGCCGTGTACCGGCGGGTCGAGGCGGAGGGCGCGCTCTGCGCGGCGGTCGCGGGCCTCGTGGCGGAGGGAAAGGTGATAGGATGGATGCAGGGCCGGATGGAATTCGGGCCCAGGGCCCTGGGGGCCCGCAGCATCCTCGGCGACGCGCGCCTCGCGGGGATGCAGCGCCAGATGAACCTGAAGATAAAGTTCCGGGAATCGTTCCGACCGTTCGCGCCGATCGTGCTTCGCGACCGGGCGAGCGAATACTTCGACCTGAAGCCCGGGGAGGAAAGCCCCTACATGCTCATCGTCGCCCCGGTGCGCGCCGACAAGCGCACGGCCCCGAAGGGGGACGCCGTGGGGCTGGACCGCGTGGGCGAGGTGCGGTCCGTCCTGCCCGCGGTCACCCATGTCGACAATTCCGCGCGGATCCAGACCGTGGACCGGGAACGCAACCCGAGGCTTTCGGAGCTTCTCGAGGCGTTCGACGCCCTCACGGGATGCCCGGTGATGATCAACACGAGCTTCAACGTCCGGGGCGAGCCCGTGGTCTGCACGCCCGCCGAGGCCTACCACTGCTTCATGTCGACGGACATCGACGCCCTCGCAATCGATGATTTCCTCCTCCTGAAGGAGGACCAGCCGAAGGCGAACACACCCAATGTCGAGGCCTACCTGGGCCGGTACGGCAAGGACTGACGCTCCGCCATGTCGCTCATACGGATAAACAGGAACCCCAGCGGCCGCCAGCTCGGTGTATTTGGAACGGCGTGGCTCCTTTTTCTTGGGATATCCGGGTGGCTCTCCTGGTCGCGCGGACACCACGGGCTTGCCGAGACGCTATGGGTGCTTGCCGCCCTCGTGCCGCTTGTCGGCACGGCAAGCCGTTCCTTTCTGCGGGGGGTGTACCTCGGCCTGAGCTATGCCACCTACCCCGTAGGCCTTGCGGTGTCCCATGTCGTCTTGGTGCTCGTGTACTATGTCGTCCTCACCCCGATCGGACTCGCGATGCGCCTCTTCGGGCACGACCCGCTGGAGAGGAGATTCGATCCGGGGGCCAAAACCTATTGGACACCCCGGGAAAAGGCGAAGACCGTGGAGAGCTATTTCAAGCAACGCTGAGCATGCCTGAACCCGAAAAGAAGACATTCAGCGAGCAGGCAGAGGGAAAGCGCCGGGGGCCCATCGCGGAATTTTTCTCATTCGTCTTCCAGAACAAGAAATGGTGGCTGACGCCGATCATCCTCATCCTCGTGATCGTGGGCCTGCTGGCCGTGCTGGGAGGCTCCGGCGTGGCGCCGTTCATCTACTCTCTTTTCTAGGACGGTAGACCCGGAAGGGGCTGCCTACTGGGCCGCCATCTCCGCTCGCATCCGGCCGACGAGCTTGTCGATGGACTCCGTCACGGACTCGCTTCCCTCGTGGACCGACAGCCTCCTGGCCTCGGCAAGATGGAGCATCATCCGGTCCATGTGCTTTAGCTGGTATAGCTTGAGCGCCAGCGTGAGCTCGAAGGTCGCGCTCACCGGTCCGCTGAGCTCGGCGGCCTCCATGTTCCTTACCCATCCCTCCAGGTCGCCCCTTGCCTCGCAATCTTTGGCCGCACGCAGGCTGTTGTCCTGGTTCCTCGGCTGGCGCTCCGCTGCAGCGGTGCTTTCTCTGGCAGCCTCGTCCGCTCTCCCGGCCTCGTTGAGGAGTGAGACAAGCGACTCAAGCGCGTCGGCATCCGAGGGGTCCTGGGCCAGCACAGCCCGCAGGTCCCTCTCTGCGCCGGCCACGTCCCGCGAGGCCCGCCTGAGGCCGGCCCGGAGGACCTGGAGAGTGTAGTCCTGGGGCCTTGCGATGATGAGTGAGTCGAGGAAACGAATCCCCTCGTCCGCGCCCTTTGTGCGGGTCCGGAGGTCCACCACGAGCGGCGCAAGCATGTCCGCGTCGGAGCTCGAACCGGCCGACTTCTCGAGCACCTCGTCCGCCTCGTCATAGCGGCCGAGGCGTTTGAGGATGGATGCCTCGTCGGCGGCAGGCGCGAAATCCGCCGGCAGAAGCTCCGCCACGCGCCTCGACACGGCCAGGGCGTCCTCGTCATTCCCCTGGTCGAGGTCGACCCCCTCCAATATCCCGAGGAGCGCCGGGTTGTCGGGATCGCGCGACAGCGCCGCCTTCACCGTGTCCGATGCCCCCGCAAGCACGGACGGAAGGAGGGCTTCCCGTCTTGCAGCCTCGATCTGCCGGTACAGCTGCGCCTCGTCCTCGACGTGGGTCAGCCGGTTCGTGAACGGGGGCTTGCGCACGAGGACCTCGATGCGAAGCAGCATCGGCAGCCGCTCGTGCGGGGTGTAGGCGAGGGTCCCGGCGCATGCCGCCTCGTCCAGCCATCCGGTATCGCCGGGGTCTCCCCCGAAAACCGAGGCTGCCGCGCCCCGCGCCATCAGGAGGCCCAGCCGGTAGTTTCCGGGCCAGTCAAAGTGCACGTGCTCAAACAGGATCTCCCGGCCGCTCAGGGGCCCTGTGGAGGCGGGATCGGAGCCGAGCGCGAGCGCCGAATCGAGCAGGCTCACTCCTCCCTTTGCGTCCCGCGCGACCTCGCGGATGACCTCGTTGATCCGGGGGTCCGGCCTGAATCGGAGTGAATCCCAGTGCAGTGCGTCCGTGAAACGCCTCCGCGCGGAGGCGGTGTCGCCCGATTGCAGGTCGAGAGAGCCCAGCATGAAGAGGGTGTCCGCATAGTGCGGGTCGACGCCAAGCGCCCTGTCGAGGAGCTTCCGCGCCCCTGCGTTGTCGCCGAGCATCCAGGCGACGCGGCCGCCATCGAAGGCGGCCTGCCACGCCGCGAGCTCCGACGACGAAAGGCCCGGGGAGTGGCGCGAGAGGAGCGGCGGGCAATCCTTCAGGTTGGCGACCACCGTGCAGAGGAGCGTCCTCGCCCCGGCCCCCGAGGCCGCATCGACGATGCCCCGGAGGTTCGCCTCGAAGTTCCCGTAGACTGCGCCAAGCCTCGGGTCGTCGCCGGCCACCGCGTTGTTGACGAACATCGACATGCCTCCCCACTCGGCCGCGCTCCTTCGGGGCGAGAGCCTCCCGAGAAGGGAGCCCAGCAGCTGGCCGGTGCGCGTGGAGCGCACGAGGACGCTCGCCCGGATCACCCAGAGCGGCGGCATCGTCGAGAGGTAGGCGCATCCCGGGCCGTAGGGCCCCACCACCTCGTTGTTGCCCATGTAGACGACAAAGAGGTCCGGCTCGAACCGGGCCATCTCGCGCGCGATCTGGTAGACGACATGCGAATTTATGGCGACGATCCCTGTGTTGATCACCTCGAACTCCTTCCCCGGGTAGCGGTGCCTCAGCTGGGCGCGAAGCTGCGGCGCGAAGGCGAAGCTCGGCACCGGCACGCCCTGCGCGGCGGATTCCCCGAGGATGACGATCCGGAGCGTGTTCGGCGCCTTGTGCCCGGCGATCCGCAGGTTCAGGGGCCGCAGGTCGAAGTTTCCCGGCAGGAACAGGCTCGCGAAATCCGGGTTTGTCCTGAAGTACCCCGGCTTCTCGTCGGGAATGAGAAAGGTTGCGGGTCGCCCGTAGCCCGCAATGCGAAGTCCACCCTCGAGGCCGAGGAAGGCCAGGACCGGGATCCCCACGGCAAGCGCGATCCGGGGGACCCAACTCCCAGGGGTTGTCGCGCTCATGGCGTGGCCTTTATTCGCGCCAGGGCGTCCTTCGCGAGCTTGAAGCCCGGATCGATCTCCAGCGCCCGCTCGAGATGCCTCGCCGCCTCGTCCCGGTGGCCGGCCTTTGCGAGTCCGAACCCGAGGCAGTACTGCGCCTTCGCCGAGCCCGGCTCAAGGCTCACCGCGGCCTCCAATTCCGGCAGCGCGTCGCCAAGCCTCCCCGGCATGTCCGCAAGGAGCACACCCAGGCCGAGGTGGGTCTCGGCGTCGGAAGGGTCGAGGGTGAGCGCCGCATGGTATTCCGAGACGGCGTCCGCGCCGCGGCCAGGCAACCGGGCAAGCGCATGCGCCAGGTTCACGTGGACCGCGGCGTTCGAAGGGACGAGCCGCAGCGCAGCCTCGTATTCGGAGACCGCTTCCGGGAGATGCCCGGGCTCGCGGGCGAGCGCGGCCCCCAGGTTGCTGTGGGCCTCGGCGTAGCCGGGCCGGAGCCGCAAGGCCTCGCGGTACTCGGCCACCGCGCCGGGCCCCTGACCCGCCTGGAGCAGAAGCGCGTTGGCGAGGTTGTAGTGGTATTCCGGATTTTCCGGCGCGAGCCGGAGCGCGAGACGCAGCTCCATGATCGCCTCGTCAAGGGAGCGAGGCTCACCCATCAGCTGGACGCCGAGGTTCTCGTGCGCACCGTCGTATTCGGGGCGCAGGCGGATCGCCGTCCTCAGGTGCGCAACGGCTTCGACATGGTTCCCGGGCCCGCGACCCAGGGCCACCCCGAGGTTGTTTTGGGCCTCCGCGAACGAGGGGTTGATCCGGATCGCCTCCTCGAACTGCGCCGCCGCGTCAGCCGAGCGCCCAGACATCCTAAGATACGCGCTCCCGAGGTTGTTATGCGCGGCCCAATGGTCCGGCTTCAACCTGAGCGTTTCCTCGTACTCCGCCACCGCCTCCGGGAAGCGGTCGGGCCGGTTCTCAAGGGTCACCGCGAGGTTGTAGTGCATGAGCCACGCCGAGGGGTTCCGCATGATCGTCGTGCGGTAGAGGCTCTCTGCGTCCCGGTACATCCCGCATTGCCTGAAGGTCAGGACCCCGAGCAGCGCGGGCACCGCCAGCATCAACGAGGCCCGAGCCGCAGTTCCGACGCCGAGTCGCATGCTCGCCACCGAAAGCACCCAGGCCGCGGGCACGATCACCCCGATGCTGGCGAGGTACTGGAAGTGATCCGCCACAAACGAGAACAGGAACGGGTAGACGTTCACGAAGCCTAGTACGGGGAAGAGGCTCCCGGCGAAGAAAAGGAACGAGGCGAGCGGGCCGCGGGCCCTGCGTGCCTGGAAGACCAGGGCGGCGAACAGGGCAAGAGCTCCTCCAAGGAAGAGCCACTGCGAGGCCTGCGCCGGATCCACCGTCCAACGGGGATAGATGAATGTGAGGTCCGCAGGCCACAGGAGCTTCCCGAGGTAGAACAGGACCACCCTGCCCGCGAGGAGGAGGCGCTGCAGCGCCGTCATCGAAAAACCCGCCCCCTCGGCTCCGATCAGCTTTGCCTCGGTCCAGGCGGTGAAAAGCCCGCTCGCTGCTCCGATGACGAACCATGGCAGCAGCGGGAGGACCTCTCTTTTACACGAAAGCCTCCCCTGCCACCAGAATATGACGAGGAGCGCCGCGGGCAGCGTCGCCGTCACGCTCTTCGTGAGGAGGGCGAGCACGAAGAGCACGAGCGCGGCAAAATACGGGCCGCGGCCGCGGGTCTCGTCAAAGCGCAGGTAGAGGAGCGCGGAGCCCAGATAGAACACCGCCGAGAGCGTGTTCTTCTGCTCGGAGATCCATGCCACCGACTCAACGCAGACCGGGTGCAGCAGAAAGACCAGGCCGGCGAGCGTCGCGGCGGGAAATGAGAGCCGGCGAAGGATGGCCACAAGGAGCAGGGCCGCCGCGACGTGGAGCGCCACGTTTGTCAAGTGGTAGCCGAGGACGGAGTCGCCCCAGATCCGGTGCTCGACCCAGAACGCGGAGTGGAGCACCGGGTAGTACTGCTGCGTGGCCCCCACCTCGAACCAGATCCGCCACAGGCCGTGCAGCGAACGCAGCGGGAGGCCCGTCACGTGGGCGTCGTCGTCCCACAGGAAACCGCCGCGGAGCGCCGGGAAATACGCCGCAAGCGCCGCCGCGAGGAAAAGGCCCGCGGTCGCCAGGGCACCGGGGCCCGCCCAGTCGGGCTTTGCCGGCCGGAAAGCGTGAGGTGACGCCACGCCGAGGATTCCGGATCAGCGCCGAAAAAGCGTCAAGTGCCTGTTCCCGGGGCGCCCCGGACGGAGGCGGATTTCCCTCTGGTGCGGCGGGACCGAGTAGCAGCGATGTTAAAAACATAGTCATTTCTGCCATTTTTTAACGCTCCCTGCGCGAATATCATGCCACCGTGCCACGGACTCGCCCAACCCCCACGCCCCCGTCCCCATGACCGGTCACTCCACCGCGACCTCGGGTCGGTTTGAGCACATCCCGCTGGCTGTATTCCCGAGCAGCCAGGAGGCATCCCGCGCCGTCGCGCAGGAGATCGCCGCCCTTATCCGGTCGAGGCAGGCCGAGAAACGGACCGCCGTGCTGGGCCTTGCGACCGGCTCCACGCCGCTCGGGCTCTACGCCGAGCTCGTGCGCATGCACAGGCAGGAGGGCCTCAGCTTTGCTAACGTCGTCACCTTCAACCTGGACGAGTACTACCCCATCAAGCCGTCCAACCCCCGTAGCTACCGGCACTTCATGCAGGCCCACCTGTTCGACCACGTCGACATCAAGGCCGAGCACATCAATATCCCGGACGGGACCGTGCCGGTCTCCGGCATCGACGCGCACTGCCGCGACTACGAGGAGCGGATCAAGGCCGCAGGCGGGATCGACTTCCAGATCCTCGGGATCGGCAGGACCGGCCACATCGGGTTCAACGAGCCCGGCAGCGCCCGGCGCTCCCGCACCCGCAGCGTGACGCTGGACTCCCTCACGAGGCGCGACGCCTCGGCCGACTTCGGCGGCGAGGAGAACACGCCGAGGACCGCGCTCACGATGGGCGTCAGGACGATCCTCGATGCCCGGCGCATCGTCCTCATGGCCTGGGGGCAGCACAAGGCGGAGATCGTCCGCACCGCGGTCGAGGGTCCTGTCACCCCGCAGGTCACGGCCTCCTTCCTCCAGGAGCACGACCAGGTCCAGTTTGTCGTCGACCGGGCCGCGGCGGGGGCCCTGACGCGCTACCGGACGCCGTGGCTCATGGGCGCCCTCGCGGACCAGGGCCTCGTGTGGGACCCGGCGATGGTAAGGCGCGCGATCATCTGGCTCTCCCAGCTCAGGAAAAAGGCGGTGCTCAAGCTCACCGACGACGACTACAACGAGGCGGGACTCCAGGACCTCCTGCGGATCCAGGGTTCGGCCTACGAGGTGAACCTCGCCGGCTTCTATCAGCTCCAGCACACGATCACCGGCTGGCCGGGTGGACGCGACCCGAAGCGCACCAAGGCGGGCGACGCGCCGGTCCGCCCGCTCAAGGCCCCGTCGTCGGGCGCCTTCCCGAAGCGCATCCTCGTCCTCTCTCCGCATCCCGACGACGACGTGATCGGCATGGGCGGGACGCTGTGCCGCCTGGTCGAGCACGGCCACGAGGTCCACGTCGCCCACCAGGTCTCCGGCTCAAACTCCGTCTCCGACGAGGCGCTTTCCCGCGCGCTCCGGTTTGTAGGGGAGTCGGGCCTCGCGAACGAGCAGGGCACGGCGAAGATCCGCTCGCTCTGCGCCGTCCACGAGTCCAAGGGCTCCCTTCCCGAGAGCCCCGAGGTGCAGGGCTGGAAGGGCCTTGTGCGCCGGCAGGAGGCCCTCGCGGCGGCCCGGGTGTGCGGGGTGCCGGCGAGCCGCCTGCATTTCCTGGACCTTCCCTTCTACCAGGCGAGCCCCGGGACCCGCAGGCAGCTCGGAGAGGGGGACCGCAAGATCATGCGCGACCTTCTCGCGAAGACCCGCCCGCACCTCATCTTCGCCGCGGGCGACCTCGACGATCCGCATGGCACCCACCGGCTCTGCCTCCACGCGCTTCGCGACGCGATGGGGAGCCTGTCGGGGGAGGCCTGGGTGGGAGAGAGCGAGTTTTGGCTCTATAGGGGCGCGTGGTCCGAATGGACCGCGGACGAGATCGACATGGCCGTGCCGCTCAGCCCCCAGGAGGTGCTTCGCCGGCGCCGCGCGATCTTCTGCCATGAGACGCAGAAGGACATGGCTCTCTTCTTGGGTGACGACCGCCGGGAATTCTGGCAAAGGTCGGAGGACCGCAGCAGGCGCCTCGCCGAGACCTACAACTCACTGGGTCTCGCGGAGTACGAGGCGATTGAAGCTTTCAAACGATATGCCCCGGAAGAATTCCTTCGCGACCTGCCTCTTTAGCGCGGCGGCGCTGGCGGCCCAGGGTGTCGCGGCCGCCCCGGTGGACGTGATGCCGGAGCCTGCGCAGGCCGTGGTCTCCGCGGGGCGGGTGACCCTCGCCGGCCCGCTCGAGGTGACGACGCCCGGTGTTTCCAGCCCGCGCCTGGAGGCCGCGATCAACCGGGCCCAGGGCGCATGGCTCATTCGCCTCGGCAAGGTCGAGTCGCTGCCGATAGCGGGCCACCACTTCAGGGTGGTCGTCGACTGCAAGGCGGCGGGCACGCCGGTCCCGACCGAGTCCGAGGACGAGTCGTACACGCTCGAGGTCGGAGCCCAAGGAGCCGAGCTCCGGTCCCCGACCGACGTGGGGGCGATCCGGGGCCTCGAGACCCTCCTTCAGCTCATGCAGAGGGACCGGCTGGGCTGGTTCGTCCCGCTGGTGGCGATCAAGGACGGCCCGCGGTTCCCCTGGAGGGGACTCATGATCGATGTCGCTCGCCACTGGCAGCCGATCGAGGTGATCAAGCGCAACCTGGACGCGATGGCGGCCGTGAAGCTGAACGTCCTGCACCTGCACCTCACGGACGACCAGGGATTCCGGATCGAGAGCCTCACGCACCCCGAGCTCCAGGGGCAGGGTTCGGACGGTCACTTCTTCACGCAGGACCAGATCAGGGAGATCATCGGCTACGCCGCGGTGCGCGCCATCCGGGTCGTGCCGGAATTCGACATCCCGGGCCATGCGACCAGCTGGGTGGTCTCGCACCCGGAGCTCGCGAGCCTGCCCGG
>Ga0181537_10004901_pt1 | contig 10959 bp, 6 predicted proteins | sample PEATcosm2014_Bin_39_FD_119765 | JGI IMG/M metagenome (GOLD analysis project Ga0181537, IMG submission 119765) | Peatland microbial communities from MTU Mesocosm Facility, Houghton, MI, USA - PEATcosm2014_Bin23_10_metaG | ecosystem: Environmental > Terrestrial > Soil > Wetlands > Peat | place... | reverse complement strand
CCACGGGTTCGAGCACGGGCTACGGCTTCTACCTGGTCGGGAGCACCTACACCACCATTGCCGTAGCGGGCGCAGTCGACACCTATGCTGCGGCCGTCAATAACGCGGGAGAGATCGTCGGCCAGTATATAGATGCCTCGGGCACCTATCACGGGTTTCTCTGGCAGAGCGGAACCTTCACTACCATTGACTACCCCGGCGCCGTTTACAGCTCGCTTCTCGCAATCAATGAACAGGGGGATGTGGCGGGCGAATACGGGGATGGCGTCAGTTTCTTGGAAGGCTTTCAGCACGGGTATGTCTACAGCAAGGGCCAATATCTCAACGTGGACGTGCCGTTCGTTGGAAACGCATCGACGTGGATTTATGGCATCAACAAGCTTGGTGTCATTGCTGGAGGCTACGTTGATAGTTCCGGACGGAATTACGGCTTCACGGCAACAGTGTCGGGGCTCTGATGGAAATCGGGCCGGAAGGCGGCCCGCTATCCGCCAAGCTCTGGTGCAGGCCAGCGCCAGCAGACTTTAACGACGATCAATAACGAACGATTAATAACGAGCAATCAATTGTCCAAGGAGGATTGAGGATCATGACGAAAAAAAGTTGGCAGCATTTCGCACTCGCGCTGGCACTGTCCGGACTCACGCTGAGTCCCTCCACCAGCCTGGCACAAGGCAGGCCAGCAGCGCGTCTGCACAAACACAACCCCTTCTCGGCGTCGTCAGCGTCAAAGACGATTCAGTCCGCTCAGCCAGAGGGCACTTCATACACATATACCCTGTTTGACTTTCCCGGAACCTTCTACACCTTCGGCATCGGGATGAACGTCGGCGCGACCGTACCGAAGATTGAAATCGTCGGGGGATACGGCGATGCTCCGCTGCTGGGGAACGAGAGCTTCCTTATGTATGCGTCGCTGGGTAAGAAAGTTTCGACCGAGTACTACAAGAGCGTCGACTTCCCCAAGGTTCCAGAACAAGCCGCGTTCGGGGTAAACGACGCGGGGCAGATCGTCGGCCAATACCTTGACAGCTCTGGCCTATATCACGGTTGGGAACTGTCGGGCGGAAAGTTCTCCACCATCGACGTGCCATTCGCCGGCGCCACCGCCACCGGAGCTAATGGGATCAACGACTCCGGCGAGATTGCCGGCGGGTATGACGGCAGCGGCGTCACCCAGTACGGATTCACGCTGATTGGCGGCACCTATACATCGTTCGCTTACCCGGGCGCGGTCGCGACCTATGCCTGGTCGCTCAACAACCATGGTGACATCGTTGGATATTGGGTGGATGCCAGCGGCGAATTTCACGGATTCGTTCTCAGTGGGGGAACTTATACCTCCCTCGATCCTCCTGGCTCCGTCTGGACCGTCCCCACAGGAATCAACGATGCCGGCGATGTGGTCGGCGGATACTGCACTACCAGTGAGTGCCTTGAGAATCTGGATGGCGTACAAGGCTTTCTCTGGAGTGGTGGCGTCTTCACTACCTTCACGATTCCCGGCGCCACTGGCACCGCTTTGTCAGCGATCAACGACAACGGCGTGATTCTCGGAGGCTATTACGATGTCGCCGGGTTTGAGCACGGCTTCCTGGCCGTTCCGTGAGGGACGACAGCGGTGTGCGAACCGGAATCCCAGGGGCTGGAGAAATTCAAGTCTCAGGAACAAGAAAACGAGAACTTCATAAGGTGGACAACGGAAAAGATCTTGTGGCACATTTCCAAAACTGCAACGGGAGAAATTTTATGACCACGCAATCTGTGAAGGATTTGAATGTAGCAGGCAAGTTGAATTTCGCGCTGCGAGCTTTGAGCTTGGCCGCGATCTTGATCACCGTCATACCAGCGCTGCCTGCAGAGGCGCAGCTCAGCGAGTTGTATGCGTTTCAATACAACTCCGCCACCACCAGTAACTACCCTGACGGGGCAATTCCGATGGCCGAGTTGATTGAAGGCGCGGACGGGAACTACTACACCACCACCCAAATCGGTGGAGCGGGTACATGTCCGGGAGAAGTCGAAGGTCAGATCCCGGGCTGCGGAGCGGTAGTGAAGATTACCCCTGCAGGTGTGTTGAGCGTGCTCTACAGCTTCCCGTATGACACTTCGACCAGCACTGCGCCCGATGGTTGGTTTCCCCAGGCAGGCCTCGTGCAAGGAAAAGACGGCAACTTTTACGGTGTCGCGGCCGAGGGCGGTACCGGCGGTTTATCCTGTGCGGACACCACTGGGCTCTCGGGTTGCGGCACCGTGTTCAAGCTCACTCCAGGTGGAACGCTCACCGTATTGCACTCTTTCTGCGGTGGCAGCGGCTGCGGCTCGCTAACCACCGATGGAGCGGAGCCTACGGGGCGAATGGTGTTTGCAGCCAATGGAGACCTGTATGGCACAACCCAAGTAGGAGGTCTCTACAACGGCTTTTACAACCAAGGCACGATTTTCCGGATCACAACCTCCGGCGCCTACAAGGTGTTGCATGTGTTTTCCGGCAATTTCGGCTCCACTCCGGATGGCGCCAATCCGGCCGCCGGACTGACTCTGGCCTCAAACGGGTACTTCTACGGCACGACTACAGCGGGCGGGGCATCGAAGGTTGGAACCGTGTTCAAGATGACTCCCGCAGGCAAAGTGACGTTACTACATTCATTCACCGGCACTAGCGATGGCAGCATGCCGATTGGGGCTCTGGTCGAGGCCAGCGATGGCAACCTTTACGGCACCTGTTACTCCGGTGGCGCCAACGGCACAGGAACACTGTTCCGCATCACCACGAAAGGAGTCTTCACGAAGATGTATGACTTTGCCGCGGAAGCAGCGCCAGGCATTGGCAATCTTCCCCGCGCGGGATTGATTGAAGCCTCTGATGGCAACCTCTATGGAACGGCGTGGCAGGGAGGCGAATTCGAAGTCACCGGCACGATTTATCAGTTCACGCTCGCGGGCGTTGGGACTCTCGAAGCCAGCTTTGATGCCAGCACCACCGGTTTCTCCCCACTAGGTTCACTGCTTGAGGGCAGCGACGGCAGACTTTATGTAACGCTGCAAAATAATGGCGGCGAGAATTCTGACGGCGTGCAGGACCAGGGCGCGATTTCCGTACTGAATCTCGGACTGAACTCGCCGGCGCCGGGAGCCTTTGAATTCACACCGGCCAAAGGATTAGTGGGAGCGAAGATCACGCTGAGGGGCTCGGCGTTTGTAGGCACGACGGCAGTAACCTTCAATGGCACGTCAGCGGCTTTCGTCGTGGAGGCTTCTGGGTACATCACTGCAACCGTACCAGCGGGAGCCACCAGCGGAACGATCTCCGTGACCAATGCCGGGGGCACCACGACGAGCAAGAGCAGCTTTACCGTGCTTCCGTGATGAGCTGGATTGGCGCCGGGGCGGAATGCATCGCGAAAGGATCTTTTCGGCGAAAGCCTCACAGAACGTGAGAGCAGGGAGAATCTGTTTTTCAATAAGGAGGATCTTGTGGGGCAGGTCATTACTCGAGACCCATGTAGTGTGTCGAGCAATTGTGCCTCGTACTTAGGTCTGGCGACGGCCGAGATTTTCCGGTAGTGGTGCGTTCGGATGCGTCACGACCAGCTTCTCCGTGGTCTTCAAAATCGTAATCGATCCCTTCGCAAAACATCTGTCAACCCGGTCTTGCGAACGCCACAGATTCCGCTTGTGGGAAGAACGGAGATTCACATCATGGAATGGTGCAGGTGGGCCAGATCTGGAAGTGGCCCCATTGTGTACCGAGTCGTTGCCATAGCCTCTCTATGCCGGCGTATTTTTGGCTATGATGGAGCACGGAACTATACCCTTGCCCTCCAAATCCAATCCGCTTGCTCTTCGGTCAACGAAAAAGGAAGAAGTGACGTTCTCGGAGGTGGTCCGGCTGATCGCGGCCTCCCGCGAGAAGGTGGCCCAATCCGTCAATACTGCGCTGATTGATCTCTACTGGGAGCTAGGGGCAACAATCAGCCGCAAGATCGAAGCTGCTGAATGGGGCGACGGCACGGTGGATCGACTCGCGGTCTACATCGCCAAAACGGAGCCCGGCCTTCGTGGCTTCAGTCGCGCTAACTTGTTCCGAATGAGGCAGTTCTACGAGACATACAGGGATGAGCCAATTGTCTCACCACTGGTGAGACAATTGCCGTGGTCGCATCACCTCGTCATTCTCGGGCAAAGTAAACGCCACGAAGAACGCGAGTTCTACTTGCGGCTTGCTATCCGGGAGAGGTATAGCAAGCGCGAATTGGAGCGCGGCCGTCGCGCATCGTCAGATGCTCGCAGTTCATGCGTGACAATTCCCCGCGGCGCAACGCGCACGTCACCAGCACTCCGAGCAGCGCCCGGTCCCGCATTCCGCGAATGCTGCGCGGGTTCGGCGCCTGCAATAATGTCCGGGCTTCTTCCCACGCCGGCCACCGGCCCAGGCGTCTGCCCTTTTGGCTCACCCCGGCGACCGTGATAACAGGTGTGTTGGTCGGGCGCTGACCCGCAATTCCGCACCTGTTGTTTTCCAAAACGAATCGGCATATACTCCCTGTTGTAAACCAAAAGGTGCGGAATGAAAACCAGAGCAGACATTCAACAAGGCACATTAGCGTTGATGGTTCTGAAAACGCTCGATGTGCTCGGGCCTCTGCACGGCTACGGAATCGCGCGGCGGGTCGAGCAGATCAGCGGCGACCAGCTGGCTTTGAACCAGGGAACTCTTTATCCCTTGCTGCTTCGGTTGGAGCAGGAGGGCGCAATTGCGTCGGAGTGGGGACCATCAGAAAACAATCGTCGCGCTCGTTTTTATCGCCTCACGCGCGCCGGGCGAAAGCAGTTGCAGACTGAACTCCGCGACTGGCAGCAGACGGCAGAAATCATTGCGCGATTCCTTGCGATCGACGCGGAGACGCGGTCATGAGGTTGCTGAAACGGTCACTTGCCCGCCTGCGTAATCTTGCGTCGCGCCAGAGCGACGACCAGCGGTTTCTGGAGGAAATGGAAGAGCATCTTTCCCGCCAGACCGAAGAGAACCTCCGATCTGGGATGACGCTGGCGGAAGCGCGCCGCCAGGCGGTATTGAAATTCGGCGCGGTGGAAGCGATTCGCGAACAATATCATGCCGAAAAGAGCCTGCCCTTCGTCGAAAGCGTCGTCCAGGACGTGCGCTATTCCTTGCGCATTCTGCGCAAGAGCTGGGGATTCACATCGATTGCGGCAATCTCGCTCGCGCTGGCGATCGGCGCCAATACGACCATTTTTTCGGTTATGAAGCGCCTTCTTCTCGACCGGCTCGACGTCCCCCATGCCGAGCAACTCCGCCTGCTCCATTGGCATGGAGACCGGAACACGGCGGTCACAAACATGTGGGGAATGTCTGACAACGTGCCGGAGGGAATTGGCGCGACATCATTTTCCTATCCCGGATTTGAGCAACTGCGACGCGATAACCACGTGCTCGAAGACCTTTTCGCGTTCAAGGACGTGGGGAGGATGAATGCAACCATCGATGGCAATGCACAGATCCTCGAAGGCGAGTTGGTGAGCGGAAACTTTTTTGATCAGCTTCAGGTGCAGCCGCAGCTCGGTCGCCCCATCCTCGCGGCCGACGACAGGATCGGCGCCCCGACCGTCGCTCTGATCAGTCGAGAACTATGGCAACGAGCATTCGGATCTTCCCGAGCGGTCCTGGGCCGCACGATCAAAGTCAACATGGTGCCGGTCACAATCGTTGGCGTCGCGCCGTCGGCGTTCACCGGCGCTAAGAGCGTCCAGTCAAGCCCGGACCTCTTCCTGCCTCTAAGTTCGCAGCCGCTGGTCGAGCCCCGCGGCAATAATGGGTCGCTCCTTGGTGCGTCGAGCCCCCAGGTGTGGTGGCTGAATATCATGGGGCGCACAAAGGGCGGGATTGCGGATGCCACTGCCCAATCTGCTCTGGATGCCTCTCTGTCAGCGGTTGTGCGCTCAACCTTGCGCCTGGACGCGAATACCACCATTCCTCGACTGGACCTGCTCGACGGCAGCCGCGGATTGTTCCTCTCAAAGCAGATGTTCGCGAAACCTCTGGAAGTGCTTATGGCGGTCGTCGGTCTGGTTCTTCTGCTCGCCTGCTCGAACATCGCAAGCCTGCTGTTTGCGCGCTCTATGGCGCGGCAACGGGAAGTGGCCTTGCGGCTCGCCCTCGGAGCAGGACGCGCTCGCGTGTTGCGGGGCGTGCTTACAGAAAGCCTCTTGCTCTCCGCCCTGGGGGGAGCACTCGGCGTGGCTCTGGCCTTCGCCGGCTGCCGTACGTTGCCCACACTGCTGGCCAATCCCTGGGAGACATCACAATTCAGAATGTCGCTCGACTGGACCGTGTTGGCGTTCACCGCGAGCGTCACGCTGCTGAGCGGGTTGCTGTTCGGCACAGTGCCAGCATGGATCGCAACTCGGAGCGATGGCGGAGCTTGCCTGAAGGCTACAGGGCCGGGGAGCACGCGACGGCGCAAGGGCCTATCCGGCAAGATGATCGTCAGCTTCCAAATAATGTTATCGACATTGCTGGTGGCGGGGGCTCTTCTGTTTGTCGGGACGCTCTACCAACTCGCCCACGTCAACCCCGGATTCCGTACGGATCATCTCGTGTTGTTTGCGATTCAGCAGCCCGAGTCACGTTATCCGGCTCCGAAAGATCTGCAACTGCATCATCAGATCGAAGAGCGGTTACGCGCGCTGCCCGGCGTGCAGAATGTGACCCTCTCGGAGGTGGCCTACATATCCGACAGCATGGAGAATACTAACTTTCTGCCTGAGGGAGAAACGCCGGACCCAGACAAGGATCAGTCTGCCTGGAATAATGCGGTGGGCTCCGGTTTCTTCCATACGATGGGTATTCCAATCCTGGCGGGCCGCGATTTTAGCGAGAGCGACACGGCGAGTGCGCCAAAGGTCGGCATTCTCAGCGAGAGCTTGGCGCGTAAGGCCTTCCCGGGTCAGAATCCGATCGGCAAGCGTTTTCTTGCTCATTTTCATCCGAAAGAAGGCACGCCCGGCGACTTGATCGAAGTGGTGGGCATATGCGGCGATACGCGGTACTGGTCGCTCAAGCAGAACTCTGTCGGCATGTTTTATCAGCCCTACCAGCAGACGCCGAACCTCGACTTCGGAGCCACCTACGAGGTGCGAACAATCCTCGATCCGGCCTCCATCGCTCCGTCGCTGCGTGGGGCGGTGCAATCGATCGATCCGGATTTGCCGCTCGAGGATATCCGCACCCAACAAGAACAGATTGACGCTTCGATGCAGCAGGAGCGGATCATCGCCGCGCTGACCGCGTCTTTCGGCGTGCTTGCGCTGGTGCTTGCTTCCGTGGGCGTCTATGGCGTGATGGCATATTCCGTCGCGCAACGCACCAGCGAGATCGGTATTCGGATGGCCCTCGGTGCCCTGCCGCGGGAAGTGCTTACGATGGTCTTGCGCGAGGCAACATGGATTGCGCTGGTGGGGATCACTTGCGGCATCGGTGCCACTCTATTATCGACACGTCTCGTGACATCGCTCCTCTACGGTTTGCATCCGAATGACCCAGCTATATTGGCGGCATCTGTTCTGCTCCTGGCCGTCGTCGGACTGGTGGCCAGCTGGGTTCCTGCTTGCCGCGCCGCAGCGGTAGAGCCTATGCAGGCTCTGAGACACGAATGATAGAGAATGATAGAGAAAGAGAAACAGAGTCGCTTTCGCTAGCCACATTTACTGTAATCACAGCCCCACTGCATTCGCGCAATCCTCGTTCCTCCCCTGAGGAAGCAAGGATCAAGCGCACAGGCTAAAGCGCCGTTCTTTGGTGCCGTTCTTTGGTTGACACAACCGCTGACGCTCCTCTAAGTTGTATTCGCTAAAGTAAGCGATAACGTCACCGCGTCATGGCGGAATTTCGGGGTTGAAGCGACATGATCCGCACCGATCCTCAAACTGCGAACCTCAAGAAAATTTTGTTGTTCGCGACAATCTGCTTGGCCTTGAGCGTGAGCACCGTTCACGCCATCGAACCCTTTGCAGTGACGGTCGAACGGGGAGTGCCGGCCAAGATGCGCGATGGCGTAGTTCTGCGCGCGGACATTTATCGGCCAAAGGCAGAGGGAAAGTTTCCCGTCCTGCTCGAGCGCACACCCTATAACAAAAGTAACGGTGTGAACTTTGGAGTTCAGGCTGCGGCGCGCGGATTTGTCGTCATCTTTCAAGATGTTCGCGGACGCTATTCCTCGGAAGGCGAGTGGTACACCTTCAAACACGAATCCGATGACGGCTACGATTCGGTGGAGTGGGCTGCTGCTCTGCCCTATTCCGACGGCAAGGTGGGAATGTTTGGCGGCTCCTACGTGGGTGCGACGCAGATGCTCGCGGCGATCGCACATCCTCCGCACCTGGCCGGCATTTGCCCGGTGGTCACCGCCAGCAACTATCACGACGGATGGACCTACCAGAGTGGCGCTTTCGAGCAGTGGTTCAATGAATCGTGGACGTCTGGTCTTGCGCAAGACACCTTCGACCGGAAGGTAGCGCAAAACACGAATGCGCTCGAGGGCATGCGGAAGCTTCCGCTCACCAGCTATCCTCTGTTTAATTTTTCTGACTCATCGGCGGAACTCTACTCGGCCCGCGCGCTTGCGCCCTACTTCCTTGACTGGCTGGCACACCCCAACTACGACGACTACTGGAAGCGCTGGTCGATCGAAGAACACTACGCCGACATTAACGTTCCAGCTCTCACCGTGGCTGCCTGGTACGACATTTTCGAGGGAGGGTCTTTGCGTAATTACGCGGGCACGCGGGCGCACGGAGGCGATGGCGCGCGCGCGACACAGCGCCTGCTCGTAGTCATCGGCGGCCACGCCGGCGGCGGCGAGAAGATTGGCGACGTCGATTTTGGTCCGGCCGCAGCTCAGTTCGATGAAGATGCAGTCACTTTAAGTTGGTATGAATATCTATTGAAGGGAGTACAGAACAATTTCGCGAAGGAGAAGCCGGTCAAAATATTCGTGATGGGGCGAAACGAATGGCGAGAAGAGGACGACTGGCCCCTGGCGCGAGCCCAGAGCAGAAAGTATTTTCTGCATTCGAATGGAAACGCAAATTCTGTTCGCGGGAGCGGCGCCCTTTCAGCCACGGCCCCGCGTTCGGAATCACCCGATCACTATGTGTACGATCCGGCCAATCCCGTCCCCACCATCGGTGGACCCCTCTGTTGCGACAGTGGGCACTTGCCGCCCGGTCCGCGGGATCAACGACTGGTCGAAGCGCGTGACGATGTTTTGATTTACTCGACTCCAGTTTTTGCCGAGGACACGGAAATCACCGGACCGATCAGTCTGGAACTTTTTGCCAAGTCCACTGCAGTGGACACAGATTTCACTGCCAAGTTGGTAGATGTGGCGCCGGATGGTTTTGCGCAGAACCTGACGGAAGGAATTATCCGCGCGCGCTATCGCGACTCTCAGGAAAAGCCCACGCTGATGAATCCCGGACAGGTTTACAAGTTCACCATTGATGTGTGGTCGACGAGCAACGTATTTCTCAAGGGGCACATGCTGCGCCTGGAAGTTTCGAGCAGCAATTTTCCGCGCTTCGATCGGAACTTGAACACGGGAGAGGTGCCAGGTGCAGGAGAGCACCACGAACCGGCCACCAACACGGTCTACCACGACGCCGAGCATCCCTCGGCATTGGTGTTGCCAGTCGTGGCGCCTCGTTAGGTTCACGGGAAGTCATCAGAATTATGCGATGGCAGATTTTACTTTTTATAGTCTCCATCTTCTGGCTATCGCCGGATCTCGTCTCGCAGGATGCATTGGCTCTGACTCCGCCGATGGGCTGGAATAGTTGGGATGGTTACGGAACCACGATCAACGAGGCCCAAGTCAAAGCCAACGCCCAATGGATGGCCGAGCATCTCAAGTCCTTTGGCTGGCGCTACGTCACCGTCGACATGGAGTGGTTTGTCTCGAACCCCACGGCGGAGGGCAATTCCAAAACTTTTCAGTACTCCCTCGACCCGAACGGCCGCTATACGCCTGCCGTGAACCGGTTTCCGTCCGCCGCGAACGGTGCCGGCTTCAGGCCTTTGGCGGACTATGTCCATTCGCTCGGCTTGAAATTTGGGATCCACATTTTGCGCGGCATTCCCAAACAAGCGGTGATGAATAAGCTTCCAATCGCCGGCACCTCCTATTCGGCCGCGGACGGCGCGAATTCTTCCGATACCTGTCCCTGGAATTTCGATAACTTCGGCACGAACCCGGCCCAACCCGCCGCTCAAGCCTATTACGATTCGATTGCGAAGCTGTATGCGAGCTGGGAAGTCGACCTGATCAAAGTGGATTGCATCAGCAGCCACCCTTATAGCGGCGACGACATTCGCATGATCCGGCAGGCGATCGACAAAGCCGGGAGACCCGTCGTGCTCAGCCTTTCTCCCGGGCCGGCGCCCGTCGAAAAGCTGGACGAAATGCGGAAGTACGCGCAGATGTGGAGGATCTCCGACGACATCTGGGATATCTGGCATAACGATGCCCCTTATCCCAAAGGCCTCGGCGACCAGTTTGAAAACGTCAACCAATGGGCAGGCAAATCCGAGCCGGGACACTGGCCCGATGCCGACATGCTCCCGTTCGGGCGTCTGGGGCCGGCTCCGGGCTGGGGCGAGCCCCGCGATACGCGGCTTAGTCACGATGAACAACGAATGCTGATGACGCTCTGGGTCATTTTCCCGTCTCCTCTCATGGTTGGAGGCGACCTATCCGCGGCAGACGCGTGGACCTTGTCTCTGCTTACCAATCCCGAAGTCATCACCGTGGATCAGCACTCGAGTGGAAATCATGCGGTGAGCAATATCAATACCGATAAGACTGTGGTTTGGCTGGCGCAGTCGGCATTAGAAAATGCACAGTACGTCGCAGTCTTTAATCGCAGCGAATCGAGCACCGT